>Ga0272441_10004105_pt1 | contig 26827 bp, 21 predicted proteins | sample SSMProp6N_FD_193582 | JGI IMG/M metagenome (GOLD analysis project Ga0272441, IMG submission 193582) | Marine sediment archaeal communities from Little Sippewissett salt marsh, Falmouth, MA, United States - SSM-Prop-6N | ecosystem: Environmental > Aquatic > Marine > Wetlands > Sediment ... | reverse complement strand
GAGGAGCGCCTCGGCCTTGCGGAAGCGCTCGGCGCACGCGGAGCAGCTGCGCAGGTGGCCCTCGAAGTCGGCGACGCCGCCCTTGTGCATCATGCCGGTCAAGTACGCCTCTATCAGTCCCTGGAACTCACGGCACATCATGGCTTTGTCCCTCCAATGGATCGAAGATCAGAGATCTTCCTCGTAATCGGCGAGCACCTCGCGCAGCAGCCGGTACGCCCTCGCCAGCCGGCTCCGGACGGTCCCCTCTGAAACGCCGACGCGCAGGGCTATCTCCTCGCACGACAGGTGCTCCTGGTATTTGAGCAGCATCGTCAGCCTGTAGTGGGGTGGGAGGGCGTTAACCTCGCGGAGCATGCGCGCGCGGGACTCACCTGCGGAGGAGGCCGCGGCGGGGCCGCCCGCGTCGCCGGAGGTGGCCTCCGGGGCCTCATCGAGCGGCACCGAGCGCGAGCGGCGCTCGAGCTCCTGCAGGACGACGTTGTTGGCTATCCCGAGCAGCCAGCTCGCGAAGACGCGCGGGGCCTTCAGGCTCCACAGCCGCTCGAAGGCCCGGACCAGCGACTCTTGGGCCACCTCCTCGGCGCGGTCGCGGTCGCCCAGGCGGCTGAAGGCGAATGCCACGACGGTCGCGCCATAGCGCCTCGTGAGCACGGTGAACCCCTCGCGCTCGCCCGCGAGGCACAGAGCCACGAGCTCCGCGTCTGAAAGCTCCTCCAGGGGGATCGATGGCGTGGGCACGGCGCGCCCGGCGTGGGCCTGGGGCCCCCGAGCGGCCTGATCCGGTCTTTCGAGCACCAGCTCCATACCTCCACCCTGATGTTAGTCGATGAGCCCCCCCGCGCGCTCCTGAAAATCGGAAAAAAACAGAGCCGGCGGGGGCGGGGGGGCGGGGGGCGGAGGGGGGGCGGCGCGGAGTCGCCGCGATTTGACTCCACGGCCCGATTGGCGATATAATCCCCATCGAGGGGGAACGGGCTTGCCGACCGAGTCCGACATCGAATACCTCGACGCAGCCGTCGAGGCGGCGCTCCTGACACCCGGGCACGCCGACGAGATACTCGGCCTGCTCGAGGCCTACGAGAAGATGGCAATGGACGCCACCGCCCGCGAGGTGGCCGTCAAGCGCGGATTCCTCACCGACGACCAGGCCCTTGCGGTCGCCCGGCGCACCGGCACCAAGGTGGCCATAGAGGGCTACGACCTCCTCGAGAAGCTCGGCTCTGGCGGCATGGGGGCGGTCTGGCACGCCCGGCAGAAGGGCCTCGACCGCGACGTGGCGCTCAAGATCCTCCCGCCCGGCATCGCCGGCGATCCCGAGTTCGTGCAGCGCTTCATCACCGAGGCCAGAGCGGTGGCCCAGCTCGATCACGAGAACATCGTCCAAGGCATCGACGTCGGCGAGTCCGGGGGCTACTTCTACTTCGCCATGGAGTACCTCGACGGGCCCTCGGTGAAGGAACTCGTCGAGCACGGCGGCCCGCTGCCTGAGAAAAAGGCCCTCGAGATAGCCGAGGGGGTTGCGCGCGGCCTTGCCCACGCCCACGCCGCCGGCATCATCCACCGCGACGTGAAGCCTGACAACATCGTACTCACCGGCTCCGGCCAGCCGAAGCTCGCCGACCTCGGCCTCGCCAAGCGCACCGAGGACGCGTCCATCACCGTCCCCGGGGTTACGATGGGCACGCCCTACTACATGTCGCCCGAGCAGGCCGAGGGCCAGAGGGACATCGACGGCCGGAGCGACATCTACTCGCTGGGCGCCACGCTCTTCTTCATGCTGACCGGCTCCCCTCCGTTCGAGGGGAAGACCCCGGCCGAGGTGATGTCGAAGCACCTCGAGGAGCAGATCGACCCGGTGAAGGACCTGCGCCGCGACGTCTCGCCGGGGGCCTCGCGGCTGGTGGCGTGGCTCATGGAGAAGAAGCGCGAGGAGCGACCCCGCTCGGCCGAGGAGGTCGTCACCGAAATAGAGCGCATCCTCGCGGGCGCTCCCGCGGTGGGCCACGTGAAACGGCCGCGCAGGCGCAAGAGCGCCATGCGGACCGCCCCCGCGCACAGGTCCTCAAGCGGGCCCGTCATCGTCGCGACTATCACCGCGGCCGTGGTGGCCCTCATCGCCCTGGCCTTCTGGGCACCACTGAGTACGCATAAGCCCGACATGCCGTCCTTCGACGGCGCGCCCGGCACCGGGCCGCAGGCGGAACCGTCCGAGGCGTCGCCGCTCGAGCCCACGGCTCCCGAGCCCGCGGCTCCCGGGCCCGCGGTTCCCGAGCCTGCAGTGCGGGGCGATCCGCTGGCTTCGACGGACGGGCTCCTTTTCTACGCCCCGTTCGACACCGACGCTAACGCCGCGGCGGCACGGGGCGCGAAGAGGGCGGGTGTTGACCGGAGCGAGATCGTTCCCGACGGCCGCCGCGGCGGGTGCGTGAGGATTCAGGAGGGCGGGTGCGTCCAGTACGCCCGGCAGGGCAACATGGAGCTCGAGGCCGGCACGCTCATGCTCTGGGTCAAGGCCGCGAGGCCCCGCAGCCTCTGGCATGCCGACGACAGCCGCTCTCTCTTCCTCTGCGGGTCGGGCTCGAACCGCTTTGTTCTCTTCGCGGCCAGCCGCAGGCTGATCTTCCAGCCGAAGCGCTCGGACGGGAAGGCCCGCCATTACGAGATGGGCAAGGGCGTCATCGGCCCCTGGCAGGATACCGACTGGCACCACGTGGCCATGTCATGGCGGGCGAGGGACGAGAACGGCGTCGCGGTCTTCTACGCCGACGGACGTGAACTCCGCCGCACGCAGACCGCCATGCCGGCGCAGCTGCACCCGACGATGAAGCTCGGCCGCTACGAGAACCTGAGGCGGTTCGACGGCTCAGTCGACGAGCTCTACATCCACGACCGCGTGCTCGAGCCCGAAGAGGTGGCCGCCGCCGCGCGGCTGGAGAGCACCCCCGTGCGGCGGTGGCAGAGAGTGTTCAATCTCTTCGACGAGGACGGGCTGGACTTCGACGGGAGCTGGCGCGTCAAGGACGGCACCATCGTCCGCAGCGAGGACCTCGGGCCCGAGGATCGCGGCCCCGAAAGCCGCGGCGCCATGCAGTCACGGCGGGAGTTCGCCGACGGCGAGGTCGAGATCGTCTTCCGCATCGAGGAGGGGGACTTCATACACTTCGGCGTACGGCAGGGCCCAGGGGGGCACTGCAGGGCGATCTTCCAGGGAGAGGAAGCGGGGCATCTCGTCGGACGGTGGCACAGCCTGGTCTTCACCATGGAGCGAGACGAGGTGACGGCCGCCCTCGACGGCGCGCCGAAGGATCTCGAGCGCAGCGGCGGCCCGCGCACGGGGCGCATCCAGATCGGCGGGGGGAGCTCCGCCGGCTTCGCGATTCGCGAGATACGATACAGGCCACCGGGCGACTAGAGCGCAACGATTTCGCTGAGCATCCTCTCGCCCTTGGCGGGGTCGACCATCCCCAGGTAGCTGGCGTGGCCGACGAGGTGCTCGCGGAGCCCCGGCGGCACGTCGGGGGCCGAGAGCCCCCCCCGGGTTTTGATGTTGTGGACGAGCGCCCGCAGCTTGCGCCTCGCATCTCGCGGAACCGAGACCTTGTCGTTCACGACGAGCCCCGTCACCTGCTGCCGCGCCCCGCGGCCCATGATGCGCGTCTTCCGTGGGTGGACCCCGAACCCCTCCTCCGAGATGATCCGGCGCACGACGGGGAGGATCGAGAGGATGTCGCGAGGGCCCGAGAGGGTGACGTCGTCGGCGTATCGGGTGTAGCGGGCCCCGGCGCGCTTCGCGAGCCCGGCGAGACGGCGGTCGAGGCGGCGGCAGACGATGTTGGCGATGGCGGGCGAGGTCGGCGCACCTTGTGGCAGGGCCCCCTCGTGCGTTGTCAGCCGCGCCATGAGGGCGGCCTCGCGCTTCTCGAGCTCGAGCGATCTGAAAACCCCGTACACGCGCGCGTAGGTGATCGAGGGGAAGAAGTCCCTGATATCGAGGCCGACGACGAGCTCCTGTCCGACGTGCTCCCGGGCGTTCGTGACGATGGACCGCCGCGGACGGAAGCCGTGCGCCGCCGGGTGCAGCTCGACCCTGTCGAGCAGGCGCTTCAGGATCCTCCGCTGGGCGAACTTGAGTTGCGGCACGGGCTCGTGGAGAAGGCGCTCGGTGCCGTCGTGCTTCGGTATCGAGTGGACGCGGTAGGGCTGCGCGTGGTGGTAGGCCAGGTAGCAGAGCCGCTTGCGCCTGAGACCGAGGAAGCGGCCGACGAACCCCTCCGAGAAGGGAACTCTCCGCAGGTCGCCCCACTCGCCGGTGCCGGGGTCGTACCCGTAGTCGGCGAAGTACTTGGGGAGCTTCGTGCCACCGATGCGCGGCGCCGCAGTCCTGGGAGGACGCTTGGCGAAGAGGCCGCCGCCCGCTCCCCCTCCGAAGAGCGACTTCAGGATCTCACCCAGGAAACCCACGTCGCCTCCGTGCCGGCATGACCGGTGGGGACGGGGGCGGCATTGCCACGCTCGCTCGCGCGTCCCGTCACCGCCATAAACGCAGTTTATGACGGGAGACGGGACAGAGCTGTCGGAAGAGAGTCGGGGCATGCACGGCGAAACGCCGCACGAATCCAAAACGCCCGGCCCCCGTCCCCGCGTGCGATTCTACCGCCGCGGCCGCTCGTGTCAACGGCAGGCGCGACTTGCGCGCGGCGCGCAGGCCTGCGATAATCACGCCATGGACTTCATGGACTGGATACGGCATCCGGCCAGCGACTTCAACATCGTCCTCTTCGTGGCGCTCGCGGCGGCGGCCGTGATTGTCATGGGCGTGGGGAAGGGCGGCTTCGGAGGGGGCGCGGGGAGCCTGAGCGTGCCGCTGATGATGCAGACGGGTGTGCCTGCGAGGTCGGTGCTCGGGGCGTGGCTGCCGATACTCCTCGTCTGCGACATCTTCACGCTGAGATCGTACCCCAGGCAGTGGAGCCGCCGTGCAGTGGCGCTGCTGGTGCCGGGGGCGCTGGGAGGCATCGCGATCGGCCTTGCCGTCCTCGACAGTTTCAAGGGGCGCGAGCACTGGCTGCGGATCACCATTGGCGCGATGGCCCTGGTCTTCGCCGCGTTCTTCGCGCTGAGGGGGCGCCTGGAGAAGCGCCTTGAGGAGGAACCCGCGTGGCGCCCCGGGTGGCTGGCCGGAACGGCGGCGGGGCTTGTCGCGGGGGCCGCAACGGTCCTCTGCCACAGCGCGGGGCCGGTCACCACGGTCTACCTCCTGCCTCAGAAGCTCGACAAGCAGAGCTTCGTCGGCACGACCGCGCGCTTCTACGTGATGCTCAATCTGGTCAAGGTGCCGCTGTTCCTGTGGCAGGGGATCATCGACGAGCCGACGCTGAAATTCAGCGCTTGGATGTGGGTCCTCTGCCCGCCGGGGGTCTGGCTCGGCAGCTGGCTTAACCGCAGGATAAGCCCCTCGGGCTTCGTGAGGGTGATCTACGTGTTGCTGGCGATAGCCGGCGGCAAGCTCGTCTTCGACGGGCTGAGGGCGGCATTGACCGGTGGCTGACATCGAGACGGGATGGAGAAAGCCATGAACAACCTGATTTCCCCATACGGCGGCGAACTGATTGACCTGGTCCTGCGCGGCGACGATATCGCCGCCGCTAGGGACGAGGCGGTGTCGGCGAAGCGGCTGGCGCTCTCGGACGCCGCGGTCTGCGACCTGGAACTCCTCGCGACCGGGGCCTTCTCGCCCCTGGGCGGCTTCATGTGCGGCGACGATTATCGCCGGGTCGTCGCCGAGATGCGACTCGCGGACGGCAAGCTCTGGCCGCTGCCGGTCACGCTCGAGGCGCCCGACGACGCCGACGTCTCGGCAGGCGACACCGTGGCGCTCCATGACAAGAAGGGCGTCATCTTCGCGCTGCTGGACGTGGAGGACGTCTTCGAAGCAGACCTCGACGCCGAGGCCGCGAGCATCTGCGGCGGCAACGAGGAGCACCCGGCGCTCATGAAGCTCCGCGCGGCGCCCCGCAGACGGGTGGGCGGCAATCTGAGGATCATCCAGCTGCCCGTGCATCACGACTTCAGGGCGCTGAGGAGGAACCCCGCCGAGCTGCGCGAACTCTTCCGCGAGCTCGGATGGCGCAGCGTCGTCGCCTTCCAGACGAGGAACCCTCTGCACAGGGCCCACGAGGAGCTGATCAAGCGCGCGGGAGCCGAGCACGGCGACGGCGTCGTCGTCCACCCGGTCGTCGGCGTGACGAAGCCCGGAGACGTCGACCACTTCACCAGGACCAGGTGCTACCTCGCGATGATGAGTTACTTCGACGCCGAGAAGGTGGCGCTGTCGCTGCTGCCGCTCGCGATGCGAATGGCCGGGCCCAGGGAGGCGCTGCTGCACGCCATCGTCAGGCGCAACCACGGCTGCAGCCACCTCATCGTCGGGCGCGACCACGCGGGCCCCGGCTCGGACTCCTCCGGACAGCCCTTCTACGGGCCCTACGACGCACAGGAGCTCCTGCATGAGCACGAGGCCGAGATAGGCGTCACCATGGTGCCCTTCCGGATGTGCGTCTACCTCCCCGACGAGGACGAGTACCGCCCCGTCGACGAGGTGTCCGAGGGGACGAAGACGGTCGCCATCTCGGGCACGCAGGTGAAGGAGGACTACCTCGCGAAGGGCGTCCCGCTGCCCGAGTGGTTCACGCGGCCCGAGGTGGCCGCCCTCCTCGCCGAGGCCTATCCGCCGAGGCGCCGGCAGGGGCTGACGGTCTGGTTCACCGGGCTCTCGGCGGCCGGCAAGTCGACGCTGGCGGAGATCCTGGCGCAGCGCCTCCTGGAGTACGGCCGCGCGTCGACGGTCCTCGACGGCGACGTGGTGCGGACGCACCTGTCGAAGGGGCTCACCTTCTCGAAGGCCGACCGCGATACGAACATAAGACGCATCGGCTTCGTCGCCTCGGAGATCACGCGTCACCACGGCACGGCTGTCTGCGCGGCGATCTCGCCTTACAGGGCCATCCGCGAGGAGAATCGGGCGCTCATCGGCAACTACATCGAGGTCTTCGCGAACGCCCCGCTCGAGGTCTGCGAGGCCCGCGACAAGAAGGGCAACTACAGCAAGGCCCGCGAGGGGATCATCAAGGGCTTCACCGGCATCGACGACCCCTACGAGCCGCCCGTCAAAGGCTTCGTCGAGTGCAGGACCGACATGGAGACGCCCGAGGAGTCGGTCGAGAAGATAGTCCACAGGCTTAAGGACCTCGGCTACATCTGAGCCCGCGGGCGCCGACGATCAGCCGAGGTACGTAGCGACCAGCCCGGCCACGTGCTCGCCTATCGCGGGAGCGGCGGTGAGGCCGGGCGAGTCGATCCCGACCAGGTTGAAGAACCCCGGGGCCTCCGGCTCGTGAGCGATGTGGAAGTCCCGGGCCGACTCGCCCGGCCCCGATAGCTTGGGGCGGATGCCGCTCATGTCGGGGGTCAGGTCCTCGGGCTCGAGGAACGGCAGATAGGGCTTCACGTCCTCGTAGAAGGCCGGCAGGTTCGCCTCGTCGACGCCGTAGTCGATCTCGTCCACGTAGAAGGCGCTCGGGCCCAGCTTGAAGCCGCCGTCGAGACCGAGGACCGTGTGAACGCCGAGGCTCAGCAGGTTCTCCCTCGGCACGGGGTAGACGAGGCGGCCGATCTCCCTGCGCTTCGCCCCCCCGACCGCGAAGTATTCGCCCTTGCAGAGGTGGACCGCCAGGCCCATCGCGCCCGCGTCGAGGCCCGCCATGGCCATGACGTTCGTGGCGCCGAGGCCGGCCGAGTTCACGACGGCCCGGGCGGTGACGGCGCCTTCCTCCTCGCTGTCGCGATACCCGATCTCCCACGCGCCGAGCTAGCTCGAGAGCCCCAGCACCTCCGCGCCGCGGAGGAGGTCGGCCCCGCGCGCCTCCGCCCTCCGGGCGAGGGCGTCCATCAGATCGTGGGCGCTGACTATTCCGCTCTCGGGCGAGAGCAGCCCCGCGACCGCGGCTACCCGGGGCTCGAGCTCGCGCACGCCGGCGGCGTCCAGCATCCGCAGGCCCTCGACGCCGTTGGCCGCTCCCACCGAGCGGAGCCTTTCGAGCTCGGCCTCCTCCGCCCCGGAGACGGCCACGATCACCTTGCCGCACTTGTTGTGCGGGACGCCGTCTTCGTCGCAGAGCTCGTAGAGCATGCGCCGGCCCTCGACGCAGAGCCGCGCCTTCAGGCTGCCGGCCTCGTAGTAGATGCCCGCATGGACCACCTCGCTGTTGCGGCTCGATGTCTCGCGGCCGAACTCGTCGTGGCGCTCGAAGAGCACGACGGATCCCGACCGCTTCGCGAGCGAGGCCGCCGCGGCGAGCCCCACCACTCCCCCTCCGATTACGGCGACGTCGAAGTCGGCTTCGGCCATGGCTCCCCAGCCCCGTCAGGGCGAGCGCGTCGCGGAAATGATACGGCCGGCCGCCGTCTTCCGCAACCGCCGCCGCGCGGTCCCTGAAAAGGGACGCCTGTCCGTGGACGGAGAGCGGCAAGTGCCTCGCCAACGGGGGACGAGAGCTTCTCCGCTTGCTTTCCTCAACCCATTCCGTAAGATTTCGGCAAACGGGGCCGAGGGCATATGCCTAGATGAAGCTCTCATTGCGTACCAGACTGCTGGGGAGCTTCGTCGTCGTGATCGTGATCTACGGCGCCATCGCCACGGTCGTTGGCGTCAGGATGATCGGCGACGGGATCATCAAGCAAGCTCAGAGCAAGGTCGGACTCGACCTCAACTCGGCGCGCGTGATATACCAGCAGGACGTCAGCGAGGTCCGGTGTTCGGTCCGCCACACCGCGGGCAGGTTCTTCATCAGAGACGCGCTTGCGGCCGGGGAGGTCGACACGCTGGGCCGTGAGCTCGAGAAGATAAGGCTGGCGGAATCGCTGGATGTTTTTTCGCTCATCGGGCCTCGCGGAGCAACGCTCCTCAGAGCCCGGAATCCTGCCGCGAAAGGGGATGGCCAGGGCGACAACGAGCTAATCAGACGAGCCATCTCTTCCAGGGCCGTGGCTGCCTCGACCAGGATGGTCACGGGAGACGAACTTCTCAAGGAGGGCGGAGATCTCGCGGAGCAGGCGCACCTGAGGCTCGCGCCCACGCCGAAGGCCAAACCCACCACCAAGACCGAAGAGACCTCCGGGATGATGATCGCGGCGGCAGCGCCGGTCCTCGAAAATGGGGGCAGGCTTCTCGGCGTCCTCTACGGCGGGAGGCTTCTGAACCGCAACTACGGCCTCGTCGACAAGATCAAAGACACCGTCTACCAGGGCGAGGTGTACGACGGCAGGGACATCGGGACTGCCACCATCTTCCAGGGCGACCTGCGCATCTCGACGAACGTTCGGACCGAAGGCGGCGAGAGGGCAATCGGCACGCGCGTCTCGGCGGAGGTGAACGAGCGCGTGTTGGTGGAGGGCAAGCCCTGGGTGGAGAGGGCCTTCGTGGTGAACGCCTGGTACATAACGGCCTATGAGCCCATACGGAACATCTCGGGGGAGGTAATCGGCATCCTTTACGTCGGCATGCTTGAGCGCAAGTTCGCCGACCTGAAGGCGAAAGCTCTCTGGGGATTCATTGGGATATCACTCGGGGGGATTGCCCTCTCGGTCGCAATATGCCTGCTCCTCTCGAGGACGCTGATCAAGCCGATGGACGCCCTGGCGTTCGCCGCGGAGCAACTCGCCGCTGGCGACCTGCGCGGGCGGGTGGAGCCGGACGACTCGACCGTGGAGATCGAAACGCTCGGCAGGACGTTCAACCTCATGGCGTCCTCGATCGAGGAGAGAGACGAACGGCTCCGCCAGCGCGCTCAGGAGGAGATCATGAAGTCCGAGCGGCTGGCGATGATCGGCCGCTTGGCGGCGGGTGTCGCACACGAAATAAACAACCCGCTCGGCGGCATTCTCCTTTTCAGCCGACTGCTCTTGCGGAAGGCGCCGGTCAATGGCACTGACAAAGAGAACCTCGAGAGGATTGCCAAGGAGGCCGAGCGGTGTCAGAAGATAGTGCAGGGCCTGCTCGATTTCGCCCGCCAGCGAGAGCCCAGGACTGAGTCCGTCAGCATTGACGACGTTCTCGAAATGACTATCTCGCTCCTGGAGAACCAGGCCCTCTTCCATAACATTGAGATTGTCAGGCAGTTCCAGGAAAGGCTGCCGGACGTCCGCGTCGACTCGTCCCAGATGCAGCAGGTCTTCGTCAACATCATCATGAACGCCGCCGAGGCGATGGACAGCAAGGGCACCCTCACCATCACCACCACAGCTGACCGAGTGGCGGGCCTCGTGAAGGTGAGCTTCAGCGACACCGGGTGCGGGATATCGCAGGAGGCAATGGAGAGGCTTTTCGAGCCGTTCTTCACCACCAAAGAGGTCGGGCGCGGCACGGGGTTGGGGCTGTCGATCAGCCACGGGATTGTCGAGCGGCACGGCGGGACCTTGAGCACCACCAGCCGTCCCGAAGAAGGAGCCACGTTCGTCGTCAGCCTGCCTGTCGACGGGGAGAAGGCATGATGGGAACTATGCCGAGCATCCTGGTGATCGACGACGAGGAGTCGATGCGGGTGGGGTGCGCCCAGGCCCTGGAGGCGGAAGGATACAAGGTCCTCACGGCGGAGAACGGAGCCGAGGGGCTGGAGGCGGCGCGGAAGCGCTCCTTCGATCTCATCCTCCTTGACCTCCGGATGCCCGGAATCGACGGGATGGAGGTCCTGAAGCAGCTCAAGGCCCACGACCCAGGTGCCGTCGTGGTCGTCATTACCGGCTACGCGACAATAGAGTCGGCCGTGGAGGCGATGAGGCGGGGGGCATACGATTTCCTCCCCAAGCCCTTCACGCCGGAGGCCCTCCTTGCGATCGTGAGCCGGGCCGCAGACCGCAAGCGGCTCGTCCTCGAAAACGTGTGCTTGCGCCTGGAACTCGACGAGAGAATGGGGCCAGACGCCATCGTGGGCCGGTCCGAGGCGATGGCGAAGGTTGCCGAACTCGTGCGGAAGGTCGCGCCCACAGACAGCACCGTCCTCATCTGTGGCGAGACCGGCGTGGGCAAGGAACTCGTGGCCAAGGCCATTCACCGTCACAGCGAAAGGAGGAGCAAGCCCTTCGTGGTCGTCGACTGCGGAGCCCTGGTGGAGACGCTCTTCGAGAGCGAGCTCTTCGGCCACGCCAAGGGATCCTTCACGGGTGCCGTGGAGACGACGCACGGCAAGTTCGAGTTGGCGAACGGCGGGACGATCTTTCTCGATGAGATAGCCAACGTGGGGAGCAGCATCCAGGCCAAGCTGCTCCGCGTCATCCAGGAGCGGGAGGTCGTCAAGGTCGGCGGCTCGCAGAAAGTCCAGGTGGACGTGAGGATCATCGCCGCCACGAACAGGGACCTGTGTGAGGAGATGAAGCAAGGCCGGTTCAGGGAGGATCTCTTCTTCCGGCTCAACGTCGTTCCCATCCACTTGCCCCCATTGAGGGACAGGCGAGAGGACATCCCGGCGCTGGCCCACTACTTCCTTCAGCGTTACAGCGAGAAGAGGAAGAGGAGCGTAAGCGGCATATCCGAGGAGGCAACGCAATCCCTGGTGGCGTACGACTGGCCCGGCAACGTCAGGGAACTTGAGAACGCGATGGAGCGGGCGGTGGTGATGGCCGAAGGAGATGTGATCGAGCCTGGCGACCTTCTCTACTACGGGCAGCCAGACGCCGGCCAGGTGGAGGCCGCCGCCGGTGGCCGCCTCGCGGAGGCCGAGAGGGAGGAGATCGTCCAGGCCCTGCGGCAGTTCGACGGGCGTAAGGGCAAGGCAGCCGAATACCTGGGTATCAACCGCAAGACGCTGAGAGAGAAGATCCGGAAGTACAAGATCGAAGAGCTGATCTAGAAGGACAATGGAACAGAATCCCCCATTCGCCTTCCGGGCGGTACGATAAGTACCGGGATGACGTCCTGCGAGGGCCGCCCCTCCTTCTCCCGGTCTGGATCCGCTGGCCTCAACCGAGACGTAAGGCCGAATTCCCGTCCTCCGACGCGGCGGGCCTCCGTCGATCCATGATCAGGCACGCAACTTGCTCTTGACCAGACGGGTGCCCGAACCAAAGGGAGGCCAGAGATGGATAGCCCGGCCAGAATCCTCGTGGTCGATGACGATCCCGACTTCCTGGCATCCACCAGGATCATGCTGCAGGACGAATCCTACCGGGTCGCAGTCGCGCCTGGCGAGGACGAGGCGCTCTCCGAGATGGCGGTGGAGAAGCCGGACCTGCTGATTTTGGATTTGATAATGTCGAAGTTGGACTCCGGATTCCAGTTCATGTGGACGGTGAAGCGGGACGAGCGATTCAAAGACATCCCCATATTGATGGTGACCAGCGTGGACAGGCTGTTGCGCACGGATTTCGAGCGACGTTCGGACTCCCCTGGTCTCACCACGGAGGAGGCGTACCTCCCTGTGGAGCAGTACCTCGTGAAACCGGTCAAGGCGACCGAGCTGGTCAGCAGCGTAGAGTCGATCCTTGCGCGGGTTGAGAAACGGGCCGTGACGGAATGAGAGACTTCGCGCGCAGAGTGCTGATCGTCGACCCCGATCCCGTCTTCGCTGGGAAGGCGATGGTAGTACTCTCGGCAGAAGGCTACGACGTGGAAGCCGCCACGGGCATCACGCTGGCCGCTGAGAGGCTGAAGGACGTCGATTTCGGCTGCGCGATCGTGGATGAGCATCTGCCCGAAATGAGGGGGCACGAGGCCGTGCCCGTTCTCAAGACCATTGCTCCCGACGTACAGATCATCATGACCGCCGCTCGCAACAGCTCGGAGTTGGAGTCGAGCATCCGGCGGCGCGACATCTTCTACTATCACGTCAAGTCGTTCGGCATGCATGAGCTGCAGCAGGCGGTCCGCGACGCATTCAGGAAAGTCGGGGACCGGACCAAGGCGCGTCGAAACGGAGGCTGAGGGGAGCCATGGTCACGGGGCCGGCCGGCGAAGCTACAGTGGCGGTCATCGACGACGAGGAGTCGATGCGCGAGGGCTGCCGCCAGACACTCGAAGAGAGGGGCTACCGGATCGAGGTGGCTGCAAGCGGGGAGTCCGGGCTTCAGCTTGTCGAGGAGTCCAGGCCGAACGTGGTGCTCGTGGATCTGCTGCTGCCGGGGATCAGCGGCATCGAGGTGATCGAGAGGCTTCCCAAGATCGATCCCCAGATCATCGCGGTGGTCATCACCGGGCACGTATCGGTCGAATCCGCCGCGAGGGCCATGCGGGCGGGCGCGTACGATTACCTGGCCAAGCCATTCGAGCCCGAGAGACTTGTGGACGCGGTTGCCTCGGGGCTTGAAAGGAGCTGGCTCGGCAGACGCTCGGCAGAGCTGGACCGGGAAAAGGAGACGGCTCTGAGCAACTTCGCGGCGATCCTCTGCCACCAACTGCGCTCACCGGCCGCGATGGCGGCGCAATGGATCGAGGTCATGAGATCCGAGATGGCTGGCCCCCTGACGCCGGGGCAGAGATCGATGCTCGAGCGGGCCGCCAAGCGGATGGACGACCTCACGACATCGATAGGGGATTGGCTGAGGTTCGCGGAGGTGGAGGCGGGCAAGCTCAAGTTCAGGCCTGCCCCAGTGGACATGCCGCGGGTCATAGAGGAGGCCTGGAAGGCGATCCCCGACGAGGAGGCCAAGGGCAGGATCGATCTTGAACTGCAGGGAGGGAACGACGTCAAGCCGGTCCTCGGCGAGAGGGACCTCTTACGGGAGCTCTTCACGAATCTGTTAACCAACTCCGTCAAGTTCGCCTCGGGGCCCGGCAAGGTGACGGTGGATCTCACCGCCGAGGGGAACAGCGTTGTCGTGTCCGTCAGCGATACGGGCGCGGGGGTGCCCGAGGAGGAACTCGCGCACATCTTCGAGCCTTTCTACCGCGGGGCCCGTGCCGGCACCAGGAGAACAGGGGGACACGGCCTCGGCCTGGCGGTCGCCAAGAAGATCGTATCGGCTCACGGCGGCACGATAAGCGCAAGCAGCGCTCCTGGCGAGGGGGCCACCTTCACCTTGAGGCTGCCGGCCAGCGGCAGCAACAGGGGCGCAGTATCCGTCTACGGCGGCAGCACCCCCGGACAGGAGGCGGCCTTCGCCCCGAAGGCGCCGACCCGAAAGGGGAACTCATGAGTAGCGCGGATGCCGCAGTGATCGGAGGAAGCGCGGGCAGTTCAAACGGCGGCGGAGTTCGTCCTCGTCGAAGCGCGTCTCGACGCGCAGCTCCCGGCGAGGGATTCCGCTCATCATGCGAGGAGGTGACCGATGGTTGCCAATGCGTCGGCGCTACCGACCGTCTTCGTGATCGACGACGAGGAGTCGATCCGCGAGGGTTGCCGGCAGCTGCTTGAGTACGAGGGTTACCGGGTGGCCGTTGAAAGAAACGGGCGGCGCGGTCTGAGGCTTGTGGAGCGAAAGCGCCCCGACGCGGTTCTCGTGGACCTCAAGATGCCCGGGATGGGTGGCCTGGAGCTGCTTGCGAGGATCCGCGAGATCGATCCCACCATAGTCACGGTCGTAATTACCGGCTACGGCACAGTGGAGTCGGCCGTTGAGGCAATGAGGCTGGGCGCCGCGGATTACCTCTGCAAGCCGTTCGACGAGAGAGAGCTGCTGGCCTCGATCAGGCGGAGCTTCGACAGGACACGCTCTGGGCAGAGCCAAGAGGCGAGCTGCGCGCAGACACCGAACAGGTCGACTGTCATCGAGGTGCTGGAACGTGCCCACCGCGACAAGGAGTTCTTTGCCCGACTGTGGGAGCACGGATCGAGAGCGCTCGAAGGCTACGAGCTTACACACGAGGAAAAGGCCGCCATCGTCAGCGGCGACCAGAGATGGATCGAGAAGCACGTGGGGAAACTCACGGAGAATCAGAGGGCGTGGCTCGAGTGCCGGCTGCAAATGGAGAGGTGGTAGATGGTATCCGTGGCCCGGGACTCGACCGTTCTCGTCATCGATGACGAGGACTCGATGCGCGAGGGCTGCCGTCAGGTCCTGGCGGACGACGGATACCGCGCAGAGGTCGCCGAGAACGGCGAGCAGGGCCTGCGTCTCGTGAGGCAGCTCGGGCCGCGCATCGTGCTCGTGGACCTCAAGATGCCCGGGATCGGCGGCCTCGAGGTGCTTGCGAGGATCCGCGAGATCGACCCCAGCATAGCCACGGTCGTGATCACCGGGTACGGCACGATAGACTCGGCGGTCGAGGCGATGAGAACGGGTGCTTCCGACTACCTCTGCAAGCCCTTCGACGACAAGGTGCTGCTTGGCGCCGTCGAACGCGGGGTGAAGCGTCGAGGCCTAGACACCGGTCCGCCTGAGGAAGAGCAGGGACTGATCCCGGGGCTCGGTGAATGGCCCGTTGCCAGTGGAGAGGCGGTTGCCCGGGTGCCTGTGATCACCCCCATTCCGCGAGCCGGGCAGCGCAGCGGCGAGCCGGCTGAGCCAAAGGGCTTCCTCTCACCGAGCGAGGTGGCGCGGAAGGTCGTCGAGGCGGCACGGAGCAAGTGCGGGCTCAGCATCCTGCAGATGATGCTTCTCGGGCTTCTCGCCGGGGTCTATATCGGGTTCGGCGCCGAGCTCTCCACGATGGTCGTTCACGATCTGTCAAGGCACGTGGGAGTGGGACTGGCGAAGTTCGTGGGGGGGAGCGTTTTCAGTGTCGGCCTGATGCTCGTGGTCCTTGGCGGGGCGGAGCTCTTCACCGGCAACTGCCTGATTGCCGCCGGGGTTCTCGACGGCACGTGCTCGGCGAGGGGATTGATCCGCAATTGGACCATCGTCTATTTCGCCAACTTTGCCGGTTCTCTGCTTCTCGCTCTCATCATGTACTACAGTGGGCTCTGGAGAACCGGGCACCTGGGGGTCGGTGCGGCCGCGCTGAGAATCGCCTCGGCGAAGGTGGACCTCTCTTTCTCGGAAGCCTTCCTGCGAGGAGTCGGCTGCAACTGGCTGGTATGTCTTGCGGTCTGGCTGGCGGTGGCGGGCAAGGACGCCGTGAGCAAGATCCTCGGCATCTACTTCCCCATTATGGCCTTCGTCGCCAGCGGCTTCGAGCACAGCGTGGCTAACATGTACTTCATCCCGGCCGGCCTTCTGTTGAAAGCACATCCCGTTGTGGTCGAAGCCGCTGGCCTGAGCGGTGGCCTCGGCAATCTGACCTGGGCGCGGTTCCTCACGGCCAACCTGGTTCCCGTGACGCTGGGCAACGTGGTTGGAGGCGCGCTCTTCGTCGCAGGGACTTACTACCTCGTCTACCTGCGAAGGAACTGACCGACCGCGGGAAGGGAGGCGCGGAGAATGTGCAGCTGGAAGCCGCCGAAACCGCAGGGAAGGTGTGACAGGCGCTCCACAGGAACGGGGCAAACTCGCCCGTGAAGGGACGCCGAGGAACTGACGGATCGGCCTCGGGGAATGGGGGAACAGTGATGGCCCGGCGGCGCGTGTTCACAGCAGACGATGCCCCCGGTTGTCAGGGCCTCCTGAGGGCCGTCCTGGCCAGCGGTCGGCGGATATGCAGCGTCGTCGCCGTCCCAGAGGACGCGCTTGGGGTGGCTGGAGAAGGAACGCGCAGATGTGAAGGCCACTGTGGACTTTCAAAGGATTATCAGTCGAAGGGAGGACGGAGATGGCAGCGCAGCTGATCGATGGGAAGGCAATCGCCAAGGGGATACGACAGGAAGTCAAGGCCACGATCGCGCAGCTGGGAGAGGAAACCGGGGCTTCGCCCTGTCTCTCAGCGATTCAGGTGGGAGAGAGCGCCGCCTCAGCCGCTTATCTCAAGAGCCAGAAAAAGGGCTGCGGCAAGGTGGGCATCGACTTCCACATTCACCAGTTCCCGCAGGAGACCAGCGAGGACGAGCTTGTCGGATTCATCGTGGAGAAAAACCGGGACGAGGAGACAACGGGCATCATGGTCCAGATGCCCCTGCCCGAGCAGATGAGCGCGTTAAGAGTGCAGGAGGCGATCGACCCCCTGAAGGACGTGGAAGGGGTGAACCCCGAGAACATGGGGCTCCTGGTCTACGGCCTTCCCGGGCTTGCGCCTTGCACTGCAGTGGCAGTGATGGAGCTGATCGAAAGCACCGGCACCTCCATCAAGGGCAAGCAGGTCACCTTGGTGGGTCACAGCTCAATCGTGGGCAAGCCGCTGACCCTCCTCCTGTTGTCTTCTCCCTTTGACTCGGCCACCACGACCGTGTGCCACATCGCCACCCGGGATCTGACCTCCCACACGAAGCAGGCCGAGATACTCATCGTGGCTGTGGGCAAGCCCGGTCTGCTCAGAGGGGACATGATCCGGGAAGGAGCGGTGGTCATCGATGTGGGGATCAACCGAATCGAAGGCAAGATCGTTGGAGACGTCGTGTTCGAGGAGGCGGCGAAGAAGGCTTCCTTCATCACCCCGGTTCCGGGAGGCGTGGGCCCCGTTACTACAGCCATGCTCTTGAGGAACACTGTGGAAGCCTGGAGAGTTCAGCTTGACCGGCGCATGCCCTTGGCTCACGTGACCGGCTGACCTCGCTGGCAGGATCAATGAAAGGAACCCGTCATGAGAAATGCACCGTGGTCGGCAGCAATTGTCGGGATCGTTTCAGTGGGGATGGTCTTCGCAGGATGCGGGGGCGGCGGCGGAAGCAGCGGCCCGGCCAGGGACGACGCCAAGGTCGCGGGCGAGTGGACCATGGCGATGCTCGGAATCGACTGGAGCGCGTCGAGCTCCCCCTATGGCTGGGGCGGGTATTTCGGCCTTGACTTCGATGGCGCGGGGACTCTTGACGTCGACGAGGACCTGGACGATGACTACGACGAAGACAGTGTGCCGTACGCAGCCTATGCCGACGGCACCATGACCGTCGATTCGGTGAACAATGGAGTCTTCAACGCGGCGTCCGACACGGCGATCCTCAGCGACGCCGACGTCGCCGACGACGAAGGCAGCATCATCATGGCCATCAAGAACGGGTCGGGGAGAACCAACGCGTCCTTCACCGGCGACTTCGTGGCGTGCCAGTTCGGATTTGACTGGAACGACAAGTCCCACTGGACTTCGAGGGTGGCCGTGACCTCGGCCGGCGACGGCACGGGCACCTACAGCATCCTGGCCGATTCCTCCGGAAGCTCCGGAAGCGGCGCGATAGCCTACGACATGTTCGATGCCCGCGGGCGCTTTGAGTTGACCACGTTCGAAGAGGAGGGGATGCTCAGGCAGGACGGAGCGGTGTGGTTCATGAGCGACTACAGCGACGACGACTCCGACAACGAGTACAGCCTCATGGTCGGCGTCAAGAAAGGCTCCGGGCTCGACGCGAGCATCTTCAGCGGAACCTACATCGCCGTCCAGATCGGCGGCGACGACGACGACGCGGGGAGTAGGTATTTCTGGACGAGCCGCCTGCAGATCATCGCTGACGGCGTCGACACTGTGAGCTACAAGATACTCGAGGACTCCGGTGACGACGCTGGCGAGACGGGCTCGACTGGCTTCACGGTCGGGTCAGACGGCGCAATGACGCTCACAGACGTCGGCGAGGGCATCATAAGCGCCGATGGCAGCCTGTTCCTCCTGGTCGACACGGACTGGGATCCGTCGGGCGACGACGATGATATCTGGATGATGATCGGGATCAAGAAGCAGTAGAACCCCGATCCAGCCGACACCGAGCCCCGGGGGCCCAAGCGGCCCCCGGGACTCTTTTCCGGGCGCTTGGGGGCGGTGCGGACAGGTGCGGTGGCGGGGGCTACCAAGACCGAGTGGATCCGCGTACTCCTTCGCGGGAACGGGAACTAACGGCCCCGATGCATGAGGGCGGGAATTGGGGCGGATTTCTACGGCGCTACATATCACCCGGTAGCACCCATGAGCGTCCAGGAGCATGAAGGGGGGGGAACTGGCACGCCCCACAGGGTTCGAACCTGTAACCTTCGGTTCCGTAGACCGATGCTCTATCCAGTTGAGCTAGGGGCGCGCCCTTCGGCCGCATCTACTATACCTCCTGAAAGCCCCCGGCGGCAAGTCCTTTTACGCGACCTGCTCTCCGCCCTCCCGCCCGGCGCTACGCGCGCGAGACCTCCTGGGCGATCGACGCCCATCGCTCCAGCGTGGCCGGCTCGCCGTTCACCGAGTGGATGTCGCTCAGGTTCAGGCTCATCGGGTGGCCCGACGCCTCGGCCACGAGGCGCTTGAGCTCCGCGCGCATCTCGGTCTTCGTCCAGCCGAAGAAGACCTCGCCCGGGTGTGAGTGGACTTCGAGCACGACGCGCCCGGCGTAGTGCGCGGCAGCCTTCTCGACCGACGACCAGGGCGAGACGTGATGGCGCCTCAGGTTCGGCAGTGTGCCGATGACGCCGAGCTTCGCGTCGAGGCACTCGCAGCCGTGGTAGTAGACGTTCCCCTGCGTGAAAAGCTTGGCGATGCGCGAGTTGTAGCGGTGGACGAACTCGCCGTACATCTCGGGGCCCAGCCCGGAGGCGCTCTGGGCCGAGACGTAGGGCCACTCGGCGGCGATGGCCCCGCGCTTCTCCTCTGGAGGGGCGAAGGCGCAGAGGTGCCGCCACCTGGAGAGCATCTGGTAGCGCCCGGATTCGTCGATCGCGCAGTTGACCCATCCGCGCTCGCCGCGGCGCCGGTGGTCGGCGACGATGGCTTCGGTGATAAGCTCCATCATCCCGTGAAGGAGCTCGGGCGCGTCGTAGACGTCGAAGAATATCCGCTCCATGCCCCGCATCCTGACCGCGGTCTCGAAGGGCGACTCGCCCAGGCCGGGGTAGCCCGGGGCGACCGCGAGCATCCCGCCGGTCAGCTCCGCCGCCTCCTCGAGGCGCAGAGCCGTCGCCCTCTCGTCGACGGCCGTCTGCGGCCGCCGCAGTTTCGAGAGATCGATCCCGTCCTCGAAAGGCGCGACGACGCGCCGGGCGCCGAGCTCCTCGCCCGAACCGGCCCACTCGAGCTCGACGCCCCAGTCGCGGCCGCCGGAGCTCGCCCCTCCGACGAAGACCGCCGGCCAGACGATGTGATCGTCGCCGATGTTCTCGGCCGCCCAGATGCGGCGCCGCAGGTCCGACTCGACCGATCGCGCGAGCGCCCCCTCGCACCGGACGAAACCTGCCCCGAGCATCAGCTCCCACTGCCTGCCGGGTATCCCCTCGAAGGTGACGCAGACGGGCATCTTCCCGGTGGGGAGAAGCGCGTTGTGCCGCGCCCAGAGCTCCTTCTTCTCACCCTCCTCCGCTCGCCCGGCGAGCTCCAGAAGGCGTGCCGCCAACGGCTTCAGTATCTCGGCGTCCGTCATGGGCGGGCCCTCCTCGCGGCCCGGAAGTATACATCCCGGCGGCGGCGGGGGCAATAGCGGCGACGAAGCCCTCCCCGTTCCCCCCGTCCCCCCCTCTTGACTCCGCTACGGCCCGGGCGTAACATCTTCCGGCATGGGCGGCGATGGTGAAAGGGGCGGGGTCGGGCGAGCGAAGTCGCTCTACGTCCACGTTCCGTTCTGCGTCTCGCGGTGCGACTACTGCGACTTCGCGTCCGGCGTCTACGACCGCGACCTCGCCGCCGGTTACCTCGACGCCCTCGAGCGAGAGCTCTCCGAGCGGGCCGGGGACGCCGCCTTCGAGACCGTCTACGTCGGCGGCGGCACGCCCACCGCTCTCGACAACGATCACCTCGAGAGGCTGATCGCCCTGCTCAGGCCCCGCGTCGGTGGCCCGGAGTGCGAATTCACCATCGAGGCGAACCCGGGCACCGTCGACGACGCCAAGGCGCTGCTTCTCAGTGCGCGCGGCGTGAACCGCGTCTCGCTCGGCGTGCAGAGCTTCTCCGACGCCCGCCTGAAGATGCTCGGGCGCGCCCACACCGCAGACGAGGCGCGGGCGGCCTTCGGGGCGCTCCGCGGCCGCGACTTCGAGAATATCAGCATCGACCTCATGACCGCGCTGCCCGAAGTGACGTCGGCCGAAGCCGGCCCGGCCGAAGCCGACCTGGCCGAGGCCGTCCGGCTCGCCCCCGAGCACGTCAGCGTCTACATCCTCTCGGTCGAGCCCGGCACTAAGCTCGCCGGGCGAGTTGACTCGGGCGAGCTCACGCCCGCCCCCGACGAGCGGGCCGCCGCCGAGTATCATCTCGCGCGCGAGCGCCTGACGGCGGCGGGCTACGCTCACTACGAGATATCGAACTTCGCCCGGCCCGGGCTCGAGTCGCGCCACAACACCGTCTACTGGACGGCCCGGCCGTACCTGGGCGTGGGGGCGTCGGCGGCCAGCTTCAGCGGCTGGAGCGAGGGCCGGCCGGGGCTCCGCACCGCCAACGTCCGCGATGCGCACGAGTACGCCCGGCGCGTGATGGCAGGCAACGGGGCGGTCGCGTCGGTCGAGCGGCTTCCGCACAGGCGGGCGGCGCGCGAAGCGCTTATACTCGGCCTGCGGATGCTCGGCGGCGTCGACAGCGCTGAGTTCCGGCGCACGACGGGCGTCATGCCGGAGGAGATCTGCGGCGATGGCATCCGGTCGGCCGTTGAGAGGGGTCTCCTTGAAGAGGAGAGGTATCTGCTGCGTCTTACTTCGCGGGGGCTCGTGGTCTCCGACAGCGTAATGGCGGAGCTCGTCTGAATGGTTGCGCGCGCATACGTTCTTCTCGTCGCCCTGGCCGCCTTCGCAGGGGGCGGGGCCGGCTGCGCTCCGTCCGGCACCAGCGCGACGGAGGACTTGGCCGAGAAGCTCATCTCGGGCGGCGACGCCACGGGCAGAATCGGCACCGACCCGGCCAAGGGGGCGATGGCCGAGGCCGAGCGCAAGAAGCAGATCGAGCAGGTCCTGAAGAGGCTGCCGCCTGAGCAGCGCAAGCTCATCAGCCGCAGCATGGCGAGGGTGTCGCGCGCGAGAGAGAGGGCCGCCGCCAAGGGCGGTGAGCCCACCGAGGCCGAGCGCCTCCTCGAGCTCCTCCGCAGGGGCGACGAGATATCGGGCGTCGTCGAGGGGCGCATCGTCGACGCCGCCACGGGAGCGCCCTCGGCCGGGCGCGTCGCGGTCGAGGACGCCTTCGGCCTGACCGCCGACGACATCGGCCAGGGCTTCGGCTTCTGGGCGGACGGGCGCTTCCGCGTTAGGGTGATCGCAGGCCCCGTGAGCGTCCGCGTGACGGGCGGCCGGCGCCGCACGACGTGGCGCGGCTTCGTCGCGGTCAGGCCCGGCGCCACGGCGCGGGTCGAGGCCCGCCTCGGGCCGATGCCCCATCTCGACTTCGAGAACGAGGGGTGGATCGGCTGCGACCTGAGGTACTCCGTCGGCGGGCCGGGGCGGATACGCGCGAAGGCGAGCCTCGCCCTGGCGGCGCTCGCGGCGCGTGCGGAGGGCCTGGGGGCCGTCTTCCTCGTGCGCCCGTGGCGCCCGCAGTCCGAGAGCTACCTCAAGGCGGGCTCCGCCGTGACGCCCGCCGCGCTCTCGGCGAGGTGCAGGGCGCTCTCCCGCCGAGCCACGGCCGTCTACTGGGGCTACGAGCGCTCGGGGGCGGCCCCCTACGGGAGGCTGCTCGGTCTCGGGCTCACCGACTGGCGGAAGATCGACCGGTACGCCACGCGCCTCAGCTACCCGAACTCGCTCGCGTGCGGCGAGATCCGCCGCCAGGGAGGCGTGGCGATCTACGGCGACCTCACCCTTGCCGAGCCCGTCGAGATGAAACGCTGGCCCGCCGACCAGTGGGGCTCGGAGCGCGCCGCCTACTACCGGGGCGCGGGCATCGCCTACGGGCGGATGGCCTCGGAGCTGCCCTACGACACCGTCGCCGGGCCGCTCTACGACGCGGTGGCCCTCTCGGGCTCCGAGGCCGACGAGCGCGTCTGGTACCGGTTGCTGAACGAGGGCCACCGCGTGACGGCCGTCGGCGGCGGAGGCGGCTCGCTCGAATCGGGCGACGCCCCCGCCGAAACGACGCTTGTCAACGTCGGTCCCGAGCGCACCGAGCGCGCCGTGCTCGAGGCCATACGCCGGGGCCGCGCCATGGTGACCACCGGGCCTTACGTGTTTCTCACGATCGGGGAGGCCGGCCCCGGGGGGACCGTCGAGATAACCGCCGGCAGGCACACGGCGCGGGTGCGCGCATTCTCGGCGGCGCTGGCCGGCTCGAACCTGGCGAAGGTGGAGCTCGTCCGGAACGGCAAGGTCGTGCTCACCGAGCACGCCGCCCAGGGCCAGACCAGGCTCGCGATACAGCTGCCCTTCAACGAGGACGCCGCGGCCTGGTACGTGGCCCGGGCCACCGACCGCAGCGGCCGGAAGGCCTGGACGAACCCCGTCTACTTCGTCCGTCGCGGCGAGAAACCCAGGCGCTCGCCCGTCACCAGGCTCGTCGGCACCGTCGTCGACTCGGCCACCGGCAAGCCCCTCGCGGGGACCGTCCGCGTTTACCGGCCCGACGGGACGGTGGTCGAGAAGCGCGAGTTCACCGGCGGCGCCATCGCCCTCACTGTGCCGGCCTCCGCGGGCGTGGAGGTGAGCTCCCCCGGCTACGCACCGCAGAGGCGCCTCGTTTTCTTCGCCTCGGGCGCCGACGAGCAGGCCAGGGACATCCACACCGATCGCACGGGCCGGCGCGCGGCGGAGCTCGAGCGCGCCGCCACCTACGCCCGCACCCGCGAGGCCGTCGCCGCGGCCAGCATCACCGTGGGCCTGCGCCGGCGCTAGCGGCCCTCCCGGCGCCGTATGCCTTGAAATCCCGTCCGCCGGCGCCGATAATTCCCTCCCGCCGCTCAGTCGGGCCGGGAGGGGGAGCGGGACGGGGAGGGGGAGCCGATGCAGAAGGCGACGAAGTACACGAAGGCCGTCAACTCGAAGTACCCCGAGCAGGTGGTAATCGCGATTGCCCGCGATGCGCAGGGCAAGGACAACCCGATCGCCATCGGCTGGACGACGATCACCTCGGGCGATCCGCCCATGATGGCGATCGCCCTGGGCCGGGGGCGCTACTCCCTCGAGGCCATCAGGCACTCGGGCGAGTTCGTCGTTGCCTTCCCCTCGCGCGAGATGGCGGACGACGTCCTCTACTACGGCTCGCGCTCGGGGCGCGACACCGACAAGCTCGCCGACCGCGCCGCGCGCACCGAGCCCGCGACGGAGGTGTCGACGGTGCTCCTCTCGGGCGCGGTGGCGAACTTCGAGTGCCAGGTGGCCCACGAGTTCGAGACGGGCGACCACATCCTCGTGGTGGGGCGCGTCGTGGCTTCCCACACCAACGCCGACGCCGACGTGAAGCGCCTCTACACCGTCGGCCCGGGCCATGTCCTGAGAGGGGTCGAGCCCGCCTGAGGCGGCCGGCCATGCCGTCAGTGCATTCTTGACACGGGCCGCCGGGGCGGATATATTCAACTCGAAAGGGTTTCTGCGCGATAACCCTTGGGGGAGGGGTGCGTCGCCTCCCGGCGGGGGACCATGGAGCTTCTCGTCTTCGTCTCCGGGGTGCAGCAGGGGCAGCGCGTGCCGCTGTCGGGGGACCGCCTCACGCTCGGGCGCGGCGACAAGAACTCCGTCCGCGTCGAGGACGAGGCGGCCAGCCGGAACCACGCCGAGGTAGTCCGCGAGAACGGCGGCCTCGTCCTCAGGGATCTCCAGTCCACCAACGGGACTTTCCTCAACGACCGCCGCGTCGACGGCGACATGAACCTGCGCCCCGGCGACCGCATCGCCATCGGCGGCACCACGCTGCTGGTCCAGAGCGACGAAGCCTCGAAGACCCTCTCGAGCGTGATCTTCCGCGACGAGGAGACGGCCGACCTCTCCGAGAAGGTCAGCCTCGACGCTTCGGGATCGAGCATCGTCGCGGCCGAGGCCGAGGTCGGCCTCAACTTCGAGACGGTCTACGCCTTCATGCTCGAGATAGCCTCGGTGCTCGACCTGGACCAGCTCCTGAACCGCGTGATGGACCACCTCCTCGACGCCATCCCCGCCGACCGGGGCTTCATCATGCTGGTCGACCGCCAGGGGGAGCTCAAGCCCTCCGTCATACGCACACGCTCCGAGGACCTCCCCATCGACGAGATCTCGGTCAGCCGCTCCATGACGCAGTACGTCCTCTCGCGCGGCGAGTCGGTGCTCACGTCGATCGGCGGCGGGGACGGTCGCTTCGACCGGTCGGTCGCCATTACCAAGAACAACGTGAGCTCGGTGATGTGCGCGCCGCTCAGGGTGCAGGACAAGGTTCTTGGCATCATCTACCTCGACACCATCAACCCGACCCAGCCCATGACGAAGTCCCACCTCAGGCTGCTCACGGCCATGGCGATCCAGACCGGAGTCGCCGTCGAGAACGCCAAGCTGTACGGCGAGCTCATGAACGCCATCGAGTACACCAACTCTATACTCCGCTCGCTCGCCTCCGGGATCATCGTCACCGACGCCGAAGGTTACGTCGGCAAGTCGAACGCCGCCGCCTGCGACATCCTGCAGGTCAAGGACGGCGACTTCCTGGGGCGCAACCTCGACGAGTTCAGGAGCCTGAGGCCGATCTCCGCGCTGATGAAGAAGACCGCCCGCGACAACAAGCCGCTCGAGCGCAAGGAGGTCGTCGTCACCGTTGCCGCCAAGGACATCCCCCTGGGGGTCTCCACCACGCCGCTCGTCAACTACGAGGGCCAGGTCGTCGGCGTCATCGCCAACTTCCGCAACCTCGAGCTCATAAAGCAGCTCTCCAAGCAGGTCCAGATGGGGCAGCATCTTGCCGCCCTCGGAGAGATGGCCGCGGGCGTCGCCCACGAGATCCGCAACCCGCTCAACACGATACGGGGCTTCTCGCAGCTCGTCGCCGAGCGCTCCAACGACCCGTCGCTGAGCGAGTACACGGGCATCATCGTGGAAGAGGTCGACCGGATGAACCGGATCGTCACCGAGCTCCTCGACTTCTCGCGCCAGAAGGAGCTGACGATGTCGGCGGTGAGGATCAACGCCCTCATCGAGGACGTCCTCGTCGAGCTTGAGATGGAGCTCCAGCAGGCTAACGTCCGTCTCCTGGGCGAGCTCGCTCCCGGCCTCAAGCGCGTCCTCGCCAACGCCTCGAAGCTCAAGCAGGTCCTCACCAACATCATCAAGAACGCCGTCCAGGCGATGACCGGCGGCGGGGTGCTCAAGGTCTCGACGATGAAGCTCCCCGGGCCTCTGGGCGTCGAGGAGCTCGCCGTCCGCATCGAGGACAACGGCATCGGCATCGACTCGCGCGTCATCGGCAAGGTCTTCGACCCCTTCTTCACCCACGGCAAGGACGAGGGAACCGGCCTCGGCCTGGCCATCTGCCGCAAGATCATCGAGAAGCACGGCGGCCGCATCGAGGTCGAGAGCGCCCTCGGCGAGGGTACCGTCTTCACCCTTTTCCTCCCCTACGGCCCGCCCTCCGAGGACACCGACCTGCAGCGCGCCCACGCATCCACCGACGGCTCGTAACGGCCATCACGGTCCCATGGCGACCTCCAATCGTCATGCCCGGCCTTCGGCCGGGCGGCCATCCCGCCCTCCCCCGTCACTGGGGGAGGGGCGCCGAGTCCGACTCCGGCCGCTCTGGCGAGACGGGGCTTGCCACGACTCGCCTGGCCGGAGTCGGCGATAACGGGTGGGGGTGATTGCGGCCATCGGGCCGCATCTTCCCCTCCCACGCTCCTGCCAGTGCTCCCGTAATGATGTGCCGGGGTCTTTTTTCTCAACTTGAGAACCGGCACTGCTTGGGTACTGACGGGGGCGAGCTCAGGCCTTCGCCGTCCGGACTGCCTAGAGCATCCGGCCTTCGCTCCCGCGTTCCCCTTCA
>Ga0272441_10004104_pt1 | contig 26835 bp, 25 predicted proteins | sample SSMProp6N_FD_193582 | JGI IMG/M metagenome (GOLD analysis project Ga0272441, IMG submission 193582) | Marine sediment archaeal communities from Little Sippewissett salt marsh, Falmouth, MA, United States - SSM-Prop-6N | ecosystem: Environmental > Aquatic > Marine > Wetlands > Sediment ... | reverse complement strand
ACAGGTATTGAAAATCCCCTTACTAAAATCTTTTTCAATTACTGATCAATTGTCATCTAAGATATTTAACATTAATGGGAACGTCGAAGTTGATGTTTATGATAATGAAAGCTCAAGATTTGAAGTTTTTATTAAAGAAAAATTTTCACCCTCTGAATATGAACATGTATGTGTAGAAGTAGATGATAAAAAAGAGTTTATCGCCAATTGTAAAAAGCATTTCCTCAAACCGTTTTTTGTAAAAAAAGGTGAAAAAGAATTATTGTTTGTTCGTGATTTTTCTAATAATCTATTTGAAATCAAAGAAAAATAAAAGCTAAGGGTTTAAAAAAACCCCTAATTTAGCTACCACTTGGATTTATGACAATGTAAAATAAATAAATGTTTCCACCTTGGGTTCTTGAATCAGAGCTGTCTGGAATAGATGCAGCAGCGGTCACCTGTATTCCTCCAAATCCAAGTATTGTTTTAGAACTGATTGTAACCTGACTTCCTGCTTCGATAGTTGGTATGATTCCTTGAGTATTTTTACCAATAAAAGCGCCTCCTTCAATGTCTATTGTCCAGTCTACGTTAGTTGCATCTAAAGAACCAACATTTTTTACATCTGTTGTTATTTTTAGTAATCCGCCTTTAATCATTCCAATTTCAATAATTGGAGATTGAACAATACCTATAATAGAAGGATTTGACCAATCACTTTGTCGGCCGTTTTCATCCATTGCTATAACTCTCACTTCAAAATCGTCTTCATAATCCCACGAGTGCGATGCAGATCCTTGCTCACCAGAGTTATAAGGTCCTACCCATCCACTGTCAGATCCATCACCCCAGTCAAACATGTAATAAATTGCTTCTCCTTCAGGATCTGTTGTCCGGGCGGAAAAGGTGTATTCTATCCCTGTCGCCCCATGGTTTGGTCCATCTGGTGGATTTGGGGTTTCAGGTGGGTAATTCGGATCATCTGTCCTGATTTTTATTGATGGGTCACCAAGTACATTGTAACATTCAAAATAATATTTCGTATAACCAGAACCACCATAATGCTCGTACAAATAATACAAAGCCATATCCGTCATTCCTCCAATTGTTTGCAGCCCGTCATCCCACCATGCAGAAAACATGCTTTTTTCTAAAACATCGTCTTCATCCCATAATGTATTTGCTGAAGAACCCCAAAAAGCAAGTCCTGCCTTGTCTTCTGCTCTTAACCAAGTTTCTCCAAAACATTCTGATTGAGCAAATGAACCGGTTACACATGCATGGCTGCATACAAATGGATACATTTGAAAATTAGTTAGACTATTTACATCTGATTGTGAAAATGGAGGTCCGTCGCCCCAACTGGTTGTACTACCATGTCCTGAATATATTGCAAGACTCCTTCCGTCATTTAAAGCATTTTTTACATCTTGGGTGGTTGCTCCATAGGTTACCATGTATAATTTTGTACAATTATATCCTTCTGAATCTAAAAAAGTGTCAATAACATAGTTATGGGTGCCTTCAGATATCTGATAGTTGTCTTGTCCAGCCATAAAAGCTGCTTTTTTTATCCATTGCATTTCATCAAAATTTCCATTTTCATAATAAATTGTTTTTTCAACCATGGCGTTAACATGTGATTCAGAAGATGCTGGAAATCTACCTATATGAATATCCGGGAAGTAATCTTCGGTGTCCATTGTTGCGTAATATAAATCAACAGCTGTTGGTCCTGAAGTTTGACCTGTATAAGTGGGTATTTGTGGAGTATCACCTACAAGTAAAACATAAGTGGGTGGGATTGACCATTCATTGTATGCTTCTTCTATATAGTCCTTTATGTCCTCCTTTGAAGTTCCTCCAGGAATATCTGAGGTTTTTATGACAGTTATATCAAATCCAAAGTTAGTTTTTAATTCTGCAAAAGGTTCAATTTCCTCGTAAAAATCATCGTGAACAATGATCAAATAACCCTCTTCTTCTCGGTTTGCTATATATTTTTCATAAAATCCATAATTGTCAAACATTTTTTTGAATGTATCTTCAAAAGTAGGTGATGAAAATCGCGACATTTTCTCATAAGTTGTGTGCATGTCACTACCAGGTAAATCTATGGTTATTTTGCATTGACTCATTGTTTTTATTTCGCTACTTGCAGGTTTGTACTGTATTGGTGAAATTTCAACTAATATAAATCTATGACCACGAATTTCTTGTACATCAGCTATTTTAGCAATGTTTTTAGGTGTGAAAGAATTGTCTGAATAGAACTGTTCATCTATTACAAAATCTGGTCTTTCCAAGCTATTTTTTTCAAAAGAAGGTTGAACTGAGATTATTTGTAATGGAACGTTAAGTTCTTGTAAAGACCTTAATTCCCACTCAGCTGATTGTATTGATATTTCCGGCTCAGCTTGTTGTGGTATCTCAAGCGTGTATCTTATTAATGGAAGCTTTGCTTCACCTACTTTTGTAGTAAAACCCTCTCCAGGAATTTCTATTGATGCAAATTCTCCAAATTCTGTAGATGTAGATTGAAATTCAAATGTAGGTTGATTAATGGAAATTTCAATTTTGTTTTCAGAAACCATTAAAATGTCATTGATTTGTTGTGTTGATTCATCTGTTGAATTGGCTGTTGCTGAGATATTTGTTAAAATAAAAAACAGCATTATTGATACTACAATTGTTTTTTCTAAAAATTTTTTGTAATTCATAGTTTTTTATCCCCCACGGATTAAATTATTGTGAGCATTTTATTAATAGATACAAACGTTATATAAATATTTGCTTTTTCAAAGTGATATTTTAATTTTATATTTCATATTTTTTATTAAAATAACAATCATATCTTAGCGTTAAATTCAAAGAATTTATATATGTGCTTTTTAATTTTTAAAAGAACTTATAAAGGAAGGATAGGGAAAATGAATAATTTAATATTTGAAAATAAAATGAAAAAATATATTTTATGGATAATAATGCTTAGCATTTTTTTAGTTCTAATAATTACAATTTTTTCAAATAATGTAAAAGCAGATTCAATAATTGCTGATCATACTGCTGCAGCAAATTTTGAATCAATTCCAGATAATTATATCAGTTTGATTCATGACACTTATTATATCTATTATGGACATACCTCACATGGTAGTCAAATAATAAGTGGCCTATCTACCATAGAGGCAGAAAATGCCACTTATGATCCTCCAGTTTTTCATGAAGTTGGAGATGATCTTGGTCATAACGGTGATGTATCTTGGGAGCCTGACGTAAGGCAATATCTTGATGCTCATCCTGAATGTAACATGGTGATGATGTCCTGGTGTGGTGGTTGCTCAGATAACACTGAGGAGGGAATTAATACATATCTAGATGCCTTTAACCAATTAGAACTTGATTATCCGGAAGTTACTTTTGTTTACATGACTGGTCATTTAGATGGTACTGGAATAAACGGTAATTTATATGCTCGTAACAATCAAATCCGGGCTTATTGCAACAATAATGACAAGGTCCTTTTTGATTTTGCAGATGTTGAAAGTTGGGATCCTGATGGTAATTATTATCCAGACGATACTGATTATTGTAATTGGTGTACACAATGGTGTGAAACCCATGATTGTCCAGATTGTGGCTGTGCTCATTCCCAGTGTTTTAATTGCTATTTAAAAGGCAAAGCTTGGTGGTGGATGATGGCGCGTATTTCTGGATGGAATGGAACTGGTGGAGAAGATAACGTTCCTCCATTGGTCAATATTAAAAAACCTGAGCAAGCCTTGTATGTAAAAAACAGAAAAATAATCGATTTTTTCACTTATTTTGTTATTGGTATTATAGAAGTTGAGGTTGAAGCCACAGATTCACTTTCGGGTGTCAGCTATGTTAATTTTTACGTAGATGATGCGCAAAAAGCAAATGTAATGGAGACACCTTATTGTTGGTTGTGGAGTGAAAGAACATTTAAAGTCCATACTTTGAAAGTTGTAGCTTATGATGGTGTGGGAAATTCGGCAAGTACTGAAATTACTTTAATGAAAATATTTTAAAAAATCTCTTTAAGACAACTTATTTAAAAAAGTTTTTATAATAAATGATTTAACACATGTTAAATTATAATTATAACGTAAAAATAGATTGTATGAAAAAAACATACTTATAAACTGATATTGTATTAATATAATGGAAAATTTGTAATGAAAGGTACTTATGAAAAAGAAAATAATGATTGTTGACGATGAGCCGGACCATCTTTTTACAATTAAACAAATATTGGAATTTGGTAATGAATATGAAGTTATTACCGCAAAAGATGCTACTGAATGTTTTGAACTTTTAGAAAAAAATCTAATTCCAGATCTTATATTATTAGATATAATGATGCCTAAAACCAGTGGATGGGATGTTTTTACTAAACTTAAAGAAGAATCTATGTGGAAAAATATCCGAGTTGTTTTTTTATCAGCAATGTCAGATGACTACAGTAAGGGATTTGGAAGTATGACAGCTGATGGTTATATTGAGAAACCCTATGAACCTGATGAATTGAGGAAAAAAGTTGCTCAAATTCTAAGTAAGAAATAGACGTTGTCAATTGCAAAATCATTGGTAATATTTGTTATTTATAGCAAAGTATATTAGATACATTAATGTTTTTTAGTAAACCTTCCTTTGTTAAATAAAAATGAAGGACAATTAAGATGGGATGGAAGCTGAGATTTAAAAAATCAGATGATGCAGTATCGCAAATGATGTCAACAAGTATGTTATTAGTAATTGGTCTTGCAATCACATCAATGATTTATTCATATTATTTATCATATCCACCACCAAATTCTCCACCAAATATAGATATTGTTGGAACTCTAGAGGAAAGAACCAGATATTTGACTGCACTTGGTGATTATGAAGAGGATTGTGATATTATCCTTACTCATCGTGGTGGGGAATCATTACCTACGGAAGATGAAGTTCTTATTACAATTGGCGATAACTATGTATGTAAGATTATTGGTGAATGTCTAGATAGTGAATCCAAGAAAGATGGATTATGGAACATTGGAGAACGGTTGATTTTTACAGCTGAAGATATTACAAATTATCAATTGTATGTATCGATTTATGATATTTCCACTCAGTACATATTGTTTCAGGCAGTATTTCAAAAAAACACATACATAACCACACAGAGTACATTTGATGTTCAACATAATGGTGCCACTTTATGTATGGACTATGATTTCAAAGAACATCTTTCAGGTAAGGTTAGGTTTGCATACAAAAATCAAAGTGAACCAGATTGGTCTTATACCCCATGGATTCCACGTTCAGGTAGGGATTTTTATCATAAAAGAGTTGAGGGATTGTCCTGCACAACAATGTATTTATTTAAGGGTGAGATTAAATACAACGATATTATTGAAAGTGGGAATGTAAATTCATTTATCACTAATGAATGTCCTTAATAACGTACATTATCCTAGTTTTAGTAAAAAATATTCTGATAAAACCCCTAAATATATTTAGAGATACAGTGCAAACACGGTTATTAATGCTACAACTATTGGTACACAAACTAAAGTAGTCCAAGTTACAATGTGTGCTGTTGATTTTTTATCGATTCCATAAGGAAGAAGAAACATATTTGTACTAGTTACAGGTAGAAATACATTTATTATAATAACTGCAAACCACGCACCTGGGATAACATTTAAAATCAGTAATGGTGAGAGAATTAGTAGTGTGGTTATAGGTGTTATAATTACTGTTAAAAAAAACATTTTTCTAACCCATCCCCAATGATCACTTGTTTGATTTTTTTTGTCAAATCCTAATAGCTTCTTTATCTCTGATTTTTTAAGATCACTTGGATGTATTCCTGCACCTACGTAGTATAATGCAGCTGGAATTGTAAGTGCTGTATAGAATATAAAAGGCGTCTGCATATCACCTAAAACCTTTGTTGTTATCCCAGTTGTTGCATGTATTATTACAGCTGCTATTGCAAAGACTATTAGATACCAAGGGTACAATTTCAGATACCATGGTAGTGCTTTTATGTGCTGTTCTTTATCCGTGGTTTCAGATTCTTTTTTATGCAAATGTGATAGTATAAAAGGCATTAAGAAAAACAGTACAACTCCACCTAATGCGATAAATATTGCAGCAGGTACTGCCCATGATTCTATCGCAAGTAATGCTCCTCCAATAAATGCAGAGCTTCTACCTTGGTTGGTTAAAACTGTTTTTATGTACAGGTTTCTTTTATCAATAAGGTTGATTTTTTTTGCAGTGTACTTTGCAAAAATATACGCAAGAATATAGAGGTAAAGAAGTATTGTGCTAGTAACGATTGCAAATTCTACTTCACTTTTTCCAAAGGTTGTGTTTAAAAATATTCTGAATAACATTAGCGGTACGAAAAAATATAGAAGAATTAATCCTATTTTTTTCATTATTTTATCGATTTTTTCTCTTCCAGTTATTTTAGATATTAAAATAGTTGCAATAAATCCGACTAGTATCCAAGGCAGAGTGTACAGTCCAGAAATGTATGGTATTATATCTTTGAGTATATCTATCATTTTTTATCCTTTATATTTCAATTTCTTTTTCTAGCACCTATTTTCGCCTTATTTTATTATTAATCAACCTGTAACATACGAATGATCAATCATCATTGTTTTTTCCAAGCTTTTTTCAACATTCTTACCAAATGTTTTATTTTAGCAATCCCCTAAATAATAATTGCATAAACATTTATTCATTTTTAAAAACAGTACATTTAATTTTTAAGAGTAAACAAGGGGTCAAGAAAGGGAGGAAAGAATGAAAAATTCTTTCAAAATAAGTTGACCCCCTTGTTGAAGCGGGGTAATACCATTATGGTTAATAAAGTTAATTCAAAAATTAAAAATAAAAAACATAGAAGTTTTAAACGCATTATTAAAAGTTCTATAACAGTCAAATAATTTTTTAAGCCTTATGAATATGAACCGTCCCATCTTTAAAAATTACCCATCTTAGTTTGTCCCCATCTTGAAGTTTAAGAATTTTAACTAATTCAGATGGCACTGTTATTCTTCTACGGGAGCCTTTGATTGTTAGTGCAGTTTCCGTTATGCATATTACATCATTTAATTCGACTTTCATATGATTCGCAATAAAAACTAATGTGTAGAATAAAAAGTTTGTTATTTATTCAAATTAATTTGACAATTTTACAATAAATGAATTTTCTAAATTAGGTATAACTTTGACGTATAGAATTAGCTAATATAACCCTCAATATAAGCTTTGGTCTTTGGATCTTTAGGATTGTTAAAAACCTCATCAGCAAGCCCAGATTCAATTACTTCACCAAAGTAAAGGAAAATAACATAATCGGCAACTCTTTTTGCTTGACGCAAGGTATGGGTAACAAGAATCACAGTATATTCCTTTTTCAATTTTAGTAGAAGTTTTTCTATTTGTTGTGCTGTAATTGGATCTAAAGCAGAAGTTGGTTCATCACAGAGTAAAACTTCCGGTCTTACTGCAATTGCTCTTGCCAAACATAAACGTTGTTGTTGACCTAGTGAAAGCCTTGAAGCAGGATCATTAAGTCGATCTTTGACTTCATCCCATAACCCACTATCCTGCAAACAATATTTAACAGTGTCATCAAGCTCTTGTGGAGTAATTCTATTATGTATTTTTAAACCATAGGCAACATTATCATAAATTGACATTGGCAAAGGATAAGGTTTTTGAGATAATAATCCCATTTTTTTTCTGATATTGGGGACATTCAACCTTGGATTTAAAATATTTTCACCATCAACATTAATTTCACCAGATATGGCCACATCGTCTCTTATTTCCAATAATCTACTAAACGATTTAAGAAGTGTAGTTTTTCCACATCCTGATGGTCCTATAATGGCAGTTAGTTTTTTTGATGGTATTTTAATATTTATATTTTTTATTACATGGTTTCCATTATAGGAAGCGTTTAGATTCTTGGTTTCTATTTGAATATTTGATTCTTCATTCATTTATATCTACCTTTTTTTATTTTATTACATATTTTCCAGATTTTCTTGATAAAAACCTAGAAATTATATTAATTGAAAGAACAATAACTAACAAGATAAAGGCCCCCGCATAGGCTCTTGCCCTAACTGAAGGTATAGGGGATGCATACAAGTGATAGATCATTGTTGGAAGAGCTGCTGTTGAATCAAGAATTGACCCGGGTATACTATCAGTAAATCCAGCTGTAAACAATATTGAAGCAGCATCACCAATACCTCTTCCCAAACCTAAAAGCACGCCTGCAAGAATCCCCGGTACGGCTTGCCTTCTAACTACTTTAATCGCAGTTTCAAATTTAGTCGATCCCAGAGAGTAAGATCCTTCTTTTAGCTCAATTGGAACCATCTTTATCGATTCGTCCATGTATCTTGTGATTATGGGAAGCTCAAGTAGTGTCAATGCAATTATTCCAGCAAGAACAGATGTTCCAATTCCAATAGCTATCATGATCATGATGCAAAATATACCATAGACAATGGATGGAATTCCCCACAGGATATCAAGAGATAAACGAATAAATCCAGAAATTCCTGGATGAACAAAATCCCTCTGAAGATATAGTGCAATTCCAATCCCAATTACATAAGCTAAACCTGTTGCAGGTAAAGCAAGAAATAAAGACCCTAATATTGCATTTAGTATTCCACCGCTTTTCCCTAAATAATATCCACCACTAGAACTTTGAGTAATTATTTCTAAAGAAAGAGAAGATGCACCATTTACCAAAACCAACCCGACTATAATTATTAGACTGGCTACAACAATAGATATTGAGATATACATCAATATCTTAAAAATAGTCTCCTCCAAGTTACGTCGATTCAATAGTTCCACCTCTTTTTTGCTCTACGCAGAATTAGAACGCCCAATAAATTGAAAATTATGACAACAATAAAAAGAATCAATGCCATAAACAGCAATGCTGACTCATATACAGGAATTGACATCATTTCCCCATAGGCAGAAGCTATTCTTGAGGCAAGTGTTTCACTTGGGTCAAACAAAGTCCCTGGAATCATCGCTTTTCCACCTATTACCATGTTTACAGCTATTGTTTCACCAAAGGATCTACCAAAACCAAGAAGCACCGCAGAAATGATACTTGTAGCAGAAGCCCGAAAAGTAACCTTTTTTACGGTTTCCCATTTTGTGGCACCGATAGATAAAGATGATTCCTTCAGTTCAACAGGTATCGCACAAAAAGATTCTACACATAATGAGATAATTATTGGAAACACCATTACAGATAGAATTAAGGATGCAGATAATATACAGAAACCTGTGCTTTCCACTCCAAACCATGGTGCAATTACATCTCTTGTTAAAGGCACTAGAAAAAGAAATGCACAAAGCCCATATACAACAGAAGGAACTCCTGCCAAAAGATCAATATAAGGTCTGATTACTTGTCTAACCCTTTTAGGTGCATATTCAGCTATATAAATAGCACTAAGTAATGAAATTGGTACTGCTATTATAAGAGAAAGACCTGTTACAATAATAGTCCCGATAATTATTGGAAAAAGTCCAAATTGACCCCTTTCAGGATTCCAAATAGAAGACAATAATAATTCAGAAATAGAAGTAGTTTCTAAGATTAAGAAAGATTTACTTAATAAAGTAAAAAAAATCAAAAAAAACAATATTGAGACAAATACAGTTACCAGTAGCATCAATTTTGTGCCTATACAATCTCGTATTCGCCTCCATTCCATATCTTTTTTCTCCAAAAATATTTACGATTTTATCTAAATTTTCTATACAATCTCTGGTCTTTTTCCTTCCTCCAAATATTTTATTTGATTTGCAATAGTTGTTTCTGATAATTCTATATAACCACTATCTGGAACGTACTGTTGTCCCTCTGTTAAAATCCAATATACAAAATCTTTTGAAATTCCTGAAAAATTATTTTTCACCACTAAATGTAAAGCTCTTGACGGAGGGGAAGGATAAATATTATTAGCTATTGCATTTACTATGTCCTCTCTTGAATCATAAAAACTCTCATTTTCATCTAATAAGCCGTTTTCATTGATATCAATAGGTAATGGTTTTATTTTATCAAATGGTTTTTTGGTTACTGAATCATATACAAAATTTATGTTGTTGTAACCTATCCCAAGAACATCTCCTTGTACAGCAGCTGCAAGATTTGGATCTCCATTTATTGCTGAATCTGCCACATTTGTAAGGTCCTCTTGATTGTATTCCCCAAGATATAGGGCCCATGTTTGTGCCGCCCCGCATGCATCAGATCGAGTATACACTCTTATGCTATCTTTAATACTCGAATTACCAACAACTTGACCCCATGTAGTTATGTTTTTTGTAATAAATATATCCTTAAGCTGTTGTCTTGTTAATCCTTGAGTAAATATACCATTTATTACTGGATTATCTTCATTAATTGTTGCAATAACAGCATCCTTTGCAACTGAAACCCAAAAAATACCCTGATTTATTTCTTCCTGATATATCTCTCTTGAAACCATGCCTATATCAACAATTCCCATAAGAGCATCAGACATTCCTTTGCCTGCCCCTCCTGCAGAAACTTCGATTTTGATATTTGGATTTATTTTTGTGTATTCTTCAGTCCAAATATTCATCATCGGGTAAAGTGCAAAAGCACCGGAAACCTTTACTGTATTATTATTTTGATTAACACATCCTGATAAAACAGAGATAATAACTAAAAATATGGCCATATATACAAATATTTTAAATTTGAAAACATGATTTATTTCTCTGTTTGAATTCTTCATTTCCACGTTCATTTAAAGCCTCTTTTTGATTTGAAACATTTGACTCTAAGTGTCTTCTCTTTCCATTTCTCTTTCCTTGACGATGTCTATCGGTTTACTCCTTACACTCTCCTCATATGCCAATACCTGATTCACAGCTATTATTGCACATAAAGAGACTTCATTTTTCCCAAATCCACCAACAATGTCATCAGACATTCCTAAAACTTCTTCTTTAGTTAATCCCGCATCCAAAGCATTAACAATGCATTTTCTTAGTTGTCTTCTAGCAAAACCACACTTTTTAAAACAATTTTTAAGTTTATGTTCAATCTCTTTTCTTTGTTCGTTAGACAATGAGATAAGTTTTGATTTTTCAGGGTCTTCTTTGCGTTTTAAAGCCTGACCTATCGCAACTATAGAACATAATGATGCTTCATCATACAAGGCTCCGGTTGACAACTCATCTACTAGTCCTAAAACGTTTTGTTTGGTCAATCCCGCATCCATAGCGTTATCTACGCATTTTCTAAGTTGGATTCTACCAGCAGCACATTTTTTAAAACATTCATGAAGTCTATTTTTTATTTTATCTTCCTTTAATATTTCCCTTGCACTTTGATCTATAATCATTCATAACCTCCTTTTTTCACATTTGTATAGATGTTATTTGGAATTTTTTTCCTTTTTTCTCTATTCATATTCTTTTTCACCATTATTTATATAGAATTACTAATATTTATAATTATTGGTTAATTTCATATAAATAATGGAATTAATCATATTTATATGGTGACTTATTGGCATAAAAAGGAATAGTACCAATAAAGATATATTTTAACTGCCAAAAAAATTTCAAGAAAATGCTTTTTTTGCTAATTTTCTACGTTTTTTTCACAATTTATCTAAATAAATCTTATTTGGCTAATTTATCAATTTGATCCTTGTTTAGCCTATAGTATTGCCAATCTGTAAGGGGTTGCGGGTGGTATTTTTCATAAAAATTAATAGCAGGTTTGTTCCAATTAAGAACACACCACTCCATTCTACCACATCCGGTTTTTTTTGCAATACTAATACAAAATTGAAACATTTGTTCACCTATGCCCTTTCGACGATATTCTTCCAAAATAAAAATGTCTTCTAGATAAAATGTTGGTAGAGTAACAAAACTTGAATAAGTAAAAAAATAAATAATGTAGCCAATAGGTTTTTTATTTAGTCTTACCACATAGGCTTTATATTTTGGATTCTTTGAAAGACCATCATTTTTTAATCTTTTAATCCCATCTTTATTAGGAGGATCAAGTTTTTCATATTCTGCAAGTTTGTTTATTAAAGATATAAAATCATCAAAATTCTCGGTAGATATCTTTTCAAAAGAAATCTCATCAGACATTTGAAGGCGTAATTAACGAATGATTTAAATATATATTTCATTAATGAAATCTCCCTGAAACTTTTCACAAGCATAAAATTCTCTAAGCAAGAAAGTTAGTACAATAAAAGTCATTGTTAATTTTTGAAAAATCTACTATTATATGTTATATTATTGATTTTAAAAATAAACTTAAGAAAAGTAAAAGACTAGCTTTTTTATCTATTTGATAGTATTTCTCTCACAGGAATGTATGCCAGTAACAAACCGATGAACACAAAAACTATAATACTTGGCCACCAGGAAACAGATGTTAACAGTTGTAGTTGAATTCCTAAAACAACCAATACAGCAACAACTACTCCCATCAGTGCTTCTCCTGCAACAAGTCCTGCACTGAATAAAAGCCCTGTTCTAATTGCTTTTTCTTTAGGTTTCACTCCTGTTTGCTTGATTGCAAGTTCCCAATCAGATATTTCTTCCTCCTCTGCACTACCAAATTTATTTTTCATGTATTTATCTGTATAATGTCTAATGGTTCCACCAAAAAATATTGGTACTGAAAGTGTAAAAGGTAAATAAATTCCGATTGCAACCGGAAGGACTGGAAGATTAATCAAAATGAGTACAAATGCAAGTACTCCACCCGCAATAACATACGGCCACAACATTTCTCCCCCTAGAATTCCTTGAACAATCCCTCTCATTAAGAATGCCTGAGGGGCTGGAAACCCAGGACTGCCTATTGTAAATGCTTGGTCCAGTACCCCAATTATTAAACCTATAACAATTGATATCGCAGCAACTCCAAAAACCATTGACAACTGCAGTTTCTTTGGTGTTGCCCCTATCATTTGACCTGATGCCATGGTTTGTAATAAATCCCCTGAGATAGAGCCACCTATTGCAATTACTGCTGAGATGAAAATTACAATAGCCATTCCTTCCATTCCTGATGCGCCAAAACCAAGCATAATTATACTTACAATGAGAAGTATCATTACTGTTACACCTGAAATGGGCATGTTGGATGAACCCACCAAACCTGTTAAATACCCTGCTAAGGCACTGGCAAAAAAAGCAAGAAATACGGTTAGAATTGCCATTATTAATGAAATAGCTACCATACCTGACAACCATTGATATAAAATGAAAATGGGAATAACCATCAATCCTATTCCTATAAAAACTAATTTGTAGGTCAAATCTTGCTCAGTGCGTTTTTTAGTTTTGACTTCTCCTGCTTTTATTCCTAAAATTGCTTCTTTTAAACTGTCAGCAAGGTTGTTACGTATGGAATAAACAGCCCACAGTCCTCCAACCAACATTGCTCCTACTCCAATGTATCGAACCTGTTCTCCCCAAATTGTGTAAAATCCCCCCACAAGTAAATCAAAATCAGCATATTCTCCTGTTGGAATTGGGAGCCCAGTTGCTAGAATAATTAAAGGAGTAATTATAATCCATCCTAGCATCCCTCCAACAAGAACATATGATGCAATCTTGGGTCCGATAATCCATCCAACCCCTAACAATGCAGGGGAAGTGACAGTTCCACCATAAAGATATCCCTCACGCTGCTGCCCGAAAATCATGTACTTTCCAATACTTATTGCCCCATCTATTGTACCTTTAAACAAGTTCAGTGAAATCTGAGAGAATTTGAAAACAGCTGCAATTATTCCTCCTAAGGCAAGCCACACTCCACTGACACTGCTTTGTTTTGATACTTCCCCTCCTACCGTTGTTGTTAGTACTGCCGCAACAGCTATTCCTTCAGGAAAAGGTAGATCCGTTTTGACAACCAACGCTCTACGTAGAGGCACCATCCAAAAAACACCTAGTAATCCTCCTATCAAAGCGATAAATGTGGTCTGTAGGTAGTTAATTTCTGTCCAAACACCCAAAAGTAGTAAAGCAGGGATTGTGAAAATTACACCTGCAGCGATACATTCGCCTGCTGATGCACCCATTGTCGCAATGTTAACTTCTAAAATAGTAGGTTTAAATGGCTTCATCAATGCAAGTGCAAGAACCGCTCCAGGAATAATTGCTGATACCGTCATACCAGCATACAAACCAAGATAAGCATTTGCAGCACCTAAAATAATTGCAAGTAAAACTCCAACAAAAATTGCTTTAAATGTAAATTCAGGAATTGTTTTCTCTGCAGGAATAAAAGGCTTGAAATCCTCTCTGGACATTTTATTACATCTTATACATAAATATCGGTATCTCAGTATTAAAATGTATTTAATTAATTTTTTAAATTACACATTTAAAATTAAACTTAATTAATTTTACAATAAATATTATATAATAATTATTTGATAACCTAATTTAATAATCAATTGTTGGTGGAGGAAGTTATGTTCAATAAAAGGCGTTCTGAGATTCAGATTATAAAAGATATTCTTAAATTATCTAAAAACGGTGCCAAAAAAACGGAAATCCTTCATCAAGGTAATATGAGTTTTACTCAACTGCAAAGTTATCTTTCTTATTTGATTGAAAACAAGGTAATAGAGGAAAACGACAACAGAAAGTCAAATGGTGCTAAGAACAAAATCTATGTCACTACTGAAAAAGGCATTAGTCTGCTTCAAGACATAAACAATCTTTATGCTTATTTTAAATGAAAAGGGGAAATAAAAATATATAAATGAGCTCAGAGAAAGATTCAATTTGAACAAATCTTTCTCCTAGCTCGATGTTCTGTGAGTTCTCCTCGCCACTATAGCTCTACAAGATTTTACATGTAATTTAATGAGCTATATCGTGTATCATTTTTGGGTTTAAAATTATTTCTTTTTTTACAAAATTATAATTATACAATTAATTCAAAAATTAATTTTTTTTGAGAGTGAGAAAGGAAACTGAGGTTCAAACGTAAAGCCCGGGGAGGCGAAATGAAAAACTGTAAATCTTACTACAAGAAAAGGCTGTCCCACTCTCTATATAATATATTTGTAAGACTAGATATATAAATCTTTTTGAATATTCATACAAAAATGTTATTTTTACCCCCGGGTATCTTCAATTATGGTTATTTTTGCATCTTAATGATAATTTCCTCTACTGAATCCAATGACGGAATTACAATGCGGGCAGGAATACATTATTTCTTGTTTGAAAAAACCTGCGCCTATTGTTTCTCTATTTATAATTTTTAACGATATTTCTTGTTTACAATGTGGACATTTTGACATATTTCACCCCTTATCTTTCCATTTATCTTTATTAGCAATACCTATTGCCATATAAGCAACTGCCATGCCTATAAAAGCAATACCTAGTCCAGGGTTAACGGCTATCATAAAAACAACTCCAACAGGTAGCCAAATTACTCCTAACAAAAAGAATACTTGATAATTAGGTTCTTTAGCTGTTCCTTCTTTTTTCTTCTTTAAAAAAGATAATAACAAAATAATTGCCACTAATGCCAATATTCCAATAATCATTATTGAAATTAATATCCATTGATTCATTTTATCCACCTAAATATTCAATTACCGCTTTTCCAATTTCCAATTGTCGCAATGTAAAATAATATTGCAGCTATTGCATAGATTATTAGTCCCACTATGTCATCTGGGTGTTTCCAGTACCAGTATAATGTGTTAATGGTAAACAATATTGCAGCAAGTAGCGTCCAATGAGATGTTCTAATTTTCATAATAACAATACATATGAATATTGAATTAAAACTTTTCAATTAATATTTGAACAATATGATATTCAGTACAATATTTCGAGCATCTAACGTTCAAAACAATATTAATTTTAGTTATTTCATGAAAAATTAATTATCATTGTTTTTTCCCGAAATATTTAAATTTGAACTTTTTATTAATTTATTTTAAATTTTAATAACACTTAGGGAGAAAAAAATATGAAAAAGAAAATAATTGGTATGTTAGTTTGTACGCTGTTGATTGCCACATTTTTAAACGTGTCTGGACAACATGAAGAAATAGATTATCATGGAATTTATGCCCCGGAACCTATGTTTAGTCAACTTGATTGGTATTACCAAGGTGAGTTACTGTTTCCACATTCGATGTGGGGTAGGGTGGATATAATTGCTGAACCCGACTCGATGTTTTGGTACATGAATGTTGTCGCTGATGCAGGATTTGGTCAAGCCTGGATTATCAAAAATTACCCTATCTTCCCAGAGGAGTATGGCGTACCTGATCATCAGGTAATTTATTTCAATATTGAGGAATTGGGGTTATTGGAAGGAATGCCACTGCCTGATTTGCTTGCAATTGTTTCTTATGATTTAGAGCCCCTTGAGTTACCGCCTGTAGGAGAATTTTATCCATATCCTGTTGGTGGGTCTATTCGTGATGCATGGGGTCATTCACAAGATGTGCCTGTATATCTACCTATTCCTTCAGGACATTTTGCAGATGATATTGTAGTAGGCGAAATTAAACACACAGGTGTTCCAAGTGTACAAGAAGATCACAACAACTGTATAACTGGTTCTTATGCAAGAAGTATCAAATGGTTGGACAATGAATACGACTTAGAAAATCTTCCACAAGATGCAACCGGTCAGGATGTGTATGATGATTTAGTTGGTCTAGGAATAGGACATGGAACAGGTCAAAATAAAACTGAGGAAGAGATGCTTGAAGCAAAAGCAGCATATCTACAAGGACTTGATGGAAGAGCTGTTACCAAGTTTGTTGATTTAACGGGCTGGATGAGTGACAATGTAACAGGCTGTACTGAGGAAACTCCTGAGAATCTAAAAGATTGGCTTCAAAACGAATTAGAAACAGAGGATGTTGAGTTGTGCTATGATTCCCATTGCGTAACAATTACTGGAATATATACCCAGGGAGGAAAAACATATCTAGAGTATCGAGATGATGAGGTTCAGGGAGATGATTCAGTTGGTGATGATGCTGAAAAAGAAGGAGAATTAGTTCAAACTGCTGATGGATGGAATTTTGATGGAAGTCAAGTTGATTATATAGTTTCTGAATCAATAAATGATCCACCAAGCGCACCAGATATATCTGGTCCTTCAAGTGGCAGTGCCGGTCAATCAGTGGAATATAATTTTACCTCAACTGATCCCAATGGGGATGAAATTTTGTACTGGGTTGATTGGGGCGATGAGACAAATTCAGGCTGGGTTGGTCCTTATGTATCAGGTGAAACAGTTACTTTGAGTCATTCATGGGCAAAGAAAGGGGGTTATGTAATTACTGCAGTTGCCAAAGATGTTTACAATGCAGAAAGTCCTGAAAGTACCAAAGAAATAACCATGCCTAAAAACAAACCAATTGGAGTTCATAGCACCTTTTTGAGTTGGTTGTTTGAATGTTTTCCTAGCTTTTTTCCTTTTATTAGGATTTTACTAGGATACTGAATTTAAACTCCAACCTTTCTTTTTTTTATATTATTATTTAATACTTATTTCAATCAGTATTTACCATAAAAAAATCAGAATCACTTATTTTATTGATACAAATTAAAGAAATATTTTAATTTTTTATTTAACTGTTCAAAATAACGCAAGGAAAGGATTTATACTTTAAGGTGAATAAATTGTTTAATCAAGGAGGAAATATAATTGCAAGGAAAATTTATATTACTGTGTGTTGGTTTGATAATTACACCTGTAATTTTTGGTGGGCATAGCTTCGCAACAAATATTTTGAACGGTCCAATTATCGATGAATATAGCTGGGCAGTTATGATGTACAACCATCCACTAGAGTACAAAAATTTTGGTAATTCAGATGTTCCTAAGCCTGACCAAGGAACTATTTTAATACCTACAGATATGATGTCTTTAGATTTATGTCGAATTGCCGTGGAGGTGTACAGAGAGGATAAATTGGAGACCTTACAAAATCTTGATAGATATATAGTAGACCATATGATTCATGACAATCCAGCATTTATTCCTATGAGAGACGAATGGAATCCTCCAGCTGTTAACACATGGCGTAAGACAAATGCAGATGAAATGAAAGCTCGAGGCAATTTATGCAACCGCGGTGATTTTGTCGGGGACTGCTTGTCGCTTTCTTGTTTCACAACATCTGTTTTGAGACTGTGCGGTTTCTCTGCTGATGAGGTTTTTAATGTTGTCCTTATAGGGCATGTAGTAAACATTGTAAAGGTAAATGGAAAGTGGTATGCATTTGACAGCTCCAATTCAATTAATGTTCGTAGAGGTCAGATAGATAGTTTAGTGTATGAATTCTACGAACCCTATTATAAGGGAATAATGACCATTGAAAATGATAAATATTTTGTGAGCTTCGGTACGTTGTGGCCTGATATTTATCCATATTTGACTACACCCTTTTCAAACATGAACACAACAATGTTAGTAGAAATTGTTGAGTATATCATACCCTTGTTCAATTTTTCCTACATTGGAGGGCCAAAGGATTTGGGTGGATATGAATGGGATATACTTGACTTTATAGAAAATGCTTCAGTCTGCCCTGATATGACAACTGTTTCTGTACCTTATACTGTGGCAGATGCGCCCGGTTCATCACCTGAAGAAAAAGCCATAGAACTATGCAATCAGACAAGAACTTTTATTATAAATCAAACTGGAGGAACAACCCTTAATCAGTATGATAGATGTTTGTATTCATATGGTTATACATGCGTTGAATTTCCTCAGGCATATGCAAATGCAGCTAAATTTGCCGCTTGGGCAGGTTGGTTGGCAGAAAAATTTGATTTAAAACAGCCATATTTTGATTGTTTATCCACAGTTTTACGTTTCAGATTATTAATTAACAACAAACAAATATTGCCACAAGACTGTGTAGATTTTCCTGATTTAAACCTACTTTGTAGGGCAGGTTCATCTATTGACAAGGCACTACTTGCTTATGGAACCTTAAGAAATATGAAAAAAGACATTGAGTTGTGGCAACCAAAGGACATGTATGTTGTTTTTACCCTAGATAATGACGGTTATCTAGCAGTGAATATTTCCGGGCAATGGAAATACCTGAATTTCGGAGGCGGAAAACTAATTCTATCAGAAATTCCTGATTCTATATCAATTGTTTTCAATGAGCAAGAAAAGTTAGATACAATTCCATAATATAAGCAATTAGGAGAAACAAACTCAAATGGTACCCATTGATTGCAATAATAAAAAATTAAATAAGAAAATCCTTACAACAATAATAGTTTTTATTTTATTTTGCGGAATTAGTCTTGTGAGTCGGTGGTTTTTACCACTGTTTATAGTTGTGCTTTCTTTTGGAATTGCTTTTCCAGTGCTATGGGCAAGAAAAACAGGGAATTTGACTTTGATAGGCTTTGAACAAAAAAATCGAAAACAAGCCCTTTTTTGGGGTTTGATTACAGGTTTATTAGTTAGCGTGTATTGTATATTTTCATATATTATGGAAGGCGGTGGTGCATTTCCTCCTATGCTTGAGCTTCAACTTGCTTTTGGTATACCTATATGGTTGTTGATTATGAGTCCTTTTCAAGAGTTCTTCTTCAGAGGTTGGATGCAACCTCGGATTCAAGAATTCTCTGGCAAGTGGATAGGACTTGGTATAACATCTTTTTGTTTTGCAATTTGGCATATATTTCCTCCTTTTGAAGAGACAAAAACTTCTACAATTCCCATATTAACGGGTAGTAGCATTATAATAATTTTTGTGTTTGGTTTGATGTGGGGTTATGCATTTCAACGAACTAAAAATATCCTTGCTCCCTGGATGGCGCATGCTATTGTTGGTATTACAATGGTAGTTTTAGGTAAAATGACTTTCATTACCTTCTCAACATAATTTGTATGTAAATTAATCAATAGATATCAAAAGAGGATAAATTTTATATTTTCTCATTGTTTTTTTTTGAAAGTGGGTCAAAATATTCTTTGCCTTGGTGTAGGATATAATTTTTAAGATTTTTCCTTTACCAAAAAGACCTCCTTTCTACATTAAAATAAAGTGGCAATAAATAATGAAGTGCTGCATATCTTTTATATGAATTCCACTAGTTTTTCAATATTTGGATTTTTAATACCTCGTAACCTTACCGGGAACAAGGTCTCAAGTAACTGAATTTCAGTGAAATAATCACCAAGTTTAATCATAATAGTATCAATTAATTTTTTTGCATCAATTATGTTTTTTGCCTGAAAGTTAATAACTGCGTTAAAATAACCATGTGTGTAATAAATATCCTGGATGATGACTTTGCCAGGAAGATAGCTGTCAAGGTTTTCTTTTACAACTTCGTTACGAAACTTTTCTTCAAATGGTTTCATGGATCGTTTTAAAAGGAGGATAAATTGACTTAGGTTTTGTTTTCCAGAGTCATCAATTGCAGAGTACCCCCAGATTGTACCATTTTGCTTTAGACTATTTTTTATTCGCCATAGCTTTTGTCTGGAGAAGCCGGTTTTTTTCTCCAATTGCTCTAGAGTGATGTCACCCTGGCGTTTGAGGACATTCAATACTTTTTGCTCATCACTTTGCTGAGTTTTTTTGCTTGATTTTGCCATTATATCTTTTCCTAAGTTTTTAAATTAAATGAAATCTAAGGTAGAATAAAAGGAATCTTGTAATAATTTATATCATTTTATCTACTTTGGAACCTTGGGAAGTTTTTAATTGGATTATCCCTTGATGTATTTTCTCTCTTCTTTGCCTAATTATATTCGCTATATAATTAACAATAGTTATGTTTATATCTATATAGAACATACCTATTTTGAAGGGGTCGAAAAATAACATTATATTTAATTAGATTTAACAATGATTCTTAGAGGATTTCCTCTTCTCAAAGCATCGACCCCTTTTAATTTTATTCATTATGATGTTTGGTAAATAACGGATGTTAAGGTAACTTTAATTAAACATTATTATATTTCAAATATATAATTTTAAAATATTGGGAGGTTAATTTATGCAATATAAATTGCGGAAGAAGGGATTAGTTGTTGGAATAATTGTTTTGTTTGTTGGAGTAAGTATTATACCATCTACTGGTATGATCAAAAAATCATCAATCAGTAGCAGTATTTTGTATGTTGGTGGAGACGGACCTGGCAATTATTCAAAGATTCAGGATGCTATTGACAATGCATCGTCTGGTAATACTGTCTTTGTTTATAATGGAACTTATTATGAAAATGTTGTAATCGATAAATCTATTACATTAATTGGAGAGAATAAAGATACAACTATCATAGATGGTAGTGGAGGTGGTGATGTTGTGAGAGTCATTGCTGATTCAATCACATTTAAAGAATTTACAATTCAAAATAGTGGTGGAGGAGAAGTTAATTGGGATGCAGGTATTGAGGTATATGAATCAAATTATAACACTATTATTAATAACACAGTAATCGGTCCAACGAACCATGACGATCAAGCAGTTGATTTATGGTTGAGGTCTTCTGATAGTAATAAAATAAATGGAAATGCTTTCTCAAACAATCAATATGGTTTGGTACTTTGGGATTCAAACACAAATGATATTTTTGAGAATTTAATCTGTAATTCCAGCTATTATGGTATATCACTTTCACAATCTAGTAATAACAATCAAATTTTCCATAATAAATTCATAAATAACGGAAATAACTCTTGGGATGAAGATAATAATAATTGGGATTATGGTTATCCTTCAGGAGGTAATTATTGGTCAGATTACATTGGATTAGATGCTGATAGTGATGGGATTGGTGATACACCATATGATATCCTTGGAGGTAGCAATCAGGATAATTATCCGTTAATGTATCCCTACTATCCCACACATCCAGAAACTGTCTACGTTGATGATGATTATGATATTTCAACACCAGGTTTTGGATATGACAAGTTCAATAGGATTCAATATGGCATAAACGAGGTTGAGGGAAGCACAGTTTACGCCCATAATGGTACATACAATGAGAAAATAAGAATCAACAAAAAAATTAACCTAATTGGTGAAGAAAAAGAAGGTTGTATCATTGATGGTAGTGATTTTGAAGATATTATTATTCGAATATATACTGATTATGTAAATATCAGTGGATTTACAGTCCAAAATAGCCAAGGGAAATATAGCGGAATTTGTACTTATGCTAACAGGACAAACATTTCAAACAATATTGTAAAATTGAACTCTTATCATGGGATAACAGTTAGAGGTTTAGATATGGTTGGCTGGTTCAATACTATTTCTAACAACATCGTATGTAATAATGGTCAAAGTGGAATAAACATAGAGGATTCTGAGAACAATTTAATTTCAAATAACGTTATTTCAGAAAATGTCGTTAACGGTGTTGAAATTTATAAATCTGATTTTAATGTAATTCAGTTGAATACAATAACTCAGAATCTTATTGATGGAATTGCTTTAAACTATTATTCTTACTATAATGTAGTTATTGACAATTATGTCTATGAAAATATGGATGATGGAGTACAGATATCTAAATCTAGTAATAACTCATTCCGAAAAAACCAGATCATTGAAAATAATGAAACTGGAATTCAAATCACAGATTATTCCTTTTACAATAAACTCTATCATAATAACATCATCAACAATACAGTGAATGCAGTAGACGAGTGTGGAGGGATATGGAATGAAAGTTATCCATTAGGTGGTAATTACTGGAGTGATTACAATGAAGATGATTTATATGGTGGTCCAAACCAGGATATGCTAGGTCCAGATGGTATAGGAGATATTCCTTACGAAATACCATGTGAACATGGGACTGATTATTATCCATTGATGAATCCATTTGAAATTTACTATATAATGGACATAGAATCACCTGAAGAAGTCAATGAGGGAGAGATGTTTGATGTTGTTGTTAAATCAGTTGGATGGACTTTTATTCCAATTGCAAAAGTCAAATTTAACGATGAAATAAAACTAACTGATTCTGAAGGGAGAGTCTCGTTTACAGCTCCACAAGTTGATGATGATACATTCTTTGATATAGATGTTTATAAAGAAGGTTATACTGGTGACACAGAATCAATACTTGTAAAGAATTTAGGAAATGATTTTGAAACAATGTTTATCGTGGGGCTAATCAGGAACTTGACAACAGAAGGAGAGTTTGTAACATTCGAGGCGCTCAACGTAAGAGTTGCATCATTCTTGCCGTTTCAATTCAATGCCTACTTTTCTGGAGAGGAAATAGTGGTTAGAACTAAGTATATTGGATTTATCGGTCTAATGTTTATTTTTACTTTGTGCGATGCATATGTATTAAGATAGTATCATTTTAGGCTGTAGATACATAAATTGACCATAGAAATGTGCCAAAAAATAAATAGATGACAAATTAAAATCAGGTTTTATAAGATTATAAAAGGGAGAAGGATTCAATTCGATAAGCTTAAATAATGCTTATCGTTGCCCAAATTAGCGGGTCTGGTTTGAAAAACAAAAATGATTTTTAATCATACTAATTTTCAATTTGTTTTTCCTCCCCAAAGAACTAGGCCCGACCTAGTTTTCTTAAGAGAATCTATCACTATCATATTTTTGTGATAAATGTTAAAATTAATATTGATGCAAAGGTTTAAATTAATATATTATATTTATTATTAAACTATTTAGATTCTGGGGGAAGGAAAATATGGAAAATATTTCTATAATTTTTAAAAAGTCAGTGATTTTTGTAATTATCATTTTTTTGTTAATTAATTCATGTTTAGTAATCGGTGTTGAACACAAAACCAAAGATACGTGTGGTAATTATTCAGATTTAATATTTGAAAAAATAAGTAATAATTGGTGGAACAACAGTTTTAGTTACCGCAAGTTAATTACGGTTAATCACACACAAGTTGATGCCACTCTTTCAGATTTTCCCATTCTCGTTCATACAGATAATGATTCAGATTTGTCGTCCCATGCTCAAATAGAAGGAGATGATATATGTTTTGTGTTGTTTTCTGATAATACAACCAAGTTAAATCACGAAATCGAAAATTATTGCAATGGAACTTTATGGGCGTGGGTAAATGTAACACAACTTGATGCAAATTATGATACTAATATTTGGATGTATTATGGAAATTCTACCTGTGATAGTCAAGAATATGTTCAAGGGACATGGGATAGTAATTTTGTTGGAGTATGGCACCTAGTAGATTACACGTCAAATACGGTATTAGATAGTACTTCTTACAATAATGACGGGACTAAAGCTGGAGGGGGTAGCCCTGTTGAAATAGATGCAGTTATCTACAAAGGTCAGCATTCAGCAGATCAAGATGGTGATTATATAACATGTCCTGATGATAGTTCATTAGATGTAACACAAAATTTTACACTTGAGGCATGGATGAGATTTCCAACTTTCCATAGTTATGGCAATACCGACCATGTTGTTGTAGCTAAGAGTTCAGATTATAACGGTGAATATGGTATGTGGGTTGATGAATCAGGTGGTATTATGAGAGTAGGTTTTGGGCATCAAGTTGATAGTGGATGTCCTCTTTGGAATGTAAAAGTTGGTGGATGGCATTATATTGTTGGCACTAATGATGGAACAAATTTTATTTTATCTGAGAATTCTTCAATTATTCAAAGTACAAATAGTAAGATTATTCCGTCCGGAAGCAGTTATTTTCATATCGGAGGGGGTAGTGCTGGTTTGAACAGGCAACCCGAAGTTGATTTAGATGAAGTTCGTTTATCTAAAATTGTCCGGAGTACTAGCTGGATTACAACTTCATATAACTCAATGAGTAATATTGAAAATTTTTATTTAGTTGGGGAAGAAGAACCAATAAATCACCCTCCTTACAAACCTAATAATCCACATCCTAACCAAGGTTCAACAAATGTCAATATTAATGTTGATTTGAGCTGGAATGGTGGAGATCCAGATGGAGACAATGTAACATATGATGTTTATTTTGGTGAAAGTAGTACCCCGCCTAAAGTCTCAGAAAATCAATCATCAAATACTTATGATCCAGGTGTTCTTCAAGTTGAAAAAACATACTATTGGAAGATAGTTGCTTGGGATATTAATCATGGTATTTGTACCCAAGGACCTCTATGGTGGTTTAGTACAGAAGACAATAGACCTCCATGTAAACCAGTGATTTTTGATAGCCCCGATTTTGCAAGACCTGGAGAAATACTTGAATTTTCAGCAGTTGCCATAGACCCTGAAGGAAATGATATCTTTTACATGTGGGATTGGGACGATGGTTCAAACTCTGATTGGATAGGGCCTTTTGAATCTGGTCAGACAGTTAAAGAGGATCATGTTTGGGATAAAATTGGGAAATATTTAGTTACTGTGAGAGTAAAGGATACAAAAGGGGCAGAAGGTTATTTATCTGATCCCAAAGTGTTGGTTGTTGAGGATAAACCTCCTGAAATTGATTTTACTAAACCCCTAGAAAACAATATTTATTTTTGGAATGAACGGGTTACGTCATTTTTTACAACTATAATTGTTGGACCTATTGATATAATTGCAGATGCATCTGATAATATCTCAGGGATTGATCGGGTTGAATTTTATCTTAATAACATCAGGAAAAATATCGATTACTCTATTCCTTACATTTGGTCATGGCATGGTTTTGCGTTTTATTTCAGAGTGAAAACTTTAGGAATAGTTGCTTTTGACAAAGCTGGAAATCAAGCTTCTCATAATATTATTGTGGGAAAATTCTTCTAAATAATTTACTTTTTCCTACCTCTTTTTTCAAAAAACAAATTTATAAACCCCCTAATTTATACATAATGTGCTGGAAGGCAGACTAGATAGGAGGGATATGCACCCAAATTGACATCGATTTAGGTGAAAAGCTAAAGACATTGTTAAAGTGGATTCCATCGCTTGATAAACTGTTTGGTTACTTATGGATTTTATGTTGGTTTTTAGCAGTTTGGATGTATCACATTCAATTGTTTGTTACAGGTTTGTTTTGTTTGTTTTTAGCTTATGCAATTTTCAGTAAACCTGCGAGTGCGGTTAAATCAAGTTTACCTGCTTTGTTTGTAATGGACAAAAATACCCGTACTTTAACTGTTCAAGAAATCTATGAAAAGGATTTGAAGTGGGAGGATAATGAGATTTGTTCGGGGGATGCATCCTTGCCCACGGGGCATATTAAAGTTGGTGATGTAGTTACAAACTGTAGTGGAAATCTGGCATTTAGACATGTGCCTTCAAACAAACTGTTTGGAGCTTTTGAATTTAAATAACAGGTTATTTATTCTGAAGTTTGTAAAATATTGGTAAACAATAATATAAAAAATTATAGTATTTTAGTTGTCTAAAAAATATACATCCGTTAATATTGGTTATTTCGGGAAAGTTTTATATAATATTGTTTTATTATTGGTTTGATTAGGGAGGCGTTTTTCGCCAGTTAAAGCAAATAAAGGTGCAAAATATGGTAGCAGTAGTTAAAGTAGATAAAAATGGTAATTTAGTTGAGATTAAAGAAGTATCAGATATGTACAGATACAAGCCATATGAATGGAATAAAAAATAATTACCTTAAATTGCATCAATTTTTTTATTTTTCTAATTCCCCTTAGTTAAAAATTGGTGAATATAACATTTATTTCAAAAAAACAAGGAATTTATTTGAAAATTCTCAATTCAGGATGTTGTTTAGCCTCTTTAATTATTGGACC
>Ga0272441_10004102_pt1 | contig 26853 bp, 23 predicted proteins | sample SSMProp6N_FD_193582 | JGI IMG/M metagenome (GOLD analysis project Ga0272441, IMG submission 193582) | Marine sediment archaeal communities from Little Sippewissett salt marsh, Falmouth, MA, United States - SSM-Prop-6N | ecosystem: Environmental > Aquatic > Marine > Wetlands > Sediment ... | reverse complement strand
CTACATACAAACGTCGAAGTGCTGTCTGTTCTGGAACTAGATAAATTAAAATAAAAGATCGGCTTGGAGACTGGCCGGCTGAGTCTCGGTGTTCTGCGTCCGCATTTCTCGAGTTGGCAGCTAAAATATTGCCGTGTTCATTCAAATCGAACAGTCCCAACCGATAGGTAAATCTATGTCTCTGCGCCAGCATGAGGCGGGCAAGACTTGACCTTTGGGATAGTTCATCCTTAAAATCCTGATTACCACTCGTAGTCAGACACAACGATTATAAAAATCGAAAATTTGACCAAGTATTACGGCACCCACAAGGCTCTTGACCGGATCAATTTTGAGGTGGGCAGGGGCGAGATCCTCGACCTGCTGGGGCCGAACGGCGCCGTTGTAAGACTGGGAGAGAAGCTTCAGCTGATAGCCGGCACCGGGGGGTGCTTCAAATCGTTCAAACCAGCTGGTCGGGAAACGGACAGAGCGCCGGCAGGTCACGGGTATCGAGAACCTGATTCATTCTCTCCCGCACTTCGCTCATCTGCCGCCCCGTCATGACCTGCCCCACTCCCGCCGATGCCTCCATCTGGGATATGCTCTTGGGACCGATGAGAACACTGGTTACCTCCTCCCGTGCGAGCAGCCAGACGATTGACGCCCTGACGATATCTAGATCGTAATCCCGGGCCACGGTTTTGAGCTCCTCCGCCACCGCCAGGTATTGGGCAAACAGCCGTCCCGAGTAGCCGGTGAAACCCGAGCGTTCGTCATCCGAGGCGAAGGTGTGATCCGGTGCGTACTTGCCGCACAGAAGTCCTTTGGCCAGGGAACTGTGAGTGATCACCGCGACCTTCTCCCTGCGGCAATAGCCGAGCAGCTGCTTCTCGGGAGAGCGATTCAGTGCGTTGTAGTAGATCTGATCGGATACCACGGGAAGTATCTGCCTGGCCCGCCGGAGCTGCTCTCGATTGAAGTTGGATACCCCGCAGTAGCGAATCTTTCCCTTTTTCTGTAGTTCTGCCATCGCCCCCAGGGTTTCCTCCACCGGCGTGGCAGGATCGTAGCGGTGTATCTGATACAGGTCGATCCGGTCGGTTTTAAGAGCTTTCAAACTGTTCTCCAGGGCCCGCCTGACTCCGGCGGCGCTGAAATCCCGGCTCACCTTGGTAGCCAGAAAGCAGCGCTGCCTGTACCCGTCGGCAAGCGCCCGACCGAGCAGCTGTTCGCTGTCTCCGTACATCTCGGCGCAATCGATGAAGGTGATCCCGCTGTCGATTGCTGTTCGTATCAGCGCCGTGCTCTGGCTGCGGTCGACCGCCCCCATCATTCCGGCCAGCTGCCAGGTGCCCAATCCGATACTCGATATGCTCTGCCCCGTGTCGCTGAGTTTTCTAAGCTCCATTCTCCCTCCTCCTGTATCTGAATATTCTCTCGAGGTTTATGGATAAACAAACAAAGCCCTTTCTGGGCAAATGCAGAAAGGGCTTTCAGGTTTTCACAAGGGGTGCAAAGCCGCGCGGCTCAAGATGGCCAAACCGAGCCTCGTTGAACCGAATCTCGATCACCTGAAGCTCGGTAGCCATACGCACCACCAGCGCTACAAGCGCTTTCCCCGGTCGAACTTGCGGGACTTTCTAAGGCGTTTTCTTTCCATAGCCTTCTTCTTGCGATTGCGGATCGTCGAAGGCTTCTCGTAGAACTCCCGTCGTTTCCACTCTCGGACGATACCCTCCTTCTCGACCATGCGCTTGAAGCGCTTGATCGCCCTATCCAGGGCCTCATCCTCACCTACGATAATTGCGGGTATGGAAATCACCTCCCCTCTGTTAATTTTGCTCCATAATATTATGCGAAAAAATGGATTTGTCAATAAATGGAGACTCCACAAAAAAATCCGGATCCACGGCTACTCCCCCGACGCGCAGCTCCCAGTGCAGGTGCGGTCCGGTTGCCAAACCCGTCATGCCCACCGTGCCGATTCGCTGTCCCCGGTACAGACGCTGTCCCTGCTGTACATCGATATCCTCCAGGTGGTAGTAGAGAGTGAAGATACCGGGGAGATGCTCGATCACCACGCTGTTGCCGGACATGATCCTCTGCCCTGCCAACACCACCCGGCCTGATGCGGAGGCGGAAACAGGGGTGCCCACCGGCGCGGCCAGGTCGATCCCGTTGTGCAGGGAACGGGAGCTGCCCCCGTCCGAGTAGCTGTACAGGCGACGGTCGGCGAAGCCGGATGTGCGCCGGGTTGAGGCAACCGGAAGGACAAGAGTTCCGGCATCAAAGAGCGAACGCGCATGGAAGGTGCCGAGTATTGCCAGAAGATCCTGGTATTCCCGAGCCTTGCGCGGATCCGGCGTGCTCAACAGCTCCGAGAGGGCCTGGTTGAAGGCTATCTCCTCGCTTTGGAAGCTGCGAAAACGTATCTGCACCGCTGTCCTGTAGAGGATGAAGCGCCTGTCCCTGTATGCCCGCATCTGCAGGAAATACTCCCCCGCCTCCGCTGTGCTCGGGATGCCGAGCAAAAAACACCATTGCAGGCCCGCATCATCCAGGGCGAATCCCCTGAAAGAGGTGCCAGATTCTTCCCCGGCTCGCTGCAATGTGCAATCCAGACGATCGATCGCTTCGCTGAACAGGAAACTGCCCTTCAGAGCCTCTCCCCTTGAGACCGCAGTGGAAATCTCGAAGCGGGCTTCCAGGGGTTGCTGAGCCGCGGTATAGAAGGAGAATAGTCCCTCGAGGGGCTGAAGCTCTCCGTGCTCCCATTCAAAACGGCTGCCCTCGGCGACCTGACACAGGGGGCTTTCTCCCAGCACCATGGCCGCCACCGAATCGGCGGGCAGACGTAGGGTGTCAGGGTGCAGCCCGGCAGGGGCGGACAGAACCAGGAGAAGGCAGAAAACCGGAACAGCCCGTCTCATCGCTTCAGATCGAGAATTGTAAGCTGTAGGGTCTCTGTGTTCATGAAGTAGTTGCGATTCAGTCGGAACACGATATCCACCGTGTCGTTAAGATCGAAATCCTTGCCGGCCCGGGCGGCGGCGTTCCAATACACCGCCGGCCATTTGTAGCGATCCGCAGCCAGAAGCATCTTCACGTGAACCGGTTCTCGTTTGCCCACGATCTCCAGCCGCTCGATGCGGGCGCCCCGGGTCAGGAACACCAGGGGGGGACATCCTTCCCCATAAGGTTCGAAGGTCTCCACGACTCTTATCAGCTCTGGATTCAGATAGGCGGGAGGCACCTCGGCATCGATCGCGATTTTTGCCTCCTCCCGGTCCGGAGGCGTATGAGCTTGGGCTGCTCGGAAAAAGCTATCTCGGAATTCCCGAAAAAGATCCGCGGACAAGTTGAAACCAGCGGCTCGGTCATGGCCTCCGTAGTTCAGGAAGTAATCGGCGAACAGATCGAGAAATCCGTCTACAGAGTAAGGACTACGCAGGGAGCCCACGGCTTTGCTCGGTCCCAGGGACACGACCACCGCGGGGACCTTGAAGAAGTTTACCAGCCTGGCCGCCAGTATGCCGGTGATCCCCCTGGGAATTTCGGTGGCTGCTACGAACACAAACTTCCCCCCGGTGTGTTCGATACTGGCCCGGGCTTCGGAAAAACAGCTGTCCCAGATTCGGTCTCCCAGCTGCTTGCGCTGTCTGTTCAGCTGCAGAATCGAATCGATAACCGAGGTGATCTCATCCTGAGTTTGTGACAGAAACAGCTCGGCCGCCTTCTGGGGCTCACCCATCCGCCCGGCTGAGTTCAGCACCGGGGTGACGTGCCAGGAGATATCTTTCGAGGTGAGCCGCCGCCCGTGCAGGTTCTGCCGCAGCAGAAGCTCCCTCAGGCCCGAACGTTGCATCCTGCCCATGGATTCAAGACCCCTGCGCACGATTATCTTGTTCTCGTTCACCAGCGGCATCAGATCCGCAATCGTTCCCAGAGCGGCAAGATCCAGGATCGGCTCCAGCACCTTCATCAGGTCGAGTTTGTTCCAACTCAGCCGCCTGTACAGCTCCACCAGGACATCGATTTCCGATTTGTGCCCCTGGCTTGAGCTCCGGAACTCTTCCCGGGCCCGGATCAGGCTTTTACCGGCAATCTCCGGGAATCCTTCAGCCAGCTCGGGCATGATATCCACCAGCTGGAACGCTCCTTCCGCGTTCAGTTGCCCGAGGTAGCGCAGCTGACTGTCCCTGTCGTACACCAGGATTTTCTCGTCTTTGAGTTTGCCGTAAACCCGGGTCCGCTCCAGATTCGCCTGGTTCGCCGGAACCGTGTCGATGATTCGCTCGTTCTCCACCAGGTTGAGCAACTGCACCGCCTGAATCGTAAAGGCCTCATTGGCCGGCTGGATATCGAGAAACCAGAGAGGCAGGTCAAAATCGGAGGTGCTGCTGTACGCCAGAGCTACGGCCAGCTTGGCCACCACGCCGCAGCCGGACAGGTCGCGAAACGGATAACCGGAGTCTTTGCACTTCGGATCGATGATCGCCAGCGCAGGGGGAAGCTGCTCCGGCTGGTTGTGATGATCCAGCACTATGGTATCGATTCCCAGTTCCTTCGCGGCGGCGATCTCCGCGTTGTTCGAGATGCCGCAGTCCACTGTGATCAACAGAGTGCAGCCCTGGGCCGCCGAGGCGTCTACGACCTCCGCCGTGAGGCCGTAATCATCCTCCCCCACCGGTATCTGCCAGCGGGTCTTGGCCCCGATCTTTTCCAGCACCTCCCTCAGCAGAATCGTGGAGGTGATGCCGTCTACATCCCGATCTCCGAAAATCTGGATCAGCTCACCCCTGGAAACCGCCTGGTGGATCCGCCTCAGAGCCCGACTCATGTCCTTGAACAGAAAGGGGTTGTGCATCAGCAGCGGATCATTGTCGAGAATGAACCGGATAGAATCCTCATCCAGGTAGTCGCGACGGAGCAACACCGCGGCGCTGATCAGGTCCAGGTGGTAGCGTCGGGCTACCTCCCGGAGCTGTTCGGAGTTCAGTTCAGTCTTTTGCCAGATCATCGTCTCTGATTTCTTCCAGTACGCGCCCCCCTGCTTTGCTCTCCTGCCCGCCGATCGAGTAGGCCTCCTGCACAATCGATCTTGCCCTGGCCACACGCTCGGGCTCACGTCCGTGAATCAGGCAGAGGGTCTCACCGTTCTGAACCGCATCTGCCCGGACCTTCTTCAACTCGATTCCAACATCGGGAAGGACTTCATCCTCCTTCCGCTCTCGACTGGCCCCTAGCAATCCCGCGGCGATCCCGATCTGATAGGCATCGATACGTTGCACGACCCCCGCTTCCGCCGCTACCACCGGCTCGATCAGAGGCGCCCGGGGGCCCCCACCCTCCTCCTGGACGGTTCGAACCTCTCCGCCCTGGAGTTCCACGTTCTCCAGAAATTTATCCCTGGCCGATCCGTCTTCCAGTCTCTTCCGGCATTCGGCCTCGGCGCTCTGCAGGTCCGGTTGAACGCCTGCCAGGATCAGCATATGCGCGGTCAGCCGGATGGTAAGATCGAGCAGATCCTTTGGGCCCCCGCCCCGAAGCAACTCGAGGACTTCCCGCACTTCCAGGAAATTCCCGATCATCAGGCCCAAGGGCTGATCCATGTCGGAGATGACGGCCCGCACGCGCCGTCCCAGGCTGATGCCGGTACGCACCAGGGACATGGCCAGCTCCCTGGCTTGCTCCAGGGTTTTCATAAAGGCTCCGGAGCCGCATTTGACGTCGAAAACCAAAGACTCCGCTCCTTCGGCGAATTTCTTGCTCATGATGCTGGCGGTGATCAGGGGAATCGACTCTACTGTGCCGGTAACATCCCTAAGCGCGTACAGCTTCCTGTCGGCGGGCACGATCTGCTCGCTCTGCCCGGTCATGGCGAAACCGGTACGCTTCAGCAGATCGGTGAAACGCTCCACGGACAGATCGGTACGGTAGCCGGGAATGGACTCCAGCTTGTCCAGGGTACCTCCGGTATGGCCGAGGGCCCGGCCGCTCATCATCGGCACGGTGCACCCGCAGGCGGCGGCCAGGGGCGCCAGGACCAGGGAAACCTTGTCCCCCACACCCCCGGTGGAATGCTTGTCCACCAGCGGCCCCGGCACTCCCCCCAGGTCGATGGTGGTCCCGGAATCGATCATGGCCCGGGTCAGAAAGCCGGTCTCCTCCGCGCTCATACCCTTGAAGAACACGGCCATGGCCAGGCTGGACATCTGATAATCCGGGATATCCCCCGCCACATAACCCTGGATCAAAAAGGAAATCTCCTGCTCTGTGAACGCCCGGCCCTGGCGTTTCTTGACGATCAAATCAACTGCTCGCATAGTTACACCCTGCCTAAAACGACTGTCTTCATGACCTTGTATTCGGCGCCTTGGGGCCGAAGAATCGACTGGTACAGAACGAGCCTGTCCAAAATCAGGGAATATTCGAACCGGAACAACTCCTGCACCTCGGACAGAGAGATGCGGCCTGCTCTGCTGTGTTCCTGCCTGTTGCCTGCCGCCCTGTTGCGCGCCAGAGTTACGTGGGGGGTGAAATCCCGCCCGCTCTCCAGGGATAAAGATTGCACTCCGGAGAGGAGTCGATGGTACACCCCGTGCAGGTAGCCGATCTCCGGTGCGCCTTTTTCTATGGGACAGTAGATGACTCGGGGCTGCCCTTTGGGCGGGAACTGCCCTACCCCGCCCATAACCGCCTGAATGCTGGCTACCTTCAGCTCCGCAGAGTCCATCACCCTCATCACTTCCAGGATCTGTTCCTGGTTCAGCTCACCGAAGAATACCATGGTGATGTGCATTCCTTCGGGCTTGACAACCTTCAGATCCGGATAGCGCGTTTTCAGTTCTTCCGCCAGCTGCGCCAGTTTGTCCACAGCCTGGTCCGGTAGGGGAAGCGCCGCAAAAACCCTCATAGTATTCCCACCCCGCTTTGTATTGTATTCAGATTTGTCTCCAATACCGCCTGCACCAGGAAATACAGCGTTTCTTTGAGTGCCCGCAGAGAGCGCTCCTCCAATCCGACCCGCAGCGCGGCGGCCAGGGGCATCTGAAGCGTGGACTGCAGGTAACGCAGAGCCCCAGCCGGCAGATGCAGCGCCGTCGGCTGAGCGCATTGAGCACAGACCAGCACCTGTTCCTCTCTGGACAGGTAGGCGCCGGAACGAAGGTCGAGCTCGGAGGCGCACGAAGCGCAGTGCTCGACATCAGGTCTCTGCCCCAGCAGATCCAGGAAGCGCAGCAGAACCTGAACGCTGAGTAGCGTTACCGTCCGATCCGGGGCGTCATCCAACAGCCGCAGGGCCTCAACGAGCAGATCGTACAGCAGGGGGAAGCTCTCTCCTCCCCCGTAGGAACGAATCACCACTTCCGCCCACAGCGAGGCGGCGTAGTAGCGCTGCACACTCTCTCTGATCCCGTCCAGAGCCGCCAGACTCTCCATGTCGGTGATCTTGTACTGATCCCGTACCGGATCGTGGTACAGGTAAGCCCGAACCACCTGAAACGGTTCGGAGGTCATCCGCAGCCTGCTCTTGATCTTGAACGCCCCATGGGCGATCGCACGGATCAGGCCACTCTGGCGGCTGAAAAGGGTGAGGGATTTATGGATCTCACCGACCCGGGTTTTTCGCAGTACCACGGCCTCGGTTGTAGAGCTTCGAATCTTCACGTGCGATTGACCAAGATATTCGAACAGCTTCATCATATTGCGAAAGGCACCGGGGAAGCAAGCGTCCGGCGGGGGGGGTGCGATAGTTCACGATAGTTAACGTAGTTAATGGAACTTGACAACCCCCCGAGGCATTACTATTTTTCAATTGACCGAAGTTTGAGGAGAATTATGGACGAAAAACAGATAATTCCAACCAGCCAGGTATTGCCTCCAAAGCTCAACATCCTGCCCATCACCGGCACGCCTATGTTCCCGGGCATTTTCACCCCCCTGATGGTAGCCGGAGAACGGGAAGTCGATCTGATCGAACATATAATGGCCGAACACGGCTTTATCGGTTTGGTGCTCACAACCGACTCGGATGTAGAGAATCCCACCGGAGCGGATCTACTAAAGGTGGGAACCGTGGCCAAGGTGGTGCGCAAGGTCAATCTCCCCGACGGGGGAATCAACATATTCATTTCCACGCTCAAGCGTTTTCGAATCAAGAAGTACATCTACAAGGAGCATCCGATCACCGTTGCCGTTGAGTATCTGAATGACAAGAACTTCGAATCCAACGAGGTGCGCGCTCTGACCCGCTCCCTGATCTCGGAGATGAAACAGGTTTCGGAGAACAACCCTCTGTTTTCCGAACAGATGCGACTCAACATGGTCAACATCGACCATCCGGGAAAGATCGCCGACTTCATTACCTCGATTCTCAATATCGACCGCAAGGACCAGCAGAGTATCCTCGAAACCCTGGATGTTCACGAGCGAATGATGAAGGTTCTGGTGTTCATCCGCAAAGAACAGGAACTGATGAGCATCCAGCAGAAGATCATGAAGCAGATAAACGAGAAGATCTCCAAGAGCCAGAGGGAGTACTTTCTCAAGGAACAGCTGAAGGCGATCAAACAGGAACTGGGTATGCCGGTGGATTCCAAATCCGGTGAGTATCAGCGATTCAAGGAGTCCATCGACAAGCTGGATTTGGACAAGGATACACGGGAGCAGGTGGAGCAGGAGCTGGACAAGTTCAGCCTGATGGACACAAACTCATCGGAGTTCATCGTGACCCGCAACTACCTGGACACGATCATCAGCCTGCCCTGGAACGCCCCCGGGACCAAAGAGGTGGATATGCAGCGGGCCAGGCTCATCCTGGATGGGGATCACTACGGCCTGGAGGATGTGAAGGAACGGATTTTAGAGTACCTGGCCGTGCGCAAACTCAAGAAGGACAGTAAGGGCTCCATCCTCTGCCTGGCCGGCCCTCCCGGAGTCGGCAAGACCTCGGTGGGCAAGTCCATCGCCAGAGCCCTGAACAAGAACTTCTTCCGCTTCTCGGTAGGGGGCATGCGGGATGAGGCGGAGATCAAGGGCCATCGGCGGACCTACGTCGGGGCCATGCCGGGCAAGATCATTCAGGGACTGAAGATCGTCAAGACCAAGGATCCGGTGTTCATGATCGACGAGATCGACAAATTGGGCGTTTCCTTTCAGGGCGATCCATCATCGGCGCTTCTGGAGGTTCTTGACCCGGAGCAGAACGTGGCCTTCCGGGACCACTATTTGGACCTGCCCTTCGATATCTCCGATATCCTATTTATCACCACGGCCAACACCCTGGACACGATTCCCGCCCCGTTACTGGACAGGATGGAAGTCATCAGGCTTTCCGGCTATATCAATGACGAAAAGGTGGCGATCGCCCGCAAGTACCTGATTCCCAAATCCCTGGACCGAAGCGGACTGAAGCGAAGGGACGTGAAGTATTCCAAGACCTCCCTCCTGACTATCGCCGAAGGCTATGCCCGGGAGGCGGGCTTGCGCAACTTCGAAAAGGCCCTTGACAAGATACATCGGAAACTGGCCCGCAAATTCGTGCTGGAAAAGCTGTCATTTCCGATTTCCATCGAGCCGGCCCAGATAGAGGAATATCTGGGCAAACCGATCTTCTACGAGGAGGGGATCAAGAAGATCACCCGGCCCGGCATGACCTTGGGGCTGGCCTGGACGCCCCTGGGAGGCGCCATGCTCACCATCGAGGCTGTAGCCAACCCGGGCAAAGAGGGGCTTCGGCTGACAGGACAGCTGGGCGAGGTAATGCAGGAATCGGCGAATATCGCCTACACCTATGTCCGCCACATCGCCGGGGGGTTCGGTGTGGACAAGGAGTTCTTCGAGAAAAACCAGATACACCTCCACGTGCCGGCCGGCGCAACCCCCAAGGACGGTCCTTCGGCGGGCATCACCATGGCTTCCTGTCTGCTGTCCCTGGCGACCGGCAGAAAAATCAAGCAGTCCCTGGCCATGACCGGCGAACTGTCACTGGTAGGACAGGTGCTGCCCATCGGCGGGCTGAAGGAAAAGGTGATCGCGGCCAAGCGCAACAAGATCAAACAGATCATAATACCTCAACAGAACCAGAAGGACCTGGCCGATATCCCGGATCACGTCAAGAAGGGAATCAAGTTCTATGCGGTTAACACTATGGATGAGGTGATCGAGAGACTGTTCGCCTGAGTTTCTACTCGGTGTACAGTCCTCCGGGCAGATCGACCGCTCCCCGCCGCAGCAGGCGGAACGGTTTCTCGGTAATATCAATGATCGTGGAGGGCACACCCTCGGAACGATCGCCGGCGGCCACAATCAGATCCACTCTACTTTCGAAGACCGAACAGATATCATCGATACGCCAGAGGGCCGGCTTGCCGCTGATATTAACGCTTGTGGAAAACAACGCCTTGCCTACTCGCCTCATCACCTGAACAAGCAGCGGATCGTCGGGTATACGCAGGGCGACCGTACCTGTTTTTTTTGCCTGAAAGATGATGGTCAGAGCACCGGGCCAATAGGATTTCAGCTCAGATGGTAAATCCTGAGCGCTGTAGCGGGGCAGCCACTGCAGATCGGGGATGAGACGGAGAAAGGATTTTCCCTGCCTTCCCTTGAGTTCCCGGATCTTGCCCTCAGTCTCAGGGGCGACACCGAGGAAACCGTATATCGTATCGCAGGGCATAATCACCACTGCGCCGCTACCCAGCGCCTCTACCAGAGCATCGAGAAGCTTCGGATCATCGATTTCCACTCTCATGGTTCTTACGCCTCCTCACCGACACGCTTACCAAGACCAGTAGGACGGGCAAGCCCAGTCCAATGGCTCTAAAAGGCCAATCCGCACGCGGTTTCTTTATCTTTCGGTGCAGGACTTTTCCTACCGTGTAGATGCTCTTCGGTCTAGAGTTATCGGAAATACGGATTACCCTCTCTCCTTCTCGGAAGTACCCGAGCTCTCTTGCCTGCAGGGTCAAACGTTCCGCATCCGAACCCAAAGCCTGTACCTCCGAGAGCAACTGGCCGTTCGTGTGCTCCAGATCATCTATATTTTCCTCCAGAGCACCTCGATAGGCAGCCAGGCGGCGATAGTCCAACACACCGCCACTGCCGAAGAAGTAGTACAGAGCAGCGGCCAGGATAAAGCTCAGGATAATGTAGACCGCAATCCGGGGCACTTTCATTCTACATATATCAACGGCTGAATTCCCGCTTGCCTTGATGATCTTGGGGTACGTTTGGCTATTGAAAAAAGTGTTCATAAAGGTAATATTAGATTAATAGGGATGATTATGTTCCGATAATTATATGGAATATCCCGTCCCAGGAGAAATGTATGGCCAAAACCGAGGGAGAACCCGTATTGGATTCCGATCAGGAAGAGATCGCCCTCTCCGACAGCGAGCTGGATAACGTGCTGAAGAGCGCGGAGCTCACAAATGAAGCACCCGCGGGAGAACAGGGCAACCTGGAGCAGTACGGTGTCTGGGTCAAGGTGGAACCTCACGCCATCGAAGAGGAAGCGGAGCAGAATATGTCTTTTGAACTTTCGGATCTGGATAGCAGCAGCGAATCCGCTCTCACAGAAGAAGAAGAGCAGCTATTGGGGGAATTGGAGGAGGAGGAAACCGACCTCGGCGATCTCTCAGGACTGGAGGACGATCTGGAAGAGCTGGGAAAGGGCAACGCCTTCGAACAGCAGGGTGGTGAAGAGGAGCTGAGCGTCGAGGATTTGGATGTTGATCTGGAGGAGCTGGGTGAGGAGAGCCTGGAGGCTACGGGCGATCTGGAAGGATTGCCGGAAATCGGAGGAGAGGAGACGTTGAGCCTGGAAATGGAACCGGAAACGGAAATCGAGGTCCCCCTGTCGGACAGCGCGATCGTGGACGAGCACTACGAAGATTTAGCCACTGTCGAGGGTGTACCCTCGACACCCGGTCAGGCACCGCCCAAAGGCTCCTCAGACATTCTCGAGAAAATCGAACGCGATCTCAATCAGATAAAAACCGAAATACAGAATCTGAAAAATGAACTTGCCGGCCTGGGTAAGGCGGGCCCCGCTGGCGGAAAAGTGGATGTTGCTCCAGCACCCTCGGGGGCAGAAGGATTCTTCGAGAAGGGCGAGGATGAGACAATTGCGCTCACCGGAGACGAACTGGACAATATCCTGAATACCGCCGATGTGACCGAAGAGGTCGAGATTCCGGAGCAGATCGTGGAAACTCCGGAAGAAGTCCAACCACCCGCTGAGGGGCAAGAAGAAATCATGGAGCTCGGTTCCCTGGATCTTGAAGCCGAGGAGGCGCCTGCGGAAGAACTCACTTTGGAGGACACCGAACTGTCGCTGGAGGAGTTGGAGCCTTCCGGGGCCGAAGAGCAATCCATAGAAATCGATATCGGGGGTAAGTCCCCTGAAGAACAACCGAGCGTGGCCGAGGCGCTGCCGGCTGAGGATCTGGCAACTCTTGAGGAGGGCGAGGAAGAGCTCATATTGGAAGAACTCGACGGACTCGAAGAAATCGAAGCCCCCGAAGAGCTTTCTATGGAGGAGATACCCGAAGCACCGAGCACCGAAGAACCGATAGAGGAGCTGGAAGAGCTGAGCCTGGAAGAGTCCGGTCTCGAGGAAATGGAAAGTCCCGAAGAACCGCTGGAGGAGCTGGAAGAGCTGAGCCTGGAAGAGTCCGGTCTCGAGGAAATGGAAAGCCTCGAAGAGCCGCTGGAGGAGCTGGAAGAGCTGAGCCTGGAAGAGTCCGGTCTCGAGGAAATGGAAAGTCCCGAGGAGCTCTCCCTGGAACAGATGCCCGAAGCAGAACAGGCCGAAGAGCTGAGCTTGGAGGAGCCTGCCGAGGCAGTGGATCTGGAAGAGCTGGATGAGCTCTCCCTAGAAGAGATACCCGAGGCGGAGGAGGCCGAAAGCGCCGAAGAGGATATACTGGCTCTGGATGACCTGGCCGAAGGCGCTGCGACGGCAGATACGACGGAAGATCTTCAGCTTGCGCCGGAGCAGCTCAGCATCCCGGAGGTCGAAACGGAAGGCTCTCTGCCGGTCTCTGAAGAGATGACCGACAATTTGAAAACGGAAATGAAATCCATACTTTCGTATCTCGACCTGCTGCTCGAAGACCTTCCGGAAACAAAAATCAAAGAATTCGCTCAATCCGAATATTTCGTACGCTATCAGAGGTTGTTAAAAGAGCTTGGTCTGGGGGCCTAATGGGTCTTCTCAAGCGAGCGCGCTCACTTCACGGGGCGTCTCGCTCGCATCGGTCGACCGCTAGAGGTCTTCTGCAAAAAAGCCTCGAACTCATCGACAAAATCCTAACACCGCAACTTTCTCCGACGGTCGACCAGAAAGAGCTTGATGCACCGGTTGCCACCGCTGTCTCGGATATCCCCGTGGGGGTTGAAAGCAAGTCGCCTGAAACCGTACCCCGGACCTGGAAAGAATCCGGGCAGGCTGCACCGCGGGAGGAGGAGGAAACTCCCTCTGAGAGTGAAAACCTTACCGAGGCCGAACGAGAGGAACGCCTGTGGGCGGGATTGAGGGAGATCGAAGAGGGCATCGAGTCTCCCGGGCGGTTGTTTTCCCTTGTCAAAGAGCAACTGCGGCTGGATCGCGCCGCCCTGCTGTTGTTCGATCCGGTTCATATGGCCTTCGCACCGTGGGCGGTGCACGGATTCGACGAGACCACCAAACATCGTCTGCGCATACCTCTAAGGGCAAACGAAACGATGAATCGGCTGGCATCCGGAAAGGTGCTTCTCTTATCCAAGTCTGAAGAATTACAGCAATTCCAGCAGTTCTTCTCGTTTCGGGAGTTTTCAACGCTTTCGAAACTACTACTCGTACCCTTCATACATGTCAGCAAGTTCATGGGGCTTCTGCTGAGCGTAGATCCCGACCAGAGCAATCTGGAGCTCTTCACCACGCTCTCCGACCTGGCCGCCAGCCACCTCTACACCGCCAGGGAGAGGCACCTCGAAGGAACGAAACGAGGAACTCCGCAGCGTCCCGAATCCCTGCAGGATGCGGTCAGAGCGGCCCTCCAGCCCTACACGGAGCAGAACGTGGCACCGTTGATGATGCTGATCAGCACGAAAAGTCTCATCGAGTCTGTGCAAAAACGAAACTCCTATATCGACGCCTTTCGACTGCACCAGGACATTTCCAGGGTCCTCCTATCCCTCTTCCAATCCCTGGGTTCCGTATTCCAGATAGACGGTCAGCGTATGCTCATTTTGGTTATCAACAAGGCACAGGGTGATCCCGAATTGCTGCTGTATCATGTGAAGGCAACCCTGGGCAGACTGCTTCCGGAGCTTGCCGAGCAGGAACAGATCGATCTTGATGAACAAGTGCGCACCCCGAGTCCCGGCATCGAAGAGGCCCTCACCTATCTTGCCGAGATCGTCTGATGCTGGAACTGGAAAGCTCGAGGAGCGGTCAGCCGATCGCCCGCATCAGGGGCATCCATTTACACTCCCCCTATGATCCCGAGAAGGAAGCCCGGCGCTTTGTCCGGGAATCGATTTCGCAGCCCAATCCGTCGACGATCCTGCTGCTCGGAGCGGGTTTGGGCTACCTGTACCGGGAGGTAACACAGAGCTTTCCCGAGGCCAGGGTGATTGTGGTGTTCTATCACCAGGACTTGTGGGATTCTTTCGTTGCAGCTCCGAGGCCGCAGACGTACTGGCATCCGGGAGTAAGCGGCACTGTGTTGCAATTCCTGCGCTCCAGCGTCCATGAGCTGGAAGCCGAGGGCTTGGCGGTGGTGGAATGGCCGGCAAGCGCCCGGCTGTTCCCCGAGGTTTCTCTGCGGGCGAATCAGTCGCTCCACCAGCTTTTCAGGGAGGTTCGGGGAACATTGGTTACCACTTCTGCACTGGGCAGGCGTTGGCTGAGCAACAGCCTGTCAAACTTCCTCGGCATCGATTCACTATCCCCGTGGCTCGGTTCACAAACCGGAAACACACCGATTGTGATTGCCGCCTCGGGCCCATCGCTTCAGGAGGGGAGCGATTTTCTGGCCGCCTACCGGGAGTCCATCGAGCTTTGGGCTCTGCCCTCCTCCCTGAACTTCCTGTTGAGCCGCGATCTCATACCGGATACAGTCGTGCTAACCGACCCCAGTTACTACGCCTTCAGTCACCTGCGATGTGCCAAGGATCACAACATTCATCTGATCATGCCTCTGTCGGCAGCCCGGGGCTCTTGGCGGATTTCCGCCCGGGTATCTCTGTTGAACCAGGAAACCCCGGTCGAACGGGCATTGTTGGAGGCCGCCGGTGCGGCAGTTCCCCGGATCCCGGCCCAGGGAACCGTGGCGGCAACAGCCCTGCTCCTGGCTCTGGGACGGGGGCAATCTCCTGTCATTTTCGCGGGGCTGGATTTTTGCTACAGAGACATCTTCTCTCATGCCCGCCCCAACAATTTCGAAAACTGGCTCGAGCCGACCTCAAATCGCCTCGGCAGCCTGCATCACAAGATCTTCGCACTGGCGGCGGAGCAAACCGCTTCCGGGCGGGGGTCAAGCAGGGGGACCCTTGCCCTGGATACCTATGCCGGATGGTTCCGAGAGATCGGATCCACCCGGGGAAAAGGCATTTACAGGTTGCATCCTTCCGAGATCGAGCTGCAGGGCATCGAAAACATAGGGGAAAACCAGCTGGCACGCCTCATCCGGGCGGGCAAGAACAGCGAAGTGCGGGCATACAGGGGCGAATCGCCGCTTCCTGTGCAAACCTATCCCTCCCGGGAAAGGCGTACCCTGATCGCAAGGGACGTGCTGGCCGGCTGGATTGCCCAGATAGAAAGCCTGGAGGCGGCCATGGGTACAAGCGCCGGCCTTGAACCTCTGATGAGCGATTCCGATCTCCTCTCCCTGCTGTACCTCTGCAACGCCGCGGAATTAACGGAGATCCGCCGGATCCTTCGCCTGCAGGGACCGAAGGCAGCCGTTGGTAAAACCAGCGCGTTACTGGGAAAACAGAGACTCTTTCTCGAGGACCTGGGCCGCACTATCGGAGAGAGTGTATGAGCAGGCCCTCTATATGGGAACGGAACCTGCTGGCCCTCTCGGTAAATCATCCGGAACTCGGACGCTTGATAACCCGCACCGACCCCAGTGCAAACGTGCGCATGCTCGACAGCCGCAGCGGCTTGAAGGTCCCGGTCTACCTCGGAAAGGGGAGGCCCGTGCAGATGCACTCCACCGTGGATCCGGAAACAGAGGGGCGTCGTTTCTTTCAGAACTACGGGGGAGCCGGATACCTGGTGTTTCTGGGCCTTGGCGGGGGCTATCAGGTTCGGCCCTTTATCGACAGCTCCGACAGCGCGAGAATCATCATCGTGGAAAAAGAGCTCGCCTTTGTTCGCGCCGTTCTGCAGCAAATCGACATGAGGCCGGTTCTTCTCGATCCGCGGGTTCGGCTTCTGGCCGGGGAATCGGCGCAGAGCATCAAGGACTTCCTCCTCTCCGACTATCTGCCGGCGATTTACGGGGATCTGAAAACAGTTCCGCTGCGGCCCAGCGTCGAAGCCGGGGGGCCGTACTACACGCAGCTGATTCAGTCCATCCGGGATCTGATCGGCATGGTGGCGGATGACTACACGGTTCAAGCCCAGTTCGGCAAGAAATGGTACGTGAACACCCTTGCCAACCTTCCCGCCGTGCAAAAATCCACGGTAACCGTGAAGCCGGTGCAACGGGCCTTCATTACCGGCGCCGGGCCCTCCCTGGAAGCTCAGATTCCCAGGCTTCGTGACATGCGGGAGACGGGATTTCTCATAGCCTCGGACACATCCCTTCCCGCACTGCTTCGCTACCGGATCACCCCGGATCTGGTGATCTCCATAGACTGTCAGCTTGTCAGCTACCATCACTTCCTCCAGGGAATGCCCGATCGCTCACCCCTGCTTCTGGACCTGGCTTCCCCACCGGTGCTGACACGCCTGAGCCAACACAGCGCCTTCTTCACCAGCAGCCACCCGCTGTCCCTGTATCTGAGCGCCCGCTGGAGGCACCTGCCCTACATCGACACCTCGGGAGGCAACGTCTCCCACGCGGCGGTGTCCGTTGCCGAGTTTCTGGGAGCCAGACAGATCTATCTGCTGGGCATCGATTTTTCCTATCCGGAAGGCAAGGCCTACTGCCGCAACACGTACCTGTATCCGCTGTTTCGATCCCAGGAATCCCGTCTCGATCCTCTGGAAAGCCTGTTTCTATCCTTCATTCTGAAAAACGCGACGATCATGAAAGACAGGATACAGGGGGCCCTGCGCTATACGACCAGGCCGCTGATCGGTTACAAGGAACGACTGGAACGATACCTGCAGAGCTGGGATGCCGAGGTGATCCCTCTGCCGGGCAAGGGAGTACCGCTTGAGCTCAAGCCCAAGGCCAAGGCCCGGCGGGAGGGGCAGCAGCCGGGACAGATCCTGGCTGCGGGCGCTCCGAAAATGGATTGGCGGGAATTCCTGAGCGGGTATCTGCGGGACCTCGAGGCTCTGCCACGCCCCTGCTCTCCGATCAGCCGTTACCTCTATGAGCTCGACGAGGCCGAACGTTCCCTCTGGCTCACCCTCTATCCCGCGGCCGCGGCGTTTCGCGAGCACGATCGCCGGGATCAAACACGGGAACACCTGTTACTGAGCCGGGTGAGGGACTGGTCGATAGAGGTTGCTAGACGCTTTTTGGATAGATGATACCCGCATAGCCTACGAAGAAAGGACCCGGGGACAGGTCATAACTCGTCCGGTATTCCAGAAGCTCTCCACGCGAGGCACCGAGTCGCTCGGCAAAACGGGCAGCGGCCACCGCCCCGCCCGCCGAGCAGGCGGAGTGCTCACGGCCGGCAAGTTCTACCGCCTGCTCCAGCTCCATGGCCAGCAGGGCCTCTATGAAGCGTCGATCATTGACCTCCTTGACCCACTTCACCGCCTGCTGCCCGGTTCCCCGGGGTGCGAAACCGTAGCTGTCCCCGTAGTGGGTCAGATCCGTTGAGCCGATGACCGCGATGCTCCTTTTCAACCGTTTGGCCGCCGCGGCCAGCTCCTCGCCCAGCCGCAACGCCTCGGTGGAAGGGGAGGCGCGAAGGTACAGCGCCTGCGCTTGCGGGTACAGATGCTTCAACAGGGGAAGCTGGATCTCTACAGTGTTGTCGGAATAACGATCCTCCCTTATCGGAAGGCTGTCGCGGAGTATTTCCAACAGCTCTACGTCGGCCTCCAGAACGCCCAGGGGCGTTTCATATCCCTGCTCGAAGGCGGCGAGCAGGCCGGAATGGGCAGCCAGATGCCCCCCCACCACGACGATCGTCTGGACCTCTTTGCGGATGCTCTGGAAAACATGGCAGGCGATCGAGCCGGAAAAGCTCCAGCCCGCGTGGGGCGCCACTCCGGCAAGCGCTGTTCCCGCTGGTTGTTCGAAGGAACGGCGAAACTCTTCGATATTCCGAACGGTTTGTGCTTTCCCCCCGGGATACCAGCCCGGGGGGAGGCTGCGTGGCCGTACTCTCATGACAATTTCTCCTTCCCCCAAAAAGAGTATACTTCTGCCCGCGTTTTGCCTATAATAATAGTAAGATGAATCGGCGGATCCTCGTCTTTTACTATATCATAAGCATGGTGTTTTTGCTGTTTATCCTCCTTTTTGCGGCTTATCGGCTCAAAATTACGATCGACGGCAACAGGGAGGAATCCGAAAAAGCGTTTGAGGGCCTGCGGATCTCGGCTCTATCCATCTATCTGGCGGAAGGGGATTTTGACGGCGAGTACTTCAGAACCACCATGCGGGAGAGATTCTCGGAAACAGAACGTCTGCTGTTGCTGGCCATCTACTCTTCCCGTGACGGGTTTCAGTATCTGATTTCCAGGGACCAAAGCTACCTCTCTGCGGCACCCGGGCAAACCAACCGGGCGACCTGGCAGGGTGAGCCGGGATACACGGTACGTCCCGTGTACGAGAATCGAATCACCCGTCGGTTTGCTCCGGGTATGGAGCAGGAGCTGTATATCGACGGGATCTTTCGGGATCTGGAAGGCGGGCAGCTGTATCCGATCCTGCGGGAACTCTTCTACATCCTCCTGGTGTATCTGCTGATAGCCAGCGTGTTCCTCCTGTCCGCCGCTACCGTGAAAAGTTCCGAACAAAAGCGGTTTACCGCCGCAGCGATGCCGAAAAAACGCCGGCCCGCTGCCCTTGCTCCGGAGAGTTCAGGAACTGCAGTGACATCCCGGCTGGAAGGGCCGCCGGCCCAGGCTCCTGCTGATGTCGCTGCCGGGGCGGGGCTGTTTTCTCCGGCCACGGGCCTGGGGTGGAGCCAATACCTATCCCCTCGCCTCACATCGGAGCTGGAACGCGCCGCAGGCTCGGATCAGGATCTGTCATTGGTTCTCATGAGCTGTGAACGCGGGAAAATCAAGGAGTTGGCCCTATCGGTCCTGGAAGCTTTCCCCCTGCGGGATTTGGCCTTCGAGTATGATGCGGGCACCGTTGCTGTGATACTTCCGGATAAGGATCTGGACAACTCCCTGCAGGATGCCAAGGATTTCCAAAAAAGCTCGACCTCCCGGCGCAGGGCCGCGCCTGCGCTCATCTCGATAGGACTCAGCGCCCGTAACGGACGGTTAATCGGCTCAAGCCGGCTTCTCAGCGAAGCCGGGCAGGCTCTGAAACAGGCCGAATCTTCAGGGGGAGGGGGAATCGTTGCCTTCCGGGCCGATCCGGATAAATACCGGGCTGCGATCGCCGCCAGCGCCTCCGGCCGCAGCCGCTAGCCCCGAGCCTGCTACTGCTCCTCAGCCGTTGCTTCGAGTTCCTCGACTTCTTTGAGAATGCCCTTGAGCCGCCACTGAGACACTTTGTAGATGAATTTGTCGTTTTCTAATGCGGCGAAGTACTGGTCATCCCCGGCCTTCCCGCCGATAAGAAGGCGAAAATCCCGGTTATCCACAGTGCTGAGAAGAATGGTAGCCGCCGGATCTGCAAGCCCGCTCTGCGAATCGCTGATACCGCGAGCGAACTCCGAGCCTTCCAGATCCGCCAGATTGCCGGCCAGGAGATCGATCTTACCGTTGTCCAGATCGACCTCGGAACGATCCACGATCTTCCAGACGGCCGGCTGCTCTGAGCTGAGCACCAGGGTGTACCGCAGCGCATCGGTACTCTGGCCTTCGAAGCTCAGGGTACTGTCGACGGTTATGCGCATGATATCCTGGCCGTTGAGATCCTGGGGAAAGATACGCAGATAGGACCAGAATCGCTCCTCCACGTTCAGATAGTAGGCAAAGCTCCTGTTGGACAGAAAGATCTCATTGGTGCCTCCGAGGCGAACGTAGTCTACCTCGCTACCGGCTGCAGGTTTTCCGACTATGATTTCGGTCAGCTCCTCTCCGGCCGCATCGAACAACTGGATACGTTTTTTTGCTTCGGTGTGTACCTGGAACTCTTCCCAGGCGTCGGGATTGTCTGTCACGATTCGTGCACGGGTCAAGTCTGCCAGAAAATCCAGGAATGCCTCGATTCGAGTTTCAGAGGCCGGATACTCCTGCCTCTCCCCCGGCAGGATCCAGGAATCTCCCCGTTTCAGCAGGGTCCTCTGTCCCCCATCGGTGCTGATGCGGATCTCCGCCACCCGATCGCGCTGCTGTCGATTGAAGCCCGTTATCAGGACAGATTCCGCCTCCCGACGGCCGATTCTGGCGGGAGAGAACACCAGCCCCAGGATGTAGGCCCCGGCCAGCAGAGCGATGCATACGCCAAGGGTGAGGACCTTACGCTGAAAAGATGACATCGCCATTGACTAACCCTCCTGTTCCCGCGGGGCGACTCTGCGCCGCCGCATAATCAAACGAAGAACGCCGAATACGATCACCCCCAGAGGGATGAGGGCCAGATTGAATACTTGCGTAAACATGGCGGCCCGCAGGCGTGCCTCCGGATCCTGGATCTTGTTGAGCCGCATGTCCCGGGCCACCCGGGTCTTGATCTCCAGCAGATCCTCGGAATTGCTGAGCCATTCCGCCGTATTGGATAGAAACTCAGGATTGTAGTTGCCGCCGCTGTACTGGTACAGTTCACTGGCAAAATCCGCATCCCCGATCACGACCAAACGCGTCTCATCGCTGCTCTCGACCACCTCATCCCAATCACGCTCCTCCCCGTCTCTCCGGGGGATCTCCCGATCCGCGAAGTAGCTGGAAAAGGATCCTGCCAGGGTCACACCCAGGGCAAACTGGCCCTGCTGCTCGTGGGGCATATACTCGAGCATGGCCGCCTGTTGCGGATTGGTCTCGAAGGGCTCCTTGTCCTGAATCCAGGCCTCCGGGGTGGTCTGCAGGAGCACCTCCGCTTCCACGCCGGGTCGTTCGACGATCTGGAGGGGGCTCGCCCACAGAAGATCCAAGCCCTGGAAGCGGGCGGTGATCGGATTCTCCTTGGACACGAACTGGTTGGCCACCGTTATCCAGAAGGGATACTTCTCCATCACCTCCCACATGATCTGTCCGAATATCTGCCGGGGGATCCGGAAGTTTTTTGCATAGGTATCCAGCACGAATGCCTGCTGGACGCTCACCCCGTAGTGTTCGAGCATGGACAGGACCGCGGTATTCTCCAGCTTCCGGGGCACGATCCCCCTCATCAGATCCAGATCCAGACCCTCCACGGCAAACAACACCCGTCCGCCCCGCATGATATACTGGTCGATGGGGAACAGATCGAAGGGCTCCAGATCCCGGGCCCCAAGGACGAACAGCACATCCAGATCTTCGGGTATCGTCTGCCCCCTCTCGACGGGGCGAATCGAAAAATCCGCGGCAAGGCTTCCCATCAGAGAGCCGAAATCAGTTTGGACCTCCCTGGAGACATCTCCACTCAGGATGCCGACGGTGCGCTCCTGCTCCGTTACGATTTTCCGCACTCTGGAGGTCAGATCGTACTCCAGCGACTCGACCTGGGAGACAACCGGAATGGTTTCGTGGCGGTCGAGATACTGAATTACGATTCCCGTATACACCTGTGCGTAGCTGCGTTCATCCTGCTCGATCACTTCGATCTGCTGGGGAAACACACCCAGAGTCTCCGCCTGGGTCAAGCTCCCCGCTTTCACCGGATCCACAACCTCGACCTTGATCGCTCCCCGGGAGTAGGCCGCATATTCGTACAGCAGATCCTCGATCTGGAAGGGGAAGGGATACAGAGATTTGAGCTTGTCCGATACGTAGTAGGTGATATAAACCCGGTCCGGGATCTCCCTGAACAGCTGCCTGGAGACTTTCGAAATTGTGAAGGCCTTGTTCGCCGTCAGATCGATTCTCAAGAAGTAGCGACTGGCATTCAGACCGACAAGAAGGATGAGCACCAGCCCGAGAATGAATAGTATGATTTCGTTGCGTTTTTTCATCTGTAACTCCCCCCTACCATTTCCTGAACACCAGAGTCTTGGTGTTGAGATAGAGGAACAGGGCACTGACGATGCCGTAGTACAGTAGATCCCTGGTATCGATCAGGCCCCTCTGAAAGTTCGAAAAGTGATGCCCGAAGGAAACGAAGTTTACAGCTGCGGCCGCCCAGGGCGGCAGGGCAAAGACACGGTTAACCTGGGAGATAAGGGTAAGCACCAGCAGCACGAACAGGCTGATCAGGAAGGAACTGATCTGGTTGGCCATCAGGGAAGAGACAAACAGTCCGACGGAAATACCCGCCGCCCCCAGAAGCACCACTCCGATGTACTGGCCCAGGATTTCCCCCCAATCGAAAGATCCGAATTGACCGAGCAGCAGGGGAAGGGGAAGAGTGAGGGCGATCATGATCACCAGCAGGGTGAGGGCCGCCAGGAATTTCCCGATCACCAGAGTGCTTTCCCTAAAAGGAAGGGTCATCAGCACCTCCATGGTTCCGAGCTTTTTCTCCTCCGCCCAACTCCTCATGGTCAGCGCGGGCATGATAATGATGAATACAATCGGGATGACGGAAAAAAAGTTTCTCAAAGAGGCGATGTTGCTGGCGAAGAAGGTTTGCAGGTAGAAGACCCAGATACTGGAGAACACCAGGAAGGTCACGACCAGGATATAGGCAATGGGTGAATTGAAGTAGGACTTCAGTTCCTTCTTCAAGATGGGCAGGATGTTCTTCATCATTTTCCCCCTCCCTCGCGGGTCAGCTTGATAAACAACTCTTCCAGACTGAGGCGCTTGGGCACCATTGCCAGGATCTTGTACCCCCGATCTACGGCCCAGTCGAACACCGATTCCTCGGCTCCAGAATCGGGCAGCAACGCCACCTGAACCTCGTGAAGATCCTCACCGGGGCTGGAAATCTGCAGAAGCTCCCGCACTCCGTCCACCGCCTTCAATCCATCGGGTCTGCCTCCGCCCTTGAGCAGCACCTCCAGCAGCACCTCCCCCTTCATCTCGCGGTTGATCTGCTCCGGAGTACCCTTGGCTACGATCTTCCCCTCGTTGAGGATCAGCACCCGCCCGCAGGTGGCCTCCACCTCCTGGAGTATATGGGTGGAGAGGATTACCGTTTTTTCCTTGCCCAGACGTTTGATCAGTTCCCGGATCTCGATGATCTGGTTGGGATCCAGGCCCGTGGTCGGTTCATCGAAGATGAGAATCTCGGGGTCATGGAGAATCGCCTGAGCCAAACCGGTTCTCTGCCGAAAGCCCTTCGAGATGGTATCGATGCCCCGGTACACGACACTCTTCAGCCCGCACTCTTCGATAGCCCAATCGATGCGCTCGCTCTTCTGCTTTCCCTTCAGGGACCGGGATTCCGCCATGAAGCTGAGGTACTCCAGGACATTCAGGTCCGTGTACAACGGCGCGTTCTCCGGAAGATACCCGACCAGCTTCTTTATCTCCAGGGGCTGATCGAAGATATCCCAATCATTGATGCTGGCCGTTCCGTAACTTGGAAACATGTAGCAGGTAAGGATCTTCATGATCGTGGTCTTCCCGGCGCCGTTTGGACCGAGCAGCCCCACGACCTCTCCCGGGTTGATCGAGAAGTTGACTCCCTGCACAGCCTCTAGAGATCCATAGCGTTTGCCGAGGTTACTCACCTCAATCATGAACTCACCTCTATTTGGGGATTTGTGCCTAAAATAACGGCTACTGCCGGAATCGTCAAGGTTTTTGCCATCCCAAAGTTACTCTTTGAAGGGAAGGTCGATGACCTGGAGATCCCGGGTGAGAAAGGTTGCCGGGAAGATACCCCTTGCCTGATGAAGCAGGTGTTTCAGCTCTCTCTCTGTGTAGCGGGGGCTGTAGTGGATGAGCCCCAGCCGATCGACTCCCGCCTTCTGGGCGATCTGGGCGGCTTGATTCGCCGTCAGATGCTTCTTGTCCACCGCGTCTTCGGCCAGATCTTCGCCGAACATCCCCTCGCATATCAAAAGATCCGAATCCGCTACAAAGTCAGGCAAGCCCGGCACCCAGGTCGTATCCGTAACGAAACTGAACTTCCGTCCCTTTCGCTGGGGCCCCATTACCTGCTCGGGCTGAACCTGGTCGCCTGTATCCAGCCGAACCGGGGTTCCGGATTGGAGAGTCGACCACATGGGCCCCCGGGGAACGCCCAAAGCCTGGGCGGCCTGCGGATCGAACACGCCGGGGCGTTGCTCCTCCTCCAGACAGTAGGCCAGGCAGGGTTTGGTATGGTGAAGCGGCTGAGAGCGAATCCGATAACCATCTCCCTCGAATACCGTTTCCTCTCCGAAAACCTCCTGAACCACGATCTCGTAGTTGATGTACATGTCGAGGATTCTCCGGCTGGCCTCCACGTACTCCCGGATTCGGGGCGGGCCGATGATGTACAACGGCTCGTTTCGCTCTACCTGGGAGGAAAGCATCAGGATTCCGGGAATGCCGGTTACGTGGTCCGCGTGGGTGTGGGACACCAGGATAACCGAGATCTTCTTCCAGCGCAGGGCCAGCCGGCGCAGGGATACCTGGGTGCCCTCGCCGCAGTCGAAGAGAAAAAGCTCCCCCTCCCGCCGCAGCAGCACGGAGGTAAGGCCTCTGGAGGGCAGGGGCATCATGCCGCCGGTGCCCAATACGAACAGTTCCATATTCATAGGCGTAAAAACTCTGTGGCGTAAATCTCTGTCATTAGTAGCATATAAGCGGGAGTTAAGGAAGACGCGCTTGGAGAGCTTCAGGAGCTTTGCGCGTTTGGCGCCGGGACCTCCATAGCATTGCTTTTATATGACTATTATAGTAATATTTAATTATGAAAACTCACCGATTACCCGGGCATGTTTCAGAGGCCGTGGTACGGACGGTAGCGGGTCAGGTGTTCGTTCTGTCCTTTCTGGCCATTGTATTGGTCCCGCTGCTCGGCATCCGGGGAGATCAGATCCCCTACCCGCCCAAACGATTCGCCGCATCCATTGGCTTCTCCCTGTCCGCCCTGGCATTTGTCCTGTCCGCATTTGCCGGCACCTGGGCCTGGCTGCTGCCCTTGGCGGTTCTCAGCCTGTTCTCCGCCCTGGAGTCCTTTCTCGGCTTCTGCGCCGGCTGCAAGATCTACGGCCTGCTGATACGCCTGCATATCGTGCCGGAGCACAACTGCCCCCAGTGCAGACTGCGCTAAAGCCACTCCGGAGAGTCTAAGGTGGAAAGCACCGCTTCCACGGCGATTCTTGTAGATACGCAACAGCTTCAGGATCAACTCGAGGATCCGCGGTTGCTGCTGATCGACAGCAGGGAACCGTCCGACTACCAGAGGGGACACCTGCAGGGAGCGGTGAACCTTCCCCCCTCCAGCATGGAGTGGTCCGTCCGGCTTGCCGACGGTGCCGAGACGCACCACCTTCTCGCCCCTGTCGAACGGATCGCCCCGCTGCTATCGTTTTTGGGAATCAAACGTGGAAGCCGGATCGTAATATACGACGATGGTGCCGGTTACACCGCAGCTCGGATCTTTTGGATCCTCGATTACTTCACCCATCCTCAACCGCTGATCCTGAACGGCGGCTTGAGCGCCTGGAAGGCGGCAGGGGGTAAGCTGGTGGGGAAAGAACCGACAACCACTCGGGGTGATTTCATTCCCGATCCGGATCCGACCAAGATCGCTGATTTTCAGACAATACACTCACTCCTGGACAGCCACGCTGTGGTGCTGCTGAACACCCTGCCCAGGAAGAGCTTCCAAAAAGAGTCGATTCCCGGTAGCGTGAATATCCCCTTCACAACATTGTACCGAAACTCCAAATCCCGACTGTTGCTCGATCCTGGGCAGCTGGCCAAACTGTTCCGTGACTCATTGATTACACCGGATCGGGAGGTGATCCTCTACTGCGGAATCGGCTACACAGCCTCCCTGCTGTACTTCGCCCTCCGGCTGCTAGGCTATCCCCGGGTACGCCTGTACGACGGTTCTCTGGCCGACTGGAAAGCCCGGGGCGGTGTGCTGGAGCCGGGTAGAGTGCTGGAGCGGGCTGGTAGCAGCATCAACGCTTTATAGCAATAGCGGATACTCTCGTTATGTAACCTTAAGACTAGAATTTCCAGCCGGGGAGCTCGAATGGGGCAAAGCAGACGGTATACATCCCAGTAACATTCTTAGATATTGAAGAGCATCATAATGGAAATGAATGCCGCGATAGCTGTCCAAAGCAACCTCAATCCCGTTCGGTGCATGAATGGTTTCTCTCTGAGGAAACAGAAGGGAGGGAATTAGAGGAATAAATAGGGGGACAAAAGCAGCATACTCCGCAAATAAGGCCCATGAATCATAGTCTTGGAAAACGCCGGAGTATTCCAAGCCCAGCATCGCCACAGTGGGTATAGAAGAGCCTAGACCAAGCAGGAACCACCTTCAAGTATGAAAGCACGCTTTTCGCGAACGACTTGTGTACCGGCAG
>Ga0272441_10004101_pt1 | contig 26867 bp, 16 predicted proteins | sample SSMProp6N_FD_193582 | JGI IMG/M metagenome (GOLD analysis project Ga0272441, IMG submission 193582) | Marine sediment archaeal communities from Little Sippewissett salt marsh, Falmouth, MA, United States - SSM-Prop-6N | ecosystem: Environmental > Aquatic > Marine > Wetlands > Sediment ... | reverse complement strand
AGCACCGCGCTCCGGCCCGTCGAACCGCTCGATAGCTTGGTCCCTCGTGAGGGACGCAGACGCGTAGCGTGGATTGGAGCTTTGCACCACCTTGTGCGTCTCTCTCAGCGGCGCGACCACGGCCACATAGAACATCGCCAAGCCGAGGATGACCACAATCCCCACGGTCGCGAGAATCACCGCGCGGCGGGTCTTGTCAGGCGGCGGCGTGTGCGGCTCCTGCGCTTCGGTCATTTACGGGACCTCCGAGGGGGCGTCGGGGGCAGGAGCGGAGCCACGGATCTTCTTGAGCGTCATGGTGGCGGAGTTGCGGACATTGGGGTCGGCATCCTTGAGCACCTTCTCCAGGGCAGACAGAGTCTCCGGGTCCTCCGGTCCGATCTCGCCCAACGCCCAGGCGGCAAGCCGACGCACGTCGGCATCCGAGTCCTCAAGAGCCTTCACGAGCGCGGGAACCGCAGCCCTCGCCTCCGGACCGATGCGGCCCAGCGGCGAAACTGCGGACACACGCACATACGCATCCGTGCTGCTGAGTCCTTTCACGAGCGCAGGAACGGCCTCCTTTGCATTTGGCCCTATGAATCTCAAAGACGAGCAGGCACACCGGTAGAAGTCTCGCTTGCTCTCATCGAGCATCTCAGTGAGAGGGGGGACCGCCCACTCTCCACAGGAGCGGAGAAGATAGATTGCATTTTGCTTCCGGGCGTTCGTTGTTGCCCATTCCGGCAGCCGGAGGTAGCGGGCCAAGCGTTCGGCCGCCGATTTCGGGCCGCCGAGGCGCTTTATCGCTTTCTTGAATTGCATGTCCTTGTCGCGAATGCGGCCGATGGAATTGAAGGTGTCGCGCAACACGGCGTGGGTGTGTCGCAGCGGCGCGATTGTGGCCAAGTAGAGCAGCGCAAGGCCGATGATACCAGCAATCCCCACCGTCGCGATCACCACCGCGCGGCGGGACTTGTCGGGGGGCGGCTTGGCGGCGGCTTCGGGCACGGGGCTCTCCTGCGGATATTATACCCTGAAACCCGGCTCCGGGAAGGGAGGGTCTTCAATCCCCCCCCCTGCCCCGGAGGGCGCTTGCACCTTTCGCGGGAGCGTTTAGAATGGACCACGAAAGGAGTGCCCCATGGAAGCATCGCAACTGGCCGTACAGCTCTGGACCGTCCGCGAGACCCTGAAGACCCCGAAGGAGATCGGCGCGACGCTCGAGAAGGTCCGTGCGATCGGCTATACCGCCGTGGAGCTCGCCGGGCTCGGGCCCATCGAGACGGCGGAGCTGCGCAAGCTCCTCGACGGCGCGGAGCTCGCGTGCATCTCGGCGCACAGGCCGTACGACCGCGTCGTCAAGGAGACCGACGACCTCGCCGAGGAGATGATCGCGCTCGGCGCGAAGTTCGTCGCGAGCGGGCTGCCGAAGGCGATGCACAGCGAGGCCGGCTTCCGCGAGGGCGCGAAGAAATTGAATGAAGCCGGCGCGAGGCTCGCCGCGAAGGGCGTCACGCTCGCCTACCACAACCACGGGCGCGAGTTCGAGCGGTTCGGCGACCGGCTCGGCCTCGAGATTCTCTACGACGAGAGCGACCCGGCGAATCTCAAGGCGCAGCTCGATACGTTCTGGGTCCAGAACGGCGGCGCGAGCCCGGCCGCCTGGGTGCGCCGCCTGGCCGGGCGCCTTCCGATGCTGCACCTCAAGGACGCGGGCGTCATCGATGGAAAGACGGCGCAGTACGAGATCGGCGAGGGGAACCTCGACTGGGGCGCGATCCTCCCGGCCGCGCGCGAGGGCGGCACCGAATGGTTCATCGTCGAGCTCGGGAAGGCGCCGCACGAGCCGATCGAGAGCCTGCGCATCAGCTTCGAGAACCTCAAAAACATGTAAGGGCGCACGCGCGCCGGGAGAGCTTCGATGAAGAAAGTCCGCGTCGGCATCATCGGGATGGGCATCGGCCGGCCCAACGCGCGCGGCATCCTGCGGGACCCGCGCGGTCGGGTGACGGCGCTCTGCGATCTGGCCGAGGACCGCATGAAGGACTTCGCCGGGAAGCTCTCCGAGCCGCCGAAGATGTACACCGACTATAAGAAAATGTTCCGCGACCCGGAGGTGGACGCGGTCTTCGTCGGCACGCCGAACCAGAGCCACGTGCCGATCGCGCTCGACGCGGTGCGCGCGGGCAAGCACGTGCTCGTCACGAAGCCGCTCGCCGATACGGCCGCAGCCGCGCGCACGCTCGTCGAGGAGGCCGAGAAGTCCGGCCTCGTCAACATGATGAGCCTCTCGCACCGGTTCGACGAGCCGGTGCAGTACCTGGGCCGGCGCGCGCGCGCGGGCGAGTTCGGCGAGCTCTACTACGCGCGCGCGCACAGCGTGCGGCGCAGCGGCATCCCCGACTGGAACCTGGGCTTTATTAAAAAGGGCGGCGGCGCGTTTCGGGACATGGGCGTGCACGTCCTCGACGCGACGTGGTGGATCATGGGCATGCCGCGGCCGACCGGCGTGCTCGCCGTGGGCGGCGCGAAGTTCGGCCCGCGCGGGGAGGGGTTCGCGCACTTCCGCCGCGTGCCGAAGGAGCACTACGAGCAGTACGGGGCCGACGACTACGCCGCGGCGATGATCCGCTTCGAGGGCGGCGCGGGCATCCAGGTCGAGAGCCACTGGGCGAGCCACCAGCCGCAGCGCTTTCAGATCGAACTCCTCGGCACCGACGCGGGCGCGCGGCTTCGGCCGCTCACGATCTATCGGACGGAAAACGGCGTCGCGCAGGACGTGAGCGTTGCCATGCCCGCGCAGCCGGAGCGGCGGTGGGACCACATCGCGCATCACTTTATCGAATGCATCCTCGACAACACCGAGTGCGCCGCGCCGCTGCGCCACGGGCTCGTCGTCCAGGAGATGCTCGAGGCCGTGCTCGAGAGCGCCGAGACGGGGAGCGAGGTCAGGCTGGGGGAGAGGTAGAGAGGGGCGGATTCCTTGCGTCCATTCTTTCCAGAAAAGGTGCAAAGAATATTGAAGGGGAGCACTAACCATGTCCCGACCGACTGTCACATTCGCTAACGTCCTCACCAAGCAATTGCTTCAGGACTGGGGGGACGTCAGCCACATTGATGCCGAGGAGGCTATCGTCCTGCATTTCGAGGAACGTTTTGACGTGAAAAACATTCACGTGGAATCGGCTCGCGATGATGGCGAGCACTTGCTGCTGAACGTAGCGACCGACCTGTGGTCCGTACCGCGCGAATATGCCCTGTCGCGCGAAGGTAGCTTGATCTGGTAGAAAGGTCGGCACTCCGAGGCCACGACACTCCAACAGGGCTTAAGAACCGCCCCGCCCCCCTACTCCACCTTCACCTCAAACCCGGCCGCGGCCGAGCGCCCTACGCGCTTCCCCTGCAAATCACTTGGCGGCGTCGAATTTCGGTTTCGGCTCAAGCGGCGGAAGAAGGTAGATAGGACGTCCTGCGGCGGAGGGTCACCCCGACGATGCGGAACGGCATATCCTCGGTGCATGCTGCAATGCGTTGAGCTTCGCTAGGCGATCTCTGTGTGGTAGGCCTGCAGGGATTTCACCCCGGCCTGGTCCGTGCGGCAGGCGGCGATGCCCTCGGCGGCGGCCTTGGCGGCGGCCACGGTGTGGATGCAGGGCACGCGGTGGCGGATCGCTTCCTTTCGGATGTAGGCGTCGTTGGTCACGGCCAGCTTGCCGGCCGGGGTGTTGATGATCAGATCGATCTCCTGGTTCTTGATCCCGTCGAGGATGTTCGGCCGGCCTTCGTAGAGCTTCAGGATGCGCTCGGCCTCGACCCCGTTTTCCCCGAGGAACTCGCAGGTGCCTTCCGTGGCCTTGATCCGGAAGCCGAGATCTTTGAACCGCCTGGCCGTCTCGACGACCGTCTCGTTCCGGTCCAGCCGGCACACGCTCATCAGCACCGTGCCGCCGTCCGGCAGGTAATGCTTCGCCCCCTTGAAGGCCTTGTCGAAGGCCAGGCCGAAGGAGGGGGCGATGCCCATGACCTCGCCCGTCGAGCGCATCTCGGGCCCGAGCTGGGGATCGACCTCGGGGAACATGGGGAACGGGAAGACGGGCTCCTTCACCCCGAAGTGCCGGAACTTCTTCTTTTCGAGTTTCAGGTCCGAGAGCTTCTTCCCCAGCATGATCTCCGTGGCGAGCCGGGCCATCGAGAGCCCGCAGACCTTGGACACGATCGGTACCGTCCGCGAGGCGCGCGGGTTGGCCTCGAGCACGTAGACCGCGTCCTGACAGATCGCGTACTGGATGTTCATAAGCCCCACGACATTGAGTTCCTTTGCGATCTTGCTCGTGTACTCCTCTATGGTCCTGATGTGTTTCTCGGGAATCGTGATCGGAGGAATGACGCACGCCGAATCGCCCGAGTGCACGCCCGCCAGCTCGATGTGCTCCATGACCGCGGGGACGAAGGCGTCGGTCCCGTCGGCGATGGCGTCCGCCTCGCACTCCGTGGCGTTCTCGAGGAACTTGTCGATCAGGATGGGCCGCTCGGGCGTCACGCCCACGGCCGCGGCGACGTACTCGCGCAGATCCTCCTCGTCGTGGACGATCTCCATGCCCCGCCCGCCCAGCACGTAGGAGGGCCTGACCATGAGCGGGTAGCCGATCTTCCCGGCGATGCCGAGCGCCGCATCAATGTCGCTGGCCATGCCCGATTCGGCCATCGGGATGCCCAGCTTCTCCATCATCCTGCGGAACCGGTCGCGGTCCTCCGCCAAGTCGATCGTGTCCGTGGTCGTACCCAGGATATTCACGCCCGCCTCTTCGAGTTCCCGGGCAATATTGAGCGGGGTCTGGCCGCCGAACTGGACGATCACGCCCTCGGGCTTCTCCTTCTCGTAGATCTGAAGGACGTCCTCGACCGTGAGCGGCTCGAAGTAGAGCTTGTCCGAGGTGTCGTAGTCGGTCGAGACCGTCTCGGGGTTGCAGTTCGCCATCACGGTCTCGAGCCCCATGTCCCGCAGGGCGAACGCGGCGTGCACGCAGCAGTAATCGAACTCGATGCCCTGGCCGATCCGGTTGGGCCCGCCACCCAGGATCATCACCTTGCGGTTCTTGCTCGATCCGATCGCGTCCGGCGCGTTGTACGTCGAGTAGTAGTACGCGGCGTCCTCGACGCCGCTGACCGGGACCGGATGCCACCCCTCGACGACCCCCAGCGCCTTGCGCTGCTCGCGGACGGCCTTCTCCTCGAGACCCAGGATCTGCGCCAAGTACTTGTCCGAGAACCCGTCCCTCTTGGCCTGCATCAGCAGGTCATCGGGCGGCTTCTTGCCCCGATGCTTCAGCACCTTCTTCTCGAGCTCCACCAGCTCCTTCATCTGCTCGATGAACCACGCCTTGATGTGGGTCTTCTCGTGCAATGCGTCCACCGCCGCGCCCTTGCGGAGCGCCTCGTACATGATGAACTGCCGGTTGCTGGACGGCTGCTGGAGCAATACCATCAGCTCCTCCAGCGATTTCTCGTTGAAATCCTCCGCGAAGCCCAGCCCCGCGCGGCCGATCTCGAGCGAACGGATGGCCTTTTGGAAGGCCTCCTTGTAGGTCTTGCCGATGCTCATGGCCTCGCCGACCGCGCGCATCTGCGTTCCGAGCTTGTCCTCGACTCCCTTGAACTTCTCGAACGCCCAGCGCGAGAACTTGACCACCACATAGTCGCCCGAGGGCGTGTACTTCTCGAGCGTCCCGTCGCGCCAGTAGGGGATCTCGTCCATGGTGAGCCCGCCGGCAAGCAGCGAGGAGACGAGCGCGATGGGGAAGCCCGTCGCCTTCGACGCGAGCGCCGAGGAACGCGACGTCCGGGGGTTGATCTCGATCACCACGACGCGATCCGTCTTCGGGTCATGCGCGAACTGGACGTTCGTCCCCCCGATGACCTCGATGGCCTCGACGATGTCGTAGGAGTGCTTCTGGAGCCGCTGCTGCAGCTTCTCGTCGATCGTCAGCATGGGCGCCGTGCAGTACGAGTCGCCCGTGTGGACGCCCATCGCGTCCACATTTTCGATGAAGCAGACCGTGATCATCTGGTTTTTGGCGTCGCGGACGACCTCGAGCTCGAGCTCCTCCCATCCGAGCACGGACTCCTCGACGAGAATCTGGCCGACCAGGCTGGCGGCGATGCCGCGGGCCGCGACCGTGCGGAGCTCCTCGACGTTGTAGACGAGCCCGCCGCCGGTGCCGCCCATCGTGTAGGCCGGCCGGATGACGAGCGGATACCCGAGCTTCGCGGCGACCTCCTCGGCCTCCTCCACGCTGTAGACGGCCTTGCTGTCGGGCATCTCGATGCCGAGCTTGTCCATGGTGTTCTTGAACGCCGTGCGGTCCTCGCCCCGCTCGATGGCGTCCACCTGGACGCCGATGACCTTCACGCCGTGCTTTTCGATCACGCCCGCCTTGTGGAGCGCGGAGGTGAGGTTGAGCCCGGACTGCCCGCCGAGATTGGGAAGGATCGCGTCCGGCCGTTCCTTCTCGATGATGGCAGCCATCGTCTCGACATCGAGCGGCTCGATGTAGGTGGCGTCCGCCATGCCGGGATCGGTCATGATGGTCGCAGGATTGGAATTGACGAGAACGATCTTGTAGCCGAGGGAGCGAAGCGCCTTGCACGCCTGGGTGCCCGAGTAGTCGAACTCGCAGGCCTGCCCGATGACGATGGGCCCGGATCCGATGATCATGACCTTGTCGATTCCCTCGATCTTCGCCATGGGGCCTCCTTGTCGGAACGGCTCAGACGCTCGCTGCAGGCCTCCCCTTATACCGCTTCCAGACAGCTGGGTGGTTTCGTCGCGATGTGGTAGGTCACGCTGACCACCCCGGGTACCTCGCTGGTGATCCGGTCCGCCAGCGTCCGCAGCTTCGCGAACGGAAGCTCCGTCGGCGTCCCGGTCACCGCATCCGTGCTGTCCCAGCAGCGCACCTCGATCTGCCTTCCGAACTCGCGCTTCCCGTCGCGCAGGCCCGTGACCATATCGTCGTGGAGGATCGCCATGTACTGGAATGCTGCGACGTCGCAGAGCTCCTCCTCGACGATCGTCGTGGCCTTGCGCACGAGCCCGATCTTCTCCGGCGTGACCTCGTTGATGACGCGCGCGCACAGCGCCGGGCCGGGGAAGGGAGGCCTCTCCGAGATCTCCGCGGGCAGCCCGACCGCCCGGGCCACCTCGCGCACGGCGGGCTTCCTCAGCTCAATGAGCGGCTCGACGACCTTGTAGCCGAAGGCCTGCTCGGGATCGATCCCGATCTGCTCGAAGACGTTGTGCTGGCGCTTGATGCCGGCCGCCGTCTCCTCGATGTCCGTATAGATCGTCCCCTGCATCAGCACCTTGGCGCCACTTTCCTTTACCAGCTTTGCGAAGACGTCCTTGTAGAAGACCTGCGTGATGCCCTTCTCGCGCTTCTCCTCGGGGTCCGTCACGCCCTTGAGCGCCGCGAAGAATTTCTTCTTCTCGTCCACAATCTCGACGGGAACGCCGAGGCCCTTGAAGATGCCGACGATCCGTTCGGGCTCGCCCTCGCGCATCAGGCCGTTCTCGACGAAGTAGGTCTTGAGCCTGTCGCCCAGGGCCTTGTGGCCGAGCATCGTCACGACGGAGGAGTCCACGCCGCCCGACAGGGCATTGATGGCGATATCGCTTCCGACCGCCTCTTTGATGGCCTTGATCTGCCCGTCGATGAACTTCTGCGGATTCAGCGCTTCCAGTGTGATTTCCTTCGTACCCACGCTTCACCTCCTCACGAGAACGGCCAGTATCTCGAAAGACGCCTCTTCGGTGCTGCCCCGAAGAGCCGACAAGCCGCTTAAATTCTACTATTTCCAGCGGCTGTCAAGTGCTTTTCCGCGTCCCCGCAGGGGCCTCTATCCCGGCGGGCTTTCCGGAGCTTTCCCTGTATGATTCGTGTCTTGCAGGGCGCCGGGGCGCCGAGTAAACTCTTACGTTCTTGAGCACCTCGACGCTGACGGGAGGGAACGGATGCCTTCAAAGATCGGTTTCGATAACGACAAATATCTCGAGGAACAGAGCGCCGCGATCCTGGAACGCGCGCAGCGTTTCGACAACAAGCTCTATCTCGAATTCGGCGGCAAGCTCATCTTCGACTACCACGCCTCCCGCGTTCTGCGGGGGTTCGACCCGAACGTGAAGATGCGGCTGCTTCAAGAACTCAAGGGGCGGGCGGACATCATCCTCTGCATCTATGCCGGAGACATCGAACGCAAGAAGATCCGCGCGGATTTCGGCATCAGCTACGATGCCGACGCCATGAAGCTCATCGACGACCTGCGCGGCTGGGGCATCGACGTGGCCGCCGTGGTGATCACGCGCTTCGAGGACCAGCCGGCGGCGGGGCTCTTCAAGAACAAGCTGGAGCGCCGCGGCCTTCCGGTCTACACCCACAGCTACACCAAGGGGTATCCCACCGACGTGGATCTCATCGTCAGCGATGAGGGCTACGGAGCCAACCCTTACATCGAAACGAAACATCCGTTGGTCGTGATCACTGGCCCCGGTCCGGGCAGCGGCAAGCTCGCCACCTGTCTGGCGCAGCTCTATCACGAGCACAAGCGCGGGGTGCAGGCCGGGTACGCCAAGTTCGAGACCTTTCCCATCTGGAACCTGCCGCTCAAACATCCGGTGAACGTGGCCTATGAGGCGGCCACGATCGACCTGAAGGACGTCAACATGATCGATCCGTTTCACCTGGAGGCGTACGGGGAAACGGCCATCAACTACAACCGGGACGTCGAGGCCTTCCCGCTGCTCGAGCGAATTTTGGAGAAGATCACGGGCGCGGAGTCGATGTACAAGTCCCCCACGGACATGGGGGTCAATCGCGCCGGCTTCGGCATCATCGACGATGACGCCGTCCGGGAGGCGGCGAAGCAGGAGATCATCCGCCGTTATTTCCGCTACCGTTGCGAGTACGTTATGGGGTTGGCGGACAAGGACTCCGAGCAGCGCGCGATCATGCTCATGAACGAGGTCGGCGTCCGGCCCGAAGACCGGCGCGTGGTCGAACCCGCGCGCGCGGCCGCGCGAGAGGCGCAGGAGAGGGGCAAGGGCAACGAGGGCATCTTCTGCGGTGCGGCGGTCGAACTCGCGGACGATACCATCGTGACGGGCAAGAACTCCCCGCTCATGCATGCAGCCTCAAGCGTCGTCCTCAATGCCATCAAGCACCTCGCCGAGATCCCCGACAAGATTCCCCTGCTTTCGCCGGCGACCATGGAATCCATCGCGCGCATGAAGAAGGACATCCTCAACGCGGGGACCATCAGTCTGGACCTGGAGGAGACCCTCATCGCGCTCTCGATCAGCGCCACGGCCAATCCGGCGGCGCAGCTGGCCATGGAGAGGCTCAAGGATCTGGCCCGCTGCGAGGTCCACATGACGCACATCCCGACGCCGGGGGACGAGGCGGGCCTCCGGCGGCTGGGCGTGAACCTCACCACCGACCCGGACTTCTCCACCAAGAATCTTTTCATGGCCTGAGTCCGCAAAGAACGTTGTGCCACGATCTGCAGATACTGGCTTCGTCGGGGTCCGACCGCGGAGGTCGCGTCTCCAAGACGTACTGGTTCCGGCCCGGCCGAGGCGTATCGGTGTCCTATTGCCATTCGCACGAAGCGCGGAGGGGTGGCGCCGCCGGATGGGTCGGAGCGAATGAGGCGTTCCGCGCGGCGAACGCATCTGTCCGCGAGTTGTTTGCCAACTCCGTGAAACGCCCGCCCTCTATCCTGTAGCGACCCGGCAAAACGTGATGTGATGACCGTCTCTTGCGCCCCCCGCCGCCTACTTTCCGAGAAGTCCGTGCAGCTCCTCCAGAATCTCCGGCCTCGGGAGGGTATAGGGGCGGAACTTCTCGAGCGTCCCGTCGCTCTCGACGGCGAGCAGCGCCTTGTGAAGGCCGAGCTGGCTCGCCGCGGTGGAGTCGGTCATCTCCGAGGAATCGGCGGGGCTCATCTGGAAGAGGATTCGCATGTCGAAGGCGCGCAGCGCGCTTCGCGGAAGGGCGCGCGACAGGTTCGCGAGCGTATCGCACCAGACGATGCAGTGCACCCCGTGCTCGGGACCCTCCCGGAGCAGATTGGCGAAGTGCTCCCCGGGAGAGGACGCCTCCTCCGCGTCGGCGGCGAGAGAAAACGTCTCCTCGTGGCGCAGCATCCGGAGGCGCTGCAGACCGAAGGCGACGACGTAGGTCCTCCGGGGGGACTGTTCGTCCTCGTCCCCGGCGGACGCGATCGCTTCGTTCACCTCTTGAAGGACCCCCCCAACGCCCTTGAGTCCGGGGACGAGGAGCCGCGACGGTCCGATTATCTGGACCAGCCGCGACAGGTGCGCGGCGTGTTCGCTCGCGCGTCCCTCCCCGTCGAAGACGATGAACCGGGCGTCCTCCGCCCCGTGTCCGGCGGCCAAGCCGATGAACATCGCCTCGAGGGTCGCGAAGGCCGCCTCCCGGTTCTGGCCGACGATCAGAAGGTTGCTGCCGCCGGCGCGGGCGAAGCGGACCTCCGTGGGACCCTTGATCGCGCTGGCCTCTCCGACCCAGGCGCGCCCGGCGGCACCGCCCGGGAGCGTTCCCTTCTCCAGCAGCTTCCCAAGCAGAGGGTTGTCCCCCAGATCCGCCGGCGCATTGCCCTCGAAGACGATCATCCGGCCTGCGCCTCGCTCGCCCTTTTCCTCCGCCTGCGCCCGCAGCTGGCGGAGGTGAACCTCCTCGGCGTCCTCCGGAAGCCAGACGACCTGGAAGGGGCTGTTCCCCTCGATGAGACCGGACATGTCATTGTAGATGGCCTCTCCCGGGTGGGACAACAGGCGCGCCGCGCCGTTGTCCTCGCTGAGAATGAGATGGGAATCCGCCTCGTTGCACTGCAGCGCGATGCGCACCCCCATCTGGCCGAGCGTGCTCTTGGCGAGCGTATAGATGCCGCTGAGCGTCTGCGAGCCCAGGATGATGTGAATGCCGAACGCGCGCCCCTGTCGCACGAAGCGGTCCAGAAGAAGCGCGGCGTCGCGCGCGATGACGTCGTCCTCCGTGAAGAACTCCTGGAACTCGTCGATCAGAAGGAGCGTCCGCGGCAACTGTTCCTTCGGGCTGCTCCGTCGGTAGCCGGCCAGGTCCTGCACGCCGGCCTTCCGGAACAGATCGCCCCGGCGGCTCAGCTCCTCGTTGACCTTCTGGAGAACGCTGAGTCCGAACTCGCGATCGCTCTCGATGGCGATGACCCGGGCGTGAGGCAGCCGGTGCGTGGCGAACGGCTTGAACTCGACGCCGTGCTTGAAATCGATCAGATAGAACTCGACCTCCTGCGGCCTGAACCACAGGGCCGTGGCGGTGATGATCACGTGAAAGAGCGTGGACTTGCCCGACCCGGTCCGGCCGCCCACCAGGGCGTGCTGCGCCGTGCCGCGGCCCAGGTCGAGGTACTGGATGCGGTCCGCGCCGGATCGGCCGATCGGCACGCGGATCCCGTCCTCCGCGCACAGGCTCCAGACCTCGTCCGGTCGGGGGACCACGGTCTCGAAGGTGAGCTCCACCTGCTGCGCCTCGGCGGAGCGCTGGCCGATTCCGTCCAGGAGCTTCGCCATCGCCTCCCCCTTCGGGGGCGGCTCGCCGATCAGCGTCCCCTTCCGGAGGCCCTCGTGATCGAGGACCGGCCCGGCCCCCTCGTCGCGAAGGACCAGGGCGCCCCTGAGTGCCCGGAGGGGGTCGGTCTCCTCGGGGAGCTTCAGTCCCGCATCGCGGTGGATGAGGGTGTACACGCCGCAGCGAGGCCCGCTGGTCAGGACGCTGGCCAGCCGCTCCAGGGCGAGATCGCTGAATCCGGTGGGAAAGTCGGCGATGACGGCGAACTCATACGGCTCGGTCATCTGGCCGGCCTCTTCGTTGTAGTCGGCGATCGTGGCGTAGCGATTGCGCAGGTAGTTCTGAATGACCTTCTCGATGTGCTCGGTCAGGTCCGCGAGCTTCCTCTCGATGTGATGAGGCTCGGTCCAGATTCGGCCCCGCACGAGCGTGTCGTCGTACTCGGCAAGCTGCATCAGGCCTGCGAAGCTCTCTCCAAGCCCGACGGGGTCGATCAGGGTCAGCTTGATCCTGCCGGCCGGGAAGGACCTCAGAAGGTGCAGGACGGAGCCGAGAAGAATCTCCAGGGCCCGCGCGCGGCCCGGAGAGCCGGCCTGGACCAGCAGCGAGCCGCATGTCGGGAAGGACAGGGCCAGAGGCAGCGTGACCGTTCTCTCCCCTGGCAGGGGAAAGCGCTCATCGTCATCGTAGGGCACGTCGAGCTGCGTGAGGTCCAGTCGGACCGCGTCCACGAAGACACGCTGCGGAAACGCATCCGGGAGATGCGGGCTCTCCTCGGTGCCCTCGCTCCCCGCGGCCTGCGCTTCGCGAAACCGACGCATCGCCTCCTCGCAGAACCGGCGAAAGCCGTCCAGGCGCTCCCTCCAGTCCGCGATCAGCCGGGCGATCGTCTGATCCCTCCGTCCGCTGGCCTCCCCGGTCCGGGTCTCCCGCATCTTCTCAAGCTCTTGGATCTTCCGCCCATGCGCGTCCTTGATCCGGGACATCCTCCCTTGATGCCCGGTCTCGATGCGGCCCAGGTCCTCGTCCCTCTGGCGCTCGATCCCGTCGCGCAACCGCCGATGCCGCTCGCGGAGGCGCGCCTTCTCCTTCGCGGAGGCACCGAGCGTCTCCTCACGTCGCTTGGCGGCCTTTCTCTCCAGAACCATGATGAGGCCGATCTGCTCGTCCGTGTACTGCGAACGGCCGAGCCGCTTGTCGGCGGCCGCCTCCAGCCGATCGAGGTGCCTCAGTCCGAGACAGATGTCCTCCCACGGGCGGTTCACCGCGGCGGCCACGCGCCTCACGGCCCAGCGGCTGGCCCGTCGAAGGAGCCACAGGAAGGCGATCAGCGCCAGACCGATACCCGCGAAGCTGAAGGAATCCCACGAGCGATGGACCGCCAGAGCCGCGGCCGCACCGTGCACCAGCAGCACGGCAAGGTAGATCAGAGCAAGGGAGCCGCGTCCGGACAGGAGGGCCGGGATGCTTCTTTGGATGGCAGACAACCCTCGCCGGGTCCGGCCCAGTTCCTCCGCGAGCGCATCGACGGCCTCGTCAAGATCGGAGCACGGCTGTTCCTCATCGGGGATCTGTTCCTCATCGCCCCGCGGAAACTGGACGCCCCGCCCTGCGGCAAACCGCCGGATCCTTTCTCGGAGTCCGTCCCCGGCCGATCGCAGCGGCGCGATCCGGGTGCTCAGCGATGCAAGGCTCTCGGCGGAGACATCCGCCTTGCGGTGAATCTGCTCCGCGACCTTCTCTTTTTCCTTTCGGAGCTCCTCTTCCTGGCGATCCATGGCACGCCGCGACTGCGCCCGATTTTCCGCGAGGCAGCCGGACAGGGCCCCATCGATTCGCGCGAGCCTCCCCCGGAAGACGTCCAGGATCTGATCTCTGAAGCGGGCATGATCGGCCTCCCGCTCCTCTCTCGCGGCGTCCAGATCGGTCTGTAGCGCCTTGAGGCGGCCCCCGACGTCCTGCTCCACCTGACAGACGCAGTCGCGGCACTCCCTCTCCGCCTCGTCCCTCGCGGCCAGGATCTCTCGAAGGCTTCGCTCCAGTTCCGTGAGGCGCAGCCCGATTTCGCCGACCCGAAGATCGATCATGCCGGCCCCTCTGAAGAGAACATCAGCCGCACTCCCGGATGATCCGCTCGAGAAACCGCTGGGTCTCGCCCATGGCCTTGAGCGCCCCGCGCGCGGACGAGAGCAGGTCGTCCACGAAGGCCTTCTGGAACGCAACCCGGGCCGCGTCCTTCCAGTACGGCGAGGTTTCCGCCCAGTTCAGGCTCATCTCCTTGAGCGTATTGGCGAACGGGACCTCGGCATGGTTGAGACCGACCGACTGCCCCCCCGCCTCCGGCCGCATCAGCCCTCCAGACCGGGAAGCGTCCGGTGGAAGTACGCATCGAGGCTGTCCAGCATCCCATCCAGACGGGCAAGGGCCTGCGGGATCAGCGTATCGAGCCGGGCGTCCAGACTGCGGCAGGGCTGCAGGCGCTTCCCGATCTCCTGCTCCAGCAGCAGGCTCCATTTCTTGACCGCCCGCAGTTTCAGCTCGGCGTCCTCCTTCAGGCGAATGGCCCGGTCCAACGCCTTCTTCTCGTCCACCGCGCTGGTCTTCCCCATGTACCGGTTGCCCTGCCGGGCCTCGGCGTATTCCCGCCGCGCCTTCTCCATCGCCTCCTGCCGCCGCTGCAGTTGCCGCTTCCAGTGGGCATGCATCTCCCGCTGCAGCCATCCCCGGACCATGCGGACGTCTGAGTACGTCTCCTCGAGCGCCGAGCGACAGCGCTCGCCGAACCGCACGAGCTGGACCCGGAATCGCCGGATGACCTCGGGCGAATCGATATGCGCGTTTTTCCGGGCCATGCGTTCTACCCCTGGCCGAGGTACTCGCGGATGCTCTGTGCCTTGCGCAGGAGGATCGGGATCTGCTTCTCCGAGGCGCTGGCGAATCGGTTCATCACGTGGACCGTGCGCTCGAACTCTTCCGCGAACTTCGCGTGCTCCTGGTCCTGCCAAGTCTCGCCGAGCTTGAGGAACTGACGATGGACGGTGGCCAACTGGATCTGCACGTCGCTAGTGAAGCGCTTCAGCTGCGCGGCAAATCTCTGGAGGGCCTCCGGGTCGACGACGGCCTTCGCCATGGGTTTCTTTCCTCCCGCTCGGAAGGGCAGGAGACCGGACGCGCCTCCCATGAATGGACGCGAGGGGCTGCCGTACCCTTAGCCTGGAGCCCGCGACCGAACCCGGACGGCTCGAAGCGGCATTTTTACGGCCGTCCCACGCATTGCAGTCGTACCGGCATCATAGAGGAAACTGCACGATTTGGCAAGTGCCCAACACCCCTGCGGGCGGGGCGCGGTGATTTCTCCCCGCGCCCCGGGTGCTGCGATAGGGCCTCCGGAGGCAAGGCTTTGCTCTCAGGCCGACATGCGAGTATCGTGGCTCGGAACCCAATCAACTACCCGCTACTCGATTGGCTTCGGCGGATGGGTGACCAGCCAGTGCGCCGCGGCCGGGAAGTCGCCCTGCCCGCCGACCGACAGGAGCCCGGCGCCGTCGTCGTCGCCCAGGACCAGCTTCTTGTACTTCTCCTCTCCGGTCAGGTGGTAGAGCACCGCATAGAGCGTGCAGAAGTAGCGGGCCCGCCCCTCCTTGCCCTGCGCGTGCGTCCTGAGGAGAGCGAGGGCCGTCTTGTCGCGGGTGTGAAGCGCGGTCAGGGCCGCCGCGCGGGTGTGGACCTGCGTGAACCACCAGTTGGTCTTGCCGCCGCTCCTGCAGACCAGCGGAGCCTTTCCGATCATACCCGAGTAGTTCTTGAGGGTGTCCTGGAGGCAGGCCTCGGCGTCCTTCTCGCCGGTCAGCTCCCAGTAGCGCTCCAGCGCGCGCCAGGACCAGCCGGTCTGGCGATGGACGTACGGCTTGTGGTAGGCCGAGAAGTTGCCCCCGTGCCCGGCGATCACCTTCATGTTCTCGAAGGCGCGCACGTCCCCCAGGAGCAGGTAGCGGTCGTAGAGGAGGTCCAGGGTCATGTGCGCGGGGTTGGGCAGCCACCACGTGTTGCGGTCGTAGCGGCCTTGGCTATACTTCTCGATCTCGCCGCCCTTCGGCTGCGGCCGCCCCGTCCATTCCTCGGAGCGGTTGGCCTTTCGGAATTCCTGCCAGCTCTTGAAGCCGAATGGATCCTGGTCCTCGATGCGGTAGCATCGCACGTCGCGGAAGTGTCGGCTGCGGCGCAAGCCAGCGACCAGCCAGTTGCGCCTGCCGGTGACGTACCACCGGTAGAGGAAGCTGTCCTCCTGCATGGGCTGGCGCGCGCCGCGCCGGGAGTGGCCGCCGAACGCCCGCCAGCGAGAGCCGTAGACCTGCCAGCCGTAGCCGTTGCCCCAGTAGAGGTCGGGCATCAGCATCCGGCGGTGATAGACCTCCAGCTGGTAGTCGCTGAATCCGTGCGCCGGGACAGTGAAGGGGCCGAGGTCACTCAGCGCGCCGGTGCGCGCGATGTGAGCCGGCTCCGGCCGCGGGAGGACGGGGTAGTCCCAGCAGTCGGCGAAGACGTGCGGCACCGGCGTGCCGTCGCGTCCCGATGCGTAGCCAACGTGCTCCTTCCTCTCGGGGGTCCTCTTGTAGAAGAGCAGGTAGAACTCATGGCCCTTGGCGCTCGCGTCCTCCAGGAAGTGCGGCACCTTGCACTCCCTCGGGAAGGCGCCGAAGCGCACCCGGCCGTCGGCGGCGGCCTCCACCGCCTTGGGGAACTGCTGCCAGAAGTCCTTCGGGAGGACGACGAGGCCGCCCTTGTCGTTGAAGACCTGCGTCAGGCCCCGGGCGCGGTCGCCGCGGGCCAGCTCCTCCTCCTCCCCGCCCGCGTGCCGGGTGATCTTGTATCCCCGGAAGCTCACGGTCGTCCCCGGCGGGAAGTTGTGGCCACCCGGTCCCGGGCCGCTGTAGCCCCCGCAGCGCTGCCAGGTCTCGGCCCCGTTGGAGTCCTGGTAGAGGCAAACCGATTCTCCCTCGGCCAGCTTCCCGGCGAGCGGGGCCGCGCCGTAGATGCGGTATCCGGTGATCCCGCCCCTGAGCTTCAGCCAGAGCGAGGCGTCCTCGAAGGTCGGCGAGCCCGTCGACTTCGGGGGATTGTTGGTGAGGATGTAGTCCACGTAGACCGCGCTGCTCCCCGCATAAAAATAAAGGAAACAGTCGTAGCCGTACATTCCTGGCCCGTAACCCTTGCCCTCGCGCTCCGCGTGCATCCCGCGCGCCCGGACGCACGCGCGGACGGGCCCCCGCTCGAGGACCTCGACCGTCTTGGTGCCCGCCGAGGAGTAGTACCGGTTCCCGTGCGTGTCCTCGATCACCGAGCCGAGGTCCGGCGAGCCCTCCAGGAGCTCGGTGCCGTGCACCGCGGCGCCCTGGAAGAGGGCGAACTTCTTCCGGCTCAGCGTGAACCGGGCCGGGCCGGTGTCGATCACAAGGACATCATCCTTCTCCTCCACCGTCAGCCTGGCCGCGGGCTCCGGGACGCCGAGCTTCTCGTCGGTCAGGTAGAAGACCTGCGTCTCAGCGGCCGCGATCTTGGTGGTGAAGTCCACCAGCACCCAGCGGATGCTGTCGTCCTCGCGCCACCAGCGGGCGAGGACGCGGAACTGCGCCGGCACCGCGAAGCGCGCGCCGCCCTTGCCCCTGCGGGCCAGACGGAGCTCCGAGGTCTCCTTGGCCTGGCCGGCGAGCAGGGGCACGCCCCCGGTCACGCGGCGGACCCCGCCCTGGCCCCAGGACTCCTCGACGTTCAGCCTGACCTCCCACGCCGCGGCGCGGCCGGCCGGGAGGGCGGCTACCGCCGCCCCGAAGAACAGTGCGAGCAACGAACACTTGTGTCGCATGCTAAAGCCTCCCGCCTGTAACCTTCCTAACCCACCACACCATACTACCCCACGGGCTTGCGCTGCACCGGGCTAGGAGCCATGTCTCAGCACCTGCACGCGTTTTTTTGCGCGCGCATATCCATCATTCGAATTTCCTTTCAGGAACCCTGGAAACCGGAGCCCTCCGAACGGCCCCCGTGAGCCCTACGGCACGGGTACGGTCTCCTCCGCGCCGTAGCCCAGCTTGGCCTTGAGCACGCGACCGAGCCCGCGGTCGACGACGTAGAGCGCCGTGTCCGAGGCGCCCACGAAGGTGGGGGCCGCGAAGCGGATGTCGCCCCCCTTCATCTCGAACTCGGCGTTTCCGTACCTGCCGACCCGCAGGACCGGGTTCCCGTGCGGGTCGAGCACGAGCACCGCCTGCCGGTGCAGCTGCGGCACGTAGACCCGGCCGAAGCCGTCCACGTCGATTCGGCCCTGGGTACAGATGCACTTGTTCACGATGGTCGTGATGGGACTCAGTCCCGTGTAGGTCCAGAGAGCGCCCTCGATGCGGACCTTCTTGTCGGGCTTCTTGTACCAGTGGGTCGGCTCGCCGGCCGACGTGATCCGGGCCCCGTTTCCCGAGAACTTGATGACCGAGCCGGTGAATTGTTTGTAGAACTTGGCGTCGACTTTCGAGAGGTCCGGGCTGCCGGCAAGGTCGTCGGGGTAGACCTTTCCCACGGGCCGGAACGCGGTCCCGATGCAGTAGTTCCCGTATCGGTCGATCCCGATGCCGCAGCACGCGCCCGTGACGTGCACGCGCCAGCCGGGATCGGCGGCCTCCTTGCCGTTTTCGTCGAGAATCCGGTGAGGAACCTTGTTGTCCCCCGGCATATAGACGAACTTGCGGAGCGGCTTGGGCATGCCGTCACGGTCGAGGACGAAGACCGCGCCCCCGGTGTGGCCCTGGTAGTCGGGGACGTCCCGCCATTTCTTCCGGCTGCAGATGATGTAGAGGTCCCCCCATGGGGCGAAGGCCATGCCGGCGCCGAAGCTCCGGGCGCAGCGGTCGCTCGGGAGGAAGACCTCGCCGTCCTCGGCCGCGGACGGGCCCTTGAAGGGCACCGGCTTGCCGTCGTGATCGCACCGCCGCAGGAAATGCGCACCCCAGGCGTATTCCTTGGGCTTCTTCTTCGGCTTCATGTCGCGCACGTAGAGGAGCCCGTTCTCCGGCGAGACCGCCAGCTCCATGCAGGCGATCTTGAAGCCGTCGTGCTTGCCGGTCTTCCCGTCGAGGCGAAACCACCAGGTGTTGAAGCACCTCTGGGTCCCGCCCACGTAGACCTCTTCCCGGTCGCGGTCCACCGCGATCTGGTTGCGCAGGTTGTGCCAGACCTTGACGCCGGGCCACTTGGGCACGCCGCCCGGCCTGACGAACCCGACTCCCGCGGCCTTGGCGTCGGGCACCAGCACGCTGCCGCCCTCGGGGGTCTTGAGCTTGGGCCAGGCCTTCTCCTCCTCGGCGGAGAGACTGCAGCAGACCGGCTGCGGGCCGGCTTCCCCGAGGCCCTTGCGCCAGGTCTCGTTTGCCGTCGTCATCCACTTGCCGGCCTTGCTCTTCTGCGCCAGGATCGGTGCGGTCCAGGCGTAGGTCGCCTTGAGGCCCAGGGAAACGCGCACCTTGCAGCCGGCCGGGAAGGGCTTGCCGAGGTTGTCCTTGCCGTCCCATTCGATCTTCTGCGAGAGCGTGCCCTGCTTGAAGGGGTACGGCGCGTTCTTGCCCAGCACGCCGCTGGCGAGGTGGCAGACGATCTTGCCGTCAGGCGCGACGATCGCGACCGTTGCGTCGCACTTGCCCTTCGAGGCAAACGAGATCACCCACTTGTCGCCTTCCTTCTTTACGGCCGGCTTCTGCGTGAATTCAATCGCTTCCTCGCGTGCGACCCGCCCCGTGACCGGATTGTTCTTCGACTCGGGCGCGGCCGCGTCCCCGCCTCGTCCGAATCCGGGCCATAGCACAGCCATGCCAGCAATCGCACCAATCGCAGTGACCCTTGTCATGATTCTCATGTCAGTTCCCCTTTTCCTGAGAACTCCGCCGGGGTTTCGTCCCGCTGGCTACGGAACCGGTACCGACTCCTCCACCTCGTAACCGAGCCGGATGCGCACGACACGCATGTTGACGTAGTCCGAGACGTAGAGCGCCTCGTCCGTGGCCGCCACGCAGTACGGGAAGGCGAACGGAATCTCCGGCGTCGGAATCCCGCTCTTCGGCCCTGCGCTGTCCGGGTTGCCGTAGCTCCCGATCCGCAGGACCGCGTTGCCCTGCGTGTCGAGCACCTGGACCGCGTTCGTGTACGCGTCCGGCGCGAAGACGCGGCCGTGCGCGTCCACGTCGAACCGCGCAGTCTGGCCGACGTAGTTGGACCAGCCGGTCACGTTGTGCGTGGGCGGCTGCGGAGAGAGGCCGAACCAGCCCCAGAGGAGATCCTTGGCCTCCAGGGGGAGCAGGTTCCCGCTCCGGTGGACGCTGCGCAGATTGGCATCCTCCTCGGGCGTGGTCGGCGCGCCCCGGCGGCCGTAGTTGATCCTTCCGCCCGAGGGCGGGAATTTCAGAACCATTCCACGGTCCGCTGCGTATCCGGGGCCGATGGCGAAATGTTCCCTTGCGTCGCTCCCCGGAGGCCGGGCGTTCAGGCCGACGTAGATGTTGCCGGCACGGTCCACCCGCACACCACCCGCACCAGGAGGCAACTCCTTGACGATTTCCCTCTCCCTCAGCCTGCCGTCCGGAGAGAATACGTCCACCAGGATGTAGAGGTCTTCATCGGGGTGCTCGTCCTCCTTGGGGTCACCGCGCGGCCAAGAGTGATGGGCCACGTAGATACCCCCGTTCGGCGCAACGTCGAACCCCGGGTTTCCTTCCGGCTCACGATGAAAGCTTCCGGGCACCACGAGCGTCTTGCCCGCCGCGGGGAAGGACACGAGCACCCCCGCACGGTCGATGCGGAAGATCCGCTGCGGAATGTAGCCCGTAGTGATGTAGATCCTCTCGTCCGGGCCGAACTCCACCTGGTGGATCCAGTCGAAACCCTCCTCCCACGGCCGATCCATCTCCATTCCTGTCGCCACGCCGCTCTTCCCGTCGAAGCGGACGAGCTCTTTTCCCCATCTCACGTAGACCTCGTCCCGCACCGGATCCACGGCGAGATAGCGCGGCGGGTTCCCGGCCCCGGGGAAGCTCGCCCGTTCGGCCATGTCCTCGACCTCGAAGGAGGCGCCCTTGTCCGTCACGCGCCAGAGCCGGTCCGCCAGAGGGTGGGCGCCCTTCTTCCGCTTCTTCGGGTCATTGGCATTGGCGACCCAGAGCACCGGCGGCTCGGCCGAGGCGTCCAGGATGAAGAACGTGCTGTTCTCCCCGCTATGCACCCGGCCGCTGGTGTACGCGCCCGGCAGCGCGAGCGAGGCGAGTTCCCTGCCCTCCGGCGAAAGCTTGGCGAGCTTCTTCGCCTTGAAGCTCAGGACATAGAGGTTCCCGGTCTTCGGATGGACCGCGAGCGCCCCATCGCAGCCCGGCACCGGGATCGCACGCAGCTTGGTCCCATCCGGCTCGAGGACCACAACCTGGCCCGCCGCAGCGTCGGCCACGTAGAGGTTGCCCTTGGGGTCCACGGCGACGCCGCGCGCGTCCTTGATCGCGCCCGGGCCAAAGGACTTGGCCTCCGCGGAGCCGGTCCAGCCCGTCCGGAGAAGTTTTCCCCGCGCACTTGCGTAGACGGTCTTCCCGTCCGGCGAGACGACGAGGTACGCCGCCAGGTCGGTCCTTCCCCTGGCATGGGTCATGAACATAGGGGGTGTGTCCATCAGCGGGCCGCAGAGATCGCCCGAAGGAGTCGAGCCATCCGTACCCAGGACGACCAGATGCTGGTATCGCACGTACTTTCCGCCCTTCTTCGGTCCCTTCCCGCCCCCTCCCACGTAACCGATCTTGCCATCGGGCGAAACAGCCATCGCCTGCGCACGTGCCATTAGTGCGCCCTCGTCCATGTAGACCCCGCGACGCTGTCGGACAACCGGAAAACGCACTCCGTCCTCACGAGTATGAAACTTGAACCCCTTGAGCCTCTCCGATGAAAGGTTCTCCGGAGGTGGATAAATCGCGCGAAGATACCCGCCATCGCGCGAGAAGGCCGATACCCGGTGCTCGCACTTGGCGCATGCCAGCACGTACAGCGTCCCGTCCGGCCCGCAGCCGAGCCCTCGTAGTTGAGGTAGAACGCTCGCGAGGCCGTCGAACCCCAGAGACTTGTCCCAAGTCGCCTTCAGCCCCAGCGAGACGCGGACCTTGCAGGGGCGCGGCGCGGGTCTGCCGGCGTCGTCCTTGTCGTCCCACTCGATCGACTGCGCGAGTGCGCCCTGCTTGTACGGCCACGGCGCGTTATCTCCCAGGACGCCCGAGGCCAGATGCCGCACGACCCTTCCGTCCGGGCCGACGATCACTACGGTCGCATCACATTTTCCCTTCGCAGCGAAGGTAATGACGTACTCGTCGCTGACCTTCTCTACCTGCGGCTTCTCGGCGAACTCAAAGACCTCCTCGCGCGCAACCTGCCCCGTAACCGGATTGCTCCCGATCTCGGGCGCACGGAAAGGACTGTCGCTTCTTTCACTGAAGGCGCCCGTGGAAACGGCGACCACACCGGCAACCGCACCGGCGGCGAGAATGCCGGCGATGGACTTTACGGCAAGGCTCCCCTTCGCGATTGCGACCGGCGAATGCGCGCCTGCTGCCCGCGCGGCCTGAGAAACGAGAGGCTCAAGTGCCGAGGCGAGCTGCGCGGGTGCGGAGGGGACGCCCGCCGTGCGGAGCATCTCACCCAGCGCGACCGTCGTCAGCGCGGCGAAGCCGGTTGCCGCCATCCGCGCGCGAAGTTGCTCCAGACCCCGCTTCACTCGGCCATGCACCGTGCGCAGCGGGACACGAAGGATGTTCGCCGCCTCCTGCAGCGTATAGCCCTCCTCGCAGCAGAGGCAGACCGCCGCGCGTATCTCGGACGGAAGGGCCGCGAGCTCCTTCCTTGCCGCCCGCGAGCTCTCGTTCGTGACGGCTTGATCATCGGAACGCCCGTGGGTTTCCGGGGCACGCCTTTCAAGTCGTTCTTCGCGAGCCCGTCGGGCCGTGTTGCTCCTGCGCATGTCGGAGGCAACCCAGGAAATTCTCTTGAGCAGGTATCTCTCCATGGCCGGAGCGTCTCGTCTCTCGGGTGGATGGCGGATGCATTGGACGCAGGCCTCCTGCACCGCATCCTGCGCCAGATGCCAGTCTCCCAGGAGGCGGTGAGCAAAGAGGTAGGCTTGGTCCAGATTCCGGACCAGCAGATTGTGAAGTTCTTCGACAGGAAGCGGCGTCGGCTCGCTCATCGTCGTCCCGCCCTCGGCCATTCGAGTTCGCGTCTTGCGGGGATCGGTTGCGTTTGTCCTTCCCACCATCAATTATACCTCATTTATTGGGAACTGTCCAAGCGTCCCTGTCCGCCGTAGTGTTCGGCGTGAGGGGTATAAGGCCAAGATGATCTCCTCCAGGCGCACCTTCAGCCTCTCCGGAATGGGTGGCAGCGGTATCCTGCCGAGCATGCGCCCGATTTCGCGAGGAAGGCGCTCGATCCCTTCCGCCGCCAAGAGATGATGCAGTTGCCGAAGACCCTGCTCCGCCAACAGTCCGGCCTCTCGCGAAGACACCCCGAGCACCTCCGCCGCCTCCTCAAGATCGAACCCCAACTCGAAAACGAGGCACACGCACAGGCGTAAGTTCAATTCCAGTTGCCACAAGATGTTCTTGAGCTTCTCCGGATCGGGCTTCCCGATCAAGCGCCCCGTGTTACCGCCGTGTGCCCCGGAGGCTGGCATTCGAGCCCACCTTTCATCCCGCATTCCGTCTTCCCCTTGTCGCTTATACAAAGGAGCCGCCCCGTCCTTTTTCCTCGTTCATCCAGAAAACGTTCTCCTTGTCTCCGAAAACCATCCAGCCGCCCAGGAGGAGACCTTTCGCTCGGACCGGTGCACGGATATCCTGTCAGGCCAAGGCTTATTAGAGAGGAAAAAGTCCGGGCCTGCTCCTTTCTACAAAGGACCGTGGAGAGGGGAAACATCGTGGCTCTGTCCCGTAGTCCGGCACTGCGAGCGCTGCTGCCGCGAACGAGGCGGCAACGCCTGCGGGCGCCTATCGGGAGAGGAGAAATCCCATGAAGATCGTTGCGGGAATCGTCGCGGCCAGCGCGCTCGCCGGCACGGTCGCAGTTGTAGGGTCGGGACTCCACGGGGCACCCGGCGCGGATGGAACCGCGCCCCTGCCAACCGCGGCGCCCGGGGCCGGGGCGAACCCGGTCACGAAACAGATCGCGCGCGAGGACGTTTTCGAGTTCGCGCAGAAGCCTTCCGTCAAGAAGGAAGGCGACAAGTGGATCATCACCTTCGCCAGTAAGGGCAGGTGCGACGCGACGGTGGCCATCCTTGACGGCAAGGGCAAGATCGTGCGGCATCTTGCCTCGGGCGTGCTCGGGCCGAACGCGCCGCGGCCGTACAAGCAGGGCGCGCTGGCGCAGTCGGTCGAGTGGGACGGCAAGGACGACGCCGGCAAGCCCGCGCCGCGCCCCTGCAAGGTGCGCGTCTCGCTGGGCCTCAAGCCGAAATTCGACAAGATGTTCGGCTGGGCTCCGCTCATGGACATCGTGACCGGCCTGGTCGTCGACCCCAGGAACGGTCAGTTGTACGTCATGCAGAAGCCTCACCCCTACGGTTGCTGGAACAGCATTCGGGTCTTTGACAGAGGAGGGAGATACCTCCGCACGATCATGCCCCGCCCGGCAAGCGTTCCGCCGGAGCGCATGACGCTGATCGAGTGGACCAAGACGGCCTGGGGGGACCCCGCCATCTACCGCCCCCGCTCCGGCGGCGGGACGGTGTTCGACATGTATCGCTGGCCGGGATTCGTCCACGGTTTCCCGTGGCAACAGGGCCCGGTTGTCACTCCGAACGGGCGGTTGGCCCTTATCTCGGGCTTCCTGTTCAAGGACAAGAAGCCCGGCCGCAGGCTCATCTTCCTGGACACGCGCGACGGCGCGGCGCCTCCGGGGAGCGTCGTGGACGCGGACAAGGGAACGAAAAAGAACCCCGGTGTCCTGGGCGACGGCCGGATGTTCATGGCGGTCTCGCCGGACGGGAAGTGGCTCTATCTGGGCGGCGCCGAAGTGACCCAACGTTATCGTAAAGGCGGGCCAAGTCATGCCGTCTCCCGCGTCTCGCTGGAGAAGCCGGGCCCCGCGGAGCGCTTCGTCGGCGAGTACGGAAAGGCCGGGGCCGACAACGCCCACCTCAACGGGCCGCGGGGCGTGGCCTGCGACGGCGCCGGCAACCTCTACGTCGCGGACTGGGGGAACGACCGGATCCAGGTCTTCAAACCGGACGGCAAGCACCTGGGGACGATCCCCGTCGAGAAGCCCGACCAGCTGGCCGTGCACCCCAAGACGGGCGCCGTCTACGTGCTCTGCGCGGCTCCCAAGGGCCAGAACGCCAAGCTCCTCACGCTGGGCGGTCTGAAAGACCCGGCGGCGCGTGCGGCGCTGGAGCTCCCCCCGCGCCAGAAGACCAGGGAGCCCATCCCGGTGATTGCCCTGGACGCCGCCTCGGACCCGCCGGCGGTGTGGGTCGCGGCCGACCGCCTGTGGCGCGTCGAGGACAGGGGCGACAAGTTCGAGAAGATCCTGGACGTGCAGGAGAAGAACAAACTGCAGTACGCCTGGCGCGCCGGGCGCGACAGGATACCCCATATCGCGGCCGATCCGTTCCGGGAGGAGCTCTACATCCGCGAGGCGGGCGGCAACTGCAACGGCTCGCCCGTGGTGCGGGTTGACGGCCGGACCGGAAAGCTGATCGAACGCTTGGATGAGCCGATCGAGAGCATCTGCGTCGGGGGGCCCGATGGGGCGGTGTACATGCGCTTGGCGCAGTTCCCGCTGCAGCGGTGGCTGGTTCGCTACGACCCGGACGGGCACAAGTACCTTCCGTTTCCGAAGAACGGGTCCGCCGCTGCCGGCGGTGAGCGCCCCAAGCTCCTCGGGAAGGACGTCGCGCTCGGCCCCTACGTGCCTCAGGGGCCCGCGCGCCGGGCGTTCAGCGATCAATGGGGTGTTGCTCCCAACGGCGATGTCTATGTCCTCGCCGGACCGACTCCCGAGCAAATCGCCGAGCTGGAGAAGGCCGGTCTGCCCCGGCCCGAGAAGATCAGGGGTACCCGTCTGCTTCAGGTCTTCTCCCCGGACGGCAGGCTCAAGGCGCGCAGCGCCCTGCCCGGACTCTACGGCGGGGATGGCGGGATACGGGTGCGCGTGGGGCGCGACGGCGCGGTGTACGTTGCCGGCCCGTACCAGCCGGCCGGGCAGGAGGTTCCCGACGGCATCGCGCCCGACGGGAAATACCACTGCGCGCTGTGGGGGACGATCCTCAAGTTCGACAGCTCCTTCGACAAGTTTCCCGTGGGAAGCATCGCCGGAACCTGGGAGAAGCTCGTGGGCAAGCCCACGCATTACGCGGGCGTGCGGTACAAGGGGCGGGGGGTGCCGATCCGGGTGGAGAACATGGCCTGGGACTACGGCGGCGTGGTGCCCCTCGTGCAGGGCGGCTGCACGTGCCTGACCTCCTTGTTCGACCTCGACCGCTTCGAGCGCGTCTTCGCCCCGGCGGGCCAGACCTGCTCGGTGAACGTGCTCGACGCGAACGGGAACCTGATCCTGCGCGTGGGCCGGTACGGGAACGTGGACAGCCGCGGGAAGGACTCGCCGGTCCCCGACCCGAAGACGGGCCTCCTGCGCCCCCGTCGTCCGGACGACCCGGCGGACCTCAAGGGTCCGTTCGTGGAGCCGGACCTGGCCTTCATCTGGCCAGAGTACGTGACCGTGACGGACGAGGCGATGTACGTCGAGGACAATGAGAACCAACGCCTCGTCCGGGCTGTACTCGAGTACGAGACCGAGGAATCGGTGCCGCTTCCATAACCGCATGATCGCCGGGACGGAGGAAGCCCCAATGGGTGGGCATATTCGAGCGCATCATGCCGTGCGCAGACCGGACTGCTTCGCAGAAAAAGAGCGCGCAGGATGATCCGGCTGAGAAGGTATTCCGGCAACCCGATCCTCACCGGTCGCGAGGGTGTCTGGTGGGACTCGAAGTACGCATACAACGCCGGCGCGGCGATCCACGAGGGAAAGGTCCACCTCCTCTACCGCGCAGAGGGCGACGAGAAGCGCAAGGACATCGAGACGCGCTTCCCCGTCTCGCGCCTCGGGCTCGCCATTTCAAGGAACGGCTACGAGATCGACGAGCGGCCGACCGGGTTCGCCCTCGGGGGCGAGGGGCCCGAGGAACTCTGGGGCGTC
>Ga0272441_10004100_pt1 | contig 26876 bp, 26 predicted proteins | sample SSMProp6N_FD_193582 | JGI IMG/M metagenome (GOLD analysis project Ga0272441, IMG submission 193582) | Marine sediment archaeal communities from Little Sippewissett salt marsh, Falmouth, MA, United States - SSM-Prop-6N | ecosystem: Environmental > Aquatic > Marine > Wetlands > Sediment ... | reverse complement strand
TTCCCCCATCAGCATAAACAGACTGCTTATCAAGAAAGGCGTCATATCCCATCAACACTCCTATGCCATCATCTTTTTGGGAGAAACAAACAACGAAATTATTATTGTTGATAAAGGGATTGTTCAATTTGTTCGACGTTTCCAAATTCCACAGAATCAAAAAGCGGATGCCTCTTTCCTCAGTGCACAACTTTTTAATGATATACGCGTTTCCTTCAATTTCTATTCCAGGCAAAGCCCGAATTCAACAATCGAAAAAATCCTTACCTTATCGACGACTGATTATCCTCATTTGGCTAAAGACTTGAATGAAGAATTTTCCATCCCGACAGCTTCCTTTTTAGCTGCGGAAATATTAAAAACAGATAAGGTTGACAACCTTGGCCTTTTAAATGCTCAGGGAGCATCCCTGGCAGAGAAAGCATTTTCATCAAAAGACTTTGACCTCTCGGACAAGGCCATAAAGGTTCGAAGAGAGGGGTTGAGTGCCTCTGCTTCCGCAAGGATTAAAAATACGGCAGGCATTGTTGGAATTTGCGGCTTCATTATAGCCGTCACCATATTTCTATCAAACCAATTGGTCGTATCTAAAAAAAATAGGCTCGCAGAATTAAACGCCAAACAAAGTAGTCTTTTTAAAAGCTCGGATACAGCCGCTATAGAAAAACTAAAAAATCAAAAACTGGATAAATTGAATCAATACAAAGATATCCGTCGAGAAAGCCACATTGCCGAGTTTCTCAATATTGTGCCCAAACTGTTACCTAAAGGAGTTTGGCTGTCTAGTTTCAATATCCAATATGTTGATGAAACAATTCGAGAAAAAAAGCAAATAAGACAAATCCAAAAACCCCAAATGACACTTGACGGCTTTGTCTACCATAAAAATGCCAACGAACAATTTCGCATCGTAACAAGCTTAGTATCCCGGCTGAGAGAAGACGATACAATTTCGAAATATTTTAATGTCATTGAACGAACAGCCACGGGACAGACCACGATCGATGAATATAAAGTGACAACTTTTTCCGTAATATGCAAACGAGAAAATGAAAAATAATTTCATTGCCAGATTAAATAATATTAAAATTGAAGATCTTAAAAATCTTAAGGATTTAGACTACAAAAAGATCCTCCATGATGTTTTAAAAAAACCCGATATTGTCGTCATTATTGTTGTTGTTGCCATTACGTTTTTTGTATCTGTTTTTTATTTTCAGAAACGGAACAAGGAAGCCAAGATTTATGATAGAGAGATTCCGGCCTTGGAAGAAAAAATCAAGACGATTGAAGAATATAATAAAGTGACCGACGAATTACAAAACATAATCGACAATATCCCCGAGCCCATCACAGAAGGAGAGTTGATTGACTTCCTGACAAACGTGGCCATGAAATATTCCGCTCAAATCAAATCTTTCTCTCCTGCAATCGAAAAAGAAAAAAATCTACACAACCTCGTGGAAATGACAGTCTCTATATCAGTAAAAGATTATCGAGACCTTTGGGTATTTATAAATACCATCGAAAAGTCGGCCTACCCTTTAAGGATTGAGAGTTGGGCAGGACAAGCCAATCTGATGACGGGATCAGGAAACCGAAGAAGCACAAGAGGCGCAAGAAGAAAAACGTTGGATGATGAAAAAGACAAAATGATAACAGCGAATCTGAAAATCGCAATATTAAATATTAAAAATGACTAACCTAAAGATTCCTTTATATTTTACCTTGTTTATTATTGTAATCCTTTATCCTAACGCGGCCAATGGGCAAGAAGAAACGGAAGAAAATATTTTTTCAAAATTTAAAAATTTTCAAAAATCTTTTTCTTCTTCCGATAGAGATCTTCTCAAAGAGACGATGTCAAAAATAGAAAAATCCGCCCAGGAGAAAAAATTCCTTGAGCAAGGATTGGATGCTCAAACAATAGAAATTGTTGCGTCGCTTAAAAATCCCTTTATCGATCAACTTCCGCAGCCTGAAAAACCAGAAGAAAAACCTCCAACGGATATTGAGGAGCAGCCAGTTCCCACAAGAAGAGGGGACATCTTGCCTCAAGACAAAAGTGATAATATGAAAGCGGAACAAAGAATCCCCCTGCCTTCATTTCGTATCTCGGGCTTGGTTTGGAACAGTGATCGCCCTCAAGCCATAATGAATAATCAAATAGTCTCAGTTGGTGACACGATTAATAATTGCACTATCACCCATATTTCGAAAGAAGGGGTCGAAGTCTTATTTCAAGAAAAAACCTATACCATTGAACCATAAAGGAGCAAACCATGTTGAAATGGAAAATTTTTATAATCATTATCTTTGGAGGTGGGTTCTCTCTGATGCAAATTCTACCCGTTTTTGGATCAGAAATTACCATAGATACTTCGAGCCCCTTTCTTCATCCTGATTTTACAAAAAAAATCTCTATGGATTTCCAAGAAGCAGCTCTGGCGGATGTTCTAAAAATCTTTTCTCAGCAAAGCGGATTGAATCTTATTACATCTGAGAATATCGCCAATAATAAAGTCACTGTTTATTTAGATAATGTTCCCGTTAATCAAGCATTAGAACAAATATTACGGGCAAATAACCTTACCTATGAGCTTCAGCCGGAAACGGATATCTATATTGTCAAACCTCTCCTGCAACCTGAAGTAGCCCTCATAACCCGTGTCTATCATTTAAAGCATGCCAGCGTGAACTCAGCAAAAATCAGAAAAACGTTGGAATTTGAAGACATAGAAAGTGAGGAGGATGATGAAGATACAGGAATTTTTTCCGTTATTGAAGGCCTGCTTACGCCTCGAGGTCAAATCATAGAAGATCCCAGAACAAATAGCTTGATCATAACGGATATTGCCAGCAATTTTCCTATGATAGAGACCACGATTGCTAAAATGGATGTTCCTGTCCCTCAAATATTGATTGAGGTAGAAATCCTGGAGGTGGCTAAAGAAATATCGGATAAAATAGGGGTAAAAATATCAGAAATACCTGTCGTCTTTACAGGAGCTGTTCGACAGCATTATTATCCGTGGAACCAAAGTACAGTTATGGATAAAGGATATGGGGATCCAATTGAGTACACCGCAGGGACGATCGATACATCCGGGTTTTCTGCCACTTTGAATTTTTTAAAAACGCATACGGACACAAAAACATTGGCGCGACCACGTATCATGACATTGAACAATGAACCTGCAGAAATTAAAATCTCTACAGATGAAGCTATCGGCATAACCAGCCAAACGCAGTCTTCCCAAAGTACGGCAACTTCCTCTGTGGAAGCTGAACGCGTGGAAACAGGCGTTTTTCTTACGGTGACACCTCAGGCGAACCTTGCATCGGGAGAAATCACCATGGCGATCGATCCCAAAGTGATTGTTGCCAGAACGGGTTCAACATTTTCGGGAACAACGTATCGCGATCCAGAAGAGAGAGGATCAAAGGCTATTTTACGCGTGCAAGACGGGGATACCATCATTATGGGAGGCCTTCTAAGAGAGGAAACCTCTAATACCATCACAAAAGTACCCATTCTGGGCGATATTCCTTTCCTCGGGAAAGCTTTTAGGCACAAAAACGAAAGCGTTACAGAAAGGGAACTTATCATTTTTATCACGCCTCATATCATTAATGAAATTCCCGTCCCCAAAACAGCCATTATTAGTCCTCAAAAAATAAGACGAGAGAGAGAACAGGACATCCCACTTCAAAAATTCAGAGAAGTCGATCAAGAATTATCTATCAGAATTAAAGATGACATGTAAACAATCTTGGGATTGGAAAGCATAAAAAGGCTATGGCACATTTAAAATTAGGGGAAATATTAATTCAGCAGGGATTGCTTACAGAAAAGCAACTCCAGGAAGCCATCAAAGTTCAAAAAAAAGAGCACGGCCGATTAGGAGAAGTCCTTATCAAGCTAGGATTTCTTACCGAAGAAAACATCATTGCGGCTCTTGGGACGCAGTTGAATATTCCCCACGCCAACAAAGAGAACAACCTGTTAAGACCAAATACAAATCAAGATCTCAACAAAATTGTTCCTTATGACTTTGCAAAATCCAACTTGGTCCTGCCGCTATCAAAAGAAAGCAATGTTTTAACCTGTGCTGTTTCTGATCCTCTGGACCTTTTGATGCTTGATAACTTAAAAATGGTTACTGGATGCAGTATTAAACTTGTCATTGCTACCCGTTCCGACTTGATTTCAGCCATTCAGGAATTTTATACGCTTATTCGATCATCTGCCTCTATGACCCCCTTGAAAGCGCCCAAAGAAAAGGATGCAACAACAAAACAAAAGGAAAAATTTGACGCTCAAGGGACATCCCCCCAGAAACAGCAAGGCACTTCCGATGCTTTAATTGAAAAGGCGGAAGAAGCTCCTGTTATAAAACTTGTTGACTTGATTATAAGACAAGCCATCGAGCAAAGAGGGAGTGATATTCACATCGAGCCTTTTAAGGATAAAATCAATCTTCGTTATCGTATTGACGGGGCTTTATATCAAATTCCACCGCCATCGAGGAGTCTTGTCCTTCCCATTGTATCCAGGCTTAAAATCCTTGCCAAACTGGATATTGCCGAAAAACGACTTCCCCAAGATGGAGCAATCACTTTCAAACTTGATGATAGAACGGTCGATATTCGTGTCTCTACGGTACCTACGGTTTGGGGGGAAAAGGTCGTTATGCGTATTCTCGATAAAGAAGCAGTCCCCCTAGATTTAATCCATTTGGGATTTGATCTCAAACAATTGGAAAAAATCAAAGCCGCCCTTAAAAGACCCTACGGGCTTTTCTTTGTTACGGGGCCAACCGGAAGTGGAAAATCAACAACACTTTACTCTGCCTTAAATCAAACGATTGACCCCAAAAAAAACATCATGACGGCCGAAGACCCGGTAGAGTTCAAATTGGATGGCATCAATCAAGTGGCTGTTCGACCAGACATCGGGCTGACTTTTGCCTCGACCCTTCGGTCCTTTTTGAGACAAGATCCTGACGTCATCATGGTAGGCGAGGTTCGCGACCTTGAAACAGCTCAAATCTGTGTACGGGCCGCCCTTACCGGCCACTTTGTCTTAAGCACCCTTCATACAAATGATGCCGCTTCGGCTATCACTCGACTGATGGATATTGGAGTAGCTTCTTATTTATTGACTCCGTCCCTTTGCTGCATCCTGGCGCAACGGCTTGCGCGCAGGCTCTGCCCCAAATGCAAGGAACCTTTAGAGCCAAACCCCGACCAGTTCGGCGGAATCAAATTTAAAAGTGACCTCATTTATAAGGCCAACGGCTGCGAAGAATGCAACCATACCGGATATAAAGGGCGCATTGTTGTAACCGAAACCATGATCATTGATGACACCATTAAAGAATTGATTTCCAAAAAAGCTCCTTACGGAAAAATTGTTGATGCCTCTCGAGCAAATGGCATGGATACCTTATTTGAGGACGGCATTAAAAAGGTGGAATCCGGCATAACGAGTTTTGATGAGGTTGTCAGTGTGACAACGAATTAGAGTTGATTGAGTAAAATCGAAAGGATCATTTTTTGCCAAAGTTCAGATATGTCGTTAAAGATGCTAAAGGGCAAACTGTCGTCGATACCGCTGAGTCCTATGATAAATCAAGCCTTATCCAACAATTGCAAGGACAAGGGTTTTTTATTTTAAAAGTCGAAGAGGAGAAGCTGTCTCCCGCGAAAAAGGCATCCCTGGCTCAAGGCCTGCAGAAAAAGAGAAAGTTCGGCCACAAAAGAATAAAGCTGGATGACATGTTAAGCTTTTCGAGGCAACTGGTGACCATGCTCGAGTCGGGAGTTACCTTGTTAAGAAGCCTCGAGGTGATTCGCAGCCAAATTGAAAGTGAAAAATTCTATCATGTCATCTCTCAAATTACCAGAGAGGTTGAGCGTGGAAAATCTCTCAGCGAAGCCGTCAACGAGCACCCAAAGGTATTCGGACAATTCTGGGTTAGCCTTGTAGAGGTGGGAGAAGCAGGAGGCACGTTACCCAAGGTGCTTAATAAATTGGCTTTTTACCTTGAGCAGCAAGCGGCTTTTCGCTCCACTATCTTTTCGGCCATCATGTATCCTCTGGTTCTGTTTTTTATCTGTATGGGGGCCATTTCCTTTTTTGCGCTTTTTGTCGGGCCTCGATTCGAAGATGTTTTTCAGCAGATGAACGTTGAGCTTCCCTTGATCACAAAAGTGCTCCTTACCTCTTTCAGGGTGATAAAAACGAATTTCTTAAAAATAGTAGTATTTATTGCTGGAATAATTTTTCTTTTCAGAAAATACATTAAAACCACTGTGGGAAGAAAGCATTTTGAAAAATTTCTTTTTGGATTGCCCATAGTGGGCCATATTATCAAGCTTATCATTGTTGAACGTTTTGCATCCCAAATGGCGCTTTTGGTGGAAAGCGGGGTGCCCATCCTTCATGCCCTGGACATTTCTGAAAGACTCGTTGATAACCTCACTTGCGCTAAAATTATTTCTGAAATTAAGGAAAGCGTTCGTCAGGGCGAACTCCTCGCATCCCCCATGATAAAAAGCGGATTTTTCCCTTCCATGGCAACACAAATGATCACTGTTGGGGAAGAAACAGGAGAGCTGAGCAAAATGCTCAATCATGTAGCCAAATTCTATCTCAATACGGTTGAAACCTTTATGAAGCGCCTGGGAACAATGATTGAGCCATTTATGCTTGTTTTTATGGGAGGCGTCATTGGAATCATTGTCCTGGCCATGTTCCTTCCTATGTTTAATATGTCCCAATTAGGGGGAGCCGGAGGCGGTTAATAAATTAGTTCAGAAAACGCTTCCATTATGATGAAAGACCTCTTATAATTTATAATAGTAAATATTCAGGCTGGATTGACAGGATAGCAATGATGTGTTATATATTATATAGAATTAAAAATTGGAAAGATTTAGTTGCTGAAAAAGGTAAACTATCCGTAAGGGTGGGGCACAAAACTACAGGGCCCAAAAAGAGGAATTTTCAGGGCAGCCAGTTGCCAGAAATTTAACCATTAAAACCTATTCTTGCGGAAGAATAGGTTTTTTTATAATTAACCCAAGAACCCCCAAAGGAGGGATGCTCGCAAGCCAAAAGAGGATGTAGAACTTTTAACAAGTAATTAAAAATAATGAAGCTGATGTTTTCATAAAGGAGAAAAAAATGAATATCAAACGAAATAATAGCGGTTTTACACTGCTTGAAATTATCATTGTTATCATCATTATTGGTGTTTTAGCGAGTTTAGCGCTCCCGCGATTGTTCTCAACCATCGAATTTTCTCGCAGCTCTGAAGCATTCGCAGCCGCAACATCCATCCGTTCATCCATGGAAAGATGCCGTCTTCAAAACAACAATGCTTTTGCTGGTTGCGATACCTTTACATCTTTAGACATTGAAGATCCTGTAAATTCCCCCAATGCTCATTTTTCTTATGGTATTGATGTCAGTGGTGGCGGGGAAAACTACATCATTACAGCTACGCGAAATACGGTCGATGGTGGAACCTCAGGTGACACAGTGGTGATCACTGTTACTGCAACTGACATTAAAAGATCAGGAACGGGCGCTTTTTCTGGAATTAAATAAGCGTTCTCAATAATGATGCATTTACAGCAGTGGGAAAATCTTCTGGATTTTCCCACTGCTGTTTTTTTAACAAAATCACACAATTCACTTTCAATGAACAAAGCAAGCACAATAAAATATAAAAATAACAAAGGCAGGAATAGGAACGCGTTTACAATGATGGAATTAATCGTCGTTGTTATCCTCATTTCCGTCCTCAGTGCCATTGCCATTCCCAGATATGGAAAAACCATTGAACGGTTCCATGCAACCGAAGGGAAAAAAGTCCTTCTTGACATTCTGGGCGCTCAAAAAAGATATCATCTTGAGTTTGGAGAGTACGCTTCAGCCACAGAGCATCTGGACATCGAGATACCAAATAACTTGAAGTACTTCATGAATGTTGTAACAGGCGCAGGCTTGTCTGATACAGTTGGCAATATCACAAGAAACGGCAATCTTTATATCCTTTATATATGCTCGGACGGCCAACTGCTCTGTAAAAATTTACCCGGCCCTACAGATTACTGTGCCATCATTGATATCCCCGAAATGCCTTAAAGCCCCTTAAGCTGCTTAAAAATTTTTTTCCAGTGTTGGTGTATTTTTTAAAAAATACAAATAAAAGAAGTATTTCAAATCTTTTATTTATTAGTAAAATGATGTATACTTATAGTAAGAATATAAATATTTATATATAGCGAAAGCAAAAAAATGTTTAATATATTTTATAATCCCTTCAAACAAAAAAAGAGTTTTACAATCATTGAAGTGATGATCGTTGTTATTATTGTAAGCATCATCGCCGTAATCGGCATCCCGTCTTATCACAAAACTTACAGGACAACCATCGAAAAAGAGGCCGCGGACCAACTGGAGACCATCTGGCATGCTCAAGAATTGTTTTTTGCCAAAAATCATCGCTACTGGCCGACCCTGGATGACCCCGGATTTGAGCTGGGCCAAAGGGCCACCTTAAGCCAAATCAATAGCGCTTTAGAAATAGATATTATCCCTTATAAAATGAAATACAATTGTATTCCCAAAGACCCTATGATCGACCCGCTAAAATTTGAATGTGCTGTTATCCCAACGGGCAACGCGAATGATCTTATTCGTATCACGGAAGACCCCATTGATCGTTCCCGAGCAAGCGAAGATCCCAATCCGTGCTGTATCATAATCAAACATGTTATGGAATCAAAACATGCATAGATTAAGTCCGAGGAAAATTATGATGCCTTTTTTTATTCATAAAAACAACCGTTCATTTACACTGATGGAATTGATTGTTGTTGTTATTATTGTTTCTGTGCTCGCTTCTTTGGCGATCCCCAACCTATTCAAATCGGTGGAGCAAAACTACGAAATGGATGCCATGATCCAATTACGGTCCATCTATAATGTCGAGCAGGTTTTTTTGACCAGGACAGGGGGATTTTGGCCAACCGAACTCACTATTTTTGCGTATGTAGATACTATCAATGACGATCTTGCACTTAGCGTGCTCCCGAATGGATTCACGTATCTGTGTTCCAATAATCCTAGCGGGGATGGACCTGTCTGCACGGCAGAACGAGAGAACGGCCAATATAGAATCAAAATTCGACATGATCAACCCCTAACCCCTTATACGAGTATTTTTGAAGACACGGGCCCCAATCCCTGTTGCGATTTAACGCCATGTCCGAGGTTGGGCCCATGTCTTTAACAAAAAATTTAATTTTTAAAAGGGAGTGAATGTAATGAAAAGCATCGGAAATATTAGAAGAAATCATGCCCAAACAGGATTCTCCATGGTCGAAGTCATTGTTGCTTCGCTGATTTTTTCGCTTGCCGCTGCGGGCATTTTTGCAACCGTTTCGTCCCTGAACCAGCCCAGCCAGGATTCGGATGAAGAGGTAAGGGCCGTCTTTATAGGAAAACAGGTCTTGGAATCTTTACGAACAGCTGTCAGCGCAAACACCTGGGATACCGGGCCTTTAGCCATTGGTGACACCTATACCGGAAACTCTATCATTGTTGACGGTATCAGCTACGACTGGGTATACGCCGTTGAGGCGGACCCGTATGGCACAGGAGCGAGAAAGGTTATTTTAAACGTAACGTGGTAAGCTGGTAGAAGGCGTCTTATGAAAACATTCCCAACGCAAGTTTTAAAAAAGAAAGCCATGACACTCCTTGAATTGCTCATTGCATCCTCTCTCATTGCAGTCGTCCTGCTGGGGGCCATCGCAGTTGATTATGCCGTCCGCAGTTCAAGAAAAGACATCCGAAGAAAAACAAATGTATCTTCGCAAATAGCCATCGCGATGTATCATTTAACGAGAGACGCTCTTGAGACCATAGGGGATGTCTCCGACAGGGGAATTGTTTATGATGAATTCAGCGACATTATTAACATTTGTCTGAGAACAAAATATGATATCGAGCAACCCTCCAATAACCGATGGACATGTTATTCCATGGATGTTAACAGCGTTAATGCAGACCATATCCTTTACCGCTGCGATGATCTAACAAATTTTCTCTTGGTAGGGGTAGGGTGCAATCCTGATGATCCAAAAACCAAAGCTCTTTTGACATCCAGTTCGGATGATTTTTTTGATATCATTTTTGACAGCGAAGGGCAGATAGACTATATAGAATTCCATCTGAAAACACGCGACGATCCTTTATCTGAAGCGCATGTCATTAATAATCCGGAAACAGCGCTTATCTCTCGCATCAGCCCTCTTGGGGTTAGCCGAAGATAGCTCTTTTTTAAAAATCAAAGGGCGTCGGGAAAAAATGGTTATGAAAAATCTTTTAATAAAATCCAGGGCCATGACATTGATTGAACTTTTAATCGCAACATCCCTCCTTGCAATTGTCATGATAGGGGCTGTCGCTGTTGAATATGCCATCCGAAGTTCACGCAGTGATGTCAGAAGAAAAGCCAACATCAATTCGCAAGTAACAACGGCCCTGTATAGCTTAACCAATGATGCCATTCAAGCCATAGGATCTATTGCTGACCCGGGAATCATTTATAATGAGGGGGCCGGAGATGTGTTCCAAACGCTGTGCTTTAGAACTACTTATGACATTGATGATCCCTCCAATAACCGATGGACCTGTTATTCCATGGACGTTAACAGCGTTAATGCAGACCATATCCTTTACCGATGTGATGATCTGACAGATCCCTTAACCCCCGGGACGGAAGGATGCAATTTCCCGGATGATTTGCCAAGAAAAGCACTTTTGACTTCTGTCTCGGATGACTTTTTTTATGTCATCAACGATTCCGATGGAAATTTGGATTATATAGAATTCAGGCTCGAAACGCGGCATGACCCTGCCTCTGCCGAGCATGTGATCAAGAACCCTAATACTGTTGTCACCTCCCGTGTCAGCCCTCCGGGAATGACCCGCAAATAAGCCGTTGTTTTCTTAAAAGCACTTGTCATGCCACATAACTTTTGATATGATATTTCCAAAAATAGGCGTCTTAAAAAAATTTTTGAGAAAAATGGGCCGGTAGTTCAGCTGGGAGAACGCTTGGTTCGCAATCAAGAGGTCAGGGGTTCGAATCCCCTTCGGTCCACAAATTTAATATGAAGACCTATTAAAGGAAAGTTGTGGCAAGAGGTAATCTTCAGGGGTTCAAATCCCCTTCGGTCCATAAATTTTAATTCTCTTTCCATTTTTAGGTCTTAACCATAAATTCCATATGCAAGACAAGAAATCATGTCTTTTATTGGCCTTTCTGGTAACCGGCTTTGTTGTCATCAATGTCTTAACGCTTCATGATGGCCATAACTGGGGAGGGGACTTCAGCCGATACATTCGTCAGGCACAAAATATCCTCGAAAACAAACCCTATGATTTTAGTTACAACTTAGATCCTTGGGCCAACTACCCTGCCGGGTTTCCTCTCTTGCTGGCGCCGCTCATCAAAATTTTTGGATTAAACTACAAAATACTGAAATTGCCCAATATTCTTTACTGGCTCATCTTTTTATGCGCCTTATATCCCATCATGAAAAAACGAATAGGGGAGAAAAACGCCCTTTTAGGAATAATGGTATTAGCCACTTCCCCTTACTTTTTTCTCTTCAAACAAAATATATTGAGTGAACTGCCTTTCGTGGCTTTTTTGTATCCGGGGATTTATTTTTTTGAAAAATATTTCAATCAAGAAAAAAAGGCCTCTTCCCAAAAAATTTATTTGATAGCAATATCTTTATTGCTGTTTTTTTGCTGTGTTTTTATACGGATCATCGGTTTTGTCATCTTTATTTCTGCCCTTTTTTACATCGTTGTTACCAAAAAAGATAAAACAGCGCTTATGGCAACCCTTGGCGCAACGGCCGCCTGTATGATTGCTCTCTTTCTGTCCAAAACATCCATCGAATCTTATCTTTTTGAGTTTTCCTACATATCGCTCTATGAAAGAATCCTGGCGTTCAATGTGCATATCCTCTACACATTCTTGCAGTTTGTGCTTTTTTTTATTCCCGTAAAAACAAACTTTACCATTATGTTTTTTTCCGTTTTGTCACCCATCATCTCCCTGATGTTCTATAGTATTTTTTTGTTCATGATTTTCTCTTTTATCTACAAAACGATAAAGCGCTCTCTTGGCCTGATCGATTGTTTTTCGATGTTTTATTTGTTGGCCATCATTACTTGGGGCGTTGAGTCAGGGCCGAGATATATCCTTCCATTGGTCGGGTTGATGATCATCTTCTTCGTCGAAAGTTTCAATTTCGCTTATACAATCTTCTTGCGAGGAAAAAGCAATGCTTTTCATCCAATTAAAGATATTCTGATACAAATATTTTTCTTAATGATCATTTTCCATAATATTATCAGTATTGCCTTGGTTTTTAATTTCAGCGATGATGCCATCAAGAGTCCCGTTACCGCAGAAATGGTTGCCTGGGTTAAACAAAACACAACTCCGCATGATCGCTTTATGCATGTCAAACCTCGCGTATGGGGACTGCTCACCGGAAGAAAAGCAACAACATTTACAAACCATCCCCAGGATAAAAATATAAAAGAGCGGATCAGGAAATTTAACATCGATTATCTTGTATTCAATAAAGCAGAGGCAATGTTTGTCTTTAGCCCATTTAACGATCCTACGTTTTCTCTAGAACAGCTTAAAACACCTCGGCTCATTAATCTTCATTCCGGAAATCTTTCTTGCATTCAAAAGTTTAATTTATCAGACATGCTCTATGATGATCCGGTATGGCAGAATAAAGGTTTCGCTATTTATAAAACAAAACGTGATTTTTAAATTCCATCCTGATTGAAAAATTATGCACAGATTTTACGCTCCCGATGCTGATTTTAAAAAACAATTTTTGATGATTTCTGATCAACAGGAAATCCATCATCTTCTTGATGTATTGCGCCTCAAAGAAGAAGACCTGATCTGCATCTTCAATGGAAGGGGACAGGAGGCTGCTTGCAGGATCACAAAACTCTCCCGCAAGATAGTTGAGACAAAAATGATTTCATTGAAAAAAAATAAACCCAAGAAGAAAGCCTCTATAATTTTAGCCTGCGCTATCCCCAAAAAAGCAAAATTCGAACTGGTTATTGAAAAGTGTACAGAACTGGGCGTTGATGAAATTATCCCCCTCAAGACGAAGCGAACAGAAGTCCACCTGAACAAAGAAAAAGCACAGAAAAAGTCCTTACGTTATCAAACGGTTGCCATCAATGCTGTCAAACAATCAAAACGGGTCACTGTCCCTCGCATTCATCCTGTTACAAAATTTGAAGATCTGATAAACAGCTTTGGCCAGGAAGATATCGTATTCCTTCCCTGTTTAACAGGAAAAAGAATCCCTCTTCATAAGGCCTTTCCCTCATTAATCGCAGATAAAAAAAGGATTATATTTTTGATCGGCCCTGAAGGAGATTTTACCCCGCAAGAAATCGACCTGGCCGTTCAGTCCAGATGCATACCTGTATCCTTAGGGAACACCGTATTAAAAGTCGATACAGCCGCTATCAGCGTGGTTGCAATGGCAAATCTGCTAACCTAAAATTCATCTTTTTTGCCAACCTTATTTTTCTTTCACATCCGATATAAATTTTTAAAATCCACAAAATGACTTAAAAATTTATAACATATTCATTTTCATGTGGTTATAGCTCTCAAGAAATGTTGAAAGCATTGACAATCATATATTCCTCATGTATAATTACGAATCCTTAATATAATTTAAATATTTATATTAGTTCTGGAATCTCCACCCCTTTTTATTATGGAACAAGGTTAACTAATTTTTATATATTTACGTATATTATAGCTACAAAGGGAGGAACCGATGGCAGAGGTAAGAAAAATGACCGACACAGATAACAAAAGAAAAGCATTGGATTTAGCTTTATCCCAGATTGAAAAACAATTTGGCAAAGGATCCATCATGAAACTGGATGGGACAACGGCAATCAACATTCCAGCCATTCCGACAGGATCTGTTGCTCTGGATATTGCCTTAGGTGTTGGAGGTGTTCCCAGAGGACGTGTGATTGAAGTTTATGGGCCTGAAAGCTCAGGAAAAACGACATTAACACTCAGCATTATCAAACAAACACAAAAAATGGGCGGGGTGGCTGCCTTTATTGATGCCGAAAACGCATTTGATTCTTCTTATGCGAAAACCGTCGGAGTGAAGCTGGAAGACCTTTTGATTTCCCAGCCGGATACAGGAGAACAAGCCTTGGAGATTGCAGAAACGTTGGTTCGCTCAAATGCCGTAGACTTGATCGTCATTGATTCGGTTGCGGCCTTAACGCCCAGAGCCGAAATTGAGGGAGACATGGGAGACTCCCATATGGGGTTGCAGGCACGGCTCATGTCCCAGGCCTTAAGAAAACTGACATCCGCTATCAATAAATCCAAAACGACTGTCATTTTCATCAATCAGATCAGAATGAAAATCGGTGTTATGTTTGGTAACCCGGAAACGACAACCGGTGGAAATGCATTAAAATTTTATTCTTCCGTACGCATCGACCTAAGAAGGATCGAGGCCTTAAAACGCGGGGATGAATTTATCGGCAATCGCGTGCGAGCCAAGATCGTAAAAAATAAAGTGGCGCCGCCCTTTAGAACGGCGGAATTTGAAATCTTGTTCAATGAAGGCATCTCTGCGGTCAGCGATATTTTGGATTTAGGTGTTAAAAACGAAATCATTACCAAAGCGGGTTCCTGGTTTTCTTATGAAAACGAAAAGATTGGCCAAGGCAGAGAAAGCACACGCAAGTACTTGCTCGAAAATCCAAAGTTGTTGAATAAAATCGAAAAACAAATTTTCGATAAGCTTGGCATCAAAAAATAGCCGGGAGGAATCCTTTGGATCGAAGCAAAGAAATACAGCGATGCCGTAATGCCGTTTTTCGATTATTCAAATTTCGGCCAAGAAGCCAAAAAGAACTCCGGCAAAAGCTAAAAGAGAAGGGTTTTCCCTCAAAAGTTATTGAAGACACCGTTCAATATTTTTCGGAAATTCAACTTGTGGATGATCAACAATTCGCGTCTCTGTGGATCTCTTCAAGATTAAAGAAACCTTTTGGCTTAAACCGTATTCGTTTTGAGCTCAAACAAAAAGGGATTGATCCTGAGATCATATCTCAAGAAACCAAACGGGCCCAAGAGAATTACGATGAGTCTGAGACAATCCTTGGCCTGGCTCAAAAGAGGGTAGCCAAATATAGAAATTGTAATCCAAAAACGGCAAAACGGCGCCTTTATGACTACCTCCTAAGAAGAGGTTTTCAAAGAGGCATTATTCAAAAAACAATCACCCAAATATTCTAAAATCATGATGACCGCAAACGAGATTAGAAAACAATTTCTGGAATTTTTTGCTTCCAATGGCCACAAGGTCGTTGCAAGCGATTCGGTTGTTCCCAAAGAGGATCCTACCGTTCTTTTTACAACAGCCGGAATGCAGCAATTCAAACGCCAGTTCTTGGGAAACATCGATGATTACACCCGGGCTGCTTCCTCCCAAAAATGTATCCGAACGGATGATCTGGATCAAGTCGGAGAAACCGCCTTTCATCATACTTTTTTTGAAATGCTGGGCAATTTTTCCTTTGGTGATTACTTCAAGAAAGAAGCCATTGCCTGGGCTTGGGAATTCTTGACAAAAAATATGGGAATCCCTGAAGAAAAACTATGGGTTTCCATTTATAAAGAGGACACCGAAGCAGAAAAGATATGGCTTGAGGATATGGGTTTCCCTAAAAACAAACTTGTCAAACTGGACGACCATAGCAATTTTTGGCCTGCCGATGCCAAGGAAAAAGGGCCTAACGGGCCCTGCGGACCATGCTCCGAAATTTTTTATGACTATGGCATAAATCCGAATTGCCCCAAAAAAGATAAATGCAATCCCTCTTGCGACTGCGGTCGGTTTTCGGAGGTATGGAATCTTGTCTTTACGCAATTCGATCGCAAAGATGGAGGCGTCCTTGCGCCTCTGCCTGCCAAGAACATTGATACGGGAATGGGCTTAGAGCGGCTTGCTGCGGTTGTCCAAGGCAAAAAAAGCAACTTTGAAACAGATCTTTTTACGCCCATATTAGATGCGATTAATCAAGAAGTCAAAAAGTCAATGATTTCTTTGAGCAAAAAAGAGAAACTTCTGATCGCCGATCATATCCGTGCGATGGTTTTCGCTATCGGCGATGGTGTCATTCCGTCTAATAAAGAAAGAGGATTTGTCGTCAAAAGACTGATTACAGATGTGACGGATATTGTTTTACAGCACAAAGGAAGTCCTTTTGCCCACAAATTGGTACCTGTCGTTGTGGACATTATGAAAGATCCTTATCCTGAGCTAATCAAGCGCATGAATGAGATTACCTTGTATATCAAAAAAACAGAAGAAGATTACCGAAAAGTTTATAAAACACGCATCCCGGAACTCATGAGAGAAATCGAAGATGCCTTGGTGATGAATCCTAAAGAATTGGACCGAACTCTAGGAAAAATTGCCTTTAATTACAGAGATACCTATGGTTTGACATTACCTACCATCGTGATGACGATGAAAGAATGTGGTGTGCAAAATAATATTATGGACTCTGCCAAGAAATATTTTCAGGACTATATGGAGGAGCAGCAGGAGCGTTCCCGCGCGGCAAGCAAAATGACAGGGGATGTCTTTACCAACACGACTTTGGTTTTGGATCTGCCCAAAACGGAATTCCTCGGTAATGATCTCTTAAAAAGTGAAGGGAAACTCTTAAAAATATTCATCAGCAACAACGAGGTCAAGGAAATATCCAAGGGTGATGAAGCAAAATTGATTTTAGACAAAACAACGTTTTATGCCGAATCCGGCGGACAAATAGGAGATACCGGGTTTATTGTCGGCAATAAAGGAACGTTTCGTGTTTCCAACACTCAAAAAGTGGATGACGTCTACATTCACATCGGCTGTGTCGAGCAAGGATCATTTGTGCCCAATGATTTTATTAAAACAGAAGTGGATGAAGAACGCCGTTTATCCATCATGCGTAACCATACAGCAACGCATCTTTTGCAATCCGCTTTAAGGCATGTTTTGGGAGAACATGTCAAGCAACAAGGATCCCTGGTAAGCGACGACCGCCTGCGTTTTGACTTTTCTCATCCTCAAGGTTTGACGGAGGCACAAATTCAAAGTATCGAAGAGTCTGTCAACAGAAGTGTTATGCAATGTACTCCCGTTATTAAAAAAGACATGTCCATCCATGATGCCAAGAAAAACGGGGCATTGGCTTTTTTTGCTGAAAAATACGGCGAAAAAGTGCGCGTGGTCTCTATCGATGAATACTCCCGGGAATTATGTGGGGGAACCCATCTGAGTTCCACAGGACAAATCGGTCTGTTTAAAATTACCAGTGAATCAGCCATTGCTCAGGGAATCCGGAGAATTGAGGCCGTCACGGGATTCGGAGCCCTTCAATTCATAGGCCAAAAAGAGAAAACATTGAAAGACATTGCAAAATTATTAAAAGCATCTCCTGGTGAAATTCTCTCAAAAATCAACCTTCAAACAGCCCGATTAAAAAGGCTTGAAAAGGAGGCGGAGCATTATCACTTTGAATCAATAAAAAAGACACTGGATAAGATCATTGCCGAAGCAGAATCCATCAACAAGGCAAAAATCCTCACGCATGTATTCGAGGATATTGAAATACAAACATTGAGAAAAATTTCAGATTTATTAAGACAAAAAATGCCTTCATCCGTGATTGTTCTTGGCTCCACTTTCGACGGCAATGCTTACATCTTGACATCTGTAACGGATAACCTCATTAAGGATAATAATCTTAAGGCGAATGAGATTATCAATAGGATTTCTCCTATCATCAATGGAAGTGGAGGAGGACGGCCGCAACTGGCACAGGCTGGCAGCAAGAATGTTTCCAAATTGAAGGAAGCTTTAAGTAAGGCAAAAGAGTTCATTAAAGAAAGAATGTGCCCTTAAGGTCTCACTTTACCTAAGAGGATTTAAAAACCTATGAAAATTTTAAAACAAAACGGTCTGGGAATACAAAAATTGTATAATCGCGATCTCTCTAAACGTAAAAAATATGTAGAAGAGAAAGTCAGGCGTATTATCGATGACATTCAGCAGAATGGGGATGAAGCGGTTTTAAAATATACCAAGCGATTTGACAAGGCCAAATTACGCGCCAAAGATATGCAGGTTGCTGAAAGCGAAATCAGCGGTGCTTTTCAGAATATTACAAGCGAATTTGTTTCTGACTTGAAAACCATCATCAACAATGTTTCGATCTTTTATAAAAAGCAGCGTCAAAAACCCTGTCGAGTAAAAGACGCTGAAGGAATCCTTCTAAAAGAAAACAAACTGCCTTTGGATACCGTAGGCATCTACATTCCCGGAGGGACGGCCCCTTTGGTCTCATCTGTCTACATGACAGCCATCCCTGCAAAAGTTGCCGGGGTTAAACGAGTCGTTATTGTGACCCCGCCGGATCAAAATGGATGTATCAATCCTTATATCCTGGCTGTCTCGAATCTGCTTAAAGTCAACGAAATCTATAAAGTAGGGGGTGCACAGGCTATTGCCGCCTTAGCATTTGGAACAAAAACAATCCCTCGTGTGGATAAAATTATTGGTCCAGGAAACATGTATGTCACAGAAGCCAAGCGTCAACTATTTGGTTATGTTGATATTGATATGCTCGCAGGACCTTCAGAGCTTCTCGTTATTGCCAATCGCTACAGCAACCCGGAATTTGTTGTCGCTGAACTGGAAGGTCAATTAGAACATTTAGATGGATTATCGATTTTGGTCACTACATCCAAACAATTGATCAAGCAGGTAAGGAAACGGATTGCCGGAGGCTATGCCATCTATGCAAAAAATTTAGATGAAGCCGCGGATATCGCCAACAAGATCGCCCCTGAACATCTGCAGATTTTGACAAACAACCCCAGGAACGTAGCATCAAAGATCAGGAATGCAGGAGCGATTTTTCTGGGGCCTTACAGCCCGACGGCTTTGGGAGATTATGGCGCTGGCCCTAGTCATGTTTTACCGACGATGGGAACGTCACGGTTTTTTTCCGGTTTATGCTTATCTGATTTTATGAAAACAATCCATGTGATTTCTTATTCCAAAAAAGCCCTGGAAAAAATTTATAAGCCCATTAAGAATGTGGCTATTATTGAAGGATTAAAAAAGCACGCGGACTCCATTGATGTTCGCTTTTCTTAACGGAAAGGAATGCTCCATGAGCGGACGCAAAGCAGAGATAGAGAGAAAAAGCAAGGAAACCGAAATCAGAGCATCGCTCAATTTAGACGGCAGCGGCAATGCCGCGATCAAGACTCAAATCGGCCTGCTTGATCATATGCTGGAACTTTTTTCCTTCCACGGCTATTTTGATTTGAACCTGGAAGTCAAAAAAGCCGATTTGGAAATCGATATTCACCACACCAATGAGGATGTGGGAATTGTCTTAGGAAAACTTTTTAATAAAGCCTTGGGCGAAAAGGAGGGCATCAAGCGTTTCGGTTCTGCGAGTGCACCTATGGAAGAGACGGTAGGAAGCGTTGTTGTGGATATCAGTGGCCGTGGGCATTTCAAATTGAACGTAGATGAGAAGGCACTTTCTGCCGTAGACAACCAAGACGGCTATGCTTTTTCTTATTTAGAGCACTTCCTGGAGTCCTTTGCCAAAGGATTGGGGGCCACCGTCAGTGTGCGTATTGAAAACATCAGCAATGACCTGCATACCAATCTTGAGGCGGTATTCAAAGCTTTTGGTCTTGCATTGGATCAAGCAACGCAAATTGATCCGCGCAGAAAAGGAGAAGTTCCATCAACAAAAGGGATTATTGATTAAAAAGGTCTCAAAGGCACAAAGTCACAATGACACAAGAAAAAGTAACATCGTTTTGTGACATTGTGCCGCTGTGACATTGTGACTTATAAAAGTTAATATCTTATGATTGCTATCATTGATTATGGAATGGGAAATCTGCGCAGTGTGCAGAAAGCGCTAGAAAAAGCAGGGGCCGATGCCTTGATTACCCAAAACAGGGACGATATCGAGAAAGCCTCGCATGTTGTTTTGCCCGGCGTAGGAGCTATGCAGCCCGCTATGGAAAAACTAGAATCTTTGGGCCTTACCGAATCCATTAAGAAGTGCATAAAGGAAAAGAAGCCATTTTTGGGGATATGCCTTGGATTTCAATTGCTTTTTGAAAAAAGTAACGAGGGAGGCCATGTTAAAGGCTTAGGTTTGTTGCCGGGGAACGTCAAACGATTTGCAAACGATCTGAAAGTTCCCCACATGGGATGGAATCAGTTGGATATCCAACAGAAAGATTGCCCTCTGTGGAAAGGAATTGAAAATAAATCTAATGTTTATTTCTGTCATTCGTATTATGTAAAACCAGATGATGTTGCACTTATTTCAACGATAACGGATTATGGAATGGATTTTACATCAGCCATCTCAAAGAACAATATCTTTGGCGTGCAATTCCACCCTGAAAAAAGCCAGGAGATAGGGCTTGCCATTTTAAAAAATTTTATGGAGATAGCGCCATGACCATTATCCCGGCCATCGATATCAAAGAGGGGAAAGTCGTCCGTTTGGCTCAAGGACGATTTGATGATGTGACCATCTATTCCGACGACCCGATCGCTATGGCCCAAAAATGGGTTGACAAGGGAGCAAAATATCTTCACGTCATTGATCTGGACGGAGCCTTATCCTGCGAAATGCAGAACTTTGGAATAATCAGCAAAATCGCACAAACGGTCAAAGTCCCCATTCAAGCTGGCGGTGGCGTTCGTGCAAAAGAAGACATCGCTTCTTTGATCAATGCGGGAGTCAAACGTATCATTTTAAGTACACGAATCCTTGATGATTTAAAATTTTTGAAAGATGTGTTGCATTATTGGCCCAACAATATCGCCGTCAGTTTGGATTGCGCAAATGGCATGATCGCCGAAAAAGGATGGACAAACATCACAAACAAAAGGGCTACTGATTTTGTCGTTGAGTTAGAGAACTTAGGATTAAAATATCTCATCTACACCGACATTAAACGCGATGGCATGTTGTCTGGTCCTAATTTTGGTGGGATCAAACAAATTTTGGATAATACAATCAATATTTCGGTCATTGCATCAGGAGGTCTTAGAAGTATCAAAGACATCAACCGCTTACTGGCTATCAAATCTCCCAGATTGATTGGAGCAATAACAGGAAAAGCAATTTATGAAGGAACCCTTGATCTTGAAATGGCTTTAGAATTATGCTCACAAAAAGAATAATTCCTTGTTTAGACGTCAAAGACGGCCGTGTGGTCAAAGGCGTCAATTTTGTTCGGCTAAGAGATGCCGGAGACCCTGTGGAGATCGCCAAAAGTTATGATAATGCGCAAGCCGATGAGATTGTATTCCTGGATATCACCGCAAGCCATGAACGAAGAGCCATATTCCTGGATGTTGTCCGAAACACGGCAGAACAAGTATTTATGCCTCTGACCGTTGGTGGAGGTATTCGTGATTGTGAAGATATCAGGGATTTATTGAACGCAGGATCCGATAAGGTTTCTATCAATTCCTCGGCTGTAAAAGATCCCAATTTGGTGAAGCAAGCCGCTGAAAAATTTGGCAGCCAATGCATAGTGGTGGCCGTTGATGCCAAGAAAAATAACGGATCTTGGGACGTTTATATTCACGGAGGACGCATCAATACCCAAAAGGATGCGATTAAGTGGGTCAAAGAAGTAGAGCGCTTGGGAGCAGGCGAAATTTTATTGACCAGTATGGATTGCGACGGAACAAAGGATGGATATGATATTCCTTTGACCGATCAGGTTTGCCGTGCCGTCAATATCCCTGTTATTGCATCCGGCGGTGCAGGCAAAATGGAAGATTTCAAAGAGGTTTTTACAGAGACCTCTGCGGATGCGGCTCTTGCCGCATCGGTATTTCACTATGGAGAAATGGCTATTTCGGATGTAAAAAAATACCTGAAAAACAACGCGATTGAGGTTAGAACATGAGTTCAAAAAATATTGAAAAAATTCAAATTACTAAACGCTCTTTGAAGAATCTGAGGTTCGACAAAAATGGACTTATTCCAGCTATTATTCAGGATTACAAGACAAAAAAAGTTTTGATGATGGCCTACATGAACATCGACTCTCTAAAAGAAACATTAAAGTGTGGCAAAACATGTTTTTGGTCCCGATCAAGAAAAGAGTTTTGGACCAAAGGCATGACATCCGGACATTTTCAGTATGTTAAAGATATCTATTATGATTGCGATTGCGATACCCTGTTGATCAAAGTCCGCCAAATCGGTGTCCCATGCCACACATTGAAGAAAACATGCTTTTACCGAAAAATAAAGGATAAATAAAACACATGATCTATCCGTCGCAGGAACAATTTATCAAATTGACAAAAAAGGGAAACCTGATTCCCGTTTACAGAGAAATACTCGGGGACCTGGATACGCCGGTTTCTGCCTACATGAAGATTGCCAAGGGGTCAAAATACTCTTTCTTGCTTGAGTCCGTTGAGGGAGAAGAGAAGATCGCCCGCTATTCCTTTTTTGCTAAGGACCCTGAGCTGATCATCAAAAGCAAAAACAATAAGATTGAAATCTCAAAATTCAAAAACGGCAAATTAAAAAAAGAATCTCAAAAGATCAAGGACAATCCACTTTCTTTTATCCGCCAAATTATTTCCAAATTCAAATTTGTCAACATCGATGGATTGCCGCGATTCTGCGGAGGCCTCGTTGGATATCTGGGTTATGATACCGTCCGTTTTTTTGAAAAACTCCCTAACAAACCCAAAGATGACCTCAAGCTTCCTGATATGCTTCTCATTCTTGCCAAAGATCTTGTCATTTTTGATCATCTTAATCATAAGATCAAAGTCGTGAGTTGTGTTGAAATCAAAAAAGGTTCTTCCAAAGAAAAGATCCTCGTTCAATATAAAAATGCTTTAAAGAGAATTGATCAACTCAATACATTGATCAAAAAACCCCTTTTGCTCAAAGGAAAAAACTCAGAGAAAAATAAAAAGACACAGATTCGTTCAAACTTTACCGAAGAAGGGTTTAAACGGATCGTCGTCGAAGCAAAAAAACAAATACGTAAAGGAGAGATCATCCAGACCGTTCTTTCTCAGCGTTTTTGCGTGAAACTCAATACTGAAGCCTTCAACGTTTATCGAGTGCTGAGGGATCTTAATCCTTCACCCTATATGTATTACCTTCATTTCGGGGATATCAAGATCGTAGGATCTTCTCCGGAATTGCTTGTCCGCTGTGAAGAGGGTGTGGTTGAGACAAGGCCCATTGCAGGAACAAGGCCTCGAGGAAAAAATGAAAAGGAAGATCTGGCTTTAGCCAAAGATCTTTTAGCTGATCCCAAAGAACAGGCAGAGCATATCATGCTCGTTGACCTTGGTAGGAATGATTTGGGACGTGTCTGCAAACGTGGTTCTATATGCCTATCGGAGTTCATGACCGTAGAAAAATATTCCCACGTTATGCATATTGTCAGTAACGTCAAAGGGATCCTTAGACCCAACAAGGATGCTTTTGATGTTCTTCAGGCTGCATTCCCGGCAGGAACATTGTCGGGTGCGCCCAAAATAAGAGCGATGGAAATTATTGACGATCTGGAAAATGTCTCCCGAGGACCCTATGGCGGCTGCATAGGTTACTTTAGTTTTTCCGGGAATCTTGATTCCTGCATTACGATCCGCACCATAGTCGTGAATAAAAAGGACGCTTATATTCAGGCCGGTGCCGGTATTGTTGCAGATTCCGACCCGAAGAAGGAATATCAGGAAACCGTCAATAAAGCAAAGGCTCAGATCCTGGCGATTGAGACCGCTCATCGTCAGTTTAACGAAAAAAATGAAATATAATCCATACTCATGATTAAGGAGGAAGTTTAATGGAAGTTTGTATTCGATTACAAAAAGCCGGCAAATCGGCTAAAAAACGTTACAACTATCGTATTGTGGCTATGAGCCGTTCTCAAGCCAGACAAAGTCGGGCTTTAGAAATTCTTGGGTATTACGATCCTGCAAAAAATCCTGCAGTCATATCCGTAGACTCCCAAAAACTAGAAAAATGGATCAAAAATGGAGCTCAAATGAGCGATACGGTCAGAACCTTGGTCAAGAAAATAAATAAATAATAATCCTAACGTAAATATTTTTGATCACACAAAAGAAAGGACATGATTATGCCGACAGGACAACAACCGGCAAATCCGCTGATTTTAATCGCACTTATCGGAATCATTTTTTATTTCATTGTCTTTAGACCCGAAAAAAAGGCAAAAGCAGAACGTAAAAAGAAATTAGCCGCCATTAAGAAAAACGATGCCGTGATAACGGCAGGAGGCGTTCACGGCACTATTGTCAATGTCAAAACAAATACCGTTATGGTGCGTGTAGATGATAATGTCAAAATTGAATTTGATAAAGAAGCGATTACGACCATCGAACCAAAAGAATAAAAATAAACAAATCTTCAAAGCAGGAGAGAAACTTTATGACTAAAAATTTAAAAATGCGCCTTTTCATAATTTTAGGTGTTCTCATAACCGCCCTTTATTGTACCTTTCCTTTAGAGAAAAATATCAACCTTGGCCTGGACTTAAAAGGAGGGATGCATCTTATCTTGAAGGTTGAAACCGAAAAGCTGGATGCCAATGCAAAAAAAGATGCTGTCAGTCGTGCTATTGAAATATTAAGAAACCGTATCGACGGATTGGGTGTGGCCGAGCCCGTTATCCAAAAGCAGGGAATAGATCAAATCATCGTTCAGTTGCCCGGGATAACCGATCGTGACGCGGCGATTCGCATGATTGGCCAGGTCGCACAACTGGAATTTTATCTCGTCAGCGAAGATCCTCTCCTTTTTAAGGAAGCCCTTGACGGGAATGTCCCGGAAGGTTATGCGCTAAAAACAAAAAGGACGACGATAAACAACTGCTTCTGATAACACCACCCGCTCTGATGGGAGAAGCCGTCGCTGATGCAAGAGTCGAGGTAGATACCGCAAGTCTGGGACAACCCAAAATATCAATCAGCTTCAATTCCAAAGGCACAAAAAAGTTTGGAAAAATAACCAAAGATCATATCGGAGAAAAATTGGCCATTGTGATGGACGGCAGTATCCTTTCTGCTCCCACTATTCAAAGTGCTATTTTAAGCGGCAAAGGAGAAATAACAGGCACCTTTACATTTGAAGAAGCATCCCTTTTGGCTTTGGCGCTTCGCTCCGGTTCTTTGCCGGCTCCCATGCATATTGAAGAAGAAAGGACGATCGGCCCTCTCTTGGGGAAAGACTCCATTCAAGCAGGAATTCATGCGGCCATCATAGGAGGTGCATGCGTCCTTATCTTTATGCTCGTTTACTATTTGAAGGCTGGATTGATATCAGACATCGCTCTGATATTAAACCTTCTTTTGATTATTGGAACCATGGGATTGCTCAATAAATTGCTGCCTGACTCGCAAGTCACGTTAACATTGCCCGGTATTGCAGGAATTATCCTGACCCTCGGTATGGCTGTCGATGCCAACGTTCTTATCAACGAACGTATCCGTGAAGAAATCGATAATGGACGGCCTTTGCGTGCAGCCATCGCCAATGGATTCAATAAAGCCTTTAAGGCCATCTTTGACTCCAATTCAACCACGTTGATTGCCGCTTTCATGCTGTTCCAATTCGGGTCTGGACCAATCAAAGGCTTTGCCGTTACCTTGACCATCGGACTTTTATCGAGCTTATTTACATCTCTTTTTGTAACAAAAACCTTATTTTTCTTGCTTTTGGATCTTAATCTGCTTAAGTCTCTTGCCATGATGCGTATTTTTGCAGATACAAAAATCGATTTTGTCTCCAAGCGCGTATTCTGTTTTATCCTGTCTCTTGTCATCATTGGCATAGGGATGTTCAGTCTGGCCCAGAAAAAAGACAAGGCCTACGGAATCGATTTTTCCGGAGGACAAATTCAAGAATATCGTTTTCAAAAACCTGTTCAGGCCGATCAGCTCAGAGGCTTTCTGGAGGAAAAGGGTGTGGAGGATGCTGTCATTCAGCAGCTTGTCAAAAATAAAGATAATCCCAAAGAGGATGTAATTATCCGCACGCCCCAAGATACGTATGATACCGTCGTAAGCATTTTTAAAGAAAAAATGCCGGATAATCCATTTGAAATCCTTCGCATTGAAAAAGTAGGACCGGTTGTGGGGAAAGCTTTAAGAAAAGCGGCCATTCTTGCCATTATCTTTGCATTAGGAGGAATCCTTATTTATGTCGGCTTTCGATTTAACCATTTTGATTTTGCAACGGCAGGTGTTATCGCCCTTCTGCATGATGTCTTGATTACCATCGGCCTCCTTGTCATGTTGGGACGGCAAATTGATCTTTTGGTGGTAACGGCCCTTTTGACCATTGCCGGTTATTCTATCAATGATACCATCATCATTTACGACCGCATCCGGGAAAATACGGCTAAATCCCGTAAGGTTGTCCTTGCAGACATCATCAACGCAAGTATCAATCAAACCCTTGGCCGAACGATCCTGACGACCGTTACAACGCTGATCGTCGTTACTTCCTTATATTTTTTAGGAGGAGAAGTCTTAAACACCTTTGCCTTGTGTTTGATCATCGGCTTCGTCGCAGGAACGTATTCGACCATTTTTATTGCATCACCCCTGGTTTTGGCATGGCAAAA
>Ga0272441_10004098_pt1 | contig 26893 bp, 25 predicted proteins | sample SSMProp6N_FD_193582 | JGI IMG/M metagenome (GOLD analysis project Ga0272441, IMG submission 193582) | Marine sediment archaeal communities from Little Sippewissett salt marsh, Falmouth, MA, United States - SSM-Prop-6N | ecosystem: Environmental > Aquatic > Marine > Wetlands > Sediment ... | reverse complement strand
CCTGTATGTACCTCTCCACATACCACACGCTTCTATCGCGATTGTTAATTCTGAACTTGAGATTCCAGTTAGGAATCGTTCAATTGCTTCTTTAGAAAATGGAAATATATGCTCTCTATTTATATTTCCATTTTCATCCATTATACATCCTACAAGTTTCTCCTTGTGGATGTCTATACCACCACTCAGTTTTTCCATCTATATCACCTTAAGTGCTTATAATGGCAATAAGCACTTTAGTTATTATTTCAGAAAAAGAATTCTACTGCCATCAAATACTAGACATATAGAAATTTATTAAAACTTCAAAATTTCTTTAAATTCCATTTTTCCATGAGATGATAAGATAAATAAGTATTAATAGTTACTTTTTCTCCTGTAACTCTATATCGCAAGGGTAGAAATAGGATTATAAACCAATATTTATTATGTCATTGTATATTCAAGGATGGTAATATGTTTAAATGGTTTGATGCAAAGGTAGGAGTTGCTATTCTGGTAATAATAGTAATAATAATTTCTATTATAGTATTCTACTATATTAATAACCTATAGGTTAGAATCGATGTGAGGTATATACTTAATGATATGTAAGATATGTGGTGAAGAATATTTACTTGAAGATGAGAATGAAGGTGATATCTGCGAGAACTGTCTAGTATCAATAATTCGAACAGATAAGATATTTCCTGATCAAGAAAATTGCACTTAATCATATTAAAAAAAATTTATTTTATAAAACTTAATATTTTCATAATTATTTTAATGGATATTTTTAACAATATTATTAATTATATTTTTGCCAATACATTTTTTAACTCTACTATCACGTCAACTGGAGTTGGATCTATACCCCTTAAAACAGCAAGATAACAACTTACAAAATCACCTAGAAACATAGCATAGATCATTTTTGTGAGTGTTTTTTTACCAATTACTTCTATTTCAATTACATTACCTGCAACATCTTTGAATAAAGATCTCATAAAATCAAGTCGAGTTGTTATATGATACGGTTCCAATTTTTTATCTCTAAATAATAAACATGAGAATTTTTTTGAGACTTCTGGATCTTGGGACCATCCAACAATATCATTATGGTTACATTCTGAAACTATATCATATCTTGCGATAACCTTGCTATTCTCGTTAAATTGGTTACACCAACGTTTAGCTATTGGGTTATAAATTTTCCAACCATAGACTTGAGGTATGGTATTGAAAATTTTTCTAGCAATTTGTTTTGAAAGATTATCCTTCTCTGGTATATCCTTTTTGTTAGTTTCAACAACAGCATCTACAAATTTTAAAGTCTCTTCAATTTCTGATTCGATAATTATATTTAGTAATCCAATTTTTTTAAGTGACATTATAGGTATAAATAACATGTATGCAGTTGCAGCTCTTGGAACATAACCAGTTGGTATCTTGATATGTGAAATGCATAGGTTTTTACAATAATCCTGTAGCTTTCCACCAGAAGAAATTCCAATAATTTTACATTTTTTCTGATATGCATGTTTGAAGGCAGATAACGTCTCTTCTGTATTACCGGAATAGCTTTGGGATATTACTAAGGTATTTTTATTTGCCCATTTTGGGAGATCATATGACCGGTTTATAAATATTGGAATATTCAATTTATTTCTAAATAGACTATTCATGATGTCTCCAGAAATAGCTGATCCTCCCATACCACTAATGATGATATTATCAATTTTAAACAAGCTATTTATATTTGAAGAATCTGCAATATTTATTGCATCTCTTATTTGCTCAGGAAAATTTGCTAGCGTATCAAGCATGTTAGATTTGTCAATTTTTGAGATAAATTCGATATCATCTAGCATATCATCTCAACCTAAAATTTTCATTAGAATATTTCCTTCTCAAATTAGTTAAGTAAAAGTTGATTACTATTTAGATATTTTCTTTTATTTTATGTTTTATGTAAAAATTTAAAAAAATAACAAAATATTTTCAATAAATATTACAAAATTATTGCCAATAAAAATATAATTAAACCTAGTGCCATAGATAAGCGTAAAATATCTGATGATTTTCCTGCATTTTTTACATCATGTAATAGTAGTATGATTGCATATAAAGCAACAAAGGCTACAATAAGAGCTAAAAACACATACCACTCGCTGAACATAAATACACTATAAAAAACTGGTAAAAATAACAACCCTATAGATATTATTATTAGGAAACATGCAAAATATACTGCTGATTTTTTACCTATTAGCAATGGAAGGGTAACTCGATTCATTTTGTCACCTTTAAAATCACGAACATCCATAAGAACTTCCCTGCCAAGAAAAATAAAAAAGCAAATTAAGGTAAAAAAAGTTGGTTTAAGAAGTTCGCCAATTATTGCCCCGCCAAATGTAAAAGAAATACAAGTTGTAAATGCAACGACTACATTACCAATAAAAAAATGATTTTTCAGAGTTAACTCATAAAAACAAATAAGAATAATTGCAATAATAGCAATTATTGAACAAAAGATATTTATTAATAAAGACAAAGACATACCAATTATAAAAAAAATAATACCAATATACAAACCATAAATTGGTTTAAAAATACCAGAAGGTAGAGGTCTTTTGGGATGGTTTATCATATCTATTTCATAGTCAAAATAATCATTGAAAGGCATACTGCCTGCACCAATAAAAAAGACTGCGAGCATAGCCAACAGTAAATCATTTGAAAAATATGGTGATCCAGATGCAATTGCACCAATATATACACAAATAATTCCAAGAATGGAAATTTCGGGTCTTAGCAACCGTATAAACCCCCATAATTTTTCAATCATTATTTTCATAATAAGTTAAAACTTATTCTCCAATTTTATACTAAACATAAAATGATTATTCGCTAATAAATATTGTCATTGTCCATATATTTATAATTGATGGCTTTAAATTTAAAAACTTTTACCGAAATGTTTATTTACAATGTATGACAAATATTAACATGGGGGTATTTAAAATATGATAATTGTAGGCTTGATTATAGATTCAGATGAGGCAGAGGAAATTGAAGAAGTTGCAAAAATATCAATTCTTGGGAAAAGAATAAGAAGTTTATTGAATCAAATCTTATTCTAATGATAATTTTGTCAAGTAACTAGTAATTACTAAAACTACGATTGAAATAGCTATTGCCCAAATTGCAGATAATAGACCAAATGTTGGAAGAAAACCAAACTGAAAAAGAAATATTGAGAACTCTCCAACTAAAATACTCGCAATACATCCATATTTTGTAGCATTTTTCCAGTATAGTGCAGCGATTGTTGTTGGACAGAGAACTGCTAGACCTGAAAATGTTGTTTTTACAAGTGTTCCCATAATTCCTTCGCTTGGATCGTAATTGGTTATTACAAACAATATTGCAAATAAGGATAAGATAACAATTACAATTCTTCCAATATTAATATCTGATATTCTAAATTTGTTTAAAGGTAAATCATTTGAAAGTATTGTAGAAAGCGATAGGAGCTGGGAATCAGCAGTTGACATTAAAGCAGCAAGTGCACCAACCATTACAAAAGCATAGACAAAACCTGGTGCATAGTTTAATACCATCATTGGTAAAACCATATCTTTTTGATCTGGAATAATTCCCACTCCATGTGCCCAAACACCAATAAGTACAGGAAATAAAAACATAAATGATACAACAATTGGATAAAAAATCATAGAATATTTAAGTGATTTTTCGTCTTTTGCCGTATAAAATCTTGAAAATATCTGTGGAAACATCGGATCTGCGAATATCCAAAGAAGCATAAATGAAAACCATATAAGTGGTGTAAAATAGCCTCCACCTCCTGGACGAGTAAATAATTCAGTATTAGCATTATATGCCATTGTATTTGCTACTTCAAAACCACCAAGGTTGATAGAAACAAATACAACCGCAATAGTCATTGCAGAAATCATTAAAATCCCTTGTATTACATCCGTCCATCCAGATCCTCTCATCCCTCCAAACAAAACATAGATCATTATTATAAACATAGTGAATATTGCACCAATTTGCCAATTCACTGTCGCACTTGTGACGCTTTCTATAATCATTCCTGCCCCAATTGCTTGTGTTGCTAGATATGGTATAGTAAATATTACCATTACTCCCATAAAAATTAATCTTAGACTTGTACTATTGAATCTATCCCCAATAAGTTCAGGAGGTGTTATGTATCCTTTTTCCTTTCCAAGCATCCATACTTTCCTACCGATGATATAGAACATGATGGCCATTATTGCGGTTCCAAAACCCATTATACCATATTGACCAAAACCGCTGTCGTATGCTTTTCCAGCAAAACCAAGAAATGTAAATGCTGAAAAATTAGTTGCAGCAAGTGTAAAAAACAAAATAATTGGACCGAATGTTCTATTTGCTAAAAAATAATCTTCAGTAGTTTTTTTTGTTTTTTTATGAGCATATATACCTATGATTATAAGAAAAGCAAAGTATATGATTACAAGTATTAAGAACTCAATCATTTGGAGTTCCCCCAAAAGGTTTTAGAAAAAAAGTAGAATACAATAGAAGTAGACAAGGTTAAAATAAATAAATATGCTATCCATAATGGAAGACCAAGAATCAATGGAGTTGATTGATCCCATCCCCAAAAGTCCATTGATAATAAAAATAAACCAATTAACAAAATGTACCATATGATATTATTTTTCTTAGGAAACCAGAACGGTAGATTTTTCATATATATCCCCGAATAATCTATCATTTCCTAGTTTTAACGGCTGGAAATAGGTAAACAATGCCGTATTAATGGTCATAATTAATTATTATAAATCAATAAATTTATTTAATATTATTGTTTATTTTCAATAAGCGATTTTACTAACCCTTATTAAACTTATCTCAAATCATCATATTAAATTTTTTCACAATAATTAATTATATTCTTAAATCTAGCATATTTCAATGTTATAACTAATTACAAACAATTTTTATCATTTAAAATAATTGATAATCCCCTCTTTCTGAAGCCTATTTTTCACTTGAGGATAAAGTTTAATTTTTTCTTTCTCGACAATTATTTTAACTATACCTATATCCTTTAATCTATCAAGAAATGGTTTAATATCATTACTTATTGATACTAATGCAATATTAAAACTAATCTTTGAATCTTTTAAATATTCAAGTGATTTCATTTGATATTTGTATCCATTTTCTGCGCCTGTTAAAAATGTAAACTCTTTAGAATCAATGCCCTTTATACAAATTCGTATATGAAGGTTTTTAAATTTTGATAAAGCCTCAACATATGTTGTATCAAAACCAAGTAGAATGCCATTCGTTTCTAGAATAAACACCAAATCACAATAAATATTTTCAATGAGTTTAATTAAATGTTGTCGTCCTATGGTAGGTTCCCCACCAGATATTCTTACTCGATGATAACATTTTGACTTTGCAATATTTATAATTATTTCAGCAACTTCTTGAGGTGAATAGAATTTACCTATATTCTTTGTATTCCATACACTATTTCCAGACCAACAAAACTTACAACGTAGATTACACCCAACAATATCAGCTGTGGCTATACCTCCATAAAATCTTGCTGGTCGAAATCTATAATATTTTCTTTTTTTATCTTTTAATACTAAGTCTTCAATTTTTTTCGATAAATCAATCGGATTATACATCCTTATTAATAATAATCAATTAAAATTAAGAGTTTTTGGTTTCTATATTAATAAAAAACTGTTTAATTTAATATAATTTAAAAATTGTAGTGAAATATTAATAGACCATACATGTTAGAATCTTATTTGAGGTTTTCAAAATGATAGATTCATATTCATTTGGGCATATTGTAATTGAGGGTCGAATTTATAATTCTGACGTAATAATATATCAGGATAGTATAGATAATAAATGGTGGAGAAAAAAAGGTCATTTGCTACAAAAGGATGATATATCAGATATAATTAAAATTAAACCAGAAATTTTAATAGTAGGTACAGGAAAACCTGGATTAATGGAAGTTTCCGAAGATACTAAAAATTTTATTCAATCAAAAGGAATTAAATTGATAGTTAATAATACTGAAAATGCATGTAAAATCTATAATAAATTAAAAGATAAAAATAAGGTAATTGCGGCTTTACATCTAACCTGTTAAGCATATAAAAATATTTTATTTGTTTTTTTTAATTAGAATATTATTAATTTTTAATCATACATAGTAAGATTACTATTAAGAGAAAGAGAAAAAATAATTTTATTAATTATTTTAATCCCAGTATGTATTGAAAAAGTGGAAAAAGGTTTGGATGATTCTCAAGGAATCTTTGGAAAATTGTATTAATAAATATTTTAATTTTTGGCATGGATATTTCCAGAGTTGCCCAATCGCTTTCAGCACCTTCAATATCTTTAGCTTTTGCTTCAATAGTAAACATTCCTTGTGTGCTCCACGAATAATTCATATTATAAGATGTGCCAGAGTTTTGGAAAGTTGTCCAATTTGTAATATTGCCATCACCCCACTTTATAAAATAAGATACTTCATCTCCATCTGGATCTATAGATGAAAATGTATATTCGTAAAGGTTTCCAGTTTTTCCATCTATTTTCCCATCAATATTTGGTTTATCTGGTGGTAAATTATTAACTAAAAAGGAATGTGCTCCAAGTGCACCAATAAAAGGGTGATTTTCACATCGCCCTGAATGATCTTCTGCGTAAATATAATAATAAATTGTATCTCCAATTTCATGGATAGGAATAGTAGATTCATAATAATAACCATCCATATTATGCATTTCAATAGAATTCCATTCTCCACCTTCTACCTTCCAATACAATAAAGCAACAGTTACATTTTCTCTACTATAAGGTATGATCTTTGATTGTACATTATATCCATTATCACCTGAGATTGGAGTATGTTCAATATAAAGCATTCCTTTGTCTGGAATTTCTTTTACCCTACAATGCAGAGCATCTGTAGATAACCACTGATATTCTGTTGCAGAAATGCCAATTATATCATATCCCGGCATAGCATTTTCATAAGATTCAATTGCTTCATCATCCCACTGACTACTTGACATTGGAACAAGTACTTTCTCATTTAGAATCAATGAATTAATATAAGGTTCATTATTTGGATTGAAAACTCTTACAATCTCATAGTTTGTACCATAACAGCTTTTTTGTGTTTCGAAATAATCAACAGCTGATTCAATTTCACTATATTGTGAATGACTTTTTGGAACCTCTCTAATAATTATAACTTCTGGAGATAAAAATTTTGCCCAGCAGTCAATATGTTTAATATATTCACCATTTACATCTGGTACCATATAATATGTGTGAATACCAAGAAAATCATTTACAATCTCTTCAATTTCAGATTGTGTAAGATCTGGATTCTCTGCTTTAACTAAATCTGTTGAAATTGAAATGCCTTGCCCATCAGTCATATAATTTCCACCTGAATGTTCAAGATCCATATATTTTATAGATAAATTTTTATAAGTTGCATATTCTGATGGAATTGCATTATCATATTGTCTTGGTCTGTTATATTTAAAATCAACCACTTCCATTTTTTCTGCTGTTTCATTATAAATAAACCACGGTCCATAATCTCGTGTCCAATAGCTATTTGAATGAGCTATTAAAAAACTACAATTATTTAAGTCAACTTGATTATTCTGAAATAATATTTCTACTTCATTTTGTTGAGATAGGCTATCAACAATAGTTACAATTTCTACATCTTCAGACATTTCAGAAATAGCACTATATGGTATACCAAAACTATCCTCAGCACCGTAATTAATCAATACACCCTCAATTCTTTCGAATTCTGCAGGTTGTCTTAAAACTAATGATGTAACGTTTAAAGGTGTTAAAACTTCATCTGTTAAGTTTAAGAAATCATTATTTGATGTTGCTATTGTTGATATACTAATTAAAATAATCAGAATTACTAATAAAACTGGTATCATCTTTTTTATCATATTTTCTCCCCAATTCATTCTGTTTAATTATTGTAAAAACAGAATCTAATATAAGATAACCGTTATAAAAATATAAATCTTGCTATTAAAAATTAAAATTTATGATTTGATTGCTTTATATGATTATTTTGTTATTATTAATTTTTAAAAAAAACACACGTTTTTTATTGAAATATTAAAACTTTTTATTAAATTGAATTTCTAACAAATTATTGCTAAGTTTACCAATATGTTCTGGAGTTAATTCTTCAACTCTTTTATCCATAAAAGGTAATTCTCCGTTTTCAACGCCATAAATTTTTTTGAAAATATTTTTTATTTTCTTTCTCCTATGGTTAAACAACTCGCGAGTTAGGTTAAAAAAGAATTTTTCATCTGATACATTAAACGGATTAGTTTTTCTAGGCGATAAGGTAACTATACATGAATCAACTTTTGGTTGTGGATCAAAACTTGTTCTTGGAATTGTCTCAATAATTTCGCACATTGATTTATAGTATACACCAACAGATAATCTAGAATAATTTTTACTACCTACTTTTGCAATCATACGGTATGCAAATTCTTTCTGATAGATTAGTACAGCTTTGTTGAAATCGTACTGGAGAAATTTAAAAGTGATCGGGGATGAAATTTTATAAGGTAGATTTGAGACTATTTTGTTAAATTTTGGTAATGTTTCAAAATCTACATTTAACACGTCACTATGTATTAAGACTACATTTTTTGGTAAATATTTTTTAAGATTAGCTACAAGTTTTTCGTCAATTTCTATTGCAATAACTTTGTAAGCTCTTTTAGCCAAAAGTTCCGTAAGAATTCCTTTACCTGGTCCAACTTCAAGAACTACATCATCTTTTGTTATATTACAATAATTAATTTCTCTTTCTGCTATATTACTATCAATTAAAAAATTTTGACCAAATTCCTTAGATTTCATAAGTTATATATCAATAATGTTTTTTCGAAATTGGTGGACGAGTAAAAAGACGATATTTCTGATCTGGATCAGTAAGTTCTAATTCCACTCTTTTTGCAATAAGTTTATCTGGAGAACGCAAGAAATCAATACGATTACACATCTCATCAAAATTTGTAAATAGTTTCTTTCTACGTGCATCTAATATATCGTGCATCATTTTTTTGCCAAGACCGGGAAGTAGTTCCAAAACGTGAAATCTTGTAGATATTGCAGGAGCGTTGTTAAAGAATTTTATAAAATAAGTTTCTCTATTGTGAACTATATCAAGAATAATATAAGGCATTTCTCCATGTGCAGTAGAGGTTAACGAATCATAGCTAATTCTGCCTTTGATCTTTTTTATTTTATTTCTTTGCACTGCATCCTTTCCAACATATATTCTTTCACCTATGTTAACAGATATATTTTCCTTTGGGACTAATTCAAGCAGTGTAAATTGGTTTTCACCAATACCATAAACAACGGGATATCTTTTATGAGGTGGCACATCTCCTCGTCCCTTTGCTAGATAATCCAAAACGTAGACAAAATCCTCCACAATTTAATCCTCCAAATTACTCAATATAATATTTATTAACTATTTCCAATATATTTTTAATTTTGTTATCATCTAATGTAATTCTATCCTTAGCAAAAATTGTTTTAATATCATCATTTGTTTTCGGAGTTAAATTAGCTATTTTATATGCATGAATTTCATTTAAAAAGTCTAAACTCATAAGTTCCTTTATCATATTTTTTGCTTTAGAAACAGTTAATTTTGCAAATTTCTGAGCATGATCTAATGCTATTTTTTGTTCATATGTAAGTTCTTTTCTTTCTTTTTCAACCTTTTTAAGAATATTTTTAACCTCAGGAATAGATATATATTTTGTGCTATTGTTTGATACCACTATTGCACCATCCTTAAATGTACTGGTTTAATAATCAAAGTTTTATGTTTTTTGCCTTCATTTATACCAACTATATACGATTCTCCTTGTTTCCCTTCAATTTTTCCAGTTTTTCCTTGGAAGCGTATATGTGGCATGCCCTTATGAAACGAAGGGTCAATAACAATATTAACAGAACTTCCTTTTTCAAACTGATGTAATGTTCTTGTAATAGTGGAATTTCCTCTATCTCTTGGTTTTTTTCTTAATATGTGTCTACTTTTGCTCCTTATTCCTTTCGAACGTTTAACCATTTTATTCCCCCTTAATGTTTATTACATCTAATTCCTTTACTTTACAGGGAAATCCAATCATTTCACTTATGTTTGGAATTGTTCTTCCATCATCACCTGAGATTAATTCCTTTATATATGTACCTGATTGTGCTTCTATTATCAAAGTTGCATTATTGATATCTATCGATTCTATATCAAGATTATATATATTCCTATCTCTAACTATATTTGCCCGTCTACTAGCCACTCTTGACGGTGTAAATTGTCTTATCTTTTTACCCCGTAATGTCTGAACTACCTTTTTAAGCTTTTCTTTATTTATAGCTTTTTCCCCTATAAATACAACTCTATATTGTTTTTTAAAATCATTACTTTTAATACGAACTACTTCATTTTTATTAGAAAAATGTAGATTATTTACTTTAATTATTCCTTTATTATTTGTATTAATCTCATCTTCTACACAAACTAAATCCAGATTTCTAATTTTTGGATTTTTAATCTCAATAACAAAAGGTCTTCCATTTCCAAGCATACGAACATCAATGTCTTCTCTTCCACTACCATGAAAAGACTCCCCATCACCTCTCGTTTTTTCTAATATATGCTTAGAAATCAATTCTTCTACACTTGTTTTATACATTTTACCAGTATAATCACATTTTTTACATCCTTTTCCTTTACATATTCTACAAAACCATTTAGTTTGTGGAATATCACGTTTATATTTGTTATATCTACCATAAATATAAATGGGTTTTATCTGAAGATTTACCACATCATATAAAGTATCAATTAATACCATTATTGTCGGTTTTTCAAAATCTACTTTTTTATTAGATTTTATTTCTAATATCTTACCAATTTCTCTATTCAGCTCCATTTTTATAGGTTCTGAATATTCTTGACCATAAAATTCCAATAACTCTTGCTCTCTTTCCAAAATCTCTTCATCTATTCGTGAGCCTACTAAAAACGTGTCAAAATCATATTCTTTTAAATAATCTAAAATTAAATCTGCGAAATTTTTTATCTCATCAAATAATCCTAAACAAAGCCAACAGTTCTTAATTTTGATATTTTTATAATCAACCATGTTTTTCCTTAGTTTTCGTCCTCTATCTTCATTTGTTATTCCACGCTCTATTGATGCAAATAGTCTCCCAAGACAATGATCACACAATTTATACTTTGACAAGACTTTTTCGGCAAGAAAAACGATTTTTTTATTATTTAAAGAAATGACCATTTAATAGGTTTAATAACAGATGATATTTTAAATATTGGTATCAAAAGATAATGATAACATCTAAAAAAAATTGTGTTTCAATAATATTTTAATATATTCACAATATACACTCTGAAGCCTTAGGCGGTATACAATATGGTTAAAGTATCTCCATTCAAAGGTATAACATATAATAAGGAAAAAATTGAAAAACTTGATTATGTAATGTCTCCACCTTATGATATTATTTCTCCAGAATTGCAAAAAGAACTTTACAAAAAAAGTCCTTATAATTTCGTAAGACTAATACTTGGTGAACATCATCCCAAAGATAATAATAAAAACAATCGTTATATAAGAGCTAAAAAGCAATTTGATAAATGGTTAGAAGAATTGATTTTGACCGAATCAAATAAAAAAGCTATCTTTCCATATAAAATTGAATATAAGGTTAATAATCAATCTAAAACCATGAATGGTTTTTTATTTTATTAAAATTGGATCCAGATTATGAGCTGGTAAGAGCTCACGAAAGAACATTATCTAAGCCCAAAGAAGATAGATTAAATCTAATTAAATCATGCAAAGCAAACCTTGAACCAATCCAATTGCTATATATTGATGAGAAAGACGAAATTAGAAAGAAAATCGATAAAACACTTAATGAACCTATAATAAACATAAAAGGATATGATGGTTTTACCCACAAATTGTGGAAACTAGAAGATGAGAATGTTCATTCTATGATAAAGAAATATCTTGAAGATGAAATTTTGTTTATTGCAGATGGGCATCATAGATATCAAACTGCAATTAATTATGCTAATGAAATGAAAGAAAAAACCGGAAAATTAGACGAGGATGAGCCATTTAACTATCGCATGGTAATTCTTGCAAATATGTTTGATAAAGGAATATCGATCCTTCCAACACATAGATTGATTAAAAAATCTATTATTAATATCAAGGATCTTTTGAATAGTTTGGAGAAGTTTTTTAATATTAATGAAGTAACAGTTGAAAATAAAAACTATGATTTAATATTAAAAATAATAAAAGAAGAACTTAAGACAAATACAGAACATAAATTTGTGATGTATGTTAAGGGAAAATGTTACATTTTAAAATTAAAAGACGAAAAATATATGAATGAGTTTGCTAGTGAACATTCAAGAACTTGGCAAACATTAGACGTATCTATCCTACATAAAATTATTTTAGAACATTTAATGGACATAAATCAAAATAATATCGAAGATCATGTAAATTATACAAGAGTTGATGAGGAAGCGATACGTTTTGTTGATGAAGGTAGGTATGATTTATCTTTTTTGATGAATGCTACGAAAATTGAAGAGTTAGAGACCATAGCAAATGCTGGGGAACATATGCCTCAAAAATCTACCTATTTCTTACCAAAAATGCTTTCAGGTCTTGTCGTCTATAAAATGAAAATATAAAAAAATAAATATTTACTTAATACAAATTTTTTTTATATAAATTAATTGATAAAGTAATTATAAGAAAAAATAATAATTATCTTAATAATAAAGATTAAACATCTTAATTAATTTTTATCTCGAACATATTAATAAAATATCATCCACCAGTTACATTAATAAACAAATATTTATTCCCATCACCCACTATGTCACTGTTAGAAAATCTGTTATTATTATTCATTATACTTTTTATTTACTTTTTGATAGTAATTATTCTTAATAAAAAAGGTATCCTTGAAAAATATAACATTTCTCTTTATGGACCAGCATTATTACTTCGAACTAAAAGAGGGAGAAATTTTCTTAAAAAAATAGCAAATAAAAAAAGATTTTGGAAAGCTTTTGGCAGTTTTGGTATAGTATTTTGCTTTATTATGATGATTTTAATGATTACCCTACTGATATTTCAAACATGGACTGTAATAGGATTTACACCAGAACAAAAAGAAGTATTGCCTGGTATTGAGTTTGGATTATTAATTCCAGGAATTAATCCTATACTCCCACTTGAATATTTAGTCTATATACTTATAGCATTAATAGTTGCAGTAGTTGTTCATGAATTCTCTCATGGTATTCTTACATTTGCAAGTAAATTAAAGGTTAAATCTCTAGGCATTCTTTATCTTATTGTCCCTCTAGGGGCCTTTTGTGAACCTGATGAACAACTACTAAGAAAAACAAAAACTTCAAATCGTATGCGTGTATATGCTGCAGGACCAACATCTAATTTTGCAGTTGTTTTAATTAGTCTTATACTTTTCTCTTTTGTTTTTATGTCAGCTGTTCATCCTATAGAAGGAACACACGTTTTTTATGTAGTAGAAGATACGCCTGCAGATGAAATTAATTTATCCCCTGGAACTGTTTTAACTAATCTCAACGACACCAAAATAACAAATATATCAGATTTCTATTATATAATTGGTAATACTATAGCTGGACAAAGGGTTAATATTTCTTATTTTAAAGAAGGCTCAATTCATTCTACAAATATTACATTAGCAGATCGATATCGTTATACAAATAATGAATCTCATAAAAATCTAAGTTTTCTGGGAGTAGGATTCAATCCTTATGAGGGATATATTTCGGTGCTTAAAAATCCATTCTCAAATAACATTCCAAATAATTTAATATTATTATATGCTCTTCCATTTTTTGGTTATATTGCAGGATATAATCCAATTGCATCACCTTTTACAAACTCGTTATTAATAAACGGACCACTTAGTCTAATACCAGATAATATTTTTTGGGGGATAGTAAACACAATTTACTGGATTTTTTGGTTAAATCTTGCTGTTGGATTGTTTAATGTATTACCTATAATACCGCTTGATGGTGGCATTCTTTTCAATGACGCTATAAAAGCCTTTATAAAGAAAATAAAAAAGAATATTACAGATGAACAAAGAGAAAAGATTGCGAAAAATTTTTCTGCAATAATATCTCTTTTAATTCTATTCATTGTATTATTTCCATGGATTATAAAATACTTTTAAAAATATGGTTTAAAAATTAAATAATATAAATTGTTTTAATAAATCTTTTTTTAGCTAATTTCCATTTTCAAGATTTACTTTACATGGTGATGGTATTTTCATACCTGCTTTACGTAGTGCACTTTTTGCATGAACAAGATTCTGTTCGTTAGTTTCAATTGTCATAATTATCTGATTTGCACGCACTCTCGCAGCAATTGAAACAATTTTTCCCCATGATGATCTCATACCTTGAGAAACCCTATCAGCACCCGCACCAGTTGCTTGTTTATTTTCCCTCAAAACAACATGAGGATAAGTCCTAACCTTTAACCTGTAATTGTTAGTTCCGGCTTTTTTATCCATTGTACGATTTGCAGTGATACGTGCTGCCTCTAAGGCATTGTGCCTAACTTGACATTGTTCAACAGAAACTAGTGAAATCATTAAAGGATAATCTGCTTTTTTATTACCAAGAACAAACTGTGTTATCCGCGGGTTTGGTATACCGCCCATATACTCCTTCCTAGTTGAAAGGTGACCCCTTGTATATCTGTACATACTTCCTGGTTTTCGTGCCATAGTTCACATCCTATATTTAGTACAAAGGATAATCGAAATAAATATGTTATTTCTTGCACAATTATTGTAATTAATGTCATTACTTCTTTTGTGAAAGGAAAATAAATTTCAATTTTTCCTTGTTAGGAGAGAGGTTTATAAGTATTCCATTAAAATATTTTTTGGTTGACTAATAGATTAAATAGTGATATTATAAATTTTAATCATAATAATAAAATTTCTTAAGTAATTATTTTAAAAAAAAGTATTTATCTTGAAAATTTGATTTTATAAGTTATTTGCTATCGAGTTTTATAAAATATAAAAATAACATAGCAGGTCCTAAAAACCAGGCAGAATATAGAAATACTCGACCAAAACCTAGTAATATTACCAAAGAACCACTTATGGTGTTACCCCCTACGAAACCAGCATTTGCTAAACTAGTTAAAATTGAAAATTGAGCAGCACCAACTTTTTGATTGGTAATATCCATCAACATGGCAACATTCACTGTAAGGTAACCACCGTATAAAAATCCAATTAGTCCATATATTAAACCTAAAATCTGCCAACTATTTGCAAATAATAGTGTAGCTGTGAAGAATAAACTTATCCCAATAAAAACATATAGGATTTTTTTCCTACCTATTTTATCAGCTATCAATCCACCAAATAAAGAACCAACAGCGGTCATCACTGGGAATATTGCAACAATAAATCCAATTTGGGCTATTTCAAACTTTAAAAAAACTCTCATATACAATGGAATAGCAAGAAGTAATATTCCAGTATTAATATAAAGTATGAATGAGAAAATTGATATGAGCTGTGTTCTTTTTTTTCTAAATTCATTTAATAGAATGTCTCCTATCTTTTCTGATTTTCTAATCGTTTTATTTTCCTTAAACAAAAGTGGAAATATGATTACGATAATTACTATTATACCAGCTACTAAAAATGAATAAGAATAGCTAATTTTTTGTGCAATGAATGCTAGTAAAAAAGAGCTAAATGCCATACCAATATGTTGACCTGCAAACATTGAACCACTTATTTTTCCCCTTTCTTCCTCATAAGAGGTTTCAATTGCCCAAGCATCAGCAGCAACGTCTAGGAAAATTACACCAGAAACACTGATGAATATAAAAAATGTAAATGGAATCAAGTAAATACCTGGATCTATGAATGCAGATATAAAAAGACCAGAAGCAAATAGAATACCACCTATTATTATGAATATTTTTCTACCAAATCTATTGAAATAATCAACTAATCCACCCCAAACAAATTTTATCGACCAGGGTAGCATAACTAATCCAATTACAAGAGTAGTTATTGGAAGAGTTATTCCTCTATCAACTAAATAAATAGGTAAAATTACCCATGCTAAGGATAATATAATACCTTGTATGAAATAAAGATTTGCGAATAGAAGATATTTTAAAAACCTACTTTTGGTAATATCAATCATTGATTATTTTCTACTCCTTATATCGATTCATGAGTTAATAATATAATAATTAAATATAAAATATTTCCTTCATATAACGATTACAACATCGTGAATAAAATAGCTTTATTAAACTCTAAAGAAAAAATCGTATTAAATATATTATTTATTAAAAACATTCATCAAATAAGATTGTAACTTGCATATTATATGATATTGAAAAAGTATAAACAGTTGAAAAAAATAAAAAAATAGATTAGAATTCAAATCTAAAATTCAAAAATACAACAGAAATTTATATAAAGGATAGGTAAATAAGGGCACACGCAATTAAATAAAAACTTAAGTTTCATGTTTTATATATAACTTTTGAAACTGTCATTGTTTTTATTATTTTGTAATAAGAAAAAACTCCATAATTTAGGAGGTAGTAAGAAATGAAAGGAAAAGTAAAATGGTACAATGCAAGAAAAGGATATGGATTCGTGGAAGGCGAAGATGGAAAAGATGTCTTTGTCCATAACACAGCCATACCCCAGGGAACCTTTTTGAATGAAGAGGACCAAGTTGAATATGAAATAGAAGATTCAGACAGGGGACCCAAAGCAGTAAACATAAAAAAGTTGTAAAAACATATTAGATTTTTAATAAAATTATTGAATGTTAGGATAATTTGTTTTTCTCTTTTTAATTGTTTTTTGGTAGGGCATTTGCCCTCCATATTTTTTATTTTATAAATTTTTTTATTGTGGAAAAATCTTCATTTAATAATAATTCTAATCTTTGAATTAGGTGCAAAATTCTTTAAATATTACAATAGTTCTAGGTGACATGGATTATCCCTTAACCGAGGCTAGAAAAGAGATCATAAACAAATTAAAAAATGTATTAATTAAACTAGACTATAATTTTGAACCAAAACTTGAGATACCATCTGAAGGGTTAGGTGATTTTTCATTTCCATGTTTTACTTTAGCAAGCTTAATTAAAAAATCACCTAAAGATGTTTCAGAAGAAATTGCTAAAAGGATAAAAAAAGGTAAGTGGATAAAAAAAGTTAAAAGTAAAAGTGGATATGTAAATTTCTTTATTGATAAGCAAATTCTAATTACTTCTACTCTTAAATCAATTGATGATAAAAAAGAAGATTATGGGAATCTTAAAAAGAAAAATAAGAGGGTTATCATAGAACATACCTCAGCAAATCCAAATGGTCCCTTACATGTAGGTAGAGCAAGAAATCCAATAATTGGTGACACGCTTGTTAGAATTTTTAAAGCTGCAGGATTTGATGTCGAGTCGCAATTTTATCTTGATGATATGGGTAAACAAGTTGCAATACTAACTTGGGGACTTGGAAATTTAAATTCAAAAGATATTCCAAAATCTAAATATAATAAATCAGATCATAAAACTGTTGGATTTTATCAAGTAGCTAACAAACTTATGAATGATGATGAAAAGATTTCTAAAGAAATTAGTAATATTATTAAAAATAGTGAAAAAGGAGAACAAAAAACTATAGAACTTGCACATAAAGCATATTCTCCTGTCCTTAAAGGTATAAATGAAAGTCTTCAACGTATTAATATAATTATTGATAGATACATCCCCGAATCAGATTTTGTAAAAAATAAAAGTGTTGAATTTGTTGTTGAAAAACTAAAAAAATCTAATTATTGCGGAAATGAGGATGGGGGGCTGTATTTAGATTTAGAATCTTTTGGGATTCATGGAAGAAACACCAAATTTTTTTTCACAAGGAGTGATGGCACTACCCTTTATGCAACGCGTGATATTGCATATCATCTATGGAAAGGAAAGCATGCCGATAAGCTGATAAATATACTTGGTGAAGATCATAAACTTGAATCAAAACAAGTTGAAATTGCATTGAATTTATTGAATGTAAAGTCCATACCAATACCAATTTTTTATGCTTTCGTTTCTATGCCTGGTGGAAAAATGTCTACCAGACATGGAAGAGTTGTTTACTTAGATGATCTTATTGAAGAATGCGTTAAACGTGCATATGAAGAAGTAAAAATAAGAAGAGATTTAGAACTTTCTGACGCAAAAAAGAGGGAAATATCTGAAATAATTGGAATAGGAGCATTACGATACAACATAATTAAAGTACAACCTGAGAAAGATATTGTTTTCAAATGGGAAGACGCTCTTAACTTTGAAGGAAATGCTGCACCATTTATACAATATGCTCATGCACGAGCATGTGGAATATTATCAAAATTGGGAAAAAATAAGGTTATCAAATACCCTGATTTCTCTTTGCTTAAACACGATTCAGAATATAATCTAGTAAAAAAGTTAGCAGAGTTTCCAATAGTTATTGATGATTCATCAAAAGGTTTCAAACCACATATTATTGCTACATATCTGTTTGACACTGCCTCTCGATTTAATCAATTTTACAGAGATTGCCATGTGCTATCAGAAAAAAATATTGAACTGAAAAAAGCTAGACTTGCATTAGTCAATTCAACAAGAATCGTTTTAAAAAATGGACTAAATCTATTAGGTATAATTGCACCTGTGGAAATGTAAAAATTATTCACTATTTTTGTTATTTTAATAATGCCCGATGAAAATCGCATTTAAAGTTAGTTAACCATAATTTCATAAATAAAATAATTTATTAGCCTTTATGCAGTATAAATATACAAATTACAGTTCTTTATTAAACAAAATAACAAAAATTGACAAACTTTTTGTTGGAGATTACACACTTGATCCTTATCAAAACTGTGAATTTAGATGTGGATATTGTGATTCATCGTTTGATGATACAATCTATATAAAAAGAAATTCCTTAAAACTACTTGAAAAAGAAATCAAGAAAATTGAAAAGGGTACGATTATTGTCGGCTCTGTTGTGGATCCTTATCAAAAGGTAGAACAAAATCAAAAAATTACTAGAAATCTTTTGAAAATCATCAAGAATAACAATTTCTCAGCTCATATCCTTACAAAATCAAATCTTGTTTTAAGAGATATTGATATATTATCTGAAATTGATAGATGTATTGTAACAATAAGTATAATCTCTCTAGAAGAATCTATATTAAGTATTTTTGAAAAAAATGTTCCTTCATCCAAAGAACGAATGAATATCATAGAGAAACTCTCAAAAAATGGAATTAAAACAGGATTGGCAGTTTTACCTGTAATGCCATATATTGTTGAAAAAGAATTTGAAGAGATAATAAAAATTGCTAAAAAAAATAGAGCGCGTTACCTTTTGCATAAGTGTCTTGAACTCAAGGGTGATCAAAAAACTGTTTTTCTTAAACTCCTCTATAATTTAAATCCAAATCTAATTAAAAAATATAGAGAATTATATAATGACAGTTATATACCCAATCAATCATACATAATTAAAGTGAAGGATATATTAGATCAATACTGTAAAAAATGGGATTTACCAATAAAAATTTAAATAAAATATGATAAAAGAAACTTTTTCTTTTTATTACTCATTTATCTCTTTTTTCTCCTTATTATAATTAAACTTATGAGAATAAATATTAAAACTAGAACAAATAGGATTGGTAAAAGATACTGTTGAATTAATAAAGCAGGTTCCTTTTTATATGGATGGTTTTCAGTACCAAACGGTGAATGTCCATCAACAGCAAAACCATTTTCTGGATTATATCTTAAATATTTTACATCTTCAATTTCCCAATGATTATTACTACTGAACTCTATACTTGGAACCCATACTCTTAGATCAGGATCACCATATAGGCAAACATTCTCTGCAAGATCCCACCACCATTGGGAAGATCCTTCACTAATAAATTCAATACCAACTTTACTTATTCCCTCTGCATAAATCTCACCGATAGTTTCACCTAAAGCAATCCCCCTTGGAACAGAATTCTGCCAAACATCTGAATACCATGATGTAGCCCACGGATCCATTATCTGGAATGGGGATCCGTGCCTCATAAGTGTTAAATGCAAATACTTACCTGCAGGTAAACAAGCAACGCTACTTACACCAGCAGAATGAATATTACCTAGAGCATCATCAACCATAGTTCCATTATACCATGCAGTTCCAAATCTCCCTAAAAAAACAGTAATAATTACACCATCATAATAGTCCTCTGTATCTTGAAGCCAATCCGGAGTTACAAGTCTAAGTAAGGGTAAACTTGCAATTTCACCAATTATATCACGAATTGGTCTTCTTGCAAGAGCCCAATCAAGTGCGGTTGGCAAAAATCTTGGGCCGATAGGATCAGGATTACCAGTGAGAGCAGGTAAGATACCATGTATATCAGAAGTCATTGTATCTGGTTCTTCTGTTGAACCCATAAACCATTCGTAACCTCTCCAAGGATTTGTCTCTTTAGTATAACCTGCAAGTGGAATTGGTGGATAACCACGAGGGTTTTCGTTTAGGACGTCCCAAAACATAAACATACCCCCATTTGGTGATGCGCCATGAGTGTTAACCATCCAAAACAGAACACCCTGATTTAAATTATTCATATTTGCTTCGAAATTAGTCGAATAAACTGTCTCATATCCCCCCCGTTTTAAATAAAACGGTTGAACTTCTGAACCACTTAGATCAGCTACAAAACCACCTTTCTCACCATTTACTGCTTCCATTACTCCTTCATCAATTGGTTCAAAAGATTGAGATTTTCCAGGTATGGTACCATCTGTACACTTGTATTCAAAACCCCAGTATTTACTTGCTCGACTATTGAATTTATGATCATAACATACTAAAGTATCAAGTACAGGATATTTGAAGACTTCTTCTTGAGATGGTTTTGTTATTTTTAGTCCCAAATTTCCTCTCCAAGGAAAACGTCTTTTACTGCTACTACCATTAATCATCACAATTCCATCAGGATTTTGTAATGCAGGATTTTCAAATATTATCATAGGATAAAACACATTTTTTGATATCCATGTTGAGATATCTGTTGGTGATCCAAAAAATCGTCCAGGTTTTCCTTTTCCTACAAAAACACGATCCCATGGGAGGCCAATATCAAATTGTCCACCAATAGTAATTATTGTTTCATCGCCTTCTTCATCAAAATCAAGATTTATTAGGAAATCATATATCCTTGATACTGTAAGATACATCTCACTTACAGTTGGAAGTTTTGAATGACCATCAGGATGCCGACGCCAAAGTTCATTATGCCAAACAACAGAACTAGACAATTCAGGATGATTATCAATTAGTAGAACTGGGCTTCCATGATGAGCTGCAATATATGCAGCAGGTCCTATAAACCTAGATCCATTTTGTTGTCCTGCTACTTCTAAATCACCTATATACCAGTAACTCCAAGGATCAATTGTTGAGAATATTATATCATTACTATTAGTAATATTACGTATACCCGAATATATGTCCTCATAATTTTTATATTCATTAATTATTGAAAATGAATTTTTCAATTTGTTTTTCACATCAGATTTAAGATAGTCTCCAATATTTACCAGATGTATATTTTCAACTCCTAGCTCATATAATGCATCAAGAGTTTTTTGAGAAACCTCTTTTATACTAGTATAAAGCAAAGGTGTATTCAAAATAGAAGCAAGAACTGCCCCCTCTGTTGCTGATGCAAGACAATCTCCTTCTTTTCGAGAATGGTTTTGTTCCCAATTATATTTAATTGTAAAATCTATAGGACCGCCAATATCACTCATTGAAAATACGCAAAGAGAATAATGTTCACCAGGTAAGCACTCTCCCAATCGCTCAACACAAAAATCTGTTTCATTACCTGGTGGTAATTCAATATCATCATGGCTATGAGAATCATATTTTGTTGGTACTCCGGGTTCTCTTGAAGATAATACCTCTTCACCACCCGGACCAATGAGTGAGAAACCTAAATCAATATCTGGATTATCCCAATATAAATTAAATTGTGCATTTCTACAACCGAATGGGGGAGTTTCTGGTATTTGAATCTCAACACCCGGATACATCTCTACATCTACTTGGTAAATCACCTTATTCATATTTTTTAATATATCTATTATACTTCCATATCTTCCAAAATTAAAACCTAGAAAATTTCGATGTTTTTGAACTTCCAATCCTGTCGTTTCTGTGTATTCAAATGGGCTAAGGTTATCCATATCCATTGATTTTGTAGGCACATCAGTTAATGCTACACTCCATTTCCCACTCTTATACACATATGCAGATGTTTTATCAATATCCATCCCACCTTGTGCATTCCATTCACTTGTAATGGCTGCCATCATCCATTGTCCATCTTGTTCACAATAAATCTGAAGATCTCTATCACCAGCGGGAATTGACATATTTATTATACCTTCAAACCCAGGAATACCTGCTTCGAAATAGAAGCACGGGTACCATGATCTTACCTTTAAAAATTTGTAATTATCTGGAACATAAAATTCATTGTAAATCGGATACATTTCATTAGTTTGAGGTATCTCAAAATGTTCTTTTAGAATTCCATTAGCTTGAGAAATAGAACCATCTAATGTACCATATGTTAAATTTTCTGGTTTTTCAAAATCCTCTTCAATTACAGCAATTACAACATCATCAGAATATGACCAATCGTTTATTGCAAGTTCGCTTGCGATTTCATAAGGATCATCACTTTCAATTTCTAAGTAATCGTTAGATTTCCAATTGTTTCCAAGTTTTTCCTTTGGTACATTTATAAGAGTCATCTGATCTAAATTACCGTTTGAGTAACCGATCCAATCCTCCATGAAATAATCAATCCCTTGACGTGCATTTAGAGATAGTTCTTTTTCATTTTCTGATATATATTTATCTTGGTAAAATAATAATGGATTTGAAAAAATTCTTTCTTCTTTTTTGTCATAAAATACAGATGCTGGCACTGATGACAAGTATGCATAATCGTCGATTAAATTTTCACTGTTGGAATTTACAAATGTTACTTTTTTCATTGGAACTAAAGGTTTCCAAGAAACACCTTTTTGAAACCCCTTATTAAAATCAATTCCAATATTTGCACTTACTGAGGGTAGAATAACCCCTAAGATTAGTATTAATATAGTCAAGCAAGTTATAATAACATTTAATCTTAACTTTCTCATTAATTTCATTCTTTGTTCCCCCAGACTAGAATCTACGGTAACATCTGCAATTTGTAATTATAATTAATATATTTAATAGATATGATAGTAAAAGGTATATATAATTTATTATGATAGTTTTTGTAAATTAAAAGTAACAAACAAAGGTTATAAGGGTTATATCCATTAATTAGATAAATTACATATGAACCCAGAATTAAGTAAATTACTAAAAAAACAACATTATTCAATTGTAGGAAACCATTCAGGTGTAAAACTTTGTCACTGGATGAGACAAAGCCTTCTCTTTAAAAGAGAGTGTTATAAACAGACATTTTATGGTATTAAAACACATCGTTGTCTACAGATGACTCCAACTATTAATCAATGTACACATTTGTGTCTTTTCTGTTGGAGGCATCAAGGTTTTACAGAGAAGGAGCTTATTGAATTTGATGATCCTAAATATATTTTAAATAAATCAATTGAATCACAACAAAAACTAATTACTGGATTCAAAGGCGATGATAGATGTGATCAAATAAAATGGAAAGAAGCTAACAACCCTAACATGTTAGCCTGTTCACTATCTGGAGAACCAACATTATATCCTAAGCTTGGAGATTTATTTGATGAATGTCACAAAAGAAACATGACTACTTTTTTGGTAACTAACGGTACAAACCCAAAATCTTTAGAAAATCTTGATCCGCTTCCAAAACAATTATATATTTCAATCGTCGCTCCAAATAAAGAAGTTTATAAAAAAATTTGTTCCCCAATTATTTCTAAAGGTTGGGAAAAAATTAATCAAACGTTAGAGTTACTTCCCTCATTAAATACAAGAACAGTTATACGCCATACTTTAGTTCAAGATTGGAATATGAATGATAAATATATTGGAGAATATGAGAAATTAAATAGAAAAGCTTCTCCGATGTTTATTGAACCGAAAGGTTATGTTTTTGTTGGTTCATCTAGAAAGAGGATGAACCATTCAAATATGCCATCCCACGATGCTGTTAGAAATTTTGGATATAAACTTGCAAATAATTTGAGTTATAAATTTGAAATGGAAAAACCAGATTCTAGAGTTGTGCTGTTAACAAAAAAAAATATGGTAAGAATTGTAAAATAAGCCTAATAAACAAAGATAATAACAATTCAAAGTAATGAAGAATTCCTTTTATTTCCGCAATTACTGGAAAAATTCAAAATTTGCATCAATATTTTTTGTATTATTTATTTTATTTTTATTATGTCCTTCTCAATCTATTGTTATTGCATTAACTTATAATAATTCAACAAAAAACATCAATACTGAAAATCTTGATTGTAAACAATTTATAATCAATTTTAAAGATTTACCTGTTTTAATATATAATAACTATCTCAACGACAAAATGAGGAATTTATTTAAATATTTGCCAGAAGATTTTTCAAATAAACTATTAAATCAATGGCTTTCACATTATAAAAATAATATTTTATCTAAGCATATAGCAGTCAAGGAGAGTATTTCAAAATTAAATGAAAAAGGTATAAATAAATTTATTTCAAGAGAATTTACAAATTTATTTAATGGTATAGTAATACAAAATATATCCCAATCTATGGCAAAAAAAATCGAGAAAAACCCATATGTTAATAGTATTTATCAAGATAAAAAACTTTCAATTTCTTTGAAAGATTCTATTTCAATAATAAATGCAGATAAAACCTCTCAACTAATTGATGACAAAGGATTAAATATCAGCGGATATGGTGTAACCATAGCAATTTTAGATACCGGAGTAAACTATAGTCATCCTGATTTAAAGAATAGTTATATTGGTGGATACGATTTTGTAAATAGAGATTATGATCCAATGGATGATAATGGACATGGCACTCATTGTGCAGGTATAGCAGTTGGAAATGGAAATGTTTCAAGTTTTAATTTTGTCGGTGTAGCACCCAAAGCTAAATTATTTTCATTTAAGGTATTAGATGCCAATGGTACTGGACATTTATCATGGTTTATAGAAGCTATAGAGCTTGCAATTGACCCAAATCAAGATTGTAATTTATCAGACCATGTTGATATAATATCAATAAGTGCTGGAGATTCATCTGGTAATTCTAATGATATTCTATCTATGGTTGTCAATAATGCAGTTGATCTTGGTGTAATTGTAGTTGCTGCTGCTGGAAATGATGGTCCTTCATATGGAACAATTTCATCACCTGGCTGTGCAAAGAATGTAATATGTGTGGGTGCCAGTGATAAGAATGACAGTATAGCATCTTTTAGTTCACGTGGTACAATCAATTCTGAAATAATTAAACCAGATGTTCTTGCCCCTGGTGTCAATATTATTAGTACATCAATTGATGGGGGATATGTATCTCTTAGTGGTACTAGTATGTCTTGTCCACACGTTGCAGGTACAATAGCACTTATGTTGCAGATGCATCCCAGTTGGTCACCTAATAAAATAAAAATTTCATTAGAAAATTCAGCAGTTGATCTAGGATTTAATCGGGCGACACAGGGTTATGGAAGAATAAATTCTTATAGAGCCATCAAATCATTTGAATCACCTTTTTCTAAACTTGACATTTATGGTGAATTCGACTGTGGTTTAATAGAAGTAAACGGTTATGCCTTAGCAGATGATTTCCAAAATTACAAATTGTATTATCAAATTGTAAATGATTACTCATACGAAATAGGTTGGATAAAGTTATGTGAAAGATATAATGAAGTTAAAAATAATGTTTTATTTTTATGGGATACAAGTTCTTTACCAGGTGGAGATTATAAATTAAAATTGGAAGTAAGCAGTAAAAATCAAACAGAAATAAATATTGTTTCTATATCTTTGAATCAAAGAAACAATTATAAAAAATTTTTTATCCATTTATCAAATGAAATTACTGAGTCTGAACAGTTTACAATATTTCTAACAAATATTGATGGTGTTTCAATAAAGGCTCTATTTTTACTTATTTTTCCACAGACTATGCCAAGAATAAAGTTTGGTGTTTCACCCACTTTTAGTGCGCCTATTATAATAGACGAAGAAGTTGAAAGAAATGAAGGTAGAGTTATTGCCTTTTTCTTTTATGGAGGATTAAATATTATGCAAAAATCAGTTACTTTATGTAGTGATGGATAATATTTATATTTAAGAAAAAAGGAAAAAATATTTTTTAATCATTCATTAGGTCTTCTCCACCTTCAAATTGAAGTTGTATGATTGTATATAAATCTTCGATACCTAACAAATCTTTACCAGTAGGGGTTAGTATAGTATGGCTTTCAAAATTTTTTATCAGCCGTAAAATATTTTCACTCATCTCTCTATAAATTGAAGCTTCTTCTCTTTAAACGGCATTATATAAAAC
>Ga0272441_10004097_pt1 | contig 26896 bp, 20 predicted proteins | sample SSMProp6N_FD_193582 | JGI IMG/M metagenome (GOLD analysis project Ga0272441, IMG submission 193582) | Marine sediment archaeal communities from Little Sippewissett salt marsh, Falmouth, MA, United States - SSM-Prop-6N | ecosystem: Environmental > Aquatic > Marine > Wetlands > Sediment ... | reverse complement strand
AGATGATTTTGAAATAGATGACAATGAAGAACCGGCTGAAAATCTTGATGATTTCGATTATATCGATGATGAAGATATCGAAGATCTGGATTCCGAATTTGTCGCCGAAGACGATATCGCCAATGCCGGGGCTTCCGAAGACGATACGGTCGAACTCGTGGATGTTGTTGAGGATGCACCGGATAATGTCGACGAATCGAACGACACATCTCCTGAAATTGGGCTTGCGTTTAATCCACTGGACGATGAACATTCCCGGAAAGAAAAAAATCGACTTCTTGCAGAAGCATTCGACGGTTATCTGGGCGCCATGGAACGGTATTACAATCAATATCTGCTGATACCGGCCGGCACCTACACGGTCGGTTCAAAATATCCGCGAAAAGATGCCGGGCGCGAACAGCGCCTGTCTCTGCCCAATTTTTATATGGGCAAATTTCCGGTTACCAACGCATTGTTTGAAGTCTTTGTCGAACGCACCGGCTATAAAACCACGGCAGAAGAGCTGGGTTTCGGAATTGTGTATGAAGGCCGATTTCAAAAAATTCACGACCATAAATCCGGCCAGACCCGCTCAACGTGGAATTCAACCTGCCGACGTAAAGTTGTTCAGGGCGCATGCTGGTATCAACCGGACGGCCCCGGCAGTAATTTTCACAAAAAACGGAACCATCCCGTGGTTCAGGTCAGCATCAAGGATGCCGTAACATTTGCGGCGTGGGTTGGAAAGCGGCTTCCCGGTGAGTCCGAATGGGAAGCCGCTGCGCGCACTTCACATGGAGCTGTCTTTCCATGGGGCGATAATCCGGAACCTTCGCGATGCAATATTGAAAATGCGGGGGTTGCCGATACAACCCCCGTCGATATGTATAAACAACATGAAAACAATCTGGGCATCTGCGATACGCTGGGCAATGTTCTGGAATGGACCACGGATATATGCCAATCTCCCTATCCGGTCAGACATGCAGCTACCTATTATATCGCAAAGGGGGGAAGCTGGATTTCGAATGGATCCCTTGACTTGACGGACCGATTCAGATTTGAAAAAAATTTTACGGCCAATATACTGGGGTTCAGGTGTTTGGCGGACACTTAAGGGCCGCACTCAATTTTTAAAGGGGGGGTAATAAGATCGCTCTCCCCCCCTCAAATTTGAACACGCTTATTTAAGAAGCCCTTTTTTCTTCAGGTACTCCATGGCAACGTCGCGATCTGTTTTATGCTCGATGGCCACTTCCGCATTCAATGTCTGCATTTCACGCGTAGATACGGCTTCTGTCAGGGGCTTGAGAATATCGGCGATTTCCGGGTATGTATCCAATACTTCTTTTCGCACTACCGGAGCCGGATTATACACGGGAAAAAAGTGCTTGTCGTCGTCCAGGTTAACAAAATTAAATGCGGCAATGCGTCCATCCGTGGAAAAACCGATGGAACAATCCACCTGCTTGTCCTTCATGGCCTTATACACCAAGCCCGAACCCATTTTTTTGACCTTGTTTGCCGGCACCCGGAACCCATAGGTTTTCATTACCCCGCGAAATGCATCGGGACGTTCCCAATCTTCCGCGCTCATGGCAAACGTCAGTTTATGGGGGTTTTCCTTTACAAATTTCGCCAAGTCGGAAATGGACTGGATATTGAACTGTTGCGTGTCTTGTTTTCTTAACATCAGTGTATAGGTATTGTTAAAATTGAACCGGTCCAGCCACACCAGATTTTTTTCAGTATCCGCACTTTTTAAGAAATTGAAAATTTTTTCTGAATCCGTAAATATCGCTCGGTCTTTTCCCTTATAATATACCATGTATGCGGTTCCGGTATATTCAAAGTACAAATCCACCTGCGCGTTTTCCAGTGCCTTTCTGAGCAGGGTGGACGCCACTCCCGTTTTGACGGCGACGTTAAATCCGTTCTGCTCCAGCAGAATAGCCGCCATTTGAGGCAAAATATACTGCTCCGTATAATTTTTACCGCCGACAACGATATCCTTATCGGCAAATCCGGTCGCCGGAATAACCATAAATACTGTAAACAGCATCAGACACAATGTGACAATCCGTAACTTTTTCATTGATTTTTCTCCTTTCAGAATTCCTTGTTTCATCTGTTTTTTTCACGCACAATTTCCAAAGGTTCAGGTTCTCAGCCCCCTGGAAACCAGCGCCAACGACAGAAGTTCACAAATATAGTCCATAACAAGCGCCAGAAAGGTAACCGGAATGGCGCCGGCGAGAAGTTTTTCCGTTTGCATCACTTCGATTCCGGTAAATATCAGATCGCCCATTCCCCCGGCCCCGATCAGATAGGCCAGGGCGACCGTACCGATATTGATAACCAGCGCAATCCTGAAACCGGTGATGATGACCGACATGGCATTGGGAAGCTCGACTTCCAGAAGAATTCGAACGGGCGGCATTCCCATTCCCCTGGCGGCATCGATCATAGGCGGAGGCACCGCGACAATTCCGGCAAGTGTATTTCGAGCGATCGGTAATATGGAATAAATCGTCAGGGCAAATATGGCGGTTCGATTTCCAATACCCAGAAAACTCATGGCCATGGCCAGTACCGCCAGGGACGGTATGGTCTGCCCCAGACTGATGACATACATCACCACCCCGGCAAATCGCTTGAATTTTTGCCGGGTCAGAACAATACCGGCGATAATTCCGACAGTGGTTGCCATCACCATACTGATCCCTACCATCTGAGTATGTTGTAAAAAAAGCATGATGATATAAGGGTATTCAAATGGGTCCGACAAATAAGCCGTCAAACCGCTTCTTTCAGCGGCCACACCAAGCCCCAGCAGAATGACCGCGAGTATCCATCGATACACTTTGAGTGATATTAATTTCATTGCAGCTGCTTTCTCTGAATTTTAATTCCCTTTGGGGTCAGGGTCTGTTCCATCAGGGCCATGGCGCCGTCGACAATGATTGCCAGTATGGACACCAGCACGGCACCGGCCATGATCATTTCTTCATAGGTACGGTCGATGCCCTGGGAGATCATCAGCCCCAGGCCTCCGGCCCCGACATATGCGGCAATGGCCGCAATGCCGATATTCATCACCGCCGCTGTTCGAAGCCCTGCCAGAATGACCGGAATCGCCAGGGGGAGTTCCACTTCTTTCAATAAAACCCATCGACTCATGCCCATGCCTTTTCCGGCATCCACAACGGCCGGGGGCACATTCTTCACGGCCGTATACGTGTTTCGAATAATCGGAAGCTGACTGTAAAGTACCAGAGCGATCACGGCGGGCACTTTCCCCAATCCCAGATCCATGACGGAAAGAACGGGAATCATGATACCAAACAGAGCAATTGACGGAATCGTCATCAGCACATTGGCCACATTAAGCACCCGTTTGGCAAGTGATTCATGGCGGGTAATGAAAATTCCGAGCGGAACCCCGATAACGGTTGCAATACCCAGCGCTATGCCAACAATCCAGACATGTTCGCATGCCAGGCGCAAAGCGAGCGGGTAATTTTTTTGAAGATACACCCATGTATTCATAAATCAGGAACCCTCCGCTCCATTCTTTTCGGCTTCATCGGAATAGATTTCCCGAATGGCTTTCTGAATATCGTTATAACTGACGGTTCCAATAAAATCGCCGTTGTCGTCCACCACGCAAAACGTCCCGATATCATACATCAACATCGAGGAGACCACATCCCTCAGTGAGGCGGTTTCCTCTTCCAGATGCGGGTATTCCTCGGACAGTTCCCGAATGGTACCTTTTTCAAATTTAAGAATTTTGGGTGTCACCGATCCCAGGGGCTTGGCACCGTCGAGCACAATCCCATACCGGAGGTTTTTATCCTCCAGAAATTTAAGGGCATCCGATGCCTGGGTGTGCGCTTGAATAATGTTTCTGGGATTGGTATTGATTACATCTCGAACACGCATCAGCCCCAGCACCTTGAGAGCCCGGTCGGAGCCTACGAAATCAGCGACAAATTTATTTTTGGGATTCGTCAGGATGACTTCCGGAGTATCGTATTGTATGAGTCGACCTTTATTGAACAACGCTATTTTATCCCCCATTTTGATGGCTTCGTGGATATCATGGGAGACAAATGCAATGGTTTTTTTGATTTTGGCCTGAAGTTTTAAAAATTCGTCCTGAATTTTTTCCCGGTTAATGGGATCAATGGCGCCGAACGGTTCATCCATCAATAAAATATCCGGATCTGCAGCCAATGCACGGGCAACCCCAATGCGTTGCTGCTGCCCTCCGGACAGTTCCGCCGGGTATCGATCCCGATACAGATCCGGATCGAGGTTTACCATTTTCAGCAACCGATCCACCCGGTTCCTGATGGTTGTCTTGTCCCATTTGAGAAGTTTCGGAACAACCGCGATGTTTTCGGCTATGGTCTTGTTGGGAAACAGCCCAATCGCCTGAATCACATACCCCATCTTCTGTCGAAGCCTGACCGCATCTTTTTCCATAATGTCCCGGCCGTTTACGTAGATATGGCCGCGGGAGATGGTATCCAGGCGGTTGGTCAATCTCAGGGTGGTGGTTTTACCGCATCCCGAGGGCCCCAGAAATACGACGATCTCACCTTTAGGAATGGTAAAGGTGACATTGTCGATAGCGGTTACCGCATCTGTGCCTGCACCAAAAATTTTTGTAATTGACTCGTATCGTATCATGTTTAACGCTTTTCCCCGGAATCGTTTCTGCGTACGGACATATCAGAATCTGTGAGGAAACCTGCTTCACTCCCGCCCTCCTTTGGATGAACCAAAAAGTTTACACCTTTGGCAGCGGTGTTATTGATGGGTGATGGTATCATTGATGCCGGGATTTTCTTTAATTTCCCGGGCATCAATGATTTCGAGAATTTGAATGATGGACTGTCGAAGCAGAAGGATCTGCCCCTCATTCATATCCGCCAGTTTCGATATGATTTTTGTCTCGATGGGGTCCGGAAGATTCCGGCTTAATTCCGCCCCCTTATCCGTTAATGTTATCAGACAAACTCGTCGATCCCGTTGTTTGGGCGTACGCTTCACCAGTTCTTTTTTTTCCAGACGATCTATGACGCCGGTTATATTGGACGGCGTCACATGAAGTCGTCGCCCCAATTCGGCCGACGACATAGGCCCTGATACAACCAGACATCTCAGCACCGCCGCCTGCGCTTCAGAAAGCCCGAATTGCCGACTTATTTTAAATGATTCATTGTGAACAGCACGAATGAGTTTTCGAATGGCCGCCACGATGTCCTTTATATCGGACGAGGTTTTACTGTCCATGGAGAGTTCTCTTTCTATGATTTCAATATTGAACTTAATAAACCTTTAAAAAAGGTTAACCATTAAAATTAAGATAGTCAAGAGATAAATAGTTAATACATTAATGGTTTAATGATAAATATCCCCGGGAGCAGTTTCTCTGCCACCTGTTAACAGATGAGGAAGGGAAGCATCCATCCCCAAATCCGGATAGAGTTTAAAGCGAATTATTTTTCAGAATTACAGAATAAATAACGATCAGAGGCGGACACGCCGCCGACATCATGAAGCGGAATAAACTCTTTGGCGGGCGCAGGCAGCAGCGTTTAATACATCGACATGAACGTCCACATAATCGAATACCCTGGCGTTTTCTTTCCCGGGGGCAGGTCTTAGAATTCTCCCCAGATATTGAAGCAACCGCCCGCTGAATCGAACGGGAGTAGCCAGAAACAGGGTGGACAGGTTTTTGGAATCAAATCCCTCTCCCACCAGCTGTCCGGTAGCGATCAGCACCCGGAGCCGCCCCTGGTCCAACTGGTCCGCGATATGTCGTCGCTGGGTAATGTCGACATCTCCGGTAAGCACGGCAGCCTCGATATGATGCCGGTATTTCAACAGTGCCGCCAGGGTTTCGCAATGCTGTTTACGGTCGGACAATACCAGACAGACGCTGTTGCTTTCCGAAACTTCCCGGGCCACATCGGAAACGATGAGCCGGTTTCGTTTGTCGTCCCCGGTCAGCTCGGACAGCATTTTGCTGTATTCGTTGACCGGGTCAAACCAGGGTTTGAATTCCGTTTCCCTGATGATCACATCGGCCGACAGCACATCCCCGCTTTCAATCAGATCGGCCTTGTTCATCTCATGGTTGACATCGCCCAGATACCAGAAAATCAACCTGGAAAGCCGGTCCCGCCGCCACGGTGTGGCACTGAGCCCCGTCATGTATCGGCAGTCAAATCCGGAAACCGCTTCGGTAAAGGTACGGCTCGGGGCCCGGTGACATTCATCCACCACCAGATACCCGATGTGAGGGGCCGTTTCATCCACACATTTATACAGGGACTGAACCAGTGCAACGGTCACTTGTTGACCGATTTTTTTCTTTCCGGACCCGATGCAGCCGATCTCCTGCGCGGGGATACCCAGAAACGATTCAATACGATCCATCCATTGAAGCGCCAGGTCCCGGGTATGCACGACAATCAGTGCCGGTTGATGACGCGCGGCAATCATATACAGGGCAATAATGGTTTTCCCGGAGCCGGTCGGGGCGTTCAGGGTTCCGAATTCTTTGGCCAGCATGGCGTCGGCCGCTGCTTGTTGCAGCGGACGCAACTGCCCCTTAAAACAAAAATTTACAGGCTCCAGGGACCGGCGTTTATCGATCAGTTCAAACTCAAGCTTGTGCCTGCGGCACAGATAAATGAGACCGCGGGCATAGCCTCTCGGTACAATGAGACCGGTTTTCCCCGAACGACGATAATATTTCAGAAATTTCGGGATGCCCCGGTTCCATCGCCCCATGCGTTCATTGTCCTGCCACTTGGGATTGGGCAATGTAAACAGATCGATCAGTTCGTTTCGGACTTCGTCGGAAACCGGGTCGATTTTGATGTGGCGGGTAATGGTCAGTTTTATTTCGGGTGATGATGTGGATAACGGCATGTTGGCTGTTGGCTGTTGGCTGTTGGCTGTTGGCTGTTGGCTGTTGGCTGTTGGCTGTTGGCTGTTGGCTGTTGGCTTTTGGCTGTTGGCTGTTCAACCATTTTTGGGTTCAGTTTGTCAACTGAGAATTTCAAGCTCTATTATAAAAATTCCGGATTCTGTTTTATCCTTGTTCCTGTTTCCTGTTTCGGTATTCCTTGATGACGTTTTGAAGGCTCTGCACTGCCAGTTGGATGCAATGGACCTTATCATCCGGAACAGACCCCAATTTGAAAAAAATCTCACCGTCTTTAATGTTAAAGGCTTCATCCAGGGTTTTGCCTCGGATCATGTCGGCAAGCGCCATGGCGGATGATACCGATCCCGCGCACCCTTTCACCTCAAACCGGGCATCCCGAATGCGGTCCTGGTCCATTTTTATTGTAATGTCTACGGTATCGCCACAGTCTCCCGTCAATGACGTGGACATATCCGGGTCCGAGAGACTTCCCATGAACGGCTTTTCTAAATAATAATAAATCGCTTTGTCCCCGTATCCCTGTTTTCGCATCAGCGCTTTTAATCTGCCGGTGCCCTGGAAATCAATCCTGAGATCAACTGTCATTTAAGTTTCCTCGAATATGCTGGTTACGAACAAAAGGCCGCGGCCCTGAATTTTCACTCCACGTATTAGGGCCCCGGAAAAAATGAATTCCACAGTCTTGCTTGTCTATTTATCCGTCTTCTGTGTTGCATCAAAGATGCACGTACTAAGTATATTTTTTTAATTTCTCCTATTAACTCCGGTATTCGTATATTGCTTTTTTAAGAATTTTCAAAGCCTTATGGATACATTTATGTTTTTCTTCCGGAAAAGGACCCAGTAGCGAAAAAAAATCATCCGGCTGTAAATCGGTTGCCTGCGCGATGGTTTTTCCTCTGACAAGATCGACCAGCGCCATAGCTGCGGAAATGGTGCCTGCACAACCAAAGATATCCACCCTGGCATCGCAGATATGCCCCCGATCCAGTTTCAAATGCAGTCTCATGGTGTCATCGCAGGAACCCGTTGTCTCGGTAATGATATCCGCATCCTTCAGAATTCCCAGATTCGGTTTTTCAATACAGTAAAATATGGCCTGGTCCGAATATCCCTGTTTTTTCAAATATGATCGAAACCCGTCGGTACCCTGGAAATCTATAATCCCATCGACTTTCATGAATGTATAAGGATCACGGAAAATTTAATGATTAAGTCGATTTAAGGCATGTGTCAAGGTGTTTATGCAAAAACAGCATTCATTCAGAAACAGATGAGGCCTTTTTCTCCGGAGGGAAATGTTTAACCGACTTGCCTTCTAGTCATGAGTCGGATATAAAGAAAGTTTACAGTATACACAGACAGCCGATCTTGGAATCAATTTTTCTAAATAATCAATTGGTTCCAAGGTTTTTAACAACTTTAATCTTATAAATTTGCTTTGGCCCATGACAAAAAAGCCCATTGCCGTCGTCTCGATGGCCGGTGTGTTTCCCGGTGCATCCGATCTGGAGACATTCTGGAACAATATCACTCAAAAAGTTTACAGCGCCTGTGAAGTACCCAAAGGGCGCTGGATCGCACCCCCGGACGCCATGTACCATCCGGACCTTGTTCCGGACAAGGCCTACTCCACCCGCGCCTGCCTGATCCATAATTTCAAATTCAAACCGGAGGGATTTGCCGTAGATCCGGATCTACTGTCGGCATTGGACCCCTTATACCACCTGGTGCTGCATGCCGGTCGAGAAGCCTTTTCTTCAAGGATTGCGCAAACCGTCGATCCGGCCCGTGTGGGGGTCATACTGGCCGCCATCGCGCTTCCGACAGATGCGTCGTCCGCCGTTACACGCCGCATCCTGGGCCAGTCTCTCGAGCAGCAGATTTTTCCGGAAACAGTGTCAAAAACCCTGCCGTCCTTTACCCGGGCAGACTATCTTTCCAGCCGGGTCACCAGTCTCCCGGCAGCTCTGCTGGCTGGCGCGCTCGGGCTGGGCGGAGGCAGTTTCACGCTGGACGCGGCCTGTGCCTCCTCGCTTTACGCGATCAAACTGGCCTGTGATCAGTTGCAATCCCATCGGGCCGATGCGATGATCGCCGGCGGCGTATCCCGACCGGACTGCCTGTTTACGCAGGTAGGATTCAGCCAGCTTCAGGCCTTGTCGCCCTCCGGCCGCTGTGCACCCTTTGACGCATCCGCCGACGGTCTCGTGGTGGGTGAAGGTGCAGGACTTATGGTCCTGAAACGACTGGAAGATGCGTTAAAGGACAACGACCGGATTTACGGCATCATCCGCGGCATCGGTCTGTCCAACGACATCCGGGGCAACCTTCTGGCGCCGGATACCGAAGGACAGCTTCGGGCCATGGGAAGCGCTTACCGCATTGCCGGTTGGCAACCACAGGATATAGACCTGGTAGAATGTCACGGCACCGGTACGCCGGTAGGGGATCGCATCGAGCTCCAGAGCATGAAAACGTTCTGGGAAAATTCCGGAAACACACAGCGGCCATGCGCCATCGGTTCGGTGAAATCCGCGATTGGTCACATGCTGACCGGGGCCGGGGCCGCCGGCATGATCAAAACGCTTCTGGCCTTTAAGAACCGGACCCTGCCCCCTTCTTTGAATTTTACCCGACCCTCGGCCGACAGTCCTCTGATCAACAGCCCGTTTCGCGTGCAGACATCGCCCGAACCCTGGGAGCCACAATCAACCGGAATTCCCCGACGGGCAGCGGTCAGTGCGTTCGGTTTCGGGGGAATCAACGCCCATGTGCTGCTGGAGGAATGGTGCCCGGACAAGTGTGATTCAGACGTCGAAGTATCCGTGAAAACACAGAAAAAATCTACGGATATTGAGCCGGCGTCACCGGACCGACCGATTCAAATCACATCGGAACCCCGGTCCGCCGTCTCACCGCCGCCGGTAGCCGTTATCGGCATGGATGCACGGTTTGGCAGCATCGGATCTTTGAAACAGTATGCGGAAACAATATTCACGGGCGGGGCCGCCATCTCAAAAAGGCCGGACCACCGATGGAAAGGCGTTGATGCGTCGAAAAACGGCTGTTTGAATTCCAATGAACTTCCCGGCGCTTATCTCGATCATCTGAATATTTATCCGGGAGAATTTCATATCCCGCCGAATGAGATACCGGATATTCTTCCCCAGCACCTGCTGATGCTCCAGTCGGCCTGCGGCGCCATGAACGATGCCGGGCTGCCATTAAGAGACGTTCGACCGGCCATGGGAGCGATTGTCGGTATGGGATTTGACCCGGAAGCCACCAATTTTCACCTGCGCTGGAACCTGAACAATTTGATTACCCGGTGGTCCCGCCGGTTGGGGTTGAATCCGGATGACGACAAGGTCCGACAATGGTTTGAGGAACTGAAAGATCAGTGCAGCCCGTCGTTGACCGCCGTCCGGACCCTGGGGGCGCTGGGCGGAATCATCGCCAGCCGGGTTGCCCGTGAATTTCGATTCGGCGGGCCGAGCTTTGTGGTATCCGGAGAAGAAGCATCCGGTCTCAGGGCACTTGAAATCGGTGTCCGCTTTCTTCAGAATCACGAAACCGATGCCATGCTGATCGGGGCCGTGGACCTGTGCGCGGATCTGCGGACCACGATCATGAATCAGCTGATTCGACCGTATGCATCCCGCGGCACGGTCCGGCCGTTTGACCGGTCCGCGGACGGGTGTCTCCCCGGAGAGGGGGCCGCCGCCCTGGTCCTGAAACGGCTCGATGACGCCCTTACCGACAACGATCGCATTTACGGGGTCATCCGGGGCATCGGCGGTGCATCGTTTTCTCCGGAGCATTCGTCGTTATCCACCGATGCCTATAAAACATCGCTGAAGCGCGCTTTTGAAGACGCCGGCATTGCCCCTTCGGACATCAGTTATATCGAAACCCACGGCAGTGGGGTGCCGAACGAAGATGCCCTTGAGATACGCGCCCTGAACAGCGTGTTTCAATCCCGGACAGAACCCTGTGCCGCAGGTTCGGTAAAATCCTGCATCGGACATACCGGCGCCGTTTCCGGACTGGCATCCCTTGTCAAAACCTGCCTGTGCCTGCACCGGGAGACCCTGCCTCCCCTGTCCCATTTTACAGAACCCGATCCGGAGCTGATAGATGCCAACGCCCTTCACATGCCGCACCGCCCTCAATACTGGTGCCGCAATCGAAACGAAGGCCCCAGAAAAGCCTGCAGCGCTGCCATAACATCCGACGGCAACTGCATGCATGTCATTGTGGAAGGGCATGATGCATTACCGGAACACAGGGCATCGGGAAAAACGTGCATCGAAACATCCCATCCAACAGTATCCAGCCGGTTTGGACTGTTTACCGTTGAAGCCGATGATACGCGGCAGCTCATGGAAAACCTTGAATCTCTGAAAAAATATATCCTGACACATCGGCAAGACGGCAAAAGCATGGAACAGATCGCCCGTCGCCGGTATCTGGAAACAGGCACAAAACCGGTAGCGCCTCGGATTCTGACCCTGGTTGCCGGCGACACGGACCGGCTGGACCGGTGGATCGCCGATGCAGCAGCGGCCGTTACGGACGGACGCGAAGTAAATATGAACGGACCCGGCGGCATCTGCTACTCGCCCCATCCGGTTGGCCGACAAGCCCCGGCGGCATTCGTATTTCCCGGATCCGGCAACCATTACGCCGGGATGGGCAGGGGCATCGGCGTCCGCTGGCCCGAAATTCTTCAAGCCATGGATGCCGACACGCTTCATCTGAAAACCCAGATGATCCCCTCATGTTACATGCCCTGGCGAACGTCATGGACACCGGGCTGGGAACAGGACGCTGAAACCATCATTGCCTCGGATCCGTTGAATATGATTTTTGGCCAGGTGGTGCACGGCGGCGTCATGTCAGACCTGATCCGCAGTTTCGGAATAGAACCTTCGGCCTGTATCGGCTACAGCCTGGGAGAATCCGCCGGGTTGTTCGCGTTAGGTGCGTGGCCGGAACGGGGCCGGATGCTGGAAAGGATGCGTCACACCGATCTTTTCTCCACGCAACTGGCCGGACCCTGTCTGTCTGCCCGAGCGGCATGGCATGTGGCGCCGGATGAACCCTTTCACTGGTGCACCGCCGTGGTAAACCGGCCGGCGGAGGTCGTCCGAAAGGTGCTCAGCACCTATTCCCGTACCCGGCTTCTGATCGTCAATACACCGGATGAATGCGTGATCGGAGGCGTCAAAGACCAGATTCGCTCAGCTATTCGGGATCTGGGCTGCGATGCGTTTTTCCTGGACGGTGTGGTCACCGTGCACTGTGACGCCGCACTGCCGGCAAAAGACGCCTATCGCGAGCTGCACGTGTTTCCCACCACGCCCCCGGAAGGCATCCGGTTTTACAGCGGCTTTCTCGGGCAAAGTTACGACCTGACGGATGATACCGCCGCAGATTCCATTTTAAACCAGGCCCTGCACGGCTTTGATTTTACCCGCACCATCGAACAGGCGTATGAAGACGGTATTCGCCTGTTTCTGGAAATGGGTCCCCGCGCATCATGTACCCGGATGATCCGCCGCATCCTGCAGGGCAAGCCCCACCGGGCCGTGTCCGCCTGTGTCCGGGGAGAAGATGACACCCTGACGGTGCTCAAGTTTCTCGGCACCCTGATGGCCGAACACGTGCCGGTAAATACGGATCGGCTCTACCCGGCGCATCCCATTGCCGTTCATCGATCTAAAGCAGGGGCTTTGAAGCCCGGCATCAAATCGATCAACCTGAATATCGGCGGTCAATTGCCTCAGGTGTCAAAACCGGTACCAACGGCTGAGCCCGCGCCTCAGACCCTGCCGCCGAAATCCGGAAAAAAAGTTACCCTGCCGTCGGCTGCTTCCGCAAAACCTTTGGAAACCGGTCTATTCGACCCCATGTCAGATCTTCTGGCCGCATTCAATCAAACAACGAAAGAAACATCACTGGCCCACCGGCAGTTTCTTGACTTTTCCAGTGAACTGACCCGATCGTTCGGGCAATCGTTCATTCTCCAGAACCGCCTGATGGAATCCATGGCCGCCAGGTACCCGGAGGCACAGATGCCGTTTCCGGAACGGGAAGAAACGCCTGCATCTGCCAACCCCGGCGATCGAAAGCCGATCCCGGCGTTTTCAAGAGACATGTGCATGGAATTTGCCGTGGGCTCGATCGCAAACGTACTGGGGTCCGAATTTGCCGTGGTGGATACTTACGATGCCCGGGTACGCCTGCCCGACGAGCCACTGATGCTGGTGGATCGAATCATGACCGTGGAGGGCGAAAAAGCGTCCATGACCTCCGGAAAAGTCGTTACCGAACACGATGTGCTGCCCGGCGCCTGGTATCTGGACGGCGGCCGGGCACCGGTGTGCATTTCCGTAGAGGCCGGACAGGCCGACCTGTTTCTGTGTTCATATCTGGGCATCGATCTCGTGGTCAAAGGAAAGCGGACGTACCGGCTACTGGATGCAAAGGTCCGGTTTCACAGGGATCTGCCCCGCCCCGGCGAAACGATTCGATATGAAATCGACATTTCCAAATTCATTCGTCAGGGCGACACCTATATGTTTTTCTTCAATTTTGAAGGCCGCATCGGAAACCAGCCTCTGATTACCATGATCGATGGTTGCGCCGGTTTTTTTACCGAAGAGGAGGTGGAAAATTCCGGCGGAATCATCCTCACCGAGGACGACACACGGCCCGCCCCCGGCCGTCGGTCGGCCGACTGGAACGATCTGGTGCCCATGGACGTTGAACGTTACGATGACACGGCCGTGGAAGCGCTCCGCAATGGAAATTTATCCGCCTGCTTCGGCCCTGCCTTTGACGGAATCGTCCTGCCGAAATCCCAGCGTCTGCCGGGCGAACGGATGCATCTGGTCGACCGGGTATTGAGCCTGGAGCCGGAAGGCGGCCGGTACGGCCTGGGCCGGATCTGTGCGGAAGCCGATATCCACCCGGACGACTGGTTCCTGACCTGTCATTTTGTCGATGACAAAGTCATGCCCGGCACCCTCATGTATGAATGCTGCGGGCATACCCTGCGCGTGTTTCTCCAGCGAATGGGCTGGATCACCGACCACCCCGAAGCATGCTGGCAACCCGTAATCGGCCGGCAGGCCGTTCTGAAATGCCGGGGACCGGTTACCCCGAACACCCGGCGGGTCAGATACGAAGTCGATATATGTGAAATCGGTTACGATCCCGAACCTTACGCGATTGCCGACGCCAATATGTATGCCGACGGGCACCACATCGTCCTGTTCAAGGGAATGTCCATGAAACTGACCGGTATCGACCGTCAGGGGATTGACGCCTTCTGGCGGGAGCACGGCACCGAGTTGACGGCATCCTCCACCGTACCGCCTCCTCTGTTTGATCGCCGTCATATTCTGGCGTTTGCCGTCGGCAAACCGTCCGAAGCTTTTGGTGAGCCTTACCGGGCGTTTGACTCGGAACGGTTTATCGCCCGGCTGCCGGCCCCGCCCTATTCCTTTATCGACCGGATCATGCGGGTCGAGCCGGAAGCCTGGGTGTTGAAGCCCGACGGATGGGTGGAAGGACAGTACGATGTGCCGGAAAGCGCCTGGTATTTTACGGCCAACCGGACCGGTACCATGCCCTTTTGCGTGCTGCTGGAAAGCGGTCTGCAGATCTGCGGATGGCTGGCGGCCTATATGGGATCGGCCCTGAAAAGCCAAAAGGACCTGAAATTCAGAAATCTGGACGGCACCGGCATGCTGTATCGCGAAATTTATCCCGGGGCCGGGCCGTTGACCCTGAAAACCCGTCTGAAACAGGTGTCTTCGGCCGGTGATATGATCATCGAACAATTTAAGCTGCAGATTCTTCAGAAACAGCAGCTTGTCTATGAAGCCGACACATCCTTCGGATTTTTTACCCGCGAATCTCTGGCGCAGCAGGCGGGCATCCGAAACACCGGGGATTCTGCCTGTGAGCCTTCGGGCAGAGAACTCGAAACAGCCGTCTCATGGTCATTTGCGGACAAAGCCCCCCGGTTTCCCGATGACACTGAAAATGATCCGGCGGCGCCGCTGTCGATGCCTGCCACAACGCTTCGCATGCTTGACCGGATCGAAGCGTATATTCCAAACGGCGGTCCCGATGGTCTGGGATTTGTCCGTGCGATAAAAACCGTAGACCCTGATGAATGGTTTTTCAAGGCCCACTTTTATCAGGACCCGGTGTGTCCGGGATCACTCGGTATCGAATCGTTCCTTCAGGTCCTGAAATTTGCCGCCCTTCAGCGGTGGGGACACCTGCGTGACTCCCATCGTTTTGAGCACATACCGTCACAGTCTCATACATGGTCCTACCGGGGCCAGATTCTGCCGGACAACCGCAGAATCGAGGTAGACGTTGTGATTACCGAGGTACGTGAAACACCCCATCCATCCATAAAGGCAAATGGACTCTTGAAAGTTGACGGGCTTTGCATATATAAGATGGATAATTTCGGATTGAGCATTGTACCGATAATAAAGGACTGAGGACTGAGTAGGAAGCTGTTGGCTGATAGCTGATGGCCGATAAAAATTCCGTGGATTGCGCTGCAAACGTAGGGGCGGACCCCCGTGTCCGCCCAATGGCAGGAAACGAAACGTGACTCACAGGATATGTTAACCTTGCAGCAGGAAACGATTAGTTAAATATTTATGCGGTATTCAAACGTCTATATAGAATCCTTCGGGTATGAACTGCCTCCGAATGTCGTGACATCGGATGATCTTGAAAAACGACTGGGGCCGTTTTATAAAACCCTTCATTTTCAAAAAGGCCAGCTGGAGGCCCTGACCGGAATTTATGAACGCCGATACTGGGACCCGGGTTACCGAATGTTTGAAGGCGCCATCCAGGCCGGACAAAAAGCCCTGAAAAACAGTCGGATCTCACCCGACGATATCGGCATGATCATTTACGGCGGCGTCTGTCGTGACAATCTGGAACCGGCCACTGCATGTGCGGTCGCCCACAGCCTGAACCTGGGTCCCGAAACCCAGATCTATGATGTAACCAATGCATGCCTGGGAGTTCTCAACGGCATGGTCCAGGTTGCCAATGCCATCGAACTGGGACAGATCCGGGCCGGACTGATCGTATCATGCGAATCGTCGCGCGAAATTATGGATTCGACCATCAACCGGTTGCTGGAAACTCCGAACATGGACACCTTTAAACAGGCCGTTGCCACACTGACCGGGGGGTCCGGCGCCGCAGCCGTACTGATGTGCGATGCATCTCTGACAGAATCCGGGCATCAGCTTCTGGGAGGCGTGGCCAGAAACGCGTCCAGGTTTCATGAGCTGTGCCTGTGGGGCCCGAACACCGGCATTCCGTCCACCATCGAACATGTCATGCGCACCGATTCCGTCGGGGTCCTTCAAAACGGTGTCGTGCTCGGTACGGAAACATTCAAGGCATTCAAGCAGGAAATGGCACTGAGCGATGACAAACCCGACAAGGTCATCTGCCATCAGGTGGGAGCCACCCACCAGAAAACCATTCTGAACACCATCGGCATACCCATGGAAAAAGATTTCGCGACATTTCCGTTTCTCGGAAACATCGGAACCGTTTCACTGCCCATAACCGCGGCGCTTGCCGATGAAAGGGAATTTTTACTGCCGGGCGACCTGGTGGGATTCCTCGGGATCGGCAGCGGTCTGAACTGCATCATTCTGGCCATAAGGTGGTGATCCGTCGTGCATCCGTTTAAAACCAGACCCGTCGACATATCCGGTATTCGCCGTCTGTATCCGTTTCAGTCCCATTTCATGGATCTGAACGGGTTGAAGTATCATTTTCTGGATGAAGGCAGAGGCCGTCCCGTGGTGATGCTTCACGGCAATCCCACCTGGTCGTTCTACTACCGCAACCTGGTGCGTGACCTCTCCCCCTTTTGTCGATGTATCGTACCGGACCATATCGGCTGCGGCCTGTCGGACAAACCCGATACCGGAACATACGACTACCGGTTGAGCAGCCGGATTTCGGATCTCGAGACGTTTCTGGAAAAACTGAACATCCGACGTAATATTACGCTGATCGTGCATGACTGGGGCGGGATGATCGGCATGGCGTATGCCGTAAACCACCCGGATCGCATCGGCCGGATCGTCATTCTCAATACCTCGGCCTTTTTCCCTCCGGGGGGAAAATCCATCCCCATGAGACTGCGAATGATCCGCAACCTTCCATCGATGTCCGGTGCAGCGGTTCAGGGCTTGAATCTGTTTGCGCGTGCCGCCCTCTTTATGGCAACGTCAAAAGGCCTGAATGCATCGGTTAAAAAAGGACTGATCGCTCCCTATAACTGCTGGAAAAATCGAATCGCTACGTTTAAATTCGTTCAGGATATTCCGGTCCGGCCTGCCGATCCGGGGTATGAAATTGTCCGTTATACCAGCGAGCATCTGCACCGACTGGCCCATATCCCCAAATTGATCTGCTGGGGAGAAAAAGATTTCGTATTTGATATGGATTATCTGACGGAATGGACGCAGCGCTTTCCGGATGCCGTAGTTCACACGTTTCCGGATGCCGGTCACTACATCCTGGAAGATAAACCGGCAACGGTGGGACCGATCGTCCGAAATTTTCTTGAAACTACGGATCATGCCGTCGGCCGGGACAACCCCGGGGTACCCGGCATCCGGCTGTTTACAAATGAACCCGATTCCATACCCGGGTAAATACGTCATGGTAAATAAATCATGAAACCCTGTATCATGAGTTCCAGAGGCATATCCGCTCTCAAACTGCTTATTGTACTGGTTTTTATTCTGTGTCTGTGCGCGGCAGGGATTTGGGGATACCGGACGTTCAACCATAAAACCAAACGTCTGCAAGCCTTGAAAAACGCCGCTCTCAAGCCGGAAATCACTGCATTCACTGCATCCATGCTTCCGGACGTTCATGCCCGGCTCGTAAAACTGGATCATCGGATCTTTCTGATCGATGAAGAATTAAAACGGCTTGAATCACTTGAAAAGGATTTCCCTCGGCAGAAAAAAATCGTTCTGACGGAAAAAAAAGACTGGATCTCAACACGTAAACACCTGACGAAATTTCTATCCGATCTCGAGTCCTGTATTGAAACGTTCTATGTCGCCTGGCAGGTGAATCCGGAAGTCGGGAACGCCCGAATGGCGAAAGAAAAACAAAAGCTGCTCATGAATGCGGACGGGCTGTTGGGTAAAACCAATGACGTCGAACAGCGACTGGAACCTCCCAAACCTGATAATTTACTTGAACAATTAAAAGCTAAGTTTCTTTAAATATTACATATGAACACATCAAAAGACAATCCGGATTTAAACCGAATCAATATTGCCGTCCACCTGAAAGAGATGGCCCGAAAAAAACCCTACCAGAGAGCGGTGGTATCTCCGGCCGGTCGGGACCGGCAGGGGCGAGTTACCTATGCACACCTGACCTTTCTTCAGCTGGATCAGGAATCCGACCGCATCGCTCACGGGCTGAACCATGCCGGCATCAGCCGGGGCACCCGGACCATATTGATGGTCCGGCCCAGCCTGGAATTTTTTGCCCTGGTGTTTGCTCTGTTTAAAACCGGCGCTGTCCCGGTCGTCGTAGATCCAGGCATGGGATTAAAGCGAATGCTGCAATGCCTGAAGGAAAGCCGTCCGGAAGCGTTTATCGGCATTCCGATTGCCCATGTGCTCCGGATGTTTTACCCGAAATATTTCAAAACCGTCAAAACATACATCACCGTGGGGCGCCGATGGTTCTGGGGCGGCCTGAATCTCGAACAGGTGCGGCAACGCCCCCCGATGCCCTATGTGCCGGTCAATACCCGGCGGGATGAAACCGCTGCCATCCTGTTTACCACCGGCAGCACCGGCCCGGCCCGGGGCGCCGTTTATACTCACGGCATTTTTGATGCTCAGATCCGTCATATCAGAACCCTTTTTGATATCGGCAATAATGAGATAGACCTTCCGACCTTTCCGTTATTTGCCCTGTTTGATCCGGCCCTGGGGATGACCGCCGTCATACCGGACATGGACCCGACGCAGCCGGCCCGGGTTGATCCGACCAAAATTCTCGAGGCCGTTGAAGACCAGGGAGTCACCAACATGTTTGCCTCCCCTGCCCTGCTCAACCGGGTCGGGCAATTCGGTTTCTCCAAAAAAGTCAAACTGCCGACCCTTAAGCGGGTGGTATCGGCAGGCGCGCCGGTGCTGCCGGCCAATATTGAACGGTTTTCTTCCATGCTGAATAAAAAAGCCGAAATTTTCACCCCGTACGGCGCCACCGAGGCCATGCCCGTAACCTGCATCGGCGCCGGAGAAATCCTGGCCGAGACCCGTGCGCTGAGTGAAAAGGGATACGGCACCTGCGTGGGGCGCCCGGTACCCGGCATGGATGTCCGCTTGATCCATGTTACGGACGATCCCATTTCTCACTGGGCCGATGACCTGGAAGTGTTGCCCGGTGAGATCGGAGAGATTACCGTCAAAGGCGATATCGTCACGCAGGCCTATTTCGAACGGCCTGAGGCACAGGCATTGGCCAAAATTTCCGACGGGGACGGTATCCGGCACCGCATGGGCGATCTGGGCTGGATGGACCAGAAAGGCCGGATATGGTTCTGCGGACGCAAAACGCATCGGGTCGTCACATCCGGCGGCAGTCTCTACCCCATTCCCTGTGAAGCGATTTTCAATGCACATCCGGCCGTTTTCAGAAGCGCGCTGGTCGGCATCGGGTCTGCAACCGATCAAACACCGGTCATGTGCATTGAACTCAAGCAGAATCATCGAAAAACAGACCGGAACGACGTGAAAAAAGAACTTCTCCAACTGGCTGAATGCAGTGTTATTACTCAGGATATAAAGCATATTCTGTTTCATGACAAATTTCCGGTGGATATTCGTCATAACTCGAAAATATTCCGGGAACAGCTGGCTGTATGGGCAGGGAAGCGCATCAGGACTTAGGACTGAGTGAGGGGCACGTTCTGCGCGCGGGCGTAGGGGCAGCCCCCCGTGTCTGCCCATCGGCAAAATGGCAAAGACTTATCGCGGATAACAGAATCACATTATTTTCTTTACATGGGATCAGGATCATTGACCGATGAGCGACGGCAAAAAACCAACACAGATTCTGGTAACCGGAGGCGGCGGATTTCTGGGATCTGCCATTGTCCGGCAGTTGGTTCAGCGGGGCGATCGGGTCCGAAGTTTTTCACGAAGCCGATATCCCGAACTCGACGCAATGGGAGTGGAACAGGTTTGCGGAGATCTGACCCGTCCGGAAGATGTCGAAAACGCCTGCCGGGGCATGGATGTGGTGTTTCATACCGCCGCCAGAGCCGGTGTATGGGGCTTATGGCAGGATTTTTACCGTCCCAACGTGATCGGGACCGAAAACATTCTTCACGCCTGCTTAAAACACAAGGTTTCCCGCCTGATATACACCAGCTCCCCCAGCGTCGTATTTGACCGCAGCAACATGGAAGGCGTGGATGAATCCGTCCCCTACCCGTCCGAATATCACGCCCATTATCCTCATACCAAAGCCATCGCCGAACGGAAGGTGCTCCAGGCCGCCCGAAACGGATTAAAAACAATTATCCTGAGGCCGCACCTGATATGGGGCCCGGGAGACCCGCATCTGGCACCCAGAATCATCGCACGCGCCGATCGGCTGGCCCGGGTCGGTGCCGGCCGTAATCGCGTGGATACCATCTACATCGACAATGCGGCCGATGCGCACATCCAGGCCGCCGATCGTCTGAAAACACGCCCCGACCTTTCCGGCAGAATATATTTCATCAGTCAGGACGATCCGGTCCCCCTGTGGGACATGATCGATGCCATATTAAACGCCGGAGGAAAACCGCCGGTTACCCGATCGATTCCCCATCGCGCGGCCTGGTGTATCGGGGCCTTGATGGAACTGGCGTACACCGCCTTTCGGATTCAGGGAGAACCTCCCATGACCCGTTTTGTCGCCGATGAACTGGCCACATCCCACTGGTTTGACATCAGCGCCGCCAAAAAAGACCTCGACTACACCCCTGAAATTTCTATCCGCGAGGGACTTCACAGATTGGAAACAGATTTAAAATAGAAAAAACTGATTGATATCATATTTATTTTTCAGTAATATTTTTTTGAATTTAAATTTCTGATCATTTTACTAGGGGGATGAAATGTGTATGCAAAATAATATCTTAAAAAGCACTATAAAAATAATGGGGTTTTGCATTCTGGGTGTGTTGATCAAAGTGCCGTTGCTTTTTTCGGGGCCCTATTTAAATTCGGCTCATGGCGATGGGACCAACGGCGTTCACCGATCAGATGCACCCATCGCATCTTACACGGCCGGTCATTGCGCTCATTGCCATGAGCAGCACGCGAGTATAGACGGCGCGGAACCGAATCCAGCCGGTGCAAGTGCTTCAGAGTTCTGTCTGTTCAGCGACAATTTTGACAATGCCAGGACGGCCGGCCCCTACATTCAGGCGGATAATTTCTGTTTTTACTGCCATATCAATTCCGGAGGCCTTCAAGATGGTGGAGGGATCACCAACAAACCATACAGCAATACCTTTGCCGGCTATACCACCGACTATGTCACAGATATCCTGGGGGCTTTCAATTACAGCACTTCCTATCACAATCTTTATGATATTCAACGCTTTTCCAAGGATAAATTTGATTTTTTCAAAGACACATCTAATCCCTGTGTGGCATGTCACAATCCCCATCTGGCAAAAAGAAACAAACAATCCCCTGCCGCCCCCACACAGACTGCCATCTCCAGACCCACTGACCATGAAAACCTATGGGGCGATGACGAAAATGAGCAGATGAATAATTATACCTATCGTGCCCCTTATAATTTTGGTTCAACCTCTGTCTATGAGCCTGATGGTTCGGTTTTGCACGACGGTTCTCTCGTGCCGGATTACAACGCCTTCTGTCTGGATTGTCACCAGTACGAGGTACCTTCTACCAAGACGGCTGGTTATCTGACGGCTATCGACTGGAGTTCAGATGGTGATATGCATGGCCAGAGGGCGAGGTTTTACGGTGTGGACGGAGCACCACCTGAGGAGTATAAAGGGAAGATTAATGGCCCTTTTAATGTTGCGCCTCAAAGTAATTATGTCCTCTCATGCATGGACTGCCACGAAGCGCATGGAAGTTATTTTAATTCAGGTTTTCTTATTAGAAGGGAGATCAATGGCGGTCAGGTTGTCCATAGCGGAGGTGATGTGCGAGCCGTACTCCAGTCCAGCATTTGTGATAAATGTCATAGTGATCTGCATAGCACCGGGAATGGGTGCTATAATTGCCACTATCATGGCTCTACGGGTCCAGGAACTTGGAACAAGCCATGTTTTTAAAAAAAAGTGATTTACTGCAACTGTCCAGCAACTGGGGTCGGACCAAGCTAACATACTGAAAAAATTTATATTTTATTAAAAAAGTCTCATTCAAATTTTCTTAGAGTGCACTTTTCGATATCAAAAAGTGCACTCTAAGAAAATTTTATGCGATTCGGAACACTATTTCTGATTTTCAATTTTTTTTTACATCTATGGCAAGAGTAAACCGGCATTCCATTCCCGAATACATGCATCGCTGTTTCTGATTTTTACGCCGCCGCCAATACGGTGGTTGCATTTTCGTCAACGCAAATATCCATACGTTTGTATCGTATAAATTTATTGATAAGTATTTGATTCGATCGTAAGTTTCTGCCATGGATGATTTGCTGTATCAATATAATCCCCGGTGGGAAGGCACTTTTCCGGGAGAAGGCATAAAACCCTGCGAAAAATATTTATGCGAGCTGAGGAAATATCTGGATCGCAAACAGATCATTATTTTAACAGGGCTTCGAAGAGTCGGCAAAACGACCCTGATAAAACTGATCATCAAGGAAATGATACAAAACGGTATTTGCTCCCACCCGTCTGCTTTATGTCAGTCTGGCCGATTACCTGCTCAGAAAGAACAGCATTCTGGATACAGCTTAGAAACAAAAAAAACTTTACTATCTGTACGAAAACACTATAGAGCTGCATTTTTTCACAGAAGATAAAATTCTTATCGAATCAAAATTCTATTCGGAATGAAACGATGTACAAAAAATTCTGTTTACAAATTATCCTGCAGCAAAGAAACTCTTGGTAGATTCCGTCGAAAAATTATCCGCATTGGACGAACTCTAAGGGTATCACCTTTTCGGCCATATGTTGAAAAATCCAACTGGGATACTCGCTTCGGCAATCAGGGTTATCACAGGGGGTCAATTTTGGGTTGTCATTTACACCACTTGCGGCAAATGCTACATTGCGCTTTCGAGAAGAAAATTTCAACATTGTATTTTCTGCAAGCAGGATCTCTTCGAATCGGAAACGCCCGATGGGCAAGAGAGTCTGGTGCGGGAATGCCGGATGGAACGGGTTAGCCGGAAACGGTTCCCTGTTTGACCAAAGTTCACCAAGTTTACTGATAATCGTTTGAACCGACTTCTATCCAGCTCGTCAGATGTCAAAATTCCGGCCATTTATAAAATAGCATGACAGCTGATTTATTTCGAATCCAATAAAAAGCTCACCACTCGATAAAATTTCTCTCGAAGTATTCACTCTCCTTGATCGCATATATGCGACATATTAAAAACAAAGGCGAAAAACGTCTGAATTACATTCACAAGCCACCGGTGCCTTTTTCTATTATGGCACATAACATCCCGTTAATATGGTTACATTTGCAAATAAACAAATCGTATCTTTAAGCTTCATTTTTTGACATGTGACGGACTGTTCGTCTGAAACAATGTTCAACTGCGTAACAGTGACTTGTTTCGTGCCATGAGGAATGATGTTTCATTGAAATGAGGTTAATCAGAATAACGATAATCACTGTGGCACAAAAGTTGCTTTTTACCACTTATTTGATTTTAAAATATACGGTTTAGACAATTAAAACTCAATTGGATCCCGACAAGTCAATCAGATGTCAAAATTCCGGTAAAACTTATTATCTGACAACGCAACTTATACAGGCCGTAAAATGACACATAAAGGAACAGAGTTTAAAAAAAATGATGATAAATTTTTCAAAACATATCTGATATTTTCCTCGCATAACAATACACAGACCAGGGCGTTTGACAGTATAAAAGAATTATGGGCCGAACTACAGAAACTATTGCATCGACATAAATCTAAATTAGATTCTTGCAGCGTGTCTGAGAATAGTACTCGGGACAAAACCCAATATTTAAATTTAAAAAGCCGGCTCGATTCAGATAACTCACAAGGTGTTTTTTTAAAAACACTACACGGAAAAAGGTCCAACCGCTTGAATTTAAATATTCTGCCGGAAAAAACTCAAAGATCAATCTATAAACCAGGCTCTCTTTTTGCTGAAAATCGATTCTGCAGTGAGACTGGTATTATTGATCCTGAAGATGAAATAACGATCGAATATCCGTTCATCGGTACAAAAAATTCAAACCAGGAAAAAACCCTAAAATTTGCCGTTTACGCACAAAATCTGACGGGAAAAATACAGTGTGAGAATGAAATTCGCGGCAGCGAAAATCGGTTCCTTACTCTTCTGGAAAGTGCTCTTGTCGGAATCGCGATCATAAAAGGCGAAAAATTTATTTATAAAAATTATGAATATAAAAAAATCATGAAAGGCTTCCCGGATTCATTCGATCAGTTGATATCCCGACATATTCACCCGGATGATATTGAGCCGTTTCGTGTATTTTATCAAAAAGTTTTGTCAGGAGATCACAACCCCGACGAAATTAAACTCCGATTTTTCACGTGCCGAAACAAGGCACCGGGGAAAGGAATCAAATGGATTCGATGTAAAGCAATTCGAATATCATATCAGAGGGATCATGCCGTATTGCTCAATATTCTGGACATCACTCAGACAAAACATCTGAAGCAAATGGTGCAGGTTAACGACAGAATGTGTTCATTAGGGCGTATTGCGACCGGTATCTCGCACGAAATAAGGAATCCTTTATCGACCATCAACGTATGTTTAAGCGTAATAAAAAGATACTATCAGAACCTGACCGACTTTAAAAATGAAGATTCAAAACTTTTTGCGGATACGCTCTCCGACATGGAATCAGCTTCAAACCGGATAGAGGGCGTTATTCGAAAAGTGATGGATTTTGCAAAGCCCGGTACCCATCAATTGAACCATACCTGTATAAATCAGTGTGTATATAACGCACTTGAGCTTTCGTCCGTTGCATTAAAAAAAATGGATATCCATATAACTACACAATTGGATCAAAAACTACCAAAATGCTTTTTGGACAATCAGGCGATTGTTCAGGTCATTCTGAACTTGATTACAAATGCTGCCGAGTCCATGCATAACTGCAACGCCGTTAAACGAATCGATATCGAAACCTGTCAAAAACTCAATTACATCGTTCTAACACTGTCCGATTCGGGGCCTGGAATTCCGTCCGATATTCGAAGTAAAATATTTGACCCGTTTTTCACAACCAAAAAAAGCGGCTCAGGCATCGGCCTGAATATCTGCAAGCGGATTGTAACCGATCACGGCGGATTTTTGAATGTCTCTTCCAGCAAATATGAAGGGGCTGAATTTACGATTGGATTTCCTGTAAAAAAAAGGAGGGACAACATTTGACACCTTACACTCTGTATATCATTGACGACGAAGAACCATTAACAAGAGCATTTGCCAGAATTTTTGAAAATGACTACACCGTTTCGATATTTTCATCCGCCGAATCTGCGCTTACCGCCATGCCGGGCCATCCTCCGGATCTCATTCTTCTGGACATAGGGCTCCCCGGGATGAACGGGATCTGCGCATTACGTAAGATTAAACAAAAATTTCCCGACATGGTCGTTATCATGATCACCTCTTTCGAGGAAATCGATATGGTCGTTACTTCCATGAAATCAGGCGCTTATGATTACGTGACGAAACCGATCCAGATGGATGCCCTGGAGCTGACCGTCCGAAATGCACTGGAAAGCATTCGTTTGCGAAAGGAAGTCAAGCTGTTACAGGAAACGTATCTGAAGGAGAATCTTCCCTGCTTTATAGGTAACAGCAAGGCAATTCAGGATGTCATGCAGTTTGTCGAACATGTAGCGCAAAGCCCGGATACGCCCATCCTTATACTCGGTGAATCCGGAACCGGAAAAGAGCTGATTGCTAGCGCCATTCACTACAGAAGCCCGAATTTCAGGGGACCGATGGTTACCGTCAATTGCGCTGCCATACCTCAACATCTCATCGAAAGCGAACTGTTCGGTTATGAAAAAGGAGCATTCAGCGGGGCCAGCGCTTACGGTAAAAAGGGGCTTGTGGAACAGGCACATGAAGGCACGCTTTTCCTTGATGAAGTCGGTGATCTGAATATTGAAGCTCAGGCAAAGCTTCTCAGATTCATTGAAAAAGGTGAGTTTTACAAAGTTGGGGGCGTAAAGAAAATTCATGTCAAAACCAGGATTGTATCGGCTACCAACAAGGACCTTATAGAACTCATCGAAAAAGGAAGCTTCAGAACAGATCTTTATTATCGGCTTGGGGTCATTAAAATAAAAATCCCCTCACTGAACAAAAGACGAGAGGATATTATTCCTATAGCAAAATATTTTCTTTTAAAATTCAGTGATAAATTCAATAAAAGCATCACCGGTATTTCCCCTGAAGCTCAGACTTTTCTAAAAGAATACCATTGGGGAGGCAATATTCGTGAACTGAAAAACACGACAGGTGTCAAGATAGAAGTCACCTGAATCGTGTACGTTAAGCAGCATGATTTAAGCAGCGGTTCTTGACCGGTTGCTTTGTTTTTTCCGGGTTAAGCCGGACTGACAGTACCGGCACCCAGTTT
>Ga0272441_10004096_pt1 | contig 26901 bp, 4 predicted proteins | sample SSMProp6N_FD_193582 | JGI IMG/M metagenome (GOLD analysis project Ga0272441, IMG submission 193582) | Marine sediment archaeal communities from Little Sippewissett salt marsh, Falmouth, MA, United States - SSM-Prop-6N | ecosystem: Environmental > Aquatic > Marine > Wetlands > Sediment ... | reverse complement strand
GCTGAAGCAATTCGTCGATCACGTCGAGTTCGGCGCCGCCGCCAACGGCGAGTCCGTCGGCCGATGGCCCGACGGCACGGGGGCGCTGTACCCGATGACGAGCCCGACCCTCGGCGAGGCCAATGCCGACCCACGCGTCGGACCGGTCGTCCTCTCCGAGGTCATGTACTTCCCAGGGGTCTTCCACGAGGACTTCCAGATCGGCGGGATCGAGAGGTTCGACGTGCTCGCCGGGACCTGGGGCCCGGCCGACGGGCGATTCCACGCCCAGCCCGCCGCACCCGGCACCGATGCCGTGGCGACCGCGATCCTGGCCGCGTCCCTGCCGGAGGACTTCGTCCTCGAGGCAGACGTCCGTGCCGTTTCGGTCGTCCCCTACCGGTGCAATGCGGCCGTGGTGTTCGACTACCACGGACCGACCGACTTCAAGTTCGCGCGGCTTTCCGTGGACGACGGGCAATGGCAGATCGGCCACCGGGAGCCGGGGCAATGGGTGGTCGACGCCGCGGTGGCCGACGCCGCCGTCGAAGCCGGGACGCAGTTCGACATGACACTGCGCGCGGTCGGCACGCAGGCCGCCCTGCTCGTCGACGGCGAGGCAGCCGTCGCGTTCGACTTCGGCGAGCCCCTCCAGGACGGGCAAGTCGGGCTCGGGACGCAAGGCGCGCGGGCGTCGTACGGATCGCTGACTGTCCAGTCGGCCGCGGAAGGCGATCTGGAGTTCATCGAGATCTTCAACCCCACGGACACGGCGATCCCCCTGGCCGAGAGCAAGTCGAACCCGCACCAGCAGGGCGAGTACCTTGCGAACTGGCGTCTTCGCGGCGGCGTGGACATGGCGTTCGACGCCGGCGAGGTCCTGCCGGCGAAGGGCGTGCTGGTGGTCCTCTCGTTCAACCCGGACAACCCGGACAACGCCTCTCGCGTCGCGGCCTTCCGGGCGTACTACGGGATCGACGAGTCGGTCCCGTTGGCGGGCGGGTATTCGGGCGGGCTGAGCAACGGCGGGGAGAGCATCCGCCTGGAGCGTCCCGACGAGCCTCCGCTGGAAGAGCCCGCCTTCGTGCCCCACCTGCTCGAAGACGGGGTGGCCTTCGACGACGACGCGCCCTGGCCCGCGGAGGCGGACGGCAACGGGGCGTCGCTGCACCGGGTCTCCTTCGAGGAACTCGGCGATGCCGCCGCCAACTGGGCCGCCTTCCCGCCGACGCCCGGCGTGCTCCGCCTGACCGCCGAGGTGACGGGCGTCTCGCCCGGCTTCCGCAACACGCCCGTGGACACCGCACAGATCGTCTTCAGCGACGCCGTCACCGGCGTGGACCTCCGCGACGTGACGCTCACCCGCGACGGCCAGCCCGTCCCCCTGCCGCCCGGGACGGAGGTGACCAGCGTAGACGGCGTCGTGTGGCAGTTGACCGGCCTGGCCGACGCGACCGCCCCGGCCGGGGCCTACGCCTTGACCCTCGTGGCCGGGGGATCGGGCATCGAGGACGGGGCGGGCTCGCCCCTGGCGGGTAACGCGACGGCCGAGTGGACAATGGACACCGACCCGCCGACCCTCACGGTGGACCCCCGGATCACCTTCGACGAGACGCCGATGCTGACGGGCCTCGTGCTGGACGTGCATCCGCCGGAAACCGTGACCGTCCGCGTCGACGGCCAAGCCTACGCCGCCGGCGTGACCGAGGGGCGCTGGACGCTGCCGGACGACACCGTCGCGGCGCTGGACTTCGGCACGTACGACGTGCAAGTCGAGGCCACCGACCGGGCGGGAAACACGGGCACGGACGAGTCCGCCGGGGAGCTGACCGTCTTGCCCCCGCCGCCGACCGTTACGGTCGATCCGCGGGTCACCAACGACGCGACCCCGCGGCTGTCCGGCTCGGTGGACGACCCGACCGCCACCGTCGAAGTCACGGTCGCGGGACGAACCTACGATGCGGTCAACCATGGAGACGGCACGTGGACGCTCGCCGACGACGAGATCGCCCCGGCCTTGCCGGAAGGCACGCACGACGTGGAAGCGGCCGCGACCAACCCGAGCGGCACGGGCCGGGACGCGACCGCCGGCGAGCTGACCGTCGACTGGACCCCGCCGACGGTCACCGTCGATGCGCTCGTGACGAACGACCCCTCGCCGGGCGTCACCGGCACGGTGGACGACCCGGCCGCCACGGTCCACGTCACCGTCGCGGGACACCCGTACCTGGCCGTCAACCACACCGACGGCACGTGGCGGCTGCCCGCGGGGACGATCGCCCCGGACCTGCCCAACGGCACGTACGACGTGCTCGCCTCGGCGAGGGACGCCGCGGGGAACGTGGGGGCCGACCAGACGGCCGGGGAGCTCTTCGTGGACCGCACCCCGCCGACGGCCCCGCAGAACGTGACGGCCACGCCCCTCAGCAGCACGCGGATCGACCTGGCCTGGGCGGCCGCGAGCGACCCGGAAAGCGGCGTGGGCCACTACGTGGTCTACCGCGACGGCGAGGCGGTGGCCAGCGTGACGGCGACGAGCTACGCCGACGAGGGCCTGGACCAGGCGCGGCGGTACCGCTATCGCGTCTCGGCGGTCAGCGTGCACGGGTTCGAGGGCGACCGGTCCGACGAGGTGGAGGCCTCGCCCCGACCCAGCCTGGAACGCGCCGACGCCGTCGACGGGACGACGGTCGCGGTCGTGTTCGGCAAGCCGGTCGACCCCGCCACGGCCGAGGTGGCCGGGAACTACACGCTGACCGACGCCCAGGGCGTTCCGCAGGTCGTCGCGGCCGCCGCGCTGGACCCCAATAACGCGTGCGTCGTCCGTCTGCACCTGGCGGAACCGATGCGGGACTACGGCGAGTACGCCCTCGTGGCGGAGGGCGTGACCGACCCGTGGGGCAGCCCGGTGGAAGACGGCTCGCGCGCCGAGTTCGTCTACCGGAACCTGGACCCGGACATGCTCGCCTGGTGGCCGTTCGACGCGGACCTCGCCGGCCGGGCCGAGGACGCCACCGACAACGGCAGGGACCTGGCGCTTTCCGGCGCGAGCTGGTCGGCCGACGGGGTCCGCGGCGGGGCGCTGTACTTCGACGGCGGCGCGCAGGCCCTCGACGACGACGCGGCGACGTATCTCAGCGGCCTGACGCAGATCACCGTGGCGATGTGGGTCAAGGCGGACCGGCTGAATTCCGACAACGGGGTGTTCACCACGGCCCTGCCGGGCAGCTCCAACGGCCTGTCGCTGCGGCACGACGCGTTCGGCTGGGACGGATGCGAGGTCCGCACCTACAAGGCGTTCCTCTCGACGACGGAGGGCAATGGATCGATCGAGGGCGCGGGCCAGACCCAGACCACCGAATGGCAGCACGTCGCCCTGACGTGGTCCGACGGCGGGGTGATCCACCTGTACCTGGACGGCCGGGCCCAGTTGATCAGCGCGGGCAACGATCCCCTTTCGGGCGGCCTCGAGCCCGTGACGCGTTTCCTGCTCGGCCAGGGCGAGCGTGGGGACAGCTACGCCTGGGAAGGCTACATCGACGACGTCCGCATCTACGCACGGGAACTGGAAGCGCACGAGATCGAGGCGATCGCGACCGTCCCGGCGCCCGCGCCGCGGGTCGAGTCCGTCGAGCGCAACGACGGCGCGTTCCACCCGTCGGAGCTGACATCCCTCGTCGTACGGTTCACACAGGACGTCTCCGCCAGCCTCGCCGCCAAGGACCTCGTCCTCTACAACGAGTCCACGGGACAGGCCGTGGACCTCGCCGGCGTCCAGATGACCTACGACGGGGAGGCCCAGGCAGCCCGATGGGGCCTGGCCGGCGTCCGGTACGAGCCCGGCCGGCACACGATCCGCCTGGCGGCGCACGGCATCGCCAACGCCGAGGGAACGCTCCTGGACGGCAACGGAGACGGTCTCGGCGGAGACGACTTCGTCCACGAGGCGACGTTGGCGATCCCGGGAGACCTGGACCTGAACGGCAAGGTCGACGGCGACGATCTGGCGGCTCTGGAGCTGGGCTTCGGCAAGCTCGATGCGGGCTGGGCCGACGGGGACGTCAACTACGACGGCACGGTGAGCTTCGGCGATTACCTCACCGTCAAGGGGAACCTCGGCACGGCCCTGCCCGCAACGTCGTCGCTGACGGCGGCGGCCGCGACCAAGCCCGCCGAGGCCCTGCCCTCGGACAGCCCTCAGCCCGAGCCGGCCCCGTTGACCGAGTTCGTTCCCCCGCCCGCCGGCACGCCGTACATCAGCGAGATCATGGCCGTCAACGACGAGACGTGGGCGGACGAGGACGGCGACTACTCCGACTGGATCGAGATCCACAACCCCACCACCGCCTCCGTGGACCTGACCGGCTGGAAACTGAAGGACTCGGGCAACGAGTGGACGTTTCCGGCCGTGATCCTGGCAGCCGGGGAGTATCTCGTGGTCTTCGCGTCCGACAAGGACCGGGCCGACCCCGCCGGCGAGCTGCACGCCAACTTCAAGCTGACGGGGAACGGCGAGTACCTGGCCCTGCTGGACGATACGGACACGGCCGTACACCAGTACGCCCCGAGCTACCCCGAGCAGCTCTCAGACATCTCGTACGGTGTGCTGCGGCAGGAATACGGGCAGCGGGTCCTCGTCGCCCAGGGGGCGGCGGCGAGGTACACGGTCCCCACCGCTCCGCTGGACCCGGCCTGGGCCTCGCCGGCCTTCGACGACTCGGGCTGGTCGACGGGCGCAACGGGGCTGGGGTTCGGGCTCGGGACCGAGCCGTCCGACCCCGTGACGCTGATCCGGAGCGGTTCCGTCTGGAGATACCTCGACGACGGCAGCAACCAGGGCACGGCGTGGCGCCTGCCGGGCTTCGACGACGGCCTCTGGGCGTCCGGCCCGGCGGAGCTGGGCTACGGGGACGGCGGGGAGGCGACCGTCGTCAGCTACGGGCCCAACGCGAGCGACAAGTACATCACCACGTACTTCCGCGGCACGTTCGACCTGGCCGACCCGGGCGCGGTCGATCTGCTGACGGTCCGGATGCGGCGGGACGACGGGGCGGTCGTTTACCTCAACGGCCAGGAGATCGTGCGGAGCAACATGCCGACGGGGACCATCGACTACCTCACGATGGCGCCCAACGGCGTCGGCGGCGGGGACGAGTCTACCTTCTACGAGTTCGAGGTCGACGCGGCCGGGCTTCTCGGCGCCGGGACCAACGTCGTCGCGGTCGAGGTCCACCAGCGCTCGCCGACGAGCAGCGATATCAGCTTCGACCTGGAGCTGATCGGCAGCCGGAGCCGCAGCGACCTCATCGCGACCGACATCCAGGCCGAGATGCTGGGCGGGACGGCCTCCGTGTTGGTCCGGCTGCCGTTCGACGTGACCGAGCCCGACGACGTCGCGCATCTCTATCTCGAAGTGGCCTATGAGGACGGGTACGCGGCCTATCTGAACGGCACGCTGGTGGCGTCGAAGAACGCCCCGGGCAGCTTGACCTGGACCTCCGCCGCCCTGGCCGACCGCCCGGATACCGCGGCCGACACGTTCGAGCGGGTCGACCTGACGGCCCACCTGGACTTGCTCGTCGCGGGCGAGAACCTGCTGGCCGTCCACGGCCTGAACGACGCGGCCGGCGACGGCGATTTCCTGATCTGCCCGGAGCTGACGGTCCTCGAGTCGGTCGCGATGGTCGACAACTACTTCACGACCCCCACGCCCGGCACGGCGAACGTGCCCGGCGCGCTCGGGGTCGTGGACGACACGTCGTTCAGCGTGGACCGCGGCTTCTTCGACGCGCCCTTCCCGGTGGAGATCGCCACCGACACCGGCGGGGCGATCATTCGCTACACCCTCGACGGCAGCGCCCCCACGGCGACCACCGGCACGGTCTACAGCGGCCCGATCGACGTCACCACGACCACGGTCATCCGCGCGGCGGCGTTCAAGCCGGGCTACCTCTCGACCAACGTGGACACCCAGACGTACCTCTTCCCGTCCGACGTGATCCACCAGCCCGACTGGCCGGCGGGGTTCCCCACCACGTGGTACACGCGTGCGGCCGATTACGGCATGGACCCGGCGGTGGTCAACGATCCGCTCTACAGCGGCCGGGTCGTCGACGCCCTGCACGCGCTGCCCACCGTGTCGCTGGTGATGGACATCGACGACTGGTTCGATGAGGATACGGGGATCTACTCCAACTCCACGAAGAAGGGCGACGCCTGGGAGCGGGAAGTCTCCATCGAGCTGATCGACTTTCCCGGCGAGGACAACGAGCAGTTCGAGGCGGGGATTCGTCTCCAGGGCAACGCCTCCCGCCAGTCCAGCCGGCCCAAGCACAACCTGCGCGTGGTGTTTCGAAGCGAGTACGGCGACGGGCGGCTGAACTTCAAGTTCTTCGAGGACTCCGCGGTCACCAACTTCAACAGCATCATCCTGCGGGGCCAGAACGGCGATTCGTGGATCCACCCCAACTCGAACCAGCGCCGCCGCGCCCAGTACAACCGCGACCAGTGGCACCGCGTCGCGCAAGAGGAGATGGGGCACGAGTCGCTGGATCAGAACAACGTCCACGTCTACATCAACGGGCTCTACTGGGGCGTGCACCACGCGTTCGTCCGCGCCGAAGCGGAGTGGATGAGCGAGAAGTTCGACGGCGACGAGGACGACTGGGACGTCGTCCAGGACTACAGCAAGCAGGCGGGCAAGGTGGAGGTCATCGACGGGGACCTCGTGGCATGGAACGCCATGATGGCCCTGGCCGACGGGGACATTGCCAGCCCCGCCAACTACGCCGCCATCCAGGAGTACCTCGACCTCGAGAACCTCGCGGACTATATCCTGCTGAACTTCTACAGCGGCAATACGGACTGGGACGGCGGCAACTGGCGGGCGGCCAGGCGGCGCGAGCCGGGCGCGGGCTTCGTGTTCTTCCCGTGGGACTCCGAGCGAACCGTGGGAGACTCGGCCAAGACGAACCTCGTCGTCGACACCAACATCACCGGCAAGAACGTCGCCAATCGGCCCTCCCATCTGCACCAGCGGCTGACACTCAACGCCGAGTACCGCCTGTTCTTCGCCGACCGCGTCCACAAGCACTTCTTCAACGACGGGGCCCTCAGCCCCGCCGGGGCGACGGCGAGCTGGTGGGAGGGACTGGACGAGATCCGCCTCGCCCTCGTCGCCGAGGCCGCACGATGGGGAGATGCCCACCGCGCCGCCGATCCCTACACGCCGGAAGACGAGTGGATCGCCGAGGGGAACCTGCTGACCGACAGCTACTTCCCCGTCCGAACGAACATCGTGCTGAACCAGCTCAGTGCCCGGGGGCTCTATCCGGACGTGGCGGCGCCCTCGTTTGCGGTCAACGGCTCGTACCAGCACGGCGGGGCCATCGCCCCGGGCGACGTCCTGAGCGCCTCCGCGCCGGCCGGGACGATCTACTACACGCAGGACGGCACGGACCCCCGCCTGTCCGGCGGCGCCGTCTCGCCCGGCGCCCAGGTGTACGCCGGGCCGGTCCCACTGACGCACAGCACGCAGGTCAGGGCCCGGGTGTTGAGCGGCGGAACGTGGAGCGCCCTGAGCGAAGCCGCGTACTACGAGCAGACGCCCCCGCCGGTCCGCATCACCGAGATCATGTACAACCCCACGGGCGCGACGGCAGCCGAGCAGGCCGCCGGTTTCGACGACGGCGACCAGTTCGAGTACATCGAGGTCCAGCACGTCGGCGACGAGCCGTTCAACCTCCTCGGCATGACGTTCGTCGGCGGGGTCCACCTCCAGCTCTCCAGCGCCCTGCTCCAGCCGGGCGAGTACGGCGTGATGGTGTCCGACCGCGCCGCCTTCCAGGCCCGGTACGGCACGGGCATCCGAATCCTCGGCGAGTACGACGGCCTGCTCGACAACTCGGGCGAGGCGCTGGCGCTGCACTCGGCGATCGGCGAGGTCGTCCATCAGTTCGCGTTCGACGACGCCTGGTACCCGCACACCGACGGCGAGGGGTTCAGCCTGACGATCCTCGACCCGACCGGCCCGGCGGCCCAGTGGGAGACGGCCGACGGATGGAACGCCAGCTCGACGGCCCAGGGCTCGCCCGGCGTCAGCGACAGCGGCGTTGCGCCCGGCGCGATCGTGATCTCCGAGGTCATGGCCCACACGAACCACAGCCCCAACGACTGGGTCGAGCTGCACAACACGACCGGGGCGGACATCGAGATCGGCGAGTGGTTCCTCAGCGACAGCGCCGACGATCTCAAGAAGTTCCAGGTCCACGCCGGCACGGTCATCCCGGCCGGCGGGTACCTGGTCTTCACGCAGGACCACCACTTCGGCATCGACGCCGACGGGGCCGGCCCCCGGGAGGCGTTCGCGCTCAGCGAGCTGGGGGACGAGGTGTACCTCTCGTCGGGCCGGGGCGAGTACCTCAGCGGGTACCGCGCATCGGTCGAGTTCGGGGTCTCTCCGGCGGACGTCAGCTTCGGCCCGTACCGGACCGCCGACGGCGAGAGGCGGTTCGTCCTCCTCTGTCAACCCACCCTTGGCGGGCCCAATGACGGGCCGTTTGTCGACGACCTGGTCCTCAACGAGCTGATGTACCACGCGGCCGATCCCGCGGCCCCGGGTCCGTACACCGATGAGGACTACGAGTTCGTCGAGCTGCACAACCGATCGACCGGGCCGCTGGACCTGCGCGAGTACGTCGTGACGGGCGGGGTCGGTTTCACGTTCGGATGGCTGCCGACCGACGCGGCGGCGACGGCGTCCTGGACGCTGGAGAAGGGCGCGACGGCGACGTGGACGGCCGACCTGCCCCGCGCCGGGACGTACGAGGTCTTCCGAACCGTGGACAACGCCGACGGCGCGGGCGGGTCGTGGGACCTGGACTCCGCGGCCGAGTACGAGATCGCCCGCGTCGGCGGGGCCACAACGGTCCTGGCCGACCAGAACGCCGGCGCGGGGGCCTGGGTCTCGCTGGGGTCGTTTGATTTCGCCGCCGGCCCGGCCACGGTAACGCTGCGCCGCGGCACGGGCCTTCCGAACGAACGGACCGTCGCCGACGGGGTCCGTTTCGTCTCCGCCGCGGACGACGTGCCGGCCGACAACGGCGACCCCGTCTTTCAGACGACGAGCTCGGCAGTGACCGCCCTGCCGGCCGGGACATCCGTCGTGCTGGTCAGTAACACTGCGGCCTTCCAGGAGCGGTACGGCGAGGCCGGTATCCTGATTGGCGGGGAGTACACCGGACACCTGGACAACGCCGGAGAGCGTGTCCGGCTGTTGCGGGCGACCACGCCGGAGCCGACGGGCTACCTTCCGTACTTCCTTGCCGACCAGGTCCGCTACGACGACGACCCGCCCTGGCCCAGCCGACCCGACGGGACCGGACCGTCGCTGATCCGGATCGATCCGGCGGCCTACGGCGACGAGCGGGGGAATTGGGCGACGAGCAGCCAGATCGGCTCGCCCGGCGGGGACAACGTGGCGCTCGACACGACGGGGCCTTCCGCGCCGGCCGACGTGCAGGCCGTCGGGGCGACGAGCACGGCGATCGACATTACGTGGAGCCCGGCCGTCGAGCCCGACACGGCCGTGACACACTACGTCCTCTACCGGGACGGCCTGCTCCTGGCCACCACGGGCGACACGGGGTACCTCGACACGGGCCTTACCCAGGGCCTCCCCCACGCCTACCAGGTCTCCGCGGTGAACGTCGACGGCTACGCAGGACCCCGCAGCGACGTCGTCGTGGCCACGCCGCGCCTCGGCGTGATCGCCGCCCACGCCGCGGACGAGTATCACGTCGTCGTCGAGTTCGCCGCCCCGGTCAACCCCGAGAGCACCGCCGACCCGGCCCACTACGCCCTGACCAACGAGCAAACGCAGCAGGCCGTTCCCGTCATTGGCGCCGTGCCCGACGTGGACCCCGCCAAGGTAATCCTCGAAGTGGCCGACCCCCTGCCCGAGGCCGTGTCCCACCGGCTGACCGTGCGGGAAGTCACCGATACGTACGGCAGCCCGATCGAGGAAGACGCCTTTGCCGTCTTCTGCCGGTACGAGGCCGCGCCGGCATTGATCGCCTGGTGGACCTTTGACGAAGCGTCCGGCACGACGGCCGGCGACGCGAGCGGGGGAGGCCACCCTCTCCTTCTCCAGGGCGCGGCCTGGTCCGCGGAGGGCCGCCTGGGCGGGGCCCTGTTCTTTGACGGCGCCGCCACGGCCGTCACGCCCGACGGGGCGGACTATCTCAACGGCCTGTCGGCCTTCACCGTCGCGATGTGGGTCCGCGCGGACCGGCTGGATACGGACGGGGGGCTGCTGACGGTCGGGCCCATCGGGAGCAGCAACTGCCTTTCCCTCCGCCACGACGCCTTCGGGTGGCGAAGCGCGAGCCGCCGGACCTTCAAGGCCTTCCTGTCGGCGACGGTAGGCAATACCGAGCTCGAGGGCCAGCCGTTCACGCAGACCGCCGAGTGGCAGCACGTGGCGATGACCTGGTCCTCCGGGGGCTCGATCAACCTCTTCCTCGACGGGCAGGTCCAGCCCGGAACGTACGACGCCGGCCCCGTCGACGGCACGGTCGACAACGCGACGCAGATCACGATCGGCATGGCCGAGGCGGGACTCGGCGCGGGATGGGAAGGCCTGATCGACGACGTGCAGATCTACACCCGGGCGCTGGCGGGGTTCGAGGTCGAGGCGCTCGCCACGGCCGCCGTGCAGGAGCCCCCGACGGTGACGGTGGACCCGCTTGTCACCGCGGACGACACGCCCGCCCTGACGGGCACGGTCGATGACGACTTCGCCGCCGTCACCGTCCTCGTGGGGGGCGGGTCCTACGAGGCGATCAACAACGAAGACGGCACGTGGACGCTCCCGGACGGCTCGATCGCCTCCCCCCTGGGCGACGGCACGCACGACGTGCAGGTCGAGGCCGTCAACGCCGGCGGAACCGGCATGGACGAAACCTCGGGGGAGTTGACGGTCGACACCACCGCGCCGGTCGTGACCGTCACCCCGCTGACCACCTTCGACTCCTCCCCGCCCCTGACCGGGACGATCTCGGACGCGCACGGTCCCCCCAGCGTCATCGTCCGGGTCCAGGGCAGGGAGTACGTGGCCGGCGTGCTCGACGGGACATGGGCACTGGCCAACAACAGCATCTCCCCCGCGCTGGCCGACGGCACGTACGACGTGACGGTCCGGGCCACCGACGCCGCCGGGAACGTGGGCACGGACACCACGGACTCGGAACTGTCGATCGACACGCTGGCCCCCGTCGTCACCGTCGACCCCCTCGTCACGTGGGACCCCTCCCCGGCGCTGTCCGGTTGGGTCGCCGACGCGAATCCCCCGGCCGAGGTGACCGTCTCGGTCAACAGCAACAACTGCCAGGCACCCGTCGTCGCCGGCGCCTGGTCGCTGCCGCGCGGCACCCTCTTCCCCGCCCTCGCGGCGGGCACGTACGACGTGACCGTGACCGCCAGCGACACGCTGGGCAATACGGACACGGACACCACCGTGGACGAGCTGACCGTCCTCGCCCCGGAAGTGGTCGGCCGGCACGTGTTCTACAACGAGTCCTGGTTCGATCACGGCAGCGCCGACGCCGACGCCCACGACGACCTCGCCGTCGCGACGGACAAATCCCCCCTGCGGCCCGGCCAGACCGCCACCTTTGACAACTACACCAGCTACACCCGCGGGATCAACGGGATCCTGATCGACGTCCGCGACCTGCCCCCCGGCGCGGCCGCCGCCGAGAACTTCGCCTTCCGCGTCGGCAACAGCGACGACCCGACGGTCTGGCCGCTGCTGGCCGCCGCGCCGTCCGTCCGCCTGCGCCCGGGCGCGGGCGAGGCGGGGTCCGACCGCATCACGCTGACCTTCCCGGCCGGGGCGGTCGTCAACTGCTGGATGGAGGTCCGCTTCCTCGCCAACGACTCGACCCGGCTGGCGGCCGACGACGTGTTCTACTTCGGCAACGCGGTGGGAGAGGCCGGCGACGACCCGACCAACGCGTGGGTGACCGGGACCGACGAGGCCCGGCCGCGAAACAACCCGACGTGCTTCTTCCAACCGGCCGCGGTGGATAACCGCTGGGACTACAACCGCGACCACAAGGTCAACGGTTTCGACCAGGCGATCGCGCGGAACAACCCGACGTCCGCCCCGAACGCCCTGAAGCTGATCACCGTGCCGCCCCCGCCGCCGGCCGCGCCGTCGGCGGGCGCCGCCGCGGAGGTCCCGGCGATCCCGGCCGGGGCGCCTGCGGACGAACCGGCGGAGACGCTGCTCGGCGCCACGGCCGCGCCGTTGCCCGTTACGCCTGTGGGAGTCGGCGGGGCGGAACCGCCCGCGCCAACCGCACCGGACGAGGCGGACGTCACGACCGTGGACGTGCCGGCCGCGGACGGGCAGTCGAGGCAGCCTGCGGACCTGGATACGGACCTGCTGACCGTCTTGAGCGAGGGGTCACCGATGGACGACAGGGGCTGAGCCGGACCATCGCGTCGAGTGAGGAGACCCTCGTGAGAGAGCGGGCAATCGGCCTGGCGCTGTGGGCCGTGGCGGCGGCGGCGGCAAGCGCAGCCGGCAACGTGGAGGTCCGCGGCGACGTCCAGCGTCCCAACCAGACGTACGGGGAGGGCGCCAACTACAAGCTGGTCGGCGACGCGACGTTCGGCTGGACGCGGAAGCCCTTCACCGGCGACGTCGACCTCAACGGTCACCGGCTTCTCATGCAGACCGGCGGGGGCAACCGGACGATCTTCTCCGGCGTGATCTCGGGCGAGGGGCGGTTCGACTGGGACGGCGGGGGGACGGCGCACTGGCAGACCGTTCCGTCCTTCCTGACCGGCAAGAAGGCCAACACGTTCCGCGGCCCGCTGACGATCCTGCGGGGCACGCTCGCGCTGGCCAAGCCGGCCGGGGTGACCGCCGTCCCGTACGACCTCGTCCTCGGCGGGGGGACGAACCAGGCGATCGTCCGCCTGGACGCGCCACAGCAGATCGCGGACACCGCCGCGGTCCGCATCACCGGCAAGCACGAGGGCCGCATCTGGACACAGGGCTTCAACGAGACGGTCGGCACGCTGACGCTGGAGGCCCACGGCTCCATCGACCTCGGGGACGGGGCCAGCACGCTGGCTTTCGCCGACAGCAGCGGCGCGAAATGGGACCTGAGCAAGACGCTCACCATCCGCAACTGGACGGCGGGCAAGGACGCGGTCTCCTTCGGCCGGACCGCGTCGGGCCTGGCGGCCGGGCAGCTCGCACGCGTGGGTTTCGCCGATCCCTCCGGCAGGCCCGCCGGCCTGTACGCCGCCAGGATCCTCGCCGACGGGCGGCTCGCGCCGGACCGCAGGGTCGAGCCCGCCGCGCCGCCGTTCGACCTGTCCGCCAAGGCGCGGGGCGAGCGGGAGAAGATCTACACCGTCCCCGGCCGGGCCCGCTTGAGCGGCCAGGGCACGCCGCTGGCCGACGGGACGCGCATCTCGCTGTTCGGCGACTCGATCACGTGGCAGAACGGCTACCTCCGCGAGATCGACAAGGCCCTGAAGGCCGGCGAGGGCACGAAGGGCCTGACCGTCGCGCTGGTCAACCGCGGGATCAACGGCGGCGGCGTGCTGTCGATCCGCGACGGGGCGAAGAAGGCCGCGTACGTCAACGCCGCCAACCGTAACGGCCCGCAAGCGCCGTTCGCGGAGGTGATCGCCGCCGACCGGGCCGACGTGGCCGTGGTGTTCATCGGCGTCAACGACGTCTGGTGGCGGAAGACGAAGCCGGAGGCCTTCGAGAAGGCCCTGCGGGACCTCGTGGCCGCGGCCAAGGCCAACGGGACGGCGGCGGTTCTGGCCACGCTGTCGGTCTACCGGGAGCGGCCCGACGGCACGAACCCCAAGGACGCTCGGTGTGAGCAGTTCGCCGAGATCACCCGCACGGTCGCCCGCACGACCGGCGTGACGCTGGTCGACCTGCGGAAGGCCTTCCTGGCCTACCTGCGGAACCACAACGCCGAGCTCCGCGTCGACGGCAGCGTCCACTTCGCCGACACGGGCGTGCTGACCTACGACGGCGTCCACCCCAACGCGAAGGGCAATGCCCTGCTCGCCGACCAGATCGCCCAGGGCATCTACGAGGCCCTCCAGTCCGGCGCGGAGGGCTCGCCCGACAAGGAGAAGTGATCGAATGAGCAAGACTGTCTATTGCGTGGTTCTCTTGCTGGCGATTCCCCAACCGGCGTCCGCCCAGTACGAGGGCTGGCGGCACTCCGGGTCCCTGTATGTGCTGACCACGCCGGACGGCGCGGACCTGCCGGCCGGTTGCGCGGAGAAGGGGTTCCCGCTCCTGGTCCGTCTGCACAAGGACTTCTTCGAGTTCAGCCAGGCGGCAGCCGACGGCCGGGACGTTCGGTTCTCCGCGAGCGACGGCACGCCCCTGGCCTACCAGATCGACCACTGGGACCCGGCCGGGGGGACGGCCGCGGTCTGGGTGCGCCTGCCGGCCATCAAAGGCAACGCCCGCCAGGAGCTCCGGATGCACTGGGGCAAGGCCGGCGCGGCCTGTGCGTCCAACGGGTCCGCCGTCTTCAATGCCTCCAACGGCTACCTGAGCGTCTGGCACATGGGCAAGACGGTGACGGATGCGGTCGGCACGCTCGAATCGAGGGACACGGGCACGGCGGAGTCGGCGGGCATGATCGGCACGAGCAGGCGTTTTCCCGGGGGCAAGGGCGTCCAATGCGGCGAGGAGAACACCGGGTATCCTACCGGCGCGGCCCCGCACTCCACCGAGGCGTGGTTCCGAGCGGAGAAGCCCAACGCGACCGTCGTGGGGTGGGGCAACGAGAAGGCGCAGGGCAAGGTGGTAGTGAAGTTCGCCAGCCCCCCGCACGTGCGGACGGACTGCTACTTCTCCAACGGGAACGTCCGGGGCGAAGCCAGGCTCGCGACGGGGCGGTGGACTCACGTGATGCACACGTACACGAGCGGGGATTCCCGCCTCTACGTCAACGGTGTGCTGGACGGCGTCAATTCCCAGCCGAGGCCGCCGCTGGCGATCGAGAGCCCGTCGCGGCTGTACCTCGGCGGCTGGTACAACCGCTACCGCTTCGTCGGGGACATGGACGAGGTCAGGGTCTCCAAGGTGGCGCGCTCCGCCGACTGGGTGAAGCTCCAGTACGAGAACCAGAAGCCCATGCAGACGTTGGTGGGCCCGGTGGTTCGGCCCGGGAACACGTTCTCCGTCTCCACGGACACGCTGTCGATCCCGGAGGGCGGGGCCGCCGCCGTGACCGCCAGGGCCGACGGCGCCCAGAAGGTCTACTGGGTCCTCCAGCGCGGCGGCAAGGACACGGTCGTCGCGGTCGATCGCAGCGGCTATGCCCTCCAGGCCGGTCGCGTGGCCGGCGACCAGTCCTGGATCCTCCAACTCAGGGCCGTGTATCCCGACGAGGTCAGAACCAAGGACGTCCGCATCGCGGTGAAGGAAGGAATCCCCGACCCGGCCTTCACGCTGCACGCACCCGCGGCATGGAACGGCCGGGACACCATCGAGGTGGCGCCGACCATCCTCAATCTCGAAGCGATGAAGGCCAAGGACGCGGGCGAGCTTGAGTACACCTGGACCGTTTCCGGCGGGGCGGTAATCCAGCAGGTCGCGGGGGGCAAGCTGGTGCTCAAGCGGTCGCAGTGCAGCGGGCGAATCACCGTGGCGCTGGCGCTCAGCAATGGCGGCGGCGACGTGGTGAAGACGGCGTTCATCGCTGTGACCGAGCCCAAAAGCGACCCGTGGGTTTATCGCACACCGGGCGCGGACGAGAAACCGCAGGACAACCAGTTCTACGCCCGTGACGACAAGAACGAGGGGACGCTCTACTGCAACGGGTCGCTGGACAAGGCCGCGGACTCGGTGTTCCTGAAGGTCCGCGCGGACGGAAAACTGGTCGAGACGCTCCAACAGAAGCCGACGGCCGACCGGCGCTACGCGTTCACGGTGAAGCTCAAGCCGGGGCTGATCAAGTACAGCGTGGAGTGCGGCATCAAGGCCGGCGGCGTCGAGACCATTCTGCACACGGCCGGGAACATCGTCTGCGGCGACGCCTACGTGATTGACGGCCAATCCAACGCGCTGGCGACCGACACCCGCGAGCAGGCCCCTCGCGAGACCCACGACTGGGTCCGCAGCTACGCCCGAGTCCGTTACCATCGGCCGGGGGTAAAGCAGAACCTCTGGTGCAGCCCGGTGTGGAAGGCGCAGAAGGAGCACAAGGCCGAGCTGGGCTGGTGGGGCATGGAGCTCGCCAAGCGGCTGGTCCAGAGCCAGAAGGTGCCGATCTTCCTCGTCAACGGGGCCGTGGGCGGGACCCGGATCGACCAGCACCAGAGGAACGAAGCCGACCCCACCGACCTGAACACCATCTACGGCCGTATGCTCTGGCGAGTGCGCGAGGCGCAGTTGACGCACGGCATCCGCGCGGTGATCTGGCACCAGGGGGAGAACGACCAGGGCGCGGCCGGGCCCGACGGCGGCTACGGGTGGGAGACGTACCAGCGGTACTTCGTGGAGATGTCCGCCGCCTGGAAGCGGGACTTCCCCAACATCGGGCACTACTACGTTTTCCAGATCTGGCCCAACGCCTGCAGCATGGGCAGCGGCAACGGCGACATGCTGCGAGAGGTCCAGCGGACGCTGCCTCGCCTGTATTCGAACCTGGACGTCATGTCGACGCTGGGCATCACTCCGCCCGGGCCCTGCCACTACCCGCTGAAGGGCTGGACCCAGTTCGCCCGCCTGCTCCAGCCCCTGATCGAGCGGGACTTCTACGGCGCGACCTTCGCCGAGCCCATCACCCCTCCGGACCTGAAGCGGGCGTACTACACGAGCCCGTCGCGAGACACGATCGTCCTGGAGTTCGACCAGCCCGTGGTCTGGAAGGACTCTCTCACCAGTCAGTTCTACCTGGACGGAGAGAAGGACAAGGTCGCCTCGGGTGCCGCAGCGGGCAACGCCGTCACACTCCGGCTGAAGGAGGCCTCCGAGGCGTCGAAGATCACCTATCTCCGCGAGCAGTCCTGGAGCCACAAAAACCTCCTGAGGGGGCGGAACGGCATCGCCGCCTTGACCTTCTGCAACGTGCCGGTGTTGAATAGGGGTGCCGGTCGGTAGAGCAGCAGCCGGTCCCGTGGACGGAGCGAGGAGACCTGCCGACGAGCTACGCCTCCCGGCGCCGATCCAACGCGGCTTCTTTGGCGGCATTCTGGAGCGGCACGTGCGGTTGGCTCTTGCCTGGTGGGCCGGACGCCCGCGTTCTCCTGCGCGGCAGGCATCTCGCGCGGCGACGACAGCCGCCGGGCCCAGGTCGAGACGCCGCCGCGCGCTCGAAGGAAAGGGAAGGTGGAAGATGCGGATGCGAGATGCACGTGCACTGCTCTCGATGGCTGCCGTAATCGCAGCGGGGCTGGTCCAGACATCCTGGTGCGGCGACGTGGCCGCCGGCGGCGGACAGCAGGGCGCGAAGCCCGCGGCCGATTCCGCCGTCAACCTCGCCGTCGTCGCCAAGGCGTCCACGTCCTACGTCTCCGGGGACACCTCGCTCGACGCGCTGAATGACGAGAACACGCCGAAAAGCTCCCGCGACCGCAGCGGGGGATCGTACGGCAACTGGCCCCGCAAGGGCGTCCAGTGGGTGCAGTACGACTGGTCCCGGCCGATCAGCACGGCGAAGATCGACGTCTACTGGTGGAACGACCGCCGCGGCGTGCGGACGGCCAAGTCGTACCGCCTGCTGTACTGGGACGGCGGGCGTTTCGTCCCCGTGCGGAAGCCGACCGGCCTGGCCGTCAAGGAGAACCAATACAACACCACGTCCTTTGAGGAGGTCCGCACGCCGAAGCTCCGGCTCGAGATCGAGTCCGACGGCAGGTACTCGACGGGCATCCTGGAGTGGCGGGTGTACGACACGGGCAGGTCCCCCGACCTCCCGCCCGTGGTCACCGCCGGCGTCGATCGCGTCGTCGTGCGGGGCGGGAAGACCTATCTGAACGGGAGAGTCAAGTCGTTGGGCGACCGGGACGCGGCGCGCACGAAGGTGCGCTGGAGCAAGGTCTCCGGCCCGGGCACGGTGGCGTTCGCCGATGCCGGCGCGGCGGACACGACGGCGACGTTCTCGGCGGTGGGCGACTACGTCCTGAAGCTCACGGCCGGGAAGGCCGCGCTGAGCAGATCGTCGGCCCTGGCGGTCAAGGTGGTGGCGGCCCCGCCCGAGGCGCCGCTTGCGCCGGTCGACACGCGGGCGTACCGGATCGACAGTCCCCTGTGGAACGCGAGGGCGAAGGCCCTGATCGTGAAATGGATCCCGCACTGCATCGAGAAGATCTCCGACCCGAACCTCCCGCAAGGGGGGATCAACAACTTCATCGACGCGGCTGCCAAGCTGGCCGGCAAGCCCCACAAGGGCCACCGCGGCTACGTATTCTCCAACGCCTGGGTCTACAACACGATCGAGTCGATCTGCGTGGCGGCGATGGTCGACCCGCAAGGCGACCGGGAGATCCTCGACGCCCAGAAGGCCATGAAGGCCACGCTGGAGGACTGGATCCCCGAGGTTCTGGCCGCCCAGGAGGCCGACGGCTACCTCCAGACGTTCTTCACGATCGGCGGGCACGAGCGGTGGTCGCCCGCGCACCGCGGCGCGCACGAGGGGTACGTGGCGGGCTACTTCCTCGAGGCGGGCATCGCCCACTACACGATGACGAACGGGGCCGACACGCGGCTGTACGACGCGGCCAGGAAGCTGGCCGACTGCTGGTGCGACCACCTCGGTCCCCCGCCCAAGAAGCCGTGGTACGACGGGCACCAGGCGATGGAGATCGCGCTGGTCCGCTTCGGCCGCTTCGTCAACCAGGTGGAGGGCAAGGGCAAGGGCGACAAGTACGTCCGGCTGGCGAAGTTCCTGCTGGACAACCGCGGGGGCGGGCAGCCGTACGATCAGAGCCACCTCCCCGTCGTCCGCCAGTACGAGGCGGTCGGCCACGCCGTTCGGGCGGTGTACAACTACGCGGGCATGGCCGACGTGGCGATGGCGACGGGCGACGTCGACTATCTCAGCGCGTCGCAGTCCCTCTGGGACAACATCGTCCACCGCAAGTACTACGTCACCGGCGGGGTCGGAAGCGGCGAGACGTCCGAAGGGTTCGGGCCCGACTACTCGCTGCGGCACAGCGGCTATTGCGAGTCCTGCTCGAGCTGCGGGGAGGTCTTCTTCCAGCACAAGATGCACCTGATCCACCACGAGGCGAAGTACGCGGACCTGCTGGAGGAGACGCTCTACAACGCCCTGTTGGGATCGGTCGACCTGGCGGGCGAGAACTTCTACTACCAGAACCCGCTGGACACGAACCGCGCGCGGTATGCGTGGCACGGGTGCCCGTGCTGCGTGGGCAACATCCCCCGCGTCCTGCTGATGCTCCCCACGTGGACGTACAGCACGGGCCCGGAAAGCCTCTACGTCAACCTCTTCGTCGGGAGCACGATGACCGTCCCGGGCGTGGCCGGCACCGACGTCACGATGGTCCAGGCCACCGACTATCCCCGCAGCGGCAAGGTGGCCCTGACCGTCCGGCCCGCGGCGGAGAGGACCTTCAGCGTCCGGATCCGCATGCCCGACCGCAGCGTCAGCGCGCTCTATGCCGCCGCGCCGCCGTCCGACGGCATCGCGTCGATCCGGCTGAACGGCTCGGCCGTCACGCCTCCCGTGACGAAGGGCTACGCCGTGCTGACCCGCAAGTGGAAGGCCGGCGACCGGATCGAGCTGGTGCTGCCGATGCGGGTCCAGCGGATCCGGGGGATCGACAGGATCGCGGCGACGCGAGGGCAGGTCGCCCTGCGGCGTGGACCGCTGATCTACTGCGTGGAGAGCGTCGACCAGAAGCTCGGCGGCGTTCTCCGGGCGGGTTCCGCGCTGCGGGCGGAGTGGCGGGCCGACCTCCTCGGCGGGGTGCCCGTCCTCCGAGGCACGTGGGCCGATGGCTCGGCGCTGACGGCGATCCCTTACTACGCGCGGAGCAACCGGACCGGTTCGGACGCCCGGGGCCGCCCCGACGTTCGCTCCTCGGTCTGGCTGAGGGAGCAGTAGGCGGCTCGCCCGGAGCGTGCCGCATCGCGGGCCTCGCCGGCCCCATTCCAGGAGTGTGCAGATGTGCCGTAGAGCGACCGTTCTGTTGGGACTGTGCGCGGCGATGCCGGTCAGTGCGCCGGCCGCCGACTGGCCCACGTATGCGCACGACAACCGCCGCTCGGGCGTAACGGCGGAGCGTCTCGCGCCGCCGCTGGCGCTTCGGTGGGTGTTTCGCCCGGCCTTCCCGCCGGCGCGGGGCTGGGCGAGGCCCGTCAACGGCTACGGCGCGACCAAGAACGCCAGCAACGTCCGCTACGACGACGCCTGCCGCGTGGTGGCCGTGGGCGACACGGCGTATTTCGCCTCCTCCGGCGAGGACCTCGTCTACGCGGTAGACGCGTCGACGGGGGCGATCCGCTGGACGTTCCACACCGGCGGTCCGCCCCGGCTGGCGCCGACCGTCCGGCGCGGGCGGGTCTACTTCGGTTCGGACGCGGGCACGGCCTGGTGCCTGAAGGCCGACGACGGCAGCGTCGTGTGGAAGTACCGCTGCGCGCCCACCGGCGAGAAGATGCTCGGCACGCGGCGATGGGTGTCGCTCTGGCCGATGCGAACGGGCGTGATGGTCGAGGGGTCCGTGGCCTACTTCACGGCGGGGCTGTTCCCGTCGGAGGGCGTGTACCTGCACGCCGTCGACGCGGGGACGGGCCGGCGGATCTGGCGGCGGCAGTTGGACTCGGGCGGGGTGGGCTGCCCCTCGCCGCAGGGCGACCTGCTGGCGTCGGGGGATTCGCTCTACATCCCGTCGCGGACGGCGCCCACCCGCTGGCGGCTTGCCGACGGGGCGCCGCAGCCGTTCGCCACGCCCCTGCCCCGCCACGAGTACCGCTTCCACAACGGCGGGTCGTACGCGCAGATCTGGGACGGGAAGATCGTCTACGGGCAGGCGGCCATTCTCGGCTATGACCCCGACAAGGCATGGACCGACAAGTACAAGCGAGAGCAGAAGGGGGCGCTGGCCTTCCACTGGTTCAACGCCCGGCGCATCGCGTTCTCGGGTGACTGTGCCTACGTCGCGACCGATTACCACCTGCTGGGCGTGAAGCACGCTCGGCTGGCGGCGCTGTCGGCGGCCGAATGCACGGCCTTCGAGGAAGCCTATCGCCGCCACCGCGTGGCCGACTACCTGACGGCGCTGGAGGAGATGGCGGAGCACGGGGAGGACTCCCCCGTGGGCCGGCGGCTGAAGGAGACGTCGCTGAAATGGGGCCGGAAACAGTTCGACGCCTGGCCCGCGGCCGCGGAGAAGCTCTTCGCCCGGTTCGCGGCCCGGTGCGAGTGGATGCTGCCGGTGAACGCGACGGAGGCGATGGCGATCGCGGGCGACGTGCTGTACGCGGGCGGCGAGGGGTTCGTCGTCGGCGTGGACCTGCGGACGGGCAGGGAGTTGTGGCGCGACGAGACGCGCAGCCGCGTGCGCGGGCTGGCCGTGGCGAACGGGCGGCTGTTCGTCAGCACGATCGACGGGGCCGTGCGATGCTACGCGGCGGGACCGGCCGGCAAGCCCCCCGCGGCGGTCCGCGCTGCGGCGGCGTTCGCGCAGCCGGCGGAGCGCGCGCCCGACGGCGCGTTGGCGAAGGTCGTGGCGGACGTCGCGGCGCGGATGGGCCAGCGGAAGGGATACGGGCTGGTCTGCGGCGGGGACGGGCGGCTGGCGCGGGCGATCGCCCGGGACACGAAACTCGCCGTGCACGTGCTCGTGCCCGACGCGGCAAAGGTGGCGGGCATGCGGCGCGAGCTGGCGGCCGCGGGCCTGTACGGCGGACGCGTAACCGTCGAGCGCGCCGAGCGCGGCGCCCCGCCGCTGCCGCCCTACGTGTTCAACGCCGTCATCGACGCCCCCGCCGTCGCCGGCGGCACGCCGTTCGCCGCCGCGGACGACCTGCTCCGCCTCGTGCGCCCGTGCGGCGGCGCGGCCTACGTGGGCCCGCTGCCCGCCGGCCGCGTGGTGCGGGGGCCGCTGGCGGGCGCGGCGAACTGGACGCATAACTACGCCACCGCCGCCAACACGTATTGCAGCGGGGACACGCGGGTCCGCGGGCCGTTCGGCATCCTGTGGTACGGGCGGCCGGGCCCGCGGGACCGCATCGACCGTCACGCCACGCCGCCCGTGCCGCTCGTCGTCGACGGGCGGATGTTCCTGACGGGCTACCACCGCGTGATGTGCTACGACGTCTACAACGGCGTGCTGCACTGGCGGCGCACCCTGCTCGACGTCGCCCGCACCGGGCTGCCGATCGGCACGTCCAACCTCGTCGCCGACCGCGACGGGCTGTTCCTCGTCGTCGCCGACCGCCAGTGCCTGCACCTGGACCCGGCCACGGGGCGAACGCTGCGGACCTTCGCCGCGCCGCCGCGGGCCGGGGCGGAGCCGCCCTACTGGGGCTGGATCGCCAAGGTGGGCGGGCTGCTCTACGGCAGCCGGGCGCTGGCCGACGAGCGCCGCCGGCGGGCGGATCCGAAACGCAGCGACGCCGTCTTCGCGCTCGACGCGCGAACCGGGCGGACCCGCTGGGTCCACGAAGGCGGGCCCGTGGACCACGACGGCATCGCCGTCGGTGGCGGGACGATGTTCCTCGTCGACGGCGACCTCACCGACGCCGAGCGCCGCGAGGCCCTCGCCGCCACGGGGAAGGACGCCGCCGTTCCCGACCGCCCCGCCGCGGACCGCAGGGGCAAGCCCGTCCCGCCGGACCTGCGGATGATCGTCGCGCTCGACGCCGCGACCGGGCGGGTCCGCTGGCAGCGCCCGTTCAACGCGACGGACATCACGCGGGACGACACGGTCGTCTCCGCCGGGCGCGTCGGCGTGGCGTGCATGGTGGCCGACGGGGTGGTGGTCGTCCACGGCACGGCCAGCCTGGGCCATCCCTACAAGGAGTTCCTCCAGGGCGAGTTCCAGCGCCGGGCCCTCTACGCCTACGACGCGGGTACGGGCAAGCGGCTCTGGGGGGGGCGGCGCAACTACCGCAAGCGGCCGATCATCGTCGGCGATCACGTCTACGCCGAGCCCCACGCCTGGCAGCTCAGGACGGGCAAGCCGCGGACGTACGTGCATCCGCTGTCCGGCCGCGACGAGCCGACAAATATCTTCCGCGGGTACATCGGGTGCAGCCACCTGCTGGGTTCCGGCGCGGCGCTTTTCGGCAACCGCAACGGCATCGCGCACCTGAACCTGGACGAGCGATCCGGCTACACGCCGTTCGGCAACATGGCATTGGGGTGCGGGTTGTGCGCGGTACCGGCCGGCGGGGTCTTCGTCGCGCCCGAGGGGCGGTCCGGCTGCACGTGCGCGACGGGCGTGCACGCGTCGATCGCGCTCTACCCGCGGCAAGAGGCCCGGACCTGGGGCGAGGGGATTCCAGGCGGTTTCCGGGACCCGGCCGTGCTGCCCGTCACCCACGCGGCCGTCAACCTGGGCGCGCCGGGCTTCCGCGAGAGCCCCGGGGGCACGCTGTGGGTCCCCTATCCGTACCGGGAGGGCAAGGGGCTGATCGGCACGTGGCTGCCCGCTTACGACCACAAGCCGGAGATGTTCTACCGGCACAGCGGCGACTATTGCCGCATCGAGGGCACGGACGTGCCCTGGGTCTTCACGTCGGGGTACGCCCACACGAAGCCCCTCCGCTTCGAGCTGATCGGCAAGGGGCAGCCGCCGGCGTCCTACACGGTGCGCCTTTTCTTCGCCGAGCCGGAGGACCTGGAGCCGGGGGCTCGCGTGTTCAGCGTTCGGCTGCAGGAGACGGAGGCCCTGACGGGCTTCGACATCGTCCGCGAGGCCGGCGGGGCGCGCAAGGCGGTGGTGAAGGTGTTCCGGGGCGTGACGGTCCGCGACGCGCTGACCGTCACGCTGACCCCGGATGGCGGCGCGGCGCCGGGCGCCCGGCCGCCGATTCTCTGCGGCATCGAGGCACGGAAGGAATGAGCCCCGCTCCCCGTGGCGGCGGCCCGTTGCCGCCCCGTTGCCCGGCGCGGCGGGCTTGCGGTAAGATTCCACGAAGAAGCGGTCGGAAACCGCAAGCGCGGACGCCCCCACCGGGCCTGGCCGCGCCGAGGTCAAGACGGACTCATTGATGAGGGCACGAACGATGGCAGACCCCCGAAGAGGAGTGATGTTCCTGCTGGCGACGACAGCGGCGCTGCTCTGTGCGGCGCCCGAGGCGCGTGCGGACGAGGCGCGGGAGATCCTGAAGGCGGCGGGCGTCCCGGGGGGGCTGGTGGTCCACCTCGACTGCGGCGGGGGCGAGACGACGGCGGGCCTGTGCGCCGGCGACGGCTACCTCGTTCACGGGCTTGCCCGCGACGCGGGCGACGTGGCCAAGGCGCGGGAGCACCTCCGCGGCAAGGGGCTGGCCGGGAAGGTGTCGGTCGCGCTGTGGACGGGCACGCGGCTGCCGTACGCCGACGACCTGGTCAACCTCGTCGTCGCGGAGAAACTGGGCGACGTGCCGATGGCCGAGGTCCTGCGCGTGCTCGCGCCCGGCGGCGTGGCGTGGATCGGCGGCACGAAGACGGTCAAGCCGCGCCCCGGGACGATCGACGAGTGGACGCACTACCTCCACGGGCCCGACGGCAACCCGGTGGCCCATGACACGCAGGTCGGGCACTTGCGGCGCCTCCGTTGGGTGGCCGGGCCGCGATGGGCGAGGCACCACGACCACATGGCGAGCATGACGTCGCTGGTCTCGACAGGCGGGCGGCTGTTCTACATTTTCGACGAGGGGCTGACGGCCTCGATCCAGCTCCCGTCGCGGTGGCGCCTGATCGCGCGGGACGCCTTCAGCGGGACGCTGCTGTGGAAGCGGCCGATCGCCTCGTGGAACACGCGCCAGTGGGCGTTGAAGAGCGGCCCGGCGCACCTGACGCGCCGCCTGGTCGCCGTGGACGATCGGGTCTACGTGACGCTCTCCCTCGAGGCGCCCGTCACCGCGCTGAGCGCCGCGACGGGCGAGACCGTCCGCACCTACCGGGGCAGCGACCGCACGCGGGAGATCCTGCTGGCCGACGGCACGCTGCTGGCGCTGGTGGGGCTGGAGCCCAGCCGCCTCCCGGAATTCCGGCGCCGCCACACGTACGTCTGGGACAACAGCCGACGCTGCAACAGCGAGTGGGCCTGGGCAGGCGGTAAGCGGAAGATCGTGGCCTACCAGGCCGAGACCGGCAAGCAGCTCTGGGTCCACGAGGCCCCGGTCGCGCCGTGCAGCCTGGCCGCCGACGGCGACCGCGTGATCTTCTACGACGGCGGGAAACTCGTGTGCCTGGCGCAGGAGACCGGCCGGAAGCGGTGGGCGAGCGAGGCGATCGCCGCGACCATGCCCGTTGCGACGAGCACGGGCCCCCGGACGTTGATCCACGACGGCGTGGTGCTCTTCGCGGGCAACAACGGGCGGATGGCGGCCCTGGACGCCCAGACCGGCCGGCGCCTCTGGGAGGCCAAGCACCACCCGTCCGGGCACATGTCGCTGCGGGACCTGATGGTGGTCCGGGGCGTGGTGTGGTCGGGGGCCATCGCCAGCGGCAGGGACTCGGGCGTCTTCACCGGGCGCGACCTGAAGACGGGCAAGGTCACGGCCGAGTTCAACCCCGACGTGAAGATCTACTGGTTCCACCATCGCTGCCACCCGTCGAAAGCGACGGACCGCTACCTGCTGACGTCGCGGACGGGCATCGAGTTCATCGACCCGGCGAAGCAGCACTGGGAGACGCACCACTGGGTCCGCGGCGGGTGCATCTACGGTGTCCTGCCGTGCAACGGGCTGGTCTACGCCCCCATGCACTCGTGCGGGTGCTACCTGGAAAGCAAGCTGAACGGGTTCAACGCGCTGGCCGCCGGGCCCTTTGCGAAGGCGGACGACGCGCGGCCGGAGCAGGGCGCCCGGCTGTTGCGCGGTCCGGCCTACGCCCCGGCCGCGGGCCCCGAGCGCCAAAACGCCGCCGCCGACTGGCCGACCTTCCGCCACGACGTCGGCCGAAGCGGCTCGACGCCGTCGGCCGTGCCGACGGACCTGAAGCAGGCGTGGCGGACCGAGGTGGGCGGGCGGCTCAGCGCGCCGACGATCGCCGGCGGGCGGGTCTTCGTCAGCGCCATCGACGCCCATACCGTCCACGCGCTGGACGCGGCGACGGGCAAGGCGTTGTGGCACTACACGGCGGGGGGCCGGGTGGATTCGCCGCCGACAATTCACCGCGGCCTCGTGCTGTTCGGCTCGGCGGACGGGCACGTCTACGCCGTCCGCGCGCGCGACGGCGTGCTGGCGTGGCGCTACCGCGCGGCGCCGATGGATCGCCGGCACGTGGCGTTCGACCAACTGGAGAGCGTCTGGCCGGTCCACGGCAGCGTGCTGGTGCACGACGGCGTGCTGTACTGTACCGCCGGGCGGAGCATCTTCCTGGACGGCGGCATCCGCTTCGTCCGCCTGGACCCGTTGACGGGGCGCACGCTCGGGGAGGCGCTCTGGGACGACCGCGATCCCGCCACGCAGAAGAACATGCAGATCCACGTCAAGAACCTCAGCATGCCCGTCGCCCTGTCGGACGTGCTCAGTTGCGACGGCCGGTTCCTCTACATGCGATCCCAGAAGATCACGCCGTCGGGCAAGCGGCTGGAGATCCCGGTGCAGAGCGTCAACGAGCAGCCGGCGGAGGGCTCGCACCTGTTCTGCCAGATCGGCTTCCTGGACGACTCGTGGTTCCACCGCTCGTTCTGGACGTTCGGTCGGCGGGTCACCGGCGGGTACGGTGGCTGGTA
>Ga0272441_10004095_pt1 | contig 26904 bp, 21 predicted proteins | sample SSMProp6N_FD_193582 | JGI IMG/M metagenome (GOLD analysis project Ga0272441, IMG submission 193582) | Marine sediment archaeal communities from Little Sippewissett salt marsh, Falmouth, MA, United States - SSM-Prop-6N | ecosystem: Environmental > Aquatic > Marine > Wetlands > Sediment ... | reverse complement strand
AGAACGATTCATAGGCGGCTCTGCTATCGCCGAGAGTAACCCGCGATAACCAGCGGCCACACGCCGCTGAGCCCATGGTCTCTATCGACCATAACTCCAGGAGCCGGTCGTTCCATATTTTCTACAATTGCGGCGGCGCTCGGAGTACTTGCCAGCAGGGCCCTATCCTTCACAGCAGCGGTTCCCCCGGCGCGCCGGGGCCACGACCGTTCGTACCAGGGGGCACACCAGAGGCGTTCTTAATGCCATTGGTCCAAAGCGGCCAATGCCGGGGGTTTGGGGGCAGAGCCCCCAGGAGGCACGGAAGCACCCAAAAACCGGATGAGCCTTTCTTTATGCTTTTTGCATTTTGATTTATCTTACCAGCGCTTCAGTATTTCGCCGTATTGGCGCACCAGCAGGATTTCCTTGAATTCCGCTTTGCCGGTGGATGTCCCCGGGTCGATCCGCAGACCTTTGAGGCGACCCTTGCAGAAAAACGAGACCTCGTACGAATGGAACTTTCCGTCGGTGACGGGCTCGAAGTCGATCTTCTGTTTGCGGGCGTAGGCCGGGGAGGCGTTGTCGCGCCAGTAGACGCTGCCGGCGCCCGTGAGGGTCGAACGCATCCGAAAACGCAGAATCATGCGGTGGCTGACGATCGGCAGATCCTCGGTGGTGATGAACGGGTCCTGTCCTTTGGATTGCAGGGCCAGCCCGTCGGGACCGGCGGAAAGCTCGGCATCGCGCGAGCTCTGCCAACCGGGCGCAGGCGGCGCGTACGCCGGGTTCTTTGTTGGAACCAGAGCCCCGGTGTTCTGCACGAATCGGTCGATCAGCGCGTTGAGCTGTGCCACTTTCAAGGGCAAGAGGTCGGCGAGGTTGTTTTGCTCTGCGATGTCGTCCTTGAGGTTGTACAGCTCGAAACCGTGACCGCGGTTCGGTCCTTCGCCGTAGAAGCGCAGCAGTTTCCAATCGCCCTGGCGCACCCAGGTACACGGGCGATTCTGCGTGGCGGGCACATAGTGCGGGAAGTGACAGAAGATCGCCTCGCGATCCACCGGTCCCTTTCCTTTCAGCGCGGGCACGAGGCTCACGCCATCGACGTGCTGCTTTGGCCTGGCAGGCAGCCCCGCCATTTCCAGCAGGGTCGGGTAGAAATCCACGGTCGAGATGACCTCGTGACATTCGCTGTTCGCTTCGATCTCGTTTGGCCAGACGACGATGCACGGCTCCCGCGTGCCTCCCTCGTACGCGTTGCCTTTGCCGGCCCGCAGAGGAGCGTTGTTGGTCGGCGTGGTCCCGTCCACCTCGTCGTACATATTCCCGCCGTTGTCCGAGACGAAAACGACGATCGTATTGTCGGCCAAGCCCAGCTTTTCCAGCGTATCGAGGACGCGGCCGATGCCGTCATCCATGCTCTTGAGCATGGCCGCCATGGTCGGGCAATCCTGAACGCCGCGCGGATCGACCTTGTCTCGGAACGCCTCGATCATCTCCTTCTTGGCCTGATACGGCGCGTGCACCGCGAAGTGCCACCAGCACAGCAGGAAAGGCTCGTCCTTGTGCGCGTGCAGGTAGGCAATCGCCTCGTCCGTGACGCGGTCGGTAATGTACTGTCCCTCGGGCCCGTCCGGAATCGTCTTGATGCGGTACGGCGAGAAATAGCTCGGCGGGCCCGGGTTCGGCGCGCCCAGGTCGTACAGGAAGCCCTGGTGCCGGGGCCAGTGCTGCTCGTGCAGGCCCAGGTGCCACTTGCCGATGAAGCCGGTGTGGTAGCCGGCGTCGCGGAAGGCCTCGCCGAGGGTGTACTCCTCCAGCGGGAGAAACCGTCGGGACTGGGGCGTCACCATCTTCTGGTGCTTCGGGCCTCTCTCGGCCAGCATGGGTGTATCGGGCCCGAGAGGCGGCAGATGGCAGGCCGGCGTGGTGATCCCCAGCCGGGCCGGATACTTGCCCGTCATGATGCTCGCGCGGGTGGGAGAGCACAGCGGGCTGGCGGCGTAAGCGTTGGTGAATCGCATCCCGCGCCGGGCCAGGCGCGTGAGGTTGGGCATCTCGTAGTACCGGCTGCCGTACAGCTCACAATCCTTCGCTCCCATGTCATCGGCGAGAATGAACAGAATGTTGGGCTTGCCGCGCTTCTGCGCGCGGGCAGAAACCTTCGTGGGCATCCTCAAAACGCTGCAGGCGACACCCGCTGCGGCGAGACGAAGGAACTTCCGTCGAGAGACATGGCTCATGCTCTTACTCCTCATGCGGTCCTGGAGTTTCTACGCGTGGGTTGCCCGGCGCGCCGGGACAATCTTGATTTTTGCTCTTTGATCTTTCATTTTCTGGGGCGCCCTTCACGCCCGGACAAACGCGTGGGTTAAGAACCCACCCTACCGCTACGCGAAAGGCCGGAGGCCGGAGGCTGGAGGCTGGAGGAATCCCTCCGGTCTCCGGCCTACAGCCTCTTCGGCGTATCGCTGCCGTCCCAACCATAGTCCCACATTTTCATGTACTCGGGGCCCGGCAGGAAGGCGTCGTTTGTCGCGCGGAGTTTCTTATCGAGGCGCTCGTTGAGGCGTTGCTGCACGGCGGCGTACTCGGACTGGTTGCAGAGGTTGCGGAGCTGGTAGGGGTCCTCCCGGTTGTCGTAGAGAAGCCAGGGCCCTTTGAGGTCGCGGACGTAGGTATAGCGCCGCGTGCGGAGGCCGCGAAACTCGCGTCCGCCCCGGGCATAGCTCCACTGGTGGAACGGAACGGGACAGGTGATCAGAGCCGCCTCTTCGGCGCCGGGCGTCTCGGCACCGGTGATCCAGGCCGAGAGGTCGCGCCCTTGGCAGGAGTCCGGGGCATCGATCCCGCACAGGCCCAGCAGCGTGGGCATGATGTCGGGCGTATTGATCGGCGCGTCGATTTTTCGGCCGGCCCGGCCGCGCTTGCGCGGGTAGCGCAGCAGGAAAGGTACGCGAATCGACTCGTCCCAGGGTTTCTGTTTCTTGGTTTGCCCGTGGGAGAGAAGCATGTCCCCGTGGTCGGCGGTGAAGACGAAGATGGTGTCCTCTTCGATGCCGCACTGGCGTAAGGTTTGGCCGATTTCACCCATGCAGTCGTCCAGGGCGGCGATGTGCGCGTAGTAGCCAGCGAGCAGCTTCTGTGCCTCTTTGCGTTTCGGCTCAGGCACGTTGGGACGGACCCACAGTTTCGTCGGATCGGGGTACATCGCTTTGTACTTCTCCGGCGCGGTGTGGTACGGAGCGTGCGGCGGGCCCCACGAGAGGAACAGCACGAAGGGCTTGTCCGACGTGTGGCTGCGGATGTAGCGCTGGGCCTCGCGGGTCTGGGCGATGGCGTCGTAGCCTTCCCAGTAGCGTTTCTCGGGCGTATCGCCGTAGTACATCGAATGGTTGTAATCGTGCGTGCACTCGCGCGCTCTCCAGAACTCAAAGCCCTGGCGCCGCTGCCTGGGGATGAAGGCGGAGCGACCCTGGGCCATCGTCGCGTCTTTCTCGTGGCCATTCAAATGCCACTTGCCGATGTACGCGGTGTCGTAACCGGCGCCGGCGTAAGCTTGGGCCACCGAGGTGGCCTTGTCGCTGAGAGGCTTGTCGTTGTAAAAGATCCCGTGCGTGAGCCAATACTGCCCCGTCATCAGGCTGGCCCGATAGGGCGAGCACACCGGACAACCCGAAACGGCGGTGGTGAAGTTCACGCTCTCGGCGGCCAGCTTGTCCAGGTGGGGCGTCCTGACATCGGGATTGCCGGCATAGCCGGTCGCCTCGGCCCGCCATTGATCGCCGAAGACATACACCACGTTGGGCCGACGAGTTCTCTGCCGCGCCCGGCCGGCGGAAAGCCCGCCCGCCACCGAAAGCGCTACCCCCGCCTTCAACAAGTTGCGTCTGGTTACCTCATTCTGCGGCATGTGGAATCCTACGAAACAGGCGGCAGGCATTCAGCCTCCCGGCTTTGGGGTTTCGCGTTTCGCGTTTCGAATTCTGCGGTCATAGACAGACATGATAGCATTGGCAAGAAGATGGGTCAAGGCGTCAGGAGAGCGACTTTGGACCGAATGGCGTGTCAGAATTCGTGGATGCGGGCGAGATTTCCGCGAGAATCCCGTTTACGGATGGAAGTCGATTCGGTATCATGGAAGAGTGTGGATTGGCCAATTGCTCGATCTTTGAGCTACCTACGGTAGGAGTGGTCGAAATGTCAGCCGGTTCGATCAGACCTCGTGCGAATGGAGTGCGGCGACACGTGTCTCTCAGGGCGCCGCCTTCTGATACTTCATCTCGATTTTCCCCGTTCTCCCGCCAGGCACCGTGAGAAGAACAGCAGTCCGGACCGAAAGCAACGTGCCGGGTCGTGCGGGAAACAGAGACACTCAGGAACAAGCGTCATTTTCCTATCATTAGGAGGAGCACAATCATGAAGCGGCAGATCTCATTTCTTTCCCTCGTTTTCGTCCTGTTCATCTCAACCGGTGTGTGGGGCTGGGAGTTCAACGAGGACGACAACTCCGAAGGTTGGATCCCCGCTCCCTCGATCGCCGATCTGGCGGTCACGGACGGCAAGATGATCATCAGCATCGACGCCGAGAGGAACGACCCGTATGTCACGGGCCCATACGGCCCGTGGGATGCCAACGACATCACGGGCGTGGTCGCGCGCGTGCGCTGCTCGGCCGAGACCGCCCTGTATTCCGGCGGCGCGGGACCAGCCATCTACTACTTTAATCCGGGAGCCGCCGCCAACGGCTTTCTGCTGCCCGAGCCCAACGAGTGGGGCATCGTCCTGATCGACATGATGGACCAGGACACCTGGACCGGGACCATCAACAACATCCGCATGGATTTTGCGGACATGGTGCCCGAGGACTGGACGGTCGAGATCGATTGGATTCGCCTCGAAAGCCTCTACCTGACGAACGAAACGTTCGAATGGGGAGGCCTGCTCGGCTGGGAGCACATCGGCGCCGGCTCGATCGAGAACTTCGACGACAACGAGTTCGAGAACGTACATTCCCCGAGCTACGCGGTCAAAGCCACCGGCGTCGGTGACTACGCGGCCCTGAGCCAGCCGATCAAAGGCGGGCTGGAGCTGGATGCCGGCTACGTGGTCACGCTACACGGCGCTCTGATGATCCCGGCCGACTCCTGGGACGCCTCCTCGTCGATCTGGTTCCGCGTGCGTGAATTCAATGGCACCGACGAGAGACTCAGCCCGGCGGTGGAGGTGACTGTCTTCGACGAGTGGTTCCAGTTCGAGAGCACGCTGGAGCTGGCCTACGCGCCGGGGGAGCGAGTGGCCCTGGAGGTGCAGCTCTATTCGATGCTGCCCAGCGGTAAGGTCTTCTACTTCGACGACATCTTCGTGGACATCGCCGAGCCGACCTTCGACGATGCGGATCTCTACTGGCCGTACGTGCAGACAAACTGGGAGTTCAACACGGTCGGCGATACGGAAGGCTGGTGGAATTTCGATCCGAATCGCATCTCCTTCTTCGACGTCAACGACGGCGCGCTGCTGCTTGATGCTCCGGCCGGCACGTTCGACCCGTATTTCTTCTCGCCCGACGGGCCGTACTACGCCGGCAAGATCGGCGGCATCGCCGCCCGGATGAAGTTCACCCCCACCATCGAAACGGACCTGAACAAGCCCGAGCACGCGATCTACTGGTTCCCGGTCGACGGCGGCCACGGCTCCAAGGGATTCACGGTGCCGGTAGCCGACGAATGGTTCGTCACCTATATCGAAACGGGCAATCTCTGGAGCGGCTGGTTCAACAACTTCCGCATCGACCTGGGACACTACGAAGACTGGGTCCTCGTGGACATCGACTGGATTCGCTTTGCGGACCAGTACATCCTGAACAACGGGTTCACCGATGAACTGGAGCCCTGGATTCATCAGGGAGCCGGGGACGCCAGCGCCTTCGTCATTACCTCCGACCAGGTCGCTTCGGCGCCGACCGCCCTCGAAATCAAGGGGCTCGGCACCGGCAATTACCACGCGGTCGCCCAACAGCTCGACGGCTGGGACAAAATCCCCAAGGGGGCAACGATCACTCTCCGGGGCGTCTATTACGTTCCTGCGGATTCCTGGGACGGCAACTCGGAGATCTGGTTCCGCCTGAAGGAGTACGATGGTCAGGTCGAGAACCTTACCGCCTCGCTGTTCGAGCCCGTCCTCGACGCGTGGACGCCGTTTGAGTACACGCTGGTGACTGTCTACGAGCCGGAGCAACGGGTTACGGTGGAGGCGCAGTTGTTCTCCCGAACGCTCGAGGGCAAGTCCATCTACGTCGATGACGTATTCGTGTCGGTCGTCGCCGATGAGTTCGTTCCGGAGACCGGCTGGCCGGTCAACGCCGTCAAGCTGGCCGAGGGACAGGAGATTGCCATCGACGGACAGGTCACGCCCGAGGAATACGACGGCGCCCAGGCGATGACGCTCAACGCCGAGACACTCACTGCGGAAGACCCGTACGTCGAGGGCCTCGTGCATACCGGCATTACCACCGACAGTTCGACGCCGACGTCGCCGGATGATTTCAGCGCGACCTACTACTTCATGTGGGATGACGAATTCTTCTACGCCGCGGTGGTCGCCCAGGACGACAACTACAGCTTCGTGGGCCCCCAGCCGAACGGCTCCGATACGCTCCAGTTCGTCTTCGGCGCCACGCCGGAAGAAACCGCCAGCACGAACATGTACATTCCCACCATCGCGCCCGACGACGGGACGGGCAACCCGCTGGCCAAGAATGACTTCGACGGCTGGATCACCACAGACATCATGAGCCAGACGACCTGCGCTGCCTCGGTCGATCCGCAGACTCAGAATTGGATCGTGGAAGTCAAGATCCCCTGGGCCGCCATGACGGGAGACTTCGTCGCAGACGTCTTCCCGCCGGCCACCGGGGATTCCGTGGGATTCACGGTACTGGGAATCGATTACGATAACGGGGCCCTCGACTGGTTTGCCACCAACGCCCCCAATTTGCCCTGGGAAGGCAACGGCCTGGAGACCATGACGTTCATCGAAAGACCGACCCCGTAACAGATGCCAACAGAAGCACAAAGGACCCGGTCGAATCGTGTTCGGCCGGGTCCTTTTCTTTTGAATTGCCGATCGCGCGGCCGGCTACGCATCCCCGAAGGTCGGCAGTCGTGCCGGGCGGAGGTCTCCACGTCTCAACTGAACCAGGGACGCGTTCGGTTCTTGAGGTTCTTCAGGATGCCGTTGAGGATCATGGTGTCCTCTTCGATCTCGAAGTCGAACATGCCGGCCAGCGTATGGTCGGCGCCGTTCTCGAAGACGTACTTGAACGCATCCCGTGGCGGAATCGCCCCGGCGGCCATCACCTTGAACGCGATCCAGGGCTTGGTCACCTTCTTCATCACCGCGATCGTCTCGTCCGGGTCCTTGCACCAATACCCCGGAAATTCCTGGTAGGGTCCCTTGATCTCGTGGGGTTTGGGACCACTGGGGTAGTTGTGGTGGTGGAACGTTTTGATGTAGAAATCGTTGGGGACGTTGCGTTTCTCGCACTCGACGACGACGCGGAGGTCGTGGGCGCCGATGCCGGCGGGAACGCCGTGATCCTTGGCGATCTCCACGGCCTGTCGGATGAAATCCACCTTGTCCTGGGCGACCAGGGCGTCCGAGTGCACGCCCCAGACGTAGAGGGCCTCGGAACCCTGGTCCACGAGCTTCTTGACGTCCTCGGTATACTTCTTCATGCCCGGCTCGACGGGGGCGGTCGGGCAGACGATCCACTGCATCTTGCCGCCGTGGCGCAGGCGGTAATGCTGGAGCATCTCGATGATACCGGGCGGGTTGTGGATCGAGAGCGTGTTAATCCCGTGGGCCTCGGCCAGGGCCATCGTCTCGTGCATCTTCTCCTCGGTGTTGTAGGCGGCCGTGAGGTTGTAGACGTACTTCAGGTCCCGGCTGTGGGTGTAGTGGGTCAGCAGGTTGCCGCCGAGCAGCATCCGGCTGATCTTCAGATTGCCGATCTTGCCCTGCGGCAGCGTGGCCTTCGACCCGGGCTCGACCTTGATTGCCGAAGCGCCGGCAGCGTCAGCCTGCCTGGCATTCAGCGCCAATGCACCGCCCGCCGAAGCGGCCAGCGACTTCTTCATAAAACTGCGACGATTCACCTGCGACATAAGATCCTCCTTCTGTTCCATCGATCACGGATTGCGAATCCGGGCTGCGGTGCCAATCCGCAACCCGCGATCGCACCCTGCCAATTACAGTTCACCGGCGGACCAGCGGATGGAGCGGATGATGAGTTCGCGGTAGTTCGGGTTGGCGTAGGCCTTGGCGTCGTGTCCGCCTTGCAGGAAGGCGACGCGGGCCTTGCCGTAGCTTCGCGTCCAGCCGATGGTCGTATCGCTGGTGGGGTGGTCCGTGGTCAGCAGGACGTGATTGTCCTTGGCGAACCAGACCCCTTTGTACGTCTCATCGTGGATCTCGAAATCGTCCATGCCCTTGGTGATCGGGTGCTTGCGGTCGCGGATGTGGACGGTGAGGTCCACGTCGTGCTTATAGGTGGCCGCTTTGTAGGGCACGCCGTCGATCTCCTTGTCCTTCAACGGGTATTGCGCCCCGATGATCCGACGGTATTCATCCCACGCGCTGAAAGCCGCCTGGCAATGGTGCAGCGCGACCAGGCCGACGCCCTTTTCCTTCAGCAACGTCTCAAAATTCTCCCGTCGCTTCGGGGAGATGTTGTGCGTCAAGTTGTAGAGCACGATGACGTCGTAGTCCCAGTCGGCGATCTCCTCGAACACCTCGCTGTGGTCCTTTTGCGGGGCCTCGACGTACGTGACGTCGTCGTAGCCCTCGAACAGCGCGAGGAACGGATCGTGGTCGAAACCGTGCCCTCCCGTGACGACAACTATGTTGATCGGGTCAGATTTTCCAAACATTTTTTTTCCGCCCAGGCCGTCGCTGCACGAGCTGAGAACCAGCGTCGCGACGGCCAGGAATACGAGTAACGTCGTTCCTGCGATCTTCTTTCTCATCTGCATAATCTCCCGGTAGGCTCGAAGCGTTCAAGCCCGGCGTTGCCAGCATCGCTACGGCAGCGGCTTGACCAGTATGTTCTTGTAGTATACGAGGCTCTTGGGGTCGTGGCCCTGGAGGGCGAAGGTACCGCTGGAAATCTTGCGGCCGCCCATCTCCCAGTCGTCCGGCTCGGTCCAGTCCACGGTCGTCTTGCCGTCGATCTTGATGACGATATGTTTGTCCTCGACCTTGATGTAATAGTCGAACCACTCGTTGTCCTTGGAAGGAGCGTCGTCCATTACATCCTGGACCGCGTAGAGCCCGCCGGTCTTCTTGCGATCTTTGTGGGTCGTGTTGACCTGGCACTCATAGCCCTTGCCGGGCCAGCCGGTCTCCTGGTATTCCGTGTGGAAGTAGATGCCCGAGTTCGAGCTCTCCGTGGTCATGACCTGGGCCTTGAACTCGAAGTTCTTGAAGGTCGCGCCGTTGACGGGCCCTGTATAAAAGAGGTGGCTCCGCGGGCCGTGGACGACGATCATCCCGTTCTCGACGCTGAAGGTGCCCTCATTCTCGCTGGCCTGCCAGCCCTCCAGGGTCTTGCCGTCAAAGAGGCTGTGCCAGCCGCTGACCTTGGCATACATATGGTCGAAGCTCTGGCATCCCGCCATGACCACAACCGCACACATCAGTAACAACGCCAGATTCCTTGCCATCGGATTTCACTCCTTATTCACATCCTTGTTTACGTTACAGGAAACCGCATGGGCTAACGCCCATCCGATGAGACTACAAGTGCCACGGGCTGCGCATCGCCCGGGCGAGCCGCCGGTTGGCCGCGTCGTTGCCGATGAAACGTTCCCGCTGCGGATCCCACCGCAGCTTTTGCTCCAGCCGGATGGCAATATCACTGATATGGCACAGTGTATCGGCCTTCACCGCCACGTCAATCGGGCAAATCGTATCCTTGCGGGACCGGACGCAATCCAGCAGGTTGCGAACGTGGTTGTTGCTCTCGTACAGCTTGGTGTCGTTCGGGCCCCACTCGACGTTGAGCAGGTCCTTCGGGTGGGCGTTGATGCCCGAGCGGTCGACGTGGACCCATCCGTCGGTACCCTCGAAGGCGGTGCCGTGACCGGTAGTGCGACCGTAACGCTTCTTCCACTGCTCGGGATACGGATTGCCGGTGAAGTTCATCGTCACGTCGTTGCCCAGCTTGCAGGTGATGTCCCAGTTCACTGCTGTGTTGCAAACGCCGTCGGGCGTGGGCCAGACGCCCTTGCCCTCGATCTCTACGGGGCCCGGGATCGTATCGCCGAGACCCCACAGCGCCACGTCGAGCGGATGGATACCCCAGCCCGCGATGAAACCGAGGGCGTAGTCGGAGATGTACCACCACCGCTGGTTGACAACGCGGTCGGGCGTGTAGGGATGGTACGGCGCCGGACCGAGCCATCTGTCGTAGTCGACCCAGTCGGGCTCGGGAACCGGATTGAGCGAGCCGCCCGAGGCGCTGCCCGGCGACCACACGTTAATCGTGTGCAGCTTGCCGATTCGTTCGTTGGCGACCAGCTCACAGGCGAAGCGGAAGTTTCGTCCGGAACGCTGCTGGGTGCCGAATTGAAAGCGCGTGCCGTACTGGCGACAGGCTGCCCGCAGCGCCTGGTCCTCGGCCAAACTCAGAGCCATCGGCTTTTCCAGGTAAATGTCTTTGCCCGCCCGCGCCGCTTCCAGCGCCACCAGCACGTGCCAGTGGTCGGTGGGGGCCGCCAAAATCACGTCGAGGTCTTTCCGGGCGATGATCTCTTGAAAGTCGGTGTAGACGGCGCAGTCCTTGTTGCCGTAGCGCTTGTTGACAAGGTCCGAGACCGCGTCCCGACGCGGTTTCTTTAGATCGCAGATGGCAAGGACGCGGCAATCATCCTGGGACAGGAAATTGCGCATCACGCCGGTGCCCTGCGGACCCACGCCGACGCAGCCGACCGCGATTCGCTCGCTGGGTGCGATTCGCCCCGGACCGGCAAGAGCCGAACTGGGAACCACATAGGGAAAACCTGCCACTCCCAGGGCCATACCGGCGCTTCTCTGGAAAAAACTGCGACGTGTGATGTTTCTCTGTCCGGCCATACTATTCCTCCTTCTTGTCCCGGAACGAAGCCATCTGAAAGGTTGAAACCATGGGGGCAGTCTAATCGACAAAGCAGACCGTCGTCAAGAGCGTATCCGGGCCGTCCCGAAGGCGCGTCTGTGCAGATTTTCGGGCGGCGCCCATTTGGGCCACAGAGGCCGTGCGCGCCCGTAGGGGCAACCCGACGGCAGCAAGAAGATTGCCGGTAGCTACGCTGCACAGGGCCGCGCGCGTAGGGGCAACCCTCTGTGGTTGCCCTCGTTCGCCAGGCCCAACATCCGATCGCCGCGGGTGGCAGCGTCAAGTCCGAAGGACTTGGCGATGGCTCAACGCCTGAGGTTTGTATCGCACCACGCGAGACAGAGAAGTCCCCCATCGCCAAGCTGCCGCTTGACGCTGCCACCCGTATGCCAGGATATTTTCACACACACGCGGCTTTAGAAGCTGTAGCGGACGGCGGTGTAGAGGTTGGTGTTGTTCTGGAACTGGTTGAAGAAGGTGTAGTCGTCGTCTCCGAAGAAGATGTTGGAGCCGAGTTCTAGACTGAGGCGGTCGCTGGCCTTGTAGTTGGCGATGGGCCGCATGTATACGTCCTCATCCGAAGGGCTGTAGTAGGTAAACAGCGAGAGCGTGAGGTTCTGATTCATCAGCAGCTTCGTCAGACGCAGGGTCGTAACGTGGCGGAATTCGTCGCGGGTCGGCATGCCGGCCGGCAGGGCGTTTTCGTAGCTGCCGTAATCGAGCATCTGCTCGACGTAGTATTGCACGCCCGCGGTGAAGTCCATGCCGATCTCCTGGGTGTAACCCAGCAGGTAGCGCATCTCGGAGTTGTTGATCAGAAAATCGTCGCCGCCGCGGTCGTCGACGGAATCGTAGTAGCCGATCTCGATGTTGCCGATGCCTTTGCCGACGGTGCCGCGCAGGCTGGTGCCATAGACATAGAGCTCGGGAAACACCGCCGCGTCCATCGTTTCGTTGAAGCCACCCGGGCTCTTCCAATAGCCCCAGTAGCCGTAGAAAGCCAACTCGTAGTTGCTGATGTTGCGGTAGAGGCGAAGCGCCACCTCGTCCTCTTCGAAGAACTCGCGGCGTCGTTCCACACTGAGGGTGCGGTCCTCGCCCGCGAGGCGGCCGCCGTCGGCCAGCGGGTTCCAGTAGGACAGTCGCTCGCCACTGATGAAGCGATCCGAATCGAACTCGGGCGTGTACGTGACATCGAGATTGATCTCGTCGGAAAAGAGGCTCACTTTCACGGCGTCGGAGGGCGCCTTGAGATACTCGACGTCCCGGCCGATGAAGAACGATTGCCAGTCCTTGGGAAACAGGTCGTTGATAAAGAGCAGGTCGCCGGTGCCCCAGGTGAGGACCTGGCGTCCGAATTTCAGGTCCATCGTGTCGGTCGGCCGGGTGAAGATATTGGCCTCGCGCAGATCGAAGACACCCTGTTCCTCGACCAGGTCGCCGTAGAAATCCCCCTTGACCTTGATGTCGCCCCAGTCGCGGAAGGAGAACAGGTCGAACTGGTAGCGCCCTTCCATAATCGACATGTCCTTCTCGTACGGGTCGTTCTGGAGCCGGTAGCCCCCGCGCAGCTCGTAGAACCCGTGATACTCGGTGTCGAGCTTCTCGAAAAATGCGGTGGCGGGGTCCTCCTTCGGTTCTTGTTCCTGGGCCCCTGCTCCGGCGACCCACGCCGCACCGAACACCAGCACGAAAACCGCGACGCGCCGCAATCCGATCATCTCATTGCCTCCCGTGGCGGCCTGCGCAGATACCGCTCCCGAAAAACGTCCTTGAGCTTGAGGTTGTACTCGACGTCGCTAAACTCCATCTCGGTCTTGCTGCCCGTCTTGAGATCCTGCACGACCGATTGCGTCACGGTGGGGAAGTCCTCAATGGTTTCCACCTTCGTCGATTCGATCACGCGGTACAGCTTGCCCGTCTTGTCGAAGAATTCCATTTTCATGGGAACGAAAGTCTTGCGGTCGATGGAGACGGTGTAGTAGCTGAACTCCACCGTCTCGGGCTTCTTGGGCACGTTCCTGACGACGAAGGCCGCATCGGTCGTCTCGATCAGCTCATGGCTGTCTTCGTCGAGGCTGCGCCCGGAGACGTCCTCGTACAGGAAGTCCGAGCCGACAAAGCTGGTCCGCTTGTCGCCGGCGGCGATGCGATTGACCACGTCCAGCGCGGGCATGTACAGCCACCGGTCGTCGTCCTTGTTCACGTCGGCGTGCTTGTGCACCAGGTACGTCATTCGACGGACGTCCGGCGGCCGCTGGAAATAGACGAAGTAGTTCTGGTCGCCCCCGTCCTTGACGTCCTTGCGCAGGATCACGAACTCGCGCTGGCGTCTCTGCCCCTGCTTGTTGGTGATGGTCATCTTCACCTTGGCCTTGCCGTCATCGCCCTGATAGTAGGCGACGATGTTGGCCTTGGTGACGATGGTCTGGACGTTGGGTGTCTCTTGCGCCGACGGAGACGCGCCGGAGACGGCAAAACTCAGAACGAATGACAGCAGCGATAAGCTCATATTCATTTTCCGCAACATGTCACACCTCCCTTTCTTTCGCACTCAGCCTTTCACGCCGAGCTTGCGGAGGAACGTCATCATCGGGCACCAGTTGGTCAGCGCCGACTGCAACAGGTTCAATCCCACAAACCCGGTGAAGAACAGCCAGTAAGGTGAATGATAGTGGGCCAGCAAGGCGCTGGCAACCACAAAGAATCCTGCGATTGCTCTGAGATATCTCTCGACCGTCATGATGTACCTCCCTCACCGGGTGACGCGTCCTTTTCCGTTGGCGTTTCGCTCGCGCGACAGGCCTGCCGGCGCGACATCAGGCTGCACGACAGCGCCATCAAAGGCACAACTACGGCCCCCACCACGGCCAGTCCGGTCCAGCCCCGATGCCAGTACTCGTGCAGGTTCAGCGCCACCAGGACGACGGCCGCAATGGAAACAGCCATGCAGAAGGCACAGTTGCAGCCGGCCGATCGCGGCGCTTTGGCCACCTTGAACATTCTCTTCTCCGCCACCGTCAAAATGGCCGGCAGGACCATCAACGTCACGACGCCCGACAGGCCCATGATCGCGCACAGGAAGATGCCGACGGTCTTGTACGGAACCAGCGGCGCCGCCAGCAAGGGCAAAAAGCCAATAGCGATGACCAGGACGTTGCGACTGATCGCCCGCGCGGGCTCGCCGAACATGGTCGCAGCGGCGGTTTTCCACGAACCGGTCCGGGCCTGCGTGCTCCGCGCGCGCTGGAGGAAGTGGATCGCGAAGTCCACCGCCATGCCGAGCGTCAGCGCGCTGAGAACCGCTACCGGCATGTCGTAGTCCTTGCCCACCAGGCCGATGAGACCGTAGATGACCAGAATCGTAATCGACAGCGGCACCATGCACACCAGGCCCCACAACGGCGAGCGGAAGAGGATCGACATCATAATGAAGACGATGATAAAACTGCCCAGCAGCGATTGTAGCATGCCCCAGACCATCTTCTCCTGCCAGACCGTGTTGATGTAGGTCAGGCCCGCCCAGCGGTGCGTCAACGGCGCCGGGGCGGGGTTCTCCTCGAAGAACGCGTCCACCGCCGCAATGACTTTCTCCATGTCCTTGTTGTCGCCGCTCTTGAGCTGAAGCCAGAGGTTGGCTTTGTCGTAATCGTTGGTGACGAAATGCCAGAGGTCGTCGGGATTGTGGCTGCTCTGGAACTGGATCAGGCATTGCGCCACGGCCGGAGACGAAGCGGGGATCGCCGGCTCCTGCGGCGCGCCGCCCATCAGCTCCTTGTACACCTTGGCCACGATGTCGGCGACCGAGTTGCTTTTGCCCACGAGCCCCTCTTTTTCCAGATGCTCCTGAAGCTCCGCCATGTAGGTGAGGACTTCGGGCTGCTTGAACAACTTGAGCCTCTCCTTCTGGCCCTCGAAGAAATACCCCAGCTCGTACCAGACGTCGGCGACGTTTCCGTCGGCGGCCGCCTCCCTGTCGCCGGCAAACTCGACGAGCGTATCGAGATAGCCGGCCTTGTTCGCGTCGGTCGAGGCCCTCTCGATCAGGGCCCGGTCCATCTCCGCCATCAAGCCGCGCGCCTCGGGCAGTTCCTCGGCCAATCTCGCAATCTCCTCTTCCAGACGCGTCCGAACGACTCCCGTGTACGTGGCGTCGACATTCGGATCGGCGGTGTCCTCAAGAACCAGGTAGGCCATGTAGGTGCCGCCGAAGTGCTTGTTCAACTCGATGTCGGCCCGGCGAATCGGGTGGTTTTTGGCGAACCACTTGGTGGGATTGTCGTTGATGACGATGCGCGTGATGCCGTAGACGGCGATGACGCTGACGATCAGCAGGACCGCGAGAATCGGCTTGGCCGCTTTGTAGGTGAAGGTGCCGCCGGCATGCAGCAGCCGCGTCAGCCAGGTCTGTCTCTCTTCATGCACCGCCGCGGCCCCGAAATTCTCCAGCGAGTTTTCTGGCAGGAGCATGATGTAGGCCGGGACGAACGTCACCGTGCAGATCCAGGCGATCATGATCCCGACCGCGACAAAGATGCCGAATACCTGCACCGGAGGGATCGGCGTCAAGGCCAGCGAGGCGAAACCCGCCGCCGAGGTCAATGACGTGTAGAGCATCGGCATGAACAGGTGACCCATAACCTCGAGCGTCGTCTCGCGCCGGCCCTTCTCTTTCGTGTACAGGTCGAAGAACTCCGAGAGGATGTGCACCGAGTCCACCACCGCGATCGGCATCAGGAAAATCGGGATCATCGAGCTCATGATGTGGACCGGATAGCCCAGCCCGATCAGCGCCCCCATCGTGGCAATCACCGCGACCATCGCCACGATCATCGGCGAGATCACCAGCACGAGCTTGCGGAAGAACACCAGCATGAGGATGAAGATGACCAGCATGGCCAGCGGCGCCGAGATCGCCATCTGGACGAACATCTCGTAGCCGAAGGTGTCTTCGGCCACCGGCAAGCCCGTGATGTGATACTGCTCATCGCCCTCGAACCGGGCGACCTCGTCGTTGAGGGCCCGGTACAGCTCGTAGCTGACGTGCTTGGTCGTCAGCGGCATGTAGATGCACAGGGCCTTGCCGTCCTCGGAGATGACGGTGCCGTACAAAAGCGGGTTGGACATCGCCTTGTCGCGGATCTCCAGCGCTTCGGCCTCGGTGGCCGGCGGCTGGGGCATGAGCCACTCGAATTTCACAACGCCCGGGCCGCCCTGGCTGATGTGGTCCACCAGCGACGGCGCCATCAGGTCCACCTCGACGACGCCCTCGTTGGGATCCTTGGCGCTGCGCCAGGTTTTGGCGAACTCCGTCAGCTCGTAGATCTTCGTCAGCGACGAGACGTTGAATACGCCGCTGGGGTCCTTCTCGTTGATCACACCCAAAACGACGATGTCGTACAGCACGAAGTCCTCTTTGGTCCGATCGTGGAAGACGCGGACGGGCTCATCGGCCGAGAGCATGTTCTCGGGGTCCGTATCCACCTTGATCAACGGGATCAACGCGCCCAGCGCCAGCGTGAAGACCACCAGCAGCGCCGTGACCAGCTTGTAATGCTTCAGAGAAAACTCGGTTATCTTCTGTTTGCTGTCCATGTTTGTCGCTCCACCGGGCCCAGCTTTGCCGCGACCCAACCCGCTCACGGTTCGGAGCATATCCTGCTCACAACGATTTCCGTCCGCTTATTTGTGCGGACACTTTTTCAGGCAGAGGAACCAGTCGAGGACTTTCGTATCGGGTCCGGGTTTCTCGACGCGGTCCTTGGCGCTGCCGCAGGAGCCGGGCGGCGGCACGATCACGTCGTCGCCGATCTGCCAGTTCGCCGGCGTGGCGATGCCGTGCTCGTCGCTGTGCTGCATCGCGATCAGCAGCCGCTTGACCTCATCCATGTTCCGCCCGTTGCTGAGCGGATAATACAGGATGGCGCGGACGGTTCCCTCGGGGTCGATGATAAACACCGCTCGCACCGCTTGCGTCGTGCTGGCCGAAGGTTGCAGCATCCCGAACTTCTTGGAGACCTCCATCGTCAGGTCGCTGATGACGGGGAACTGCACCTCCACGTCCTTCATGTCCTTGTACTCGATCTTTTCCTTGATCGTCCGCAGCCAGGCGATATGGCTGTAGGTGCTGTCGATGGACAGACCGAGCAGGTCGGCGTTGAGCAGCTTGAATTCGTCGGCCATCGTCGCGAACGTCATGAATTCGGTCGTGCAGACCGGCGTGAAGTCCGCCGGGTGCGAGAAGAAGATCACCCATCTGCCTTTGTAGTCTTCCGGGAAGCGAATTCGCCCCTGCGTGGTCTCGGCCACAAACGACGGCGCCTTTTCTCCAATCAACGGCAATTTGCTGGCTTGTTCTTCCATTGTAGTTCTCCTTTGTCTCCGTGTTCTAAAAAACTGGTTGTTACTTGTTTCCGCCTTTGCGCTGTTGGAACTTACCTGCAGGCGGTTTCGTTCGCTTGCCCGCCCAGAGGCGCTGGGAGACAAACGACAGTCCGACAACCGCCGCCACCAGAACTACGAATTGGACGAGAATCTTCTGCATGATCGCTTCCCGATGACAGGGTCAATCCTTGATGATGCCGGCGAGCATGGCCTTCTCGTCCCGGACGACGCTGCCGCCCATTACTCTGGCAATGTTACCGCCGAACATTTTGGCCATCAAGCCCATGTTCATCTTGGATAGATGGACCTTGCCGTCGTCGCTCTCCCAGACGGCCAGCGAGCAGGGCATCAGCGTCGAGACGTGGCGGTCGGTGGTCAAAACGCTCTTGGCATACTCCGGCTTGCACAGTTTCACTAACTTGACGCGCGGGCCGAATTCGACGCCGTGTTTGGCCATCGATTTGTTCATGTCGTTGACGGCCGAGACCACCCAGCCCTCGTCGGCAATGGGTTTCTCCAGAGCCGCCACGGTCTCGTCGAAGCCGAGCTCGCTCTCATGCGTCACGATCATCAGCGACGGCATCGTGGTGAAAATCACCAGCCCGCACAGTGCGAATCCCGCCGTCAAGCCGGCTACCCCGCCAATCAGGAAGTACTTGGCGGGCCGGTGCTTCACTTTTTTGTTCTGCTGCAACGACTCTTGCTTCGTCATCCTTCGCCTCTCTTTCGACTCTTGCAGTGATCGTGAACACAACCGAGGACCCGAACCACGTTGGGATTCTCGATGCGATAATAGACTTTGGCGCCCTCCCGTCGCGAGGCCAGCACGCCTTTGTCTTTCATCAGATTCAACTGCTGGCTCGTGATCGCCTGCTTCTCGTCCAGGGCGTTCGCGATTTCGCCGACGCTTCGCTCGCCGCTTTCCAGAATCTCGACGATCCGCAACCGCAGCGGGTGGGCCACCGCCTTGAGCACGTCTGCCGCGCGGATCGCCAGTTCTTTGTCCATCACAAGGCCCTTTGAATATGTAATTTTCACTATATAGCGAGAATACTATGTAAAGTGCGGCGGGTTCGCCAAAAATGAAAAACCTCTTGCGCTCGCAGGGAGCGCGCCATCGCCGACAACGGCGCGGCGCTGATGGGAAATCCCAAATTCGCACTCCCGCATCTCGGCGGTTTGGCCGGATCGGAAAATTTTTTTGGGAAAAACAGATTTTGCTGTCAACATCCGGCCCACGACAAACGCCTTCACGCCAGCCGGGGGTGCGCCGGAGACGCCTCAGGGGCTTGTGGGCAACCTCCATCCCGCACCCTCGGCCTTCACCAGGCCCGGCTCCTGCCGATTGCCGATTCGCTCGCGTTGACAGACAAACGCAACCGGTCGCTTTGCCAAGCGCGAGAAAGCCTTGACAGTGCGGCGTAATCCCTCATGCAACGTCGGGGTTATTGCTCCTTCGGCCCGCGGCCGTTACAATCAACTCCGTTTTATGAAGGGATGCTGATGGCCGCGAATTCGAAAATCGAATGGACCGAGTGTACGTGGAATCCGGTCACAGGCTGCACGAAGATTAGCGCGGGATGCCTGAACTGTTACGCCGAGCGTATGGCTCGCCGGCTCCAGGCCATGGGCCAGCCGAATTACCGTAACGGTTTTCAGGTTACGCTCCATCCTCACATGCTGGAGCTGCCGCTGCGGTGGAAGCAGCCTCGAACGATCTTTGTGAACTCGATGAGCGATCTGTTCCATAAGGACGTGCCGTTCGACTTTATTGAGAGGGTTTTCGACGTGATGTGCCGGGCGCCTCAGCATCACTTCCAGATCTTGACCAAGCGCGCCGAGCGCCTCGAAAAGCTGAGCGCCGGACTGCTGTGGCCCGATAATGTATGGATGGGCGTGACTGTCGAGAACAGCGAATGCGCCTTTCGCATCCAGCATCTCAGGCAAACCGATGCGGCGATCAAATTCATTTCCTTCGAGCCACTTCTCGGCCCCATTTCGGACATCAGCCTTGAGGGTATCGACTGGGTCATTGTCGGAGGCGAGTCCGGCCCCGGCGCCCGCCCGATGCAGCACGAATGGGTCACCAACGTTCGCGACCGATGCCTCGCCACACGAATTCCCTTCTTCTTCAAACAATGGGGAGGCGTCAACAAAAAGCGAAACGGACGCAGCCTCGAAAACAAAACCTGGAACCAGACGCCACAGCCCGAAAATGCGGAGGGAACTGGCCTATGTTCGAACTGCACCCACCGAAAGACGATAATCTGTACATCTCGGAGGTGAAGGAACACTCACAAGATAAGCATTATTTCCTAATGCGATACATCGACGCCTTCACGACCTCGATGAAGAACAAATGGAACGGACTGCACTACATCGACCTCTTCGCAGGCGCCGGCGTGGAGCGGCTCAGTGAATCTGGCAAACTGAACTGGGGCTCTCCCCTGATAGCCGCGCAAGCCCCGTATCCATTCGCGCGACTGCATCTCTGTGAGAAGAACAAAAAGAAGTATGAGGCTTTGGCGCAGCGAGTCCGAAAGCTCCACCCGCATACTCAGGTACTGAACGGTGATGCGAACACAAGAATCGATGATGTCGTCCGTGAGATACCAGAGAGGACCCTGTCTTTGGCTTTTCTCGATCCGTACGGGCTTCATCTGGCGTTTGACACTCTGAGGAAACTCTGCGACATCCGTGCTGATTTGATAATTTTCTTTCCGGATCATTTGGATGCCTTGAGAAACTGGGAAGAACATTACTGGGAGAATCCCGATTCCAACCTGGACCTGTGTTTGGGGTCCGGGGCCCACTGGCGCTCAATTCTTGATGCAAAACCGCAGCCTCGTTGGGCGGAGGCCCTGCGGGAGTTATACGTTAGCCAGATCCGGTCTCTCGGATACACGCAATTCGCCTACCAGCGCATCAAAGCACGAGGGCACCCATTGTACATTCTGATTCTCTGCTCCAGAAGCACCGCAGCAGTCAAACTCTGGCGCGGAATTGCAGGCAAAGAACCGGACGGTCAGCGTAGATTACCGTTCTGAAGGCGTACTTTCGTTGCAGCCGGCGCCGTGTTCAACCGTCTTTTGTCGGTTCCCGGTAGTCGTCTAATGTCAGGTGTTGTTTCCGACATAGCGATGACACACAAAGCGAATCCGGCGTGCCCGGCTTCGCGGATTGCCCACCCACGCGCAGAACGCACCAAGCCGAAAGTCTGCAATCAAAACGCCTGGGGCGTTCAACGCGGAACGTACGCAAGGCCGGGGTAGGCCGGTTGCGAAACGGTGAACGCGGGGGTTTCGAATCTGGGATATTTGTGCTTGTCTGAAGTTTGCTGCCTGGGATTTCGAGTGTGTTGAATGGGGTCTCTGTATCGTGGCCGATAAGAAATTGGGCATCATAGCCAAAAGCGGGGATTTTCTGGGTTTTTAAGCTTGACAAACGGCGGACTGCTGGTTAATGTAGGCTGGCAAGGCAACCTGGATGGGCCTTCTGTCAAATGGAGTTGGCGAAGAAGGAAGGATGAAGGATGAAGGATCTATTTACCACCGGCGAAGCTGCTGATATTTGCCGTGTTAGTCAACAGACGATTATCCGCTGCTTCGATTCGGGCCGGCTCAAAGGGTTCCGCGTCCCAGGCTCCAAGTTCCGCCGCATTCCTCGTCAGAATCTGGTCAAGTTCATGCGGGAAAACAGCATTCCCCTGGACAACCTGGATTCGGGGAAGAAGAAAGTCCTCATCGTGGATGACGACGCGGAGATCGTGGAGCTGATCGGGGATATTCTGACGCGGGAAGGACGCTTTGAGATCCGGACGGCATCGAGCGGCTACGAGGCGGGAATGGTTACGCAACAGTTCCGGCCCGATCTGATCCTGCTTGACTACATGTTGCCCGATGTCAATGGCAACGTCGTCTGTCAAACGATCCGGAGCAATCCGGAGTTTGAGAACACGAGGATCATCATTGTCAGCGGCGTTATCAAACAGGACGAGATCGAGCAGCTTCTCAGGTCCGGCGCCGAGGACGTGGTGCGAAAACCGTTTACAATCTCGGAGCTCACCGACAAGGTGAACGCAGCCCTGCAGGTCGTATAGACCGCTTTGCGGTCGGGCCTGGGGCAAGCAGCGCAGCGCGCCGCCGGAGCATGGCGCCGCGCTCGTCGGAGGTGGGTGAGCCACACGGATCGGAGAGAGCAAGGATAGCCGCATGGCGAAAAGACACGCGGACGCGCTAGCTTCCCGCAGAGTGGAATTGGCTGTAGGTGGCCTGGAAAGGCTGTCGGTCCCGCCGTGCGTGGCCGTGCAGTATCTCTCGGCCCTTGTCGAGGGTTCTTTCTCGCCGGCGGCGGTGGCGGACCTGATCGAGTGCGAACCGGCTTTGGCGGCCGCGGTGCTGTCTTTGGCGCAGCGACAGGAGGCCGGTCCGGCCGAGCAGCGGCATGCCGTTCGGCTTGTCCTGGACCGCCTGGACGCCGAACCTCTTCGCGATGCGCTGCTGGCGGCGAAGGTGACGGCGGGTTTCGAGATTGAATTCGCCCCCGAGCAGCCGGCGGTGCCCGCTCGCAACGATCTCATTCTCCACAGCCTGGCCGTGGCGTGTTGCGCCGGCGCCGTCGCCGAGGCGGCGCCTGCCGAGGTGGACCCGCGACTTGCCTACTCTGCGGGCCTGCTCCACGATATCGGAAAATTCGCGCTGCAGGACGTTATGCCCAAGAGCCTGGCTGCCATCGCGCAGGAGGCCGAAGCGACCGGCGCGAGCCTGCACGCGATCGAACAGCGGCACTTGGGCACGAACCATGCCCTGCTCGGCAGGCAACTGGCGCAGCGATGGCATCTGCCCGAATCGATCGAGTTGGCGATCTGGCTCCATCACGGCGATGCCGCCGCCCTGGCGCGCAGCGTCCCGGAAGCTGCCGCGGCCTCGGTCGTGTGGGCCGCCGATCATATCGCCCGTCAGGCGCAGATAGGTCGCTCGGGTAGTTGTGCGACGCCTGAGCCGCTCGAACGCATCGCCGAGACGCTCGGCATCGACGTCAATACCGTTCGGCAAATCACCGCCGAGCTGCCTCAGGTCGTCCAGCGCAAGGCCCAGGTTCTGGGTCTGGACCTGCCCAACGCCACCGCTCGATACTGCGATCTGATCCAGGCCTCGGCCGCCGATCTGTCCCGCAAGCACACCGAGCTGGCGCAGCAGGACCGAACGTTGCAGACCGACAGCGGATACCTCGATTTCGCCCGGGAGTTCCTGCACGACGCCGGCACCAGAGCCGGCGCGCTCGAGCTGGCGGAAGATTTTGCCCGGCGGTGGCAGCGTTTCTTCCAGACCGGTACGGTGTGCCTGTATCTGGCCGCGGGTTCGCACGCCGGCGTCCTGGACGCGGTCGTGGTCGAGGCCCTCGGGCACAGCCGCAAGATTGTGCTTGAGGCCCCGGGCGAGGCGGTTCTGGTGCCGCGCGAAATCGCCGGCAAGTTCGCTCTCCTGGAGGCGGCGGGCCGGATCGACTGGCTCACCGAACAACTCGAAACGGATCTGGACGCGAGCCGCACGAAGCTCGTACCGCTGTTGTCGAACGGCCGCGCGGTCGCGGTGATCGCGTGCGAGTTGAACTTGCCGGGGGATGTCGAGTTCTTCGCCGACCGGTTCGCGCCGGCGGCCTCCATGGCCGGGACCGTCCTGGGACTCGCTCTGGCCCGAGAGCGTCAGCAGCGGCTCCTGGAACAACTCGTGCAGATCGAAGGCAGTGAGCCTCGCGCCGCTACCGGTTCGGTCGAACCCGCACCGGCTGGCGAACCGCCCCAACCCGCCGCATCGGTCGATGCGCTGGCGGAAATGGCCGCCGGCGTCGCCCACGAGTTGAACAACCCGCTCTCGGTCATCGCCGGACGGGCCCAACTGCTTGCCGACGGTGAGACCGACAACAAGAAGAAACGCACGCTCAAGCAGATCCAGGACAACGCCCGGGAGGCTTCGGGGATCGTCGAGGATCTCATGGGTTTCGCCGAGCCGACCGCGCCGCGCGCGACGAAGACCGAGGTCAAGCAGATTCTCGACGAAGCCGTCGAGCTGGCCGGGCAGAAAACCAAAGTCGACCACGTCAACGCCCAGGTGAGTGTGGACCCGCAAGTGGAGGCGGTGCTCGTGGACTCGGCGCAGATCGTCTCGGCGCTGGCCAACATCATCGCCAATTCCATCGAGTCGTACGAGGACGTGATGGGGCCCGTGAAGATCACGGCCGAGCCAAGCGAGGGTGCCGTCCGCCTCCAGATCAGCGACCTCGGCTGCGGCATGGACCCCGAGACCCTCGAAAGAGCCACGCACCCGTTCTTCTCGGCCCGACCCGCCGGCCGAAAAAGAGGCATGGGCCTGGCCGACGCCGCCCGACTGATCCAACTAAACCAAGGCACCCTGAAAATCGAAAGCCAACCCGGCGAAGGAACCACCACCACCATCACCCTGCCAAATTAGAGTCTCACCGCCGCAGCAAGGAGCACAGCCGTCCCACTGTAGCCAGTACAGCGTATCGGTGCCGGTCCAGCAAGCGCAAATACTCGCTCCGTCGGCCCACAAGTGTCTATTCTTTAAGCCTTTGATTTTCGACATGACTTCGGGATTCTACTCATTATTTCGTCGCCACTGGCCGATAATGCCAAAAGGCGGTGTTGTCGTACGTGCGGGGCTTGCGAAAGCAGACTGCGCCGTGGTCGTCAAAGCGCATTCAACGTCGTCTTCGGTGACACTGCGCGGGTGGCGCAAGTGATTGTCTATATGTGGTCAGGAGATCGATGATGCAGGCGTATGATCCACTGGACTATGACAATTTGGCCAAGAGCGTTGTCCAAGCACTTCTCAGAGGGCCGAATAAAGCACTTTCGCCGATCAATTCGTTTGAAGGAGCCGGCGTTTACGCTATTTACTATCACGGGGAGTTTGACGGTTATTCCTTCCTTGTAAAGGACAATGAGGAACTCCCCATATACGTGGGAAAGGCCGTACCCGCAGGGGCGAGGAAGGGGAAACAACGCTCTTCGGAAGGGAAAGAGCTCCACCAAAGACTAAAACAGCATGCCAAGAGTGTCGAGCAGGCACAGAATTTGCATCTGGCCGATTTCACGTGCCGGTGTCTCGTCGTGGTGCCTGTTTGGATCACCTTGGCGGAGCGATTTCTCCTGGAACACTATCAGCCTGTGTGGAACGTTGCCATTGATGGTTTCGGGAACCATGCCCCCGGCGCCGGAAGGCAGAGCATGAAGCGACCCCGGTGGGACATTCTCCATCCCGGGCGGCCCTGGGCTGAGAAGCTGGGAGCGGAAGAGTCATTCGAAGACGTGTTACAGCAAGTGCAGGCATTCTTCGGAGAAACTAACTGACCGAGAGCTGGGACCAAGTGGCTGAAAGAGACCTTACTTACCGAGCCTGAGTTCGACAGCCATCTCGTATAGTTCCGTCGGCTGCTTAGTTACACCCGCTCGTACCGATGAGTTCACGATACTCGATCCGGTCCTCTTCTTTCGCACGAGATGCATACCTTCGAGTCGGAACCCGTGGAAGGCTGCGATTTCAGCGAGGAACCGCTCCGTTTCGATGTGCACCCCCTGTAGGATGTTGTTGCCGATCACTACCACAACCAAGCCGCCGGGTTTCATGACTCGCTGGGTCTGGTCGAAGAACCGATTACAGTCATTGAAATACGTGGCGGCGTAGTTCGCCCAGCCAGCGCCGCCATAGACTCCTTTTCCAGGATTGCGTTCCCGGATGTTGCCCAGGACTTCCGCAAGCTCGGGCATTTTGAAGGACAGTTCGACGGGCGGGCCGCTCCTAACCGTTTGCCAGAACCGACCGAAACTGTTTTCTTCCAGCTTCTTCAAGCCTCCGTTCTGGTCGACCAATCCGAGCCAGTAGAGTTGGGGTCGAGTGTTTCGCACGTAGTGATAGTTGTTGAGGTACGGCGGCGACGTGATGATTACGTCTACACTATCGGGAGCGAGAATATTCGCAGCGTGCAGGTAGGATCGTTCGTGTAACTGCGTATTTGGCTTCCAGTGAAACTTCTTGACGTGTTGTTGAAGCAGACTGATATCCGCCTCGATTTCGCACAACTTTTCGCGGAAGACACGAAAGACGTCCGCGCGCTCAATCGGACCTTTTCCCGCCGCCGCACGGGTGCTGAGGCTGGGCTCGTAGGAGTAATTCGAGAAGCTGACCATGACGGCGCCCAACGCCAGTTTTAGCGTTTTTTGCACAAAGGCGTTTTTCTGTGCAGCGATGAAATCCTGAACGAGAAGTACGTCATGTTGAACCGATGGACTGAAAAACGGCACCCGGCTTTTGAAACGGCTCGGTGGACGCGCGGTGGGCTTTCGTGTTCCGCTGGTCTGCATAAGAGGGTCCAATTCGTTGAGTGCTTCGCCCAGCGGCTTGAGCCTTCGACGTACGCAAGACAACTTTACTTCGCACGCGAGGGCCGCATAGGGATTGATCTCAAATCCAACAACGTTGTACCCTCGTTTCAGACCTTCTACCAGCGTTGTCCCGACACCGGCGAAAGGATCCAGAACCGTAACCGAACCGGGGTCGGCAGAGATCGCGGCATCAAACACTTCTTCAACAAAGGCCGCTGAGAAGCCGGCGATCCACGGCACCCAACGATGGAGCGGTTCATTGCGGTTTTTCGTAAAGGCCGTGTCGCCAAAACGAGTACGGGGCTTCTCCGTTTCAACTCCGCCCATGCCGGAAAACAGCGTACCCTCTTCCTGATGCTTCATGGGGCCCCGGGAGCTCTTACAGCTTTTGCCTCGGTACGGGTAGACACTATACGTGAAATGATCCAAACGCTCGATCGCGACCAAATCACCTTCCTTGAGCCCATGCCGCTTCAAGAATCGGCCTACCCACGCGCGCTTGCGGAAGAAATTCCTGGGCCGTCCGTTGCCCGCACCCCTCGCGATATCCGTCTCCACCGCTTGTGGAAGACCATCCACAACGAGTGTCAGCTTGTGTCCCATTCCCTTTCTAGCACTCGCCGATCCGTAGCACTCGTCGGGGAAGAAGTCGTGGTGTCCGCTGATGTAGAGATGGTGATTGCGCAGATTTCCCTCTGTAACAGATATCACTCTCTTTCTGTTTTTTACTGTGCCTGGCACGCAAGAATCCTTCCGGCTGCAACCATTTTCAGAGTATTCTACCCGCAAGCCAGAAGAATTCAAGGTTGACTCGAGGATGCTGCCCGCAAAGGCTATGGAAATGTTCCGCATTCTTCCCATTCGACTGGATCAAATAGAGTTACGGCGGACGAGAGAAATGGTCCGCACTGGATTGACAGTCGCTTCGCTGATCTTTCTTCTCTCTTCTCCGTCAGTTCCTGGAAATTCGCTCCGGGATGGA
>Ga0272441_10004094_pt1 | contig 26904 bp, 22 predicted proteins | sample SSMProp6N_FD_193582 | JGI IMG/M metagenome (GOLD analysis project Ga0272441, IMG submission 193582) | Marine sediment archaeal communities from Little Sippewissett salt marsh, Falmouth, MA, United States - SSM-Prop-6N | ecosystem: Environmental > Aquatic > Marine > Wetlands > Sediment ... | reverse complement strand
ATAAACGCCGTGAAGCATCGGTTGAGGAAGCACTCATAGAGATGTATCTTGCCGGTGTATCGGTTCGCCGGGTAGAGGATATAACAGAAGCTCTGTGGGGGACAAAGGTATCTTCTGGAACAGTAAGCAATCTCAACAAGAAGATTTATGGTTCCATAGAACAGTGGCGTAACCGGCCGATCAAGGGAAAACATCCATTTGTTTATCTGGATGGTATCAGCCTAAAGCGCAGCTGGGGTGGAGAAGTTCGAAACGTATCGGTTCTGGTTTGTATTGGTGTAAATCGGGAAGGATTTCGGGAAGTTTTAGGGGTAGCAGAAGGTGCCCGTGAAGATAAAGAGAGCTGGAGGAACTTTTTACGCTATCTCAAAAAACGAGGGCTCAAAGGGGTGAAACTGGCCATATCGGACAAAAGCCTTGGCCTTGTAGAAGTGCTTGGAGAGTTTTATCCGAAAGCCCAGTGGCAACGTTGTGTAGTTCATTTCTACAGGAATGTGTTTACAGTAATTCCCAAGGGCAAACGTAAAGATGTGGCAGCCATGCTCAAGGCTATACACGCTCAGGAAGACGGGATTGCAGCAAAGCAGAAAGCCCGTGATGTTGCTAAGAAACTTGAGAAGATGCGTTTCAGAAAAGCAGCTGCAATAGTAAATGAAGGGATTGATGAAACGCTTTCATACATGAACTTTCCCAGAGAGTTCTGGAGACGGATCCGGACCAACAATCCGCTGGAACGGATCATGCGGGAGATCAGAAGACGAACAAAAGTTGTTGGGAATTTTCCTGATGGAGAATCAGCATTGATGTTGGTAGCGGCAAGGCTCAGACATATTGCTGCAACCAAGTGGGGCTCAAAACAATACCTCAATATGAAACGTATGGAAGAAATGGCTGCTGAGAAAGTAGCCTGACAGGTTCTGCCGGATGAGGCCCAATATCAAAAGTGCGAAAGATTCTTGACACTACCCTTTGCTTTGATCTTCACTAAACACAAAGCCCCGTGATCTTAATTGATCGCGGGTTTTTTGTGTTTCCGGGATGTGAAGGTGTCCCTGCTTTTCATTTCTGCTATTGAAAAACATTTCATAGTATGCTAAATATAAGAAAAAAACAAACATAAGGTGTTTAAATGTCTTATATTTATAGAAATATGCAGGCAAGAGTCGAATTTTTACTTAAAAAATTTCCGGCTGTTGCCATTTTAGGTGTCCGGCAAAGCGGCAAAACGACCCTGGCGAAAATGGCTGTTGGTTCGGACTGGGCCTATTTCGATCTGGAAAAGGGAGAGGATTATGATTTTGTGACCGGGGATTTCTCCTTCTTTTTCAGGGAATATCCGCGAAAAGTCATCATTGATGAGGCGCAGGAATCCCAGCAGTTTTTCAGTGAACTCCGCTCGGTGATTGATGAACACCGGGAAGAAAAAGGGCGCTTTATCATTACCGGTTCCAGTTCACCCGATCTGTCTTCCAGGCTTTCTGAGACCCTGGCCGGGAGAGTGGCCATTATCGAACTGGGCACATTGAAAATGAACGAACGCTACGGGGTCCCGCTTTCCCCTTTGTACCGGATCATGCATGAGGTACCGCTGAAGCAGCAATTTGCCGATATCCTGCAGTTGAAGCCGCATTGTGACCATGATGCAGTCATCCGGCATTTTTTATCGGGTGGTTATCCGGAGCCGGTTTTGTCAAAGGACAAAGCGTTTTATGTTCAGTGGATGGACAATTATCTGCGGACCTATGTGCAGCGGGATGTCGGAAGACTTTTCCCCGGACTGAACAGCACGGACTACCGCCGGTTTGTTTCCATCCTGGCTGAATTAAGCGGTTCTATTATCAACCGGGCGGAAATTGCCAGAACGCTGAGTGTGAGCCAGACCACGGTGAGAAATTATCTGGATATTGCGCACGGTACATTTATGTGGCGCAATGTGCCCGGTTTTCACAAGGCAAAGAGCAAATCGCTGACCCGGATGCCCAGAGGATATCTGCGGGATGCCGGTCTCACGCACCATATTTTAAAGGTCAATGATCGGGAGCGCCTGCTGCGTCATCCCGGAACCGGAATAACGTTTGAGGCGTTTGTTATAGAGGAGATCATAAACGGATTTCATGCGGTCGGGGCGGTCCAGTTTGATTATTACTATTTCCGCACCAAAAACGGTGCGGAAGTGGATTTGATCATTGATACACCGCAGGGGATCATTCCGGTGGAGATCAAGTTCGGGATCAGCACAAAAAAGAATCAGCTGTATTCCCTGACCCAGTTTATCAATGCCAACAACTGTCCCTATGGTCTTTTACTGAACAACAGCGATACGGTCCGCAGGCTTACCGAAAAAATAGTTCAAATTCCCGCCGGCCTGCTTTGATAGAGAATATTTGCGAACATAAGCCCGTGATCTTACTTGATTGAGGGCTTTTTTGTTTAGGAGGCACGAGAACCTCGATAACAACAAACGTCAAACGCAGATCCGACCCCTTGCGGGGGTGGCGCATGGGCAAAAACATGCTATCTATTAATAAAGCATGTATGATCCCATCCGAAAGGAGATGCATTATGTTTAAAACGTTTCTCGCTGTATGGCTGGCAGCGCTGTTTTTGCCGGTCGTTGCCGGCGCGCACGCCCCGTTTCTGGAGTCGGACGATTTTACCCCTTCGGTCCCGTTTGTGATGGCAGGGTCCGTGGAGAAATCGATTGCCGTGTACGCGGCCCTGGTGCCGGCGCAGGACGTTGATGTGTATACCTTCACCGTGGTGGAGGGCGAGCGTGTTCAGGCCAATCTGCTGGTGCCGCAGTGCGTGGAGTACGAAACCTTTTTTCCGGCGATTGCGCTGGTGGGGCCGGGTCTGTCCGAGCCGGATGAAGACCTGCCCCTGGACCTGCCTGCGGGATACGGCGCGCAGGTGCAGCGCGGGTTTGATCCGGCCGGGCCGGATACCTTTTATGAGCCGTTCAGCGCCAAGTCATATTACCGCTTTCCGAAACTGATTGTCGAGGATGCCCGGCCGGGCGCGTGGCAGGCCTGGGTCTGGGACCCGGACAATGCCAGCGGGGATTATGTGTTCGCGCCCGGATTTCGCGAGCGGTTTACCCTGTGGGACATTCTGCGCACCCTGTTCATTTTGCCCCTGCTCTGGTTCGATGGCGAACTCAACGGCCCCTGCACCGCCCCGTGAACCCGGCCTCGCCCGTCTTTCCGGCGCATTCAGAACTTTTTTGTCTTTCATTCCTGAAGGTTTCCGAATCGATTATGTCTGGAAGGCTATTGATCTTGCGATGATGCTCGTGTATGGTGGGTTTTACTGTTGCCATAAAGCCGTTTTCTGTTTACAAAGGCCTTAAAAATGGAACATCACAATACGCCAAAAGTCACGGTGCTGCTGCCGGTCCATAACGGCGAGGCCTATCTCGAGGAAGCCATTGAAAGTGTTTTACATCAGACCTTTTCCGATTTTGAACTTCTCATCATCAATGACGGTTCCATCGACCGGACCGAAGAAATTATTTGCTCCCTTCCGGATAAAAGAATCCGTTATCTCAAAAATCCCGCATGTCTCGGGCTGGTCAAAACCCTCAACCGGGGGCTGCGCGAGGCCCGGGGCGAATATGTGGCCCGAATGGATGCCGACGATATCTGCGTGCCGGAACGGCTGGCCCTGCAGGTGGATTACCTGGACCGCCATTCCGAGGTGGGCATTCTCGGCGGCCAGACGATTGATTTCAATGAGCGTCGCCGGAAGCAGTATTTGCGCTATACCGGCCATGATGATATTACCGCGAACCTGCTGTTTTCCACGACCCTGTGTCATCCTACCGTAATGATGCGGGCCGCAATGGTGCGGCAGTATCACCTCTGGTATGACGAAAGCGCGCTGCACTGCGAAGACCGGGAACTGTGGACCCGTGCCTCCCGGCAGGTCCGGCTGGCAAACCTGGACACGGTGGTGCTTCATTACCGGGAGCACGATCAGAGTGTGAACAGCCGTTACCGCGAGGTGCAGCGCCAACACGGGAAAAAGGTTGTTCGGGGGCTGCTTGAAAGTATGGGCCTGAACCCCTCTGCGGCGCAGCTGCAGCTGCACTGGGACTTTCGGCCGGCGGCCGGCATTGCCGCGGACGGTTTTTTGAAACGCCATGAGGCCTGGCTGATCGGGCTGCTGCGACAAAACCGGCAGAAAAACTTTTTCAATCAGAACGCGCTGGTCCGGGTTGTACATGACCGGTGGTTCCAGCTGTGCCGGGCCAACAACCGGGGAATCCCGGGCCGGGTGGTCACCTATCTTTTTTCACCGCTGGCCAGGGAAAATATGAAGAAAAGTGTTTTTAACGCGCTGCGACTGGTTTACTGGCTGGTGAGAAAAGAACTTAAGCGGAAGACAACAAAACGTTCAAGCTGTTTTTGATGAGACGAAAAAAAAGAAATTGCGCTTGCAGTCTTAAGATCTCAGCATCCTGTAAACGACCTGCTTGTCGGGCCGGGCGGGGTTCTCGTACAGGCCGCCAAAACCGAAGGCGTTTATAATTTCCAGTCCCTGATCAATCTGGTGAAGGGTCAGCTCTTTCTGCCATGCGGTAAGCGGGGACTTTCCTTTGCGCAGGGTGCTGTGTTTTCCGGCATAGGCACTGGGGCGTTTGATGGTTTTCGGGTCAAGGCCCACCATTTTTTTGTCGAAAAAGGAAGTGTAAAGCGCTTTCATTTCCCCTTCCGGGTCGGCATAAACATCCTCATAAAAAAGAAGGTACAGCTGGCCGGGGTCAAACTGACACAGCGGAACATAGTTGATGATGGACCAGATCAATACCTGGTTGAGCACATGGTCCTTTTTTTGCGAAACGTTTCTGATAAGGTCTTCAAACGGGTAAAGAAAATCCCGGTACAGGGACGCCTGATTCAGCAGCAACAGAGGGTCGCTGACCCAGAATCCTTTTTCCATTTTTTGTTTGGACAGGGCCACGGCAAACGGATTTCTGATCAGCAGGAGAATTTTTATTTCCGGAAAGTTGACGGATGCCCAGTGCGCAAAAAGGTTGGCAAACACATCCTTGATCAACAGTCCGCGGTAAAATTGCAGGCGGGTGCGTTCGTCAACTCTTTGATGGGTCAGCTTTCCGCTGAAAACGTCATCGGCCGCTTTGTGTAACTCCGGGTGGGGATTTTCTGTCCGGATATACTGCAGCGGCTGCAGGAACTTCATCTGCGGGATGAATTTGGGGTGGAACGGTTCAAACATTTCCCGGTAACGCCGGGCATGATTGATCAGTGCGGATACCCAGGTGGTGCCGCTCCTGCCGTCACCGATCAGCCAGAGGACATCTTTATAATTGTTCAGCAGACGGTTGGTGTGAAGCTTGATCAGTGCGGATACCCAGGTGGTGCCGCTCCTGCCGTCACCGATCAGCCAGAGGACATCTTTATAATTGTTCAGCAGACGGTTGGTGTGAAGCACCGGTTTCTGAAAAAAATGAATGAGCCGGGAATAAAGCCTTCTTCTCATGTTGTTTTTTCATACTGTGCGGCCGGCGGTTACAGGTCGAGGATTTCCTTGACCGCCGGGAACACATTGTAGCAGTTTAATATTTTTTCTTTTTCCCGCTTAATGAACGGCAGCAGTCCTGAATAAATTTTTTAACATTTCAACACTTGCAGAATAAGATTTGTATAAATCTTTCCGTAAAAATATTTTAAGTGCGGGCAAAATAACGGATAGTACAAGTGCGGAGGCCTCTTTTCCAGGTAGCGGCAGCGAGAAAAGAGTCTGCAATATTAAACGTTACGGGTTTTATGATAAAGCATGACCCGGAATTTATTTTTTGACCAGGGTTTTGGTAAAGTACTGTTCCGCGTCTCCGGGCATGCCGTATCCCCGGTAAACGATCTTTCCTTTTTTGTCGATGATCACGCTGACCGGGATTCCGGTCACCCCGTAGGTGCGTGATAGCGTGCCGTCTTTGTCATAAAGCACGGTGTAGGGAATGGCCTTTTTTTTGACATACTGGGTGACCCGGTAGGGGGGGTCGTTGGCCGCGATATTGATGGACAGGATTTCCAGCCCCCGCTTGTTGAATTTTGTGTGAAGGTTCTTCAGCCCGGGGATTTCCCGAATGCAGTAGGGACACCAGGTGGCCCAGAAAGAAAGGACCACAGCCTTTTTGTTTCTGAAGGATGAGAGGGTGACTTTTTTGCCGTTTAAGTCGGTCAGGGTGAAATCGGTTGCCAGCTGTCCCTGCTGAACACCCTGTGCCGGTGCCGGAGATTTATCCCGGGCTTCGCAGTTGGACAGAGTGAAAGCCAGTAGACAGATGGCGATTACAAGACAAGGGGTAAACTTTTTCATAACATCTCTTTCTATATCATGAGTTGTCCGGCTTTTAAAATGAAGTACTCTCCGATAAATATCATTAAAAACCCAAATCCCTTTTTGACCAGTGTCATCCAGCCGCCGGATTTGGGAAGGGTTGAAAGTATTCCGGTGAAAGTGCCTACTATTAATAGCAGAAAACCCAGGCCCAGGGCAAATGAAAAAAGCATTGAAAAACCAAGGAATATGTTCTGTTTTGAGGCCACGTAGGTCAACAGGCTGCCGATGACCGGCGTGGTGCAGGGACCGGCCACCAGGGCGGACACACCGCCGAACAGCAGCGCGGAAACGCCGTCTTTGGCGCCGCCCCCCCTGCCGGCGGCGGGAATGAACTTCTGCAGAAAGGTCATTTCCAGGGAAAAGACATCCAGCATGGCCAGGCCGAAAAAAAGAAAAATGTTTCCCACGAAAAGATAGGTCCATTTGTTGGTGCTGATCTGTCCGAAAAACTGTCCGGTCAGGGCGGCGAACATGCCGAGGGCCGAGTAGACCAGGGCAATGCCCAGAACGTAAAACAGGGACAGGGTAAAGGCTTTGCCCCTGTTGTCGGCACTCTTGGCGCCGATAAAACCCACCGTGACCGGGATCAGGGGATAAACGCAGGGGGTGAAGCTGGTGATAATACCGGCCAGAAAAGCGATGGCGACCGCGATCAGCGGTGCGCTCTGCAGGTACATGTCGAATTTACCGGTCATTTCTTCCAGCATGTTTTCCGGTTCCCTAAAAGGTGTTAAAAAAAAGGTTTCAAGGAGATGGCGGCTCCAAATTCCAAGGCCCTTCCTGAAACCCAGACAATCTATATATTAATAACAGACAAAACCGCTGCGAGTCAAATTTTATGGCATTAAATATTAGCGGTCCTTTCCCGATTTTTTCGTTTCGTAAGGCTCGATGTGGATCACCGCATCGAGGACGCCGGGACCCTTGGACAACAGCAGCTGCTTGACCCGTTCGGATATCCGGTGGCCGTCACGGACCGTCAGTTCCGGATCCACCAGCACATGCAGATCGGTCTGCAGGCCGGCGCCGGTGTACCGGGTCCGGACGGCGTGGACCTCTTTAACGCCGGCGATGGCCAGGGATAATGCTTTGATCCGGTCGATATCCTTTTTCGGGGCGCCGGTATCCACCAGTTCCTTGAGGGCGGGCCAGCCGATCTGACGGGCGATGTTCATGATGAAACAGGCGATGACAACGGCGCCGATATCATCGATGAACCACAGCTTCGGACTGAAAGCGGAAAGGGCCACGGCCACCGCCGCCGGAATAGAGCTCAACGCGTCCGAACGCTGGTGCTGGGCATTGGCGATCAGGGCTTTTGAACCGGTTTTTCGGCCGATGGCCAGTGACCATCTGAAGAGAATTTCTTTTGTCAAGAGAGAGACCACGGCGGCAGCAAAGGCAATCCAGCCGGTTTTCCGGACGGTCCCTTCCAGCAGGGACGCAAGTCCGTTATAAGCCAGGCCCAGGCCCACCGCGAAAAGCGAGCCGGCGATAAATATCGTGACCAGGGTTTCGATGCGGCGGTGCCCGTAGGGGTGCTCTCTGTCCGGTGGTTTTGACCAGTAACCGGCCCCGGCAAAAACAGTAATATCCGTTATGGTGTCGGAAAGCGTGTGTGCGGCATCAGCCATTATGACCTGGCTCCGGCCGAAAAATCCGCAGACAAACTTGAAAAAGGTCAGTGCCAGGTTGACCGCCAGGCAAACAGCAGCCGCTTTGCGGACCTTTTGCGTGTTTGGGTCATTCGGGGTGTTGAAGAATTCCATAGCGGATACACAGTAATTATTATTTTTGACGAAAAGGCCTGGTTGAATTATACTTTGATATTGAAAAAAAACAATATTTTGGAGGTAAAAATGAATTTTGATTTTATGTATTACATGCCCACGAGACTTGTTTTCGGCGCCGGCAAGATTGCCGAACTGGCGGAAACCCCTTATCTGCCCGGCAAAAAGGCGCTGATTGTGATCGGTGTTGCCGGGGCCATGCGAAAATACGGTTACCTGGAAAAGGTGGAAACCCTGCTCGAAAAGAATCATGTGGAAACCGTTGTTTATGATCAGGTGTCGGCCAATCCGGTAGCGGAAAACGTGGCTGACGGCGCGGCCTGTGCCCGGGAAAACGGCTGTGATTTTGTGATCGGACTGGGCGGCGGCAGCAGCATTGACGCGGCCAAGAGTATTGCGGTGATGGCGACCAATGACGGAACCTACTGGGACTATATGCAGGCCGGATCCGGCGGACAAAAGGTGCCGGAAAATAAGGCGCTGCCCCTGGTGGCGATTCCCACCACCGCGGGGACCGGGACCGAGGCGGATCCCTGGACCGTGATTACCAAAAGCGAGACCAATGAAAAAATCGGCTGGGGCGCTGACGATACCTTTCCGGTCCTGTCCATTATTGATCCCGAGCTGATGATCAGCGTGCCGCCGAAAATGACCGCCTATACCGGGTTTGATGCTTTCTGTCATGCGGTGGAATGCTATATCGCCAACGTGAACCAGCCGGCGTCGGACCGGTTTGCCCTGGAAGCGATTCGCCTGATTACCGAGAACCTTCCCCTGGCGGTCAAGGACGGCGGCAATCGCGAGGCGCGGACCCGGCTGGCCTGGGCCGCCACCGAGGCCGGCATCTGCGAATCGCTGTCCTGCTGCATCGCCCACCATTCCATGGAGCATGCGGTCAGCGCCTACTATCCGGATGTTCCCCACGGGGCCGGGCTGACCATGCTTTCCGTGGCCTTCTTTTCGTATCTGGCGGAAAGAAATCCGCAGCGGTTTGAAGACATGGCCCGGGCCATGGGTGAGGACGTGGAGGGCTTAAGTGAAGACCGGAAACCGTTTGCCTTCATTACCGGCCTTGAAAAGCTGATACAAAATATCGGTCTGGAAGGTGAAACCCTTCCCAGCTACGGGGTCAAAAAGGCGGATATTCCGAAACTGGCCCAAAACGCCGTCGAGGCCATGGGGTTTCTGTATGATCTGACTCCGGTGAAATTGACGGTGGAGGACACCATTGCTATTTTTGAGCGGGCGTATGAATAGCATAGCGCCATGCGCAGAGGTCATGGCTTAAAATACTGGTTTTTATAAATATATCCATCTAAAATCTGAAAGTCTTAATTATGAAATTATCACAGCTCTACCAGCAATCCGAACGTCCCGTCATTACCTTTGAATGCTTTCCCCCGCGCAATGAAGCGGCGGTGGAGAAGTTTGACAACATCGCCGACAAACTGGCTGCTCTTGACCCCGATGCCTTTTCGGTGACCTTCGGCGCGGGCGGGTCTTCCCGTGAGGGTTCGTTCCAGACGCTTGAAACTTTGCTGGAGCGCAAGAAGTTTCCCGCCGTGGCTTATCTTGCCGGGTTCGGTCTGGGGCTGGCGGATATCCGTTCCATACTGGATCGTTATCAGCATCTGGGGGTTGAGACCGTGTTTGTGGTTCTGGGAGACGAGCCTACCGATGAGGGCTTTGTCGCCCATCCGGAAAGCTTTGCCCATGCTTCCGAAATACTTGCGTTTATCCGGCAGCACTACAATTTTGAGCTGGGCTGTGCCGGATACCCGGAGGGCCATAATCAGGCCGAAAGCCTTGAGCAGGATATTGATTACTTGAAACTCAAAACCCGGAACGGTGCCGCCTATATTGTCTCCCAGTACTGCTATGATACCGACCGTTTCTTTTCCTTTGTCGAAAAGTGTCGTGCCGCCGGCATTACCGTGCCGATCGTACCCGGTATCATGCCGGTTTATACCGTAAAAATGACCCACAACCTGGCCAGAATCTGCGGCACGACACTGCCCCCAGCCATGCTTGAAAAGCTGGACGTGCTTGCCGAGGTGGACAAGGAGGACGTATTGCAGTATGGCATCGATCTGGCGGTGGTGCAGTGCCGTGAGTTTTTAAAGGGCGGTGTTCCGGGACTTCATTTCTATACCATGAATCGAAGCAAATCTACCACTGAAATATTGGGAAGACTGAAAGCGGAGAGGTTGCTGTAACACAAAATATTATTTTGAAAAGTTCAATGGGCGATCCTTGTGATCGCCCTTTTTCAGTCGGTTTCTTCGGAATTAATTTAAAAGCCGACTGAATCAACAACGTCCCTTATCTTCCAGGAGCTCCCGCGATGAAATTTATAGAAATCGACGTCCGGGCGTATTCGGGTCACCGTGTTAATGAACGGCCGCTTTCGTTCCGGTTTCAGAGACAGGACCATGAGGTGGCAGAGATCGTTGACCGCTGGCATGAAGGCCGTCCTGAACCGGGAAGTCCCTACCTCAATTATTTTAAAGTCCGGACAGCGGGAGGTGAAGAGTATCTCCTTCGCTACAACGGTCTTTTTGATGTCTGGTCAATTATGGTTTCCGATTGAGAAAATCAAATTCGAATTCGGGGACCATATCAATTTATCCGGGTCAGTCTTCACTGTCTTTGCACGCGTTGCAGGGTGTGATGATTTTTGCGGTACAGGACCTTTCTTTCATTGTTTACCGGAAACCTTGCGCTTTGCGCAAGGCGGTAAAAGGCAACCGTCCACTTCCGTGGACCTTGCTTGTTTTGGCCTCTGGCCGCATTGCTCAAGTCGGGCTCTCTGAGCCCGGTTGTTTATTTCCGCTGATTTTAAAACTCAATCTTCCGGGGTCCTTCCGGCCGCCAGGCCGGGGAGATGATCTTTTGCCGTTCCTCCAGGTCCAGCAGGCTTGCCCAGGTGAGGGTGAAGTCTCCGAAACGGCTGTTGACACGGTCCATGGCGCCGGTGACCTGTTTTTGTTTTTTTTCCTCCACAAAAAGATCAAGCTGTTTTGAGTCTTTGACCAGGTTTGAAACAGAGATGCCCAAAAGCCGAACCGACTGGTCCAGGGTTATGGTGTTCAGGATGCTGTCCGCGGCCGCGTAGATATCCCGGGTTTTACAGATCGGGGTTTTAAAAGAGGTCTGCCGGGTAAAAGTGGTAAAGTCTTTGTACCGGATGGTCAGAGAAAGGGTTCTTCCGGAAAAACCGCCCTGCCGGACCCTTCTTCCCACCATCTCAGAGAGCCGCAGCATTTGTGCTTTCAAGTGTTCCTTTGATGAAATATCATGATCAAAGGTCATGCTGTGCCCGAAAGAGCAGGGCTCCGGCGCTTCTTCAACCGGAACCACGGGGCTGTCGTCTCTGCCCTGACCCATGCAGACCAGGGTGTCCCCGATAATCCCGAAGTGCTTTCTTAAGCGTGCCGGATCGGCTTTGCCCAGCTCACCGCAGGTCTGTATGCCGAGATACAGGAGCTTTTTCTCTGTCTTTTTCCCGATGCCGCAGATCTCAGAGACGGGGAGGTCTTTTAAAAGCTCAGCGACGTTTTCCTGTGCGACCTCTGTTAAACCGTTCGGTTTTTTCAGGTCGCTTAACAGCTTGGCGATGAGCTTGTTGGGACCGATACCGGCGGAAAAGGTCAGGCCCTTCTCTTTGAGCAGGGTTTGCCGGATGTCGTTGATGATCTTTTGGGCCGGACCGAACCGCCGAACAGACCCGGTCAAATCCAGAAAGACTTCGTCAACGGAAAAGACCTCCACCATGGGGGTAAAGGTTCGGCAGAGATGAACAAACCATCTGCTGGTGTCGGTGTAGCGGCTGTTGTTGGCTTCCACAAAAATGAGATGGTGGCATTTTTGAACGGCCTCGTACCGGTTCATGCCGGTTTTGACACCATATGCGCGGGCCTCATAGGATGCGGTGGTGACAATTCCCCGGTTTCCTTTTCCGGTGACGGCCACGGGTTTGCCCCGAAGCGCCGGGTTGCATTGCTGCTCCACCGAGGCGAAGAAGGCATCCATGTCGAGATGGGCGATGATGCGGGGCATTAAGGTACTTTCCAGTTCTTTCGCTTTGCTGTTGATTTAGGTTTTTCTGCTTATTGCAAGGGTTAAAGATTTCGGCATAGCGCATGGTGCCAAGCGCATGGCGTAGAAATCTGAAAAATAATTTTTTTAAACTCTTTGCTCTCTGCGCTGTGCTGTTTATTCGCTGGCCTCCAGGTTCCAGGAAAGCGTGTCCGGCTGAAAAGAGAGTTCATACAGGGTCGCGCCGTCGGTGACCGAAAAATGGTGGAAGGTATTGTCCCCGTTGTTTCTTTTCCAGGCGTAGGTGATTTCCTTAACCATGACTTTCCTGTTTTTGTTTTGAAACCATTTGGGGAACACGCTGCCGTTTCTGAACACGGCCCCGACCTTTATTTCTTCATTTAAAAAGACAACCATTGTACCAGAGCTTCCAGGACCGGGCGTTTGGCAGAGCCGGACCCGTCGGTTTTACTTATAACCATAAAATAGCATAGCGCATGGCGCTAAGCGTAAGAACATTTTATACGCTATGCGCTTTGCCCTATGCAGTGAAATTCAGTGCGTTTAAAATGGGTCTTACCTTGTCCTCCCATTTTCCGGATATATCCGATCAGTCCATCCTGCGGACAATGCCGGTGATTTTGCCGATGACCCTGACATCCTCCCGGTTCTCACGGATCCGGATGGGATACATCTCCGGGTTTGCCGGAACCAGACGGATTTCGTTTTCTTCCTTGAAAAAATACTTGATGGTGGCTTCGTCGCCGATGCGAACGGCTGCAATTTCTCCCTGTTCAACCGTTTCCTGGGGCCGGACCAGCGCCAGGTCGCCGTCCATGATGTGGGCCTCGATCATGCTGTTTCCCCGGACCCGGAGAAAGAAGGCTGCCTTGTCCTTTACCAGACGGGGATCCACGGCAATATTTTCTTCGATGTTTTCGATGGCCAGAATCGGTGTGCCGGCCTGAATATTTCCCACCAGGGGAATTCGAACCGGCTCCGGGCCCTGTGTTTTGTCCAGGATTTCAATGGCCCGGGAGCTTTTGGCGGTTCGCCGGATCCAGCCCTTTCTTTCCAGAAGGTCAAGAAACTTTTTGGCGCTGTTGGGACCGGCGAGCCCCAGGTTTTCGGTGATCTCCCGCACCGTGGGGGGATACCCCCATTTTTCCCGGTATTTTTGAACAAAAACGAAAACCCGTTCCTGTTTTGGCGTCAGTTTTTCGGCCATGACAGCTCCCGCAATAAAAGGTTAACATATGTTACATTTTTAGCCCAAAGGCATTTTTTTGTCAAGGGGATTTTGGGTTGAAAAAAGTATTTAAAGTATTTAAAGTACTTGGAGTGTCTAAAATTTTTTATAGGTATTGGCGGTGGCTGTTGTTCAGCGGACGGCTGATGTGGTACAGGATAACGAAGGTCAAATGTCAAAATCCAAATCATAAATAAATGTCAAAGAAGAAAAAGGCCAAAAAGGTAAACGCGTTTGACATTGGTATTTTGGATTTCATTTGATATTTGTACTTTGAATTTTGATATTGTGCAAAGGATGGGCTCTGCAGGCTCTGAGAGAGAATGGATTAAAATTACTCACTATTCTGGAGGAAAACATGCGAAGTGACAAAATGAAAAAAGGCATTGAAAAAGCGCCGCACCGTTCCCTTTTTAAATCAATGGGGTATACGGATGAAGAGCTTAAACGGCCCCTGATCGGCGTGGTCAATTCAAAAAATGAAATCGTTCCCGGACACGTCCATCTGGATACCATTGCGGAAGCGGCCAAGGCCGGGGTTCGCATGGCCGGCGGGACGCCCATCGAATTTCCCACCATCGGCGTATGCGACGGGATCGCCATGAACCATGAGGGGATGAAATATTCGCTTTCCAGCCGGGAATTGATCGCGGATTCGGTGGAGGTCATGGCCATGGCGCATCCCTTTGACGGTCTGGTGATGATTCCCAACTGTGATAAAATTGTTCCGGGCATGCTGATGGCGGCCATGCGGCTCAATATTCCCACCGTGGTGGTGAGTGGCGGCCCCATGATGGCGGGTAAAAAAGGGGAGCCGGAAACCGATCTGATCACGGTGTTTGAAGGGGTCGGCGGTGTCCGGGCCGGGAAACTGACCGAAGCGGCACTGAAAGAACTGGAGGATACCGCCTGCCCGGGATGCGGCTCCTGTTCCGGTATGTTTACCGCCAATTCCATGAATTGCCTGACCGAGGCCCTGGGTATGGGACTTCCGGGCAACGGTACCATTCCGGCGGTCCAGGCGGCGCGCAAACGGCTGGCCAAGCATGCGGGGATGAAGATCATGGATCTGGTCGAAAAGGATATCAAACCGCGGGATATCGCCACCCTGGCGGCGTTTCAAAATGCCATTGCCGTGGATATGGCACTGGGCTGTTCCACCAACACGGTTCTTCATGTGCCGGCCATTGCCCACGAGGCCGGAATAAATCTGAACCTGGATATTTTTAATGAGATCAGCCAAAAAGCCCCGCATCTGTGCGCGCTTTCTCCGGCCGGTCCCAACCATATCGAGGACCTGGACACGGCCGGCGGAATCATGGCGGTGATGAAAGAACTGGCCCAAAAAGGGCTGATCAACGGGGATTGCATGACCGTGACCGGGCATCCGCTGCAGACGAGCCTGGATGCGGCTGCGGTGAAAAATTACGATGTGGTCATGCCCATCGATCAGCCCCACAGTAAAGAGGGGGGAATTGCCATTTTAAAAGGAAACCTGGCGCCGGACGGCTGTGTGGTCAAGCAGTCCGGGGTGGCGGACGAGATGATGACCAGCAAAGGAACGGCGCGGGTGTTCGATGCTGAAGAAGATGCCGTGGCCGATATCCTCGGCGGTAAAATAAAAGCCGGCGATGTGATCGTGATCCGGTATGAAGGGCCCCGGGGCGGCCCGGGCATGCGCGAAATGCTGACCCCCACCTCCGCCATTGTGGGGATGGGCCTGGACCGGGAGGTGTCCCTGATCACGGACGGCCGTTTCAGCGGCGGGACCAAGGGCGCGGCCATCGGCCATGTGTCTCCGGAGGCGGCCGAAGGCGGCATGATTGCCGTTGTCGAAGCCGGCGATGAGATCGTGATTGATATTCCGAACAAAAAGATCACGCTGAACGTGGCTGCGGCCGAAATCGAAAAAAGAAGAGCGGCCTGGAAAGCGCCGGAACCCAAGATCAAGACCGGTTACGCCTATCGCTATTCGCAGATGGTGACCTCGGCCAGTACCGGTGCGGTGTTTAAGGATTGATGGTTTCCTGAAAGGCCCGATTTCTTTGTTGTGCGGCCTCCCGGGTTACTGCGATGCACAAAAAAGTACGCCTCACTCTCTCGGGTTTGTGTGTCTGGAATGGGAACTTTCTATTCTGTCATTCTGTGGCTTAAAAAAGGGAAGACAAAATTTGTCCCCCCTTTTTTGTCGGTGCCGGTGTTACTGTTTTTCGTACCGGCTGGTGTTGAGCAGGAGCGTGGTGTTGTCGGGAAACGTGTATGGGTAGGTTTCCTCTTTCACGGCGACCAGTCCTTCGGGTTCGTACAGGGTGAGCGTTGTGCCGTTGGCCTGCCAGATGTGAACCGCACTGGCAGACCCGTAAATCGGGTGCTGACTCCTGTTCCAGTAGGCGCGCCGATCATCCTGGAAATCCCAGGTGTAGGTGCACCAGGTGGTTGGTTTTGACCAGACGCCCAGCAGTTTTTCTTCTTCTTCGGTTAAAGGGGAATTTTTTATATCGGAAAGACAAGCCCCAGGGAGAAGGATGAAAAGGATCAGGAAAAATGTTTTTTTCATGACAGCTGTCCTTTCTACTCAAGATATATAGAACAAAAAAATTTTTTTTAAAGGCTTCTGCGGATATCGGGGTTCCGATGCAACGGGCCCTGTGTTATACTTGACGATTAAGTCTGCCGTTTACCATAATATTTTTTTGAGATCTGAAAAATGACCGTAAAACTGCGCATTTTTTCCGACTACATCTGACCGTTCTGCTATGTCGGCATGGGCCTTGTCGAGAAACTGAAAAAGGAGTTTGATATTGAGGAGGAGTGGCTGTCCTTTGAAATTCATCCCGAGACCCCGCCCGAGGGTGTTCTGTTAACCGAGCATCTGCCCCATATCGACTGGGACGAGATGTATACCGGACTGCGCAAATCGGGAGAGGAATACAATATCAGTTTCGGTGATGTCACCATCCTGGCCAACTCCAGAAAAGCATTTGCGGCCAGTGAGTTTGCCCGGGAGCACGGCCAATACCGTGCCTTTCACGAAGGGCTTTTTTACGCCTATTTTACCGAGGTACGAAACATCGGTGATGTGAACGTGATCCTGGATGTGGCGACGAAAACAGGACTGGATACGGCCCGGTTGAAAAGGGATCTGGACAGGGAAAAATATCTTCCCGTTCTGGAAAAGGTCAACCGGCAGGCCCGTCAGCTGGGCTTTTCCGGGGTGCCGGCTTTTGTTATCAACGAAAAATACAGCATCGTGGGAGTCCAGCCCATAGAGATTTTCAGGGAAGCCGTGATCAAGTCCGGCTGATGCGCGTTTGCGTTCCACGGTTTGTGGTCCCGAGGCCTGATTTCCGCCGTTTTCCATGGGGAGGCAGTTCGGCATTTCCGAAAAAAAGGGGGTACGGACAGGGGCGGTGTTTTTTATGATTTTGCATGAAATGCTTCTTCTCTTCATTTTTTTACATTTTTTTCACAAATTATTGAATCCTTTTACATTCCGGGCATAAACGCTTCATACTCTTGTTTCACAATGTAACCATGAAAAACCAAAACAAGAAAGGGGAGCTGCTATGAAAACGATCAAAAAAATATTTGAAGATACGACCCTGGTGATGTTTATGATCATGATCCTGGGACATCTGCTTGCGCCGTTTGTGATGTTCAACCGGTGTAATGCCATGCCGTGGCCGGAAATATTGAATCTGTTTAATTATGTCCGGTAAAAAAAAGCATTTTACACATTCTTTACAAATTAAACATACCTGCTTCATATTAAACGGGCATGATAAGGTCATGAAAATGATCATGGAAGGGATATAAAATGAAATTAAAGCTGAAAAACGCAGCCGTTACCGTTTTCATTACAGCGGTCATCGGCCGACTGCTGGTACCGTTTGCGGTCCTGGCCCAGTGTAATCTCCTGATGCGGCCGGAAATATTCGATTTGTTCAATTATGTGAGATAAAGAAGGAATTCACACTTTTTTTACAATTTCATAATAATTAATTAATAGTTTGCTGCCATAATAAAAACATAGTAACAAGCAACATGCCCCGGTACATGCAGGCATTTATATAAGAGAGCAGAAGACATTTTACCCCCCCCCTCCTTTTTTGTCTTCTGCTCTTTTTTTTGTCCGGGATTTGCAAAAGTGCGATTGGGATAAATGATGGAAAAGATGGTGCGCTACTTCTTGATTCGGTATTCTTCAATCTTGCTGAGAAGGGACGGGTAGCTGATTTCCAGAAGTTTTGCCGCGCGGCTTTTATTGCCACCCGTTTTTTCCAGGGCTTTGACGATCAGCTTCTCTTCGATGGTCCGGGAACTCTTTTTGATGGAAAAACCGTTTTCCGGAAGAGAATCGGTGTCAATCGGTTTGGGGCCGGACAGAGCGTTTTTGATTTCCTGAATATCCGGGCTGTCCCCGGAGGAAAGAATCATGGCCCGTTCGATGATGTTTTCAAGCTCGCGAATGTTACCGGGCCAGCTGTAGTCCATCAGGTGTTTTAAAACTGAAGGGCCGGGTGTCTTTATGCAGAGCGAGTGAATTTTGTTGTATTTTTCGACAAAATGTCTGACCAGCAGGGGAATGTCCTCTTTTCTCTCCCGCAACGGGGGAATGTGTACGGGCAGGACGTTCAGTCGGTAATAAAGATCTTCCCGAAAGGTGTTTGCAGCAACTTTTCGGTCAAGGTCTTTTGCCGTAGCCGCGATGATTCTCACATTTACCGGTGTTGCCGTGTCCCGGCCGATGCTCCGGATTTCGCCTTCCTGAAGGACCCTTAAAAGCTTGACCTGCAGGTTCAGGGGAATGTCGCCGATCTCATCGAGCAGCAGCGTGCCGGTGTCCGCCTCTTCAAAAATGCCCTTTCGGTCGTGGGTTGCTCCGGTAAAAGCACCCCTGACATGACCGAAAAGTTCACTTTCAAGAAGGGTCTCGGGAATAGCGCCGCAGTTGATTGCCAGGAAGGGGCGGTCTTTTCTTTCACTGTTATAATGAATGGCTTTGGCGATCAGTTCCTTGCCGGTACCGCTTTCCCCGGTCAACAGGACCGAACTTTTGAATCCGGATATTTTTTTGATGATATCAAAGATGTTGGTGATTTCCGGGCTCTTGCCGATGATATTGGCGAAACTGTACTTTTCCTCGACAGCCTGGCGCAGGCTGATATTCTCCTTTTTCAGTTTTTCCCGCTCTTCCGCCTTGATGAGCGTTAACAGGATTTCATCGGGTTTGAACGGTTTTGAGATGTAGTCGTATGCGCCCAGTTTCATGGTCTCTATGGCCAGGTCAATGGTTCCGTAGGCGGACATGGTGATAACGGTGGTATCCAGGTGCCTGGCCGATATTTCCCTGAGGAATGTCAGGCCGTCCATTTCCGGCATGCGAATATCGCAGAGAACCGTTTGAATGTTTTCTTTTTTCAGGATTTCTATTCCCGCCCGGCCGTTTTCAGCCAGGGAAACCACGTACCCTTCTTTTTCAAGTAATGACTTGAGAAAGTGACGCATGTTTTCTTCGTCGTCAATCACCAGGATCTGTTTTTTACTCGGCATTTATGGTTTTCTCCCTGGAACCGGTATGTGAATGATAAATGTTGTGCCTTTTCCCGGACGACTGGAACATTCTATGGTTCCCTGTAACGATTGGACAATCCGGTGAACATTTGAAAGTCCCAGGCCGGTTCCCCGGCCTTCCGTTTTTGTGGTGAAGAAAGGATCGAAAATTTTATTCCGGTCTTTTTCCGGAATACCGATGCCGGTATCGGCGATGGTGAGACATATTTTATCTTCTTCGGCACTTGTGTCAAGTGCGGTTCCCAGGGTCAGGGTGCCGCCGTCCGGCATGGCATCCCGGGCGTTCAGCAGAAGGTTTATCAGCAGCTGCTGGATTTCCTTGATGTCCGCACGTATCAACGGGAGGGTATCTGCCAAATCAAAGACCGGGTGGATATGGTTAAAATCTTTCTGGCAGGAAACCAGGGTGACGGCTTCCCGGAGAACGCGGTTCAGGTCTATGTCACTGAACGTCTGATTCCCCGGCCGGGAATAGTTCAGAAAGTCCTGAATAATGCGGTTGACCCGTTCCGTCTCTTTTTCCATGCGGTCCAGGTAATCTTCACGGTCTGCCGGCCGGGTATCCCTGTCCCGCAGCATGTGAATATATCCCAGAATAATACCGACCGGGTTGCCGATTTCATGGGCGATGCCGGCCGCCAGCCTGCCCACGGAAGCCAGTTTTTCCGCCTGGATGATTTCATCCCGCGCCTGTTTCAGCTGGCGGTTCTGTTCTGCCAGTTTTTTAAACTGATCGTCTATTTTTTGTTTTTCCTTCTGAAGATTGTCCGAAAGTGTATTCAGGGCCGCCGACAGTTTCCCGACCTCGTTTTTGTCTGAAAGAAAGAGCGGAATCCGGGTGAGGTTGCCCTCCGACAGGGTTTCCGTCATTTTGATCAGTTTGTTGATCGGATTGACCAGATAGCGGGACAGGAGAAAAAAGCCGAAAAGGACCAGGACAATGCCGTCAAAAAGAATGTACATCAGAATGATTTTTTCAGCACGGGCAATGCTGTCCTGCACCGGATCGGCGGGCAGCACCACCTTCAGAAATCCGGCCGGCTTGCTGTTATGAAAAACCGGTCCGGCGAGCACCAGTTCTTTTCCGGGCGCGTTTTTTCGGGGACGGATCTTTTGATACAGGGTTCCGCTGCTGTGCGCATGCCGAAGGTCCATATCCGTGATGCGGGTTCCGGGAGAGGTCCCGCCGGTATCGGCGATGACGGCATGCCGGTTGCTGACCCAAAGGATTCGGGTACAGATCTTTTGCCTGACCAGCCGGTTCATGAAAGGTTTTATGCCGGCGGTTTCTGCGACAGCGGTATTCCGGTGGGTCAGCTGGGAAACGGCCGATTCGATTACGCCAAAGACGGCTTCCGCTGATCCAGCCTGCTGTTTCAGCATTTCACGCTCGGTGACTTTCAGCACGACAAGGCTGATCAGAATGACCGCAGCCGTCATCAAGAGTGTGATGTTCCAGAATATGGTGGTGCGCAGTCCGACTTTCATAATCCTGCCCGGAACAGTTTCTTTTTTACCGTCGTCTCCAGCGGGTGTGGTCAACGGGTTAAACAGGTTGAACCGTTGAAACGGGTGACCCTTGTTTTCGGGGAAACGTAAGGATAACCCTCCTGATCCCCCCGGTGATGCTTCATGTTTTACAGCGGCCGGTCTTTATCGGCCCAGGCTCAGGTAGAAACGGACAATCTGGTCTCCCCATAAAAGCGATAAAAAAGCACCGGCAGAAAGAAAGGGACCGAAAGGAATGGCGTATTTTGTGTTTTTGCCCTTGAAAAGGATAAGCACAATACCCACCAGGCTGCCAAGAAACGCCCCCGCCATGAGAGCGGTCAGGGCGCCTTTCCAGCCCAGGAAAGCGCCGATCATGGCCAGCAGTTTTATGTCGCCGCCGCCCATGCCTTCCTTGCGGGTCAACAGGTGGTACCCTTCGGCAAAAAGAAAAAGGATGCCGCCACCGACAAGGATGCCGATTCCCGATTGCACGGGATCGGTCCATGGGGTGAAAAATGAGGAGACAAAACAGATAACTATCCCCGGCAGACTGATCCGGTCCGGAATGATCCGGTGTTCAAGATCGATAAACGTGATGACGATCAACGCTGCGCAGAAAAGAAATGCCGCCGGCAGGGAAAGAGTCAGCCCGAAAAAGAAATAGAGCAAAATGGCTGTCAGCGCGGTGACGAGCTCAACAAAAAAGTACTGGAAGGATATGGCGGTTTTGCATTTTCTGCATTTGCCGCCGAGCAGCAGGTAGCTGATCAGGGGGATGTTCAGGTAAAAGGGAATCGGATCTTTGCATACCGGACAGTGTGAAGGGGGAAAAACGATAGAGGTATTCTTCGGTATGCGGAGAATGCATACGTTTAAAAAGCTTCCCACCGCGCTTCCCAGCAGAAAAAGAAACAGGAGGATGAACCATTCGGGCATTTGTTCTCCTTTTTGGTCGAAAACGTGTCGTACATGTACCGAACCGCGTTCGGCCTTCAGCGGCAAATATCCAAGATAATCAAATTTAACCGCCGGGATCCCCCTCCCGATACAGCGGGACTGCGGGGAGAATCATTATATGCTTTATCAGGAGTATTTCTTTTTTATCCAGATTCCGGTACAGAACGCGGCGGATACGATTCCGGCGGAAACACCGAATTTCAGGATCCGCATGAATTCTTCTGTGGTCAGGGCAGATGTTCCCGACCCTTCGTATATCTTATAACCTACCAGGATAAAAGTAAATATAAAGGTCGTGAGAAAACCGTAGAGCAAAAAGACGAAAGCGGATTTAAAACAAAATTCCAGGACGAACAGTGTCTTGCCGATAATTTCAAGCCGTTTGCGATTAAAAGCAATCTTTGTCGAGGCGGTCTTGAGCTGTCCGGCCAGTTTTTTTGCTTTGTCCAGTTGCCGGGGCGACAGGGTACGGATGGTTTCCCGGGCGTCCTGAATCAGGGCCTTGAACGCATCCTGCAGTTCAAAATCCTTTTTTGAGAGCATCCGTTTATAGGGAAAGCGGTCAAGAAAGGCGGTGTTGCTCTCCAGTATTTTGCGGTAGCCGGAAATTTTTTTCCTTAATTGAGCAAAAGCCCTGCCGGTGGCGCCGGTTATCAAGTTACCGATGTTTATTTCAAATCCCTGAATATCGAGGAGACCGGCCGGGCTCTCTTCCCGGTACAGGGTCAGGGCTTTCCGGTAAAGGGCGTCGGCTTTTTGATAGGTTTCATGCTTCCCGTCGAGGAGCAGGCGGCATTCCGCCAGCATCTGTTTTATTTTTTCAATGCTTTCGCCGCCTTTGCTTTTGAGACGGGTAAATTCCCCGGTTAACAGTCCGGTGATTCTGTCCTGAACGGCGGCGAGTTCTGGATTCAGCGCGATCATCAAATAGTATCGAGACGAGGAACGACTGAGTGATTTTAACATTCCCACGGCCGCGTCTGCTTCGCCGGTTTTGGCCAGCAGGACAGCGCTGTAATATATAATATCCTTTTGCCCGGAAAAGGACGGGGCTGTTTTTTTCAGTTCCGCCAGTGCGCGACCCGGCGCGCCTGAGGTTTCATACACCCGGGCGATCAGCAGATGGACATAGTCTTTGCGGGTATCGTCCATAAAAAAGGACAGGGCTCTTGTGAAATAACTGACGGCTTCCTCGGGCTTTGATTTTTCAATACAGAGCATTCCCATGGCCATCAGGGGCCGGTAGTCTTCCGGCCGGTCTTTCAGCGCTTTGAGAAAATATTTTTCCGCTTCGTCCTGCTTGGAAACTCTCAGGCAGTCTTCACCCAGTACGATTTCTTTCGGGCTTTGCGGGGTTTTAATGCCCGGATTTTTCCCCAGATAGAGCTGCTGCAGTGATCTGAGCTGAAAGATTTCTGAAATTTCATAAAAGGAAAAAAAGGCTTTGGTGTAAAGATCCCGCCGGTTTTCCTTGAAAAGCATATCGAAACGTTCTTCATGTGTCCCGCTTTCAAGCGGACGCACAATGGATGAATAATTTTCTTGAAAAATATTTTGCAGCCTTGAGTGCGGCACATATCCCAGCTTTTCAAGAAAGCTTGTTTTCTTGCGAATAAACTTGGAGGGACACCGCGCCGGTGAATGGTTTGTGCTGCCGCAGTAAAAACAGGGCGGGGTATTGGTGCTTACGGCTGCTTCCGGAATCAGGCTGGTTATTTTACGGGGCCGCTGGTTGATGTCATCACAATGAAAAACATAAAATTTTTCAGGATCCTCTTGGCGAAGGGTACAGGCGCTGCGGTATTCCGGGCCCATGCTGTTGTAGAAGTCGGACGTTATTATGATGCCGTAGGGATCGGCTTTTCGGCTGGCCCGGGTCGCTGCGGAAAAGCTGTTCTCAGCGGAGACGGCGTCAGGATCCCCGGTGACAACGCTATGGAGTCCAAAGCGCAGCACATGGGGCAGGGCTTGCCCCGACGGTGCTGCGGCCAGGTAGGTGCGCAGCGCTTCTTTGGCTGTATCGATGCAGGAAGTCCACTGGCTGAAAACAACATTGGCCCCCCGGTCCGATATGCTGACCAGTTTTAAGGCGTCCGGTTTCAGGCATTCGAGCACGCTTTGAACGGTTGCCGGATAGCTGCTTTTTTGATCGTTTTCCGAGATAGTGAGGGACAGCAGATACCTTTGGCCGGTCTCTTGCGGGACTTCGGCCGACTTCCAGTTTACCTGAAAAAAGGTTAAGCCTTTCAGCTCTTTTTGCGTTGTCCCGGTCCGGTAGGGGAGGAAGTCGATATTCTTTATATTTCCTACTTTTTTGTGAAGCGATTCCGATATGATGATCTGTTGTGCATCACAATTGGCGATGAGTTTACCGGCGATATTGACCACATCGCCGAAAACGTCATTTTTTTCAATAATGCCGTGACCGTAGTTGATGGCGGTGCGGATCAGCAACTGGTCTTCGGCCCTGTTTTCGCGGTTGTATTCCTGCAGATGTTTCTGCATCTTTACCGCGGCCCAAAGCGCCTCTGCCGGTGAGGTAAAATAGGCCATGATGGAATCACCGATGGTTTTGACAACATTCCCCTGATGCCGGCTGATAATGGGGAACAGCATATCATTGAGTTTCTGAATCATAATCCGTCCGGCCAGATTTCCGTGCTTTCGATAAAAGGTGGTGGACCCTTTCATATCGGTAAACAGAACGGCTATTTTTTGTGTTTGTTCCGGTGTGGACGGGTCCGGTGATGAAGGATTTTTGGGAGTGTTTGCCATTTTTTATCCAAAGAACTGGCGTTGCGGGAGGTTACGGGTTATGATGCCAGTAAGGGTTCTTTGCTGTGTCTGCGGCCGGCCGGAAACGTTTGGCGGAGAGAGAGGGATTCGAACCCTCGGTACACTTTTGGGTGTACACTCGCTTAGCAGGCGAGCGCCTTCAGCCGACTCGGCCATCTCTCCTTTGCCAACAAAAAATGGCGGAGGAAGTAGGATTCGAACCCACGGACGTTTCCGTCAACGGTTTTCAAGACCGCCGCCTTCAACCACTCGGCCATTCCTCCTGAATTTATAAATCTAGCATTAGCTGGATTCCGAGTCAAGTTTTTGTTATTTTGGACAGCATTCCGGACAGGCTTTTTTTGACCCAGATGCCGGTGGACAGGATGCCGACAACCACGCCGGCAAAAAAGCCGTATCTGAAAAAAGACATATAATCAATGGACTCCAGAACCGCCGGTGCCATAACCGCCTGGAATAAAAACAGGCCGGCAAAGAAAAACAGACTTGACAACAGCGCCGAAACCAGAAAAAAGCGCAACATCTTGAACAGGTATTCACAGATGAAAATAAACATTTTGACAGTCTCCAGCCGATCCTCTGCCATCTTGACGTTTTTATCCATTGCCGTCAACGCTTGCAGCCGTTTTTGAGCTGTTTCAAGACTTTGCGGTGTAACGATCTGTGCCGCATTGACGGCATCGACATAAACGGACTGAAATTTTTTGCCGATTTGAAAATCTTTTGCCGAAATCACGAATGGGTAGGGGAAGGCATTCAGGTATTTTAGAAAGGCCGAAGGCTTTTTGCTGAACCGGTGAATTTTTTTCTGAAGATCATCTTTTTGTTCCAGAATGTAGCGACGAATCAGGGCTGTGATTTCATGCTCGAGATCCGGAATTTCGGCAATACCGGCAAGGCTTTCGTTTTGCAGGATGCTTGAGGCTTTTTGATAGATTTCATATATCCGCTGATGATCCCGGTTTTCCGCTTTCAGCCATTTCTGGTATTTTTCCATGTTCTTTTTTATGCCGGCATAACTTTCAATGGCCCTTGAGCGGAAATGGGATATCTCTGAATCGAGAAACTTTCCAATTTCCGAGCGGATACTGTTGATGGCCGGATCAATGCAGGTCATCAGCAGATATTTCGGGTTTGCGTAAGACAGCTTGCGAAATATATCAGCGGCCGCGTCAAATTGCCGGAGCTTTGCCAGAATGACCGCATGGTAGTATGACGCTTCTTTCCAGCCCCTGACGTTCTGCAGGGCTTTGACAATCTCTTCCAGCGCTTCTTCCAGGGCACCGGAGATTTCAAATGTTCTGGCGCAAAAAAGACGAATCGGTACTTTCTGGTCGTCGGTGATGGAGAAGGAAAGCGCCATTCTGAACTGGGCCAGGGCCGCCTTGGGATCTTCTTTCTCTATATACAGCAAGCCCCGGCTGACCACCGGTCTGTAGTCGTTCGGATTTTCCACCGATGCTTTATGAAACCACTCTTCCGCTTCACTGAAACGGGAGACCCGAAGACAGTCCTGCCCCATTCGGAGGGCGCCGGTTTTTTGTGCTTTTGGGTTTTCAAAAGTGTCGATATAAAGCCGGCGGAGCGACCGAAGTTGGAAAATTTCCGATAACTCGTAAAAAGAAAAAAAAGCGGTTGAAAAAGGGGTGATTTCCCGTTCCGAATAAAGGTTTTCAAACCGTTCTTCATCACTGCCCTTTTTCAGGGGGCGGATAATTTCAGCGAAGTTTTCCCTGAATATTTTTTCAATCCGGGTCAGCGGGATGTACCCGAGCCTGTTCAGGTAGTCCGTGGAATCCGGAATGGGTTTGGAGGGGCATTGTCCCGCGACATGTGCTGTTGCGCCGCAGTAAAAACAGGGCAACCGGTCCTGAACAATTTTGCCGGAAGGAATGATGTCCGACACCGAAGACGGTGTTTTTGGCGACCGGGTCTGGGGCAGGGAATAGAAAGGCAGGTTGCTGCCGGATCCGCACGTTTTTTTTTTGCAGGCATTCCGAACCTGCGGTGAAAGCCGCCGATAAAAATCAGCGGTGATAATGATTTCATTCGGCTCGGCGCAGCCGCAGGCGGTGATGGAACGGTCAAAATGTTTCATGGCCCGGTGTTCTTCGGTGTCGATGTCTTCGGTAATATGCAGGCCGATTTTCACAAAACAGACAGGCCGGTCGAATTCCCTGGCGGTCTGCAGGATATTCTGAACAATAGTGACCGCCGAAGTCATACAGGAATTGACCGTTTGAAAGGTAGCGTTGATTTCAGTGCTTTCGATGTTGATGATTTTCGCCCCCCGCTGTTTCAGGGTGGTGGCGATATTATCGATGGTATCCGGCGGGATGGTTTCAAACGTGATGCCGTCGATTTTGAGAGAAAAAAGACAAAGGGCGGCTGGGGGGCCGGTTGTTTTGGAACTGCTGCTGATGTTCATCATGTTTTCGGGTAAACCCGTTGGATGATCCTGCAATTTGGGCAAAGTATAGAATAAATGAAATATGCTGTCAATACGCGCGTCCACCTCTGTGGTACCAATAACAAAATGACACAACAATGGCAAAAACAAAATGTCAGTAAGTGCCGAAACACCTATCTTGAGATAAAAGTTCAGGATAGGAGGAAGGATGGTAAAACTGACAATGCAGGAAC
>Ga0272441_10004093_pt1 | contig 26905 bp, 12 predicted proteins | sample SSMProp6N_FD_193582 | JGI IMG/M metagenome (GOLD analysis project Ga0272441, IMG submission 193582) | Marine sediment archaeal communities from Little Sippewissett salt marsh, Falmouth, MA, United States - SSM-Prop-6N | ecosystem: Environmental > Aquatic > Marine > Wetlands > Sediment ... | reverse complement strand
GTCGGTACAGGTGATCGCGTTGCCCTTCCTGGTGCCGCCGCCGATCACCGGGTAGCGGTAGAGGGACGGCCCTCCTTTCTCCCAGCGCGTGTAGACAATGCGCCGGTCGGCCGTCCCGGAGTGCTGTGGGCGCAGGTAACTTTCCGGGTAGACGCCGGGCGCGATACGCACGGTCGCCCCGGCGGTCACGGTCGTAAACGCCTTGCGTACCGTGCGCCAGGGCGCTTGCGCCGTGCCCGGGTTTTCGTCCGAGCCCGTGTTCACATCCACGTAGAAGTCCCGCGCGTTCGCAGAGGACCAAGCATGGGCGAAGAGCGCCGTCAATAGCAGCATCGTTCGGCGGTACGGATTCATCGTCTATTCCCTCCAGTTGGATTCTTTTCGCGTCGTTTAGCGTGTTTAGCGGCGGCTCTCTTTGTTTGCGGCGAAGCCGCCCCGAGGCCTCTGTGGTCAGACCTCAGCTGCTCGTTGGGCCAGACAGCGTTGTGCTTTTCTCAACGGGTCCCGGTGTCGAACCTGCGGAGTTGGCCGGCGTCGGTCACGCTCCACAGCGCCGAGCCGTTCGGTGCGGCCGCGGTGCGGAACTTCGAGTCGCCCGCTTCGGCTTGCCGAAGCGGGCGGCCTTTCACGTCGAACAGCACGAGCCGCCCGTCGGAGAGCACGGCGGTGAGGTGCGAGCCGGGCATGGGCAGCAGTTTCCGTACGGAGGCGACCGTGCAGTGGTTCCAGACGATTCCGCCGTCCTTCGGGTCGAGCACGACGACCGAGCGCGTGCCCGCGGCGACGAGATGGCGGCCATCCTCCAGCGGCAGGGCGGCGAGCGATTTGACGGGCGTATCGGTCCAGACCTTCCACGCGTTTTTGTCGGCGTCGGTGTACAGCGCGATCGTCTCTCTCTCGCGGTAGCGTGCGACGCACACGTCCTGGTCGCCGTCGCCGTCGAAGTCCGCGACGGCCACACCGCACACGCGCCCGCCGCCCCACGAGCCGCCCTCGCGCTTGAGGATCCTGCCCTTTCCGCTGACTCGCAGCCAGCCGCCGCCGTAGAAGGATTTGTGGCCGACAACGATTTGGCGCGCGCCCTGGCGCGTGGTGAACACACGAGGGAAGAGCAACTCGCTGTGTTCCAGGCGGCTCAACACGTGCCGAGCCTTCAACTCGGCGCCGGTGCCCGGATCGAGCATTGTGAACCAGCCCCTGTTGTCTGCGACGAACAGGCCCGGCCCGCCGTTGTCCGGGCGGTCGGCCATAACGAGTCCGCGCACATAGGGCCCGCGCCACTTGCCCGGCGCGCCGGCCTTCAATGCCTGCATCCAGAGCCGGCGTCCGCCGGCGCGCAGTGCGAACACCTGCCCGTCCGCCGTTGCCCCCAGCACGCGCCACGGGACTTGCTCACCCGGCGCCGCGGCCTGCAGCTTCGTGATGGGTTGGCCGGCCTGGAACGTCCAGCGCTGTTCGCCGTTCATGTCCACCGCGCGTACGGCACCGTCCTTGTAGCCGAGCACGGCGCCGGTGCCGGTTGCCGCGAAGGCGCTCGGTTTGCCCGCGACCTTCGCTTCGACCGACGGCGTCCAGTCGCGCGTGTTCTCGGGCAATGTCGCGATGACGCGCTGAGGCGGTGATGCCGCGCTGACGTTGGCCAGCAGTTTGTCGAGGGTTGAACCCGCCCACGACAGGCCTGTGGCGTGGTGTCGTCCTTTCGCCAGCGTGACGCGCGTGCCGGCCGGCTTGCCGTCGACCGTACTGTGCGATCCCGGCGCGAGCACGAGCGCGGTGCCTTGCGAGGTCTCGATGACGGCGGTCCCGTCGGCTGCCAGTTCGATATCCACGGGGTGCGTGGCCTGGAAGAGCAGCTTGCGTCCGCGCAGTTCGGTCGCGCCCATGAGCTGCGCGCGCGTGCGGCTGATCCGGAACGCGGCGGCGCGGATGTTGCCGGTCCCGCCGAAGACGTCCGCGGCGGCATTGCCGATCCCGACGAGCACCGGGTCTTTCTCTCCGACAAGAAAGGCGTTCGGCCCGACACATCGCGTGACGGGCGGCTGCGCGTCGTCGCCCGGGCTCAGCGCAAGCAGGTGTACGAGCCAGAGGTCCTCGCCCTCGCTCAAGTTGCCGCCGGCGAGCGTGGTTCGACCCTTGCGCGGCAGGCCGAGCACGTTCCGCACGTGCAGCGTGGCGGGTGGTTTGTCGTCCAGGCGCGAGACGATCCGGAACCCGTCGGCGTTCTCGGTGAGCTCGCCGTCCACGCCGTAGAGCGTGGAGCCGTGCGGGACCCAGAACGCGCTTGCGAGGAACCGGCCCGGCTCCGTGGCGAGCACGCGATCGAACACGGCGATCCAGTTTGCGGGCTTGTCCCATACCAGGTGCCGGCTCCAGTGCGAGCCCGGGTATTGTTTGGTGCGCGCGTGCACGTAGCCGCAGCCGGGCAGGTCGGCCGCGCGCACCAGTTCCGCGGTGCGCGGGCGGTTCTCGGCCAGCCCGTTGCGCGCGACGCACAGCGCGCTCTGCGTGTAGGTCGCGCCCGTCCAGAAGCGAAGGAACCGCCGCCCGAAACAGCCGAGCCACTTGATCGCCATCACGTCCGGCGTGCGCTTGCCGCCCGGCCCGCCGTCCACCCCGTCGAGTTGCAGCCACAGGCTGTCCGGGTCGAATCCGTTCCGGAACGTCACCTTGTCGAACCCGTGTTCGGGCGCCACCTTGGACCGGACCCAACTGTATTCCCGCGGCTCGGGCCGCAGAACGCACACGCCCGTGTACCGGGTCGGCTTCACCGGCTTGACGTCGCCGGCCCATGCCTGGCCGCTCGTGAATTCGGAGAGCGAGGTGGGCCGCATCGCGAGCGCCAGCTCCGCAATGTACCGGTACTGCCCGTCCTGACGGAGCTGCGCCACGGTGCGCAGAGTGATGAACGGCGCGTCCCTCTTCTGCGAGCCCATGGGCGGCACATGTGCGACCATGCGGTCGGCCCAGAGCCGCAACGGCTCGCCAAGCAGAAAATCATCGCGGCCGTTCTGCAGCGCGTAGGCCAGGATCGGCTCCAGGTAGGACGTGTAGCGTTGCAGCGCCACGTCGTTCTGGACCTTGCTGCGCGTCATGAGCGGGTCGAAGTAGGCGTCGACCCACTCCTTGTAGCGCGCGAATTCCGGGCCCGGATAGTCGCGTGCGAAGTAGCGTGTCTCCGCAGCCGCCGCCTGCCGCCGCGTCATGCCATGCCGTTCCGGGAAATTACCGCGGAACCCGCGCTTTGCGCCCTTCTCGAGCCGCTTCACATGGGTCTCGCCGCTGCGCAGGTGCGTCAGGAACAGGCGCGTGATCGCGAGCCGCTCCGCGTCGGTGAACACGGGCGACTCCTCGACCAGGTCCCAGACCAGGATCTGGGTCTGCCCGCCGCCGTAGTGGTTCGCGGCGCTGATCGATTCGGGCTTTTCCTTGACGAGTGCTTTGAATTTCTCGGCGTAAGCGACATCGCCGGAATACACATACTGAAGCATGAGCTTGCCGGCCGCATGCCAGCCCGTCTCGACCCCGGCCCTGTCCGAGAACGGGCGAAGCAGGATCGGTACGGGTCCCTCCTCGGGCATCGCATGGCCGTCGCCCAGCTTGATGTCCATGAGCCAGGGCAGGGTCGTCCCCTTCGCGAGCACCTTCTCGAATGCAGCGACCGCGGCGCGCAGCCCGGTCTCGTCGCTCGCGCCGAGCAGGATCGCGTTGCGGCCCGTGCCGTACGGGCTGTGCACCGAACGCAGCACGCGGCCGCCTGGCCCCGGATACCAGCGGTCGGTCAGCAGGAACCATTCGCGGTACAGGTGCTCGAAGAACTTGTTGTTCGCCATGCAGCCCAGCACGATCGCATGCCGCGTCTGCAGCAACTCGCGCGGCTTCTTCTCGTCCGCGGGCATCACGGGGAAGTCGAGGCCGGTCAGCCGCTTGAGCCGCTGCTGCAGGCGATCGGCGAGTTGCGTGCCCAAGGGCGTTGCCGGCGCCACGATGGTTGCCGCGGGCCGGCCGTTCTCGACCAGCGCCGTCCGGCGGTGGAGCGGTTTGAGCTTGGCGATCTCCTGCGGCTCGTCGTCCGCCGCGAGGGTGGGGGCGTTCAGGGCTGCTGCCAGGAACAATGACGCGAGAGGTGTGCGTAGGGTTCTGTGCATATGTTCACGCTCCTTAGAGAGGACGCCGCCGGTGCGGCTCGACGGAGTCTCGCCCTCCCGTGTACGCCTGGACTATCACGGGATGGGAGGGCGAGTGTCCCCACGAGCCGCATGCCGGGGCCGGAGATCCGAAACGGGCGGCTTGCCCGCCGTTCTGGTCCCCGTCGTTGAATCGCCGGCTGTGCGACAGTGCCTTGTTTGAGCATAGCCGCATCGCATCGGGAATCCTGAGCCCCGTATTCACTCAGATCCGCTCCTAACCATGTCGATCCATGCCTATCGTGCCGCCGCCGAGCGAAGGCGGCTTCCGCAGTGGCCGCGCTCGTGAGAGTGCGGCAGGCCCTGTTCGGGCCGCCGGTCGACTGCTCGATCAGCGCACGGCGAACGCGGTGAGCATGCCCTCACGTGTCCCGGCAACGAGTCCCGTACCTTCGACCAGGACCAGCGCATCCACCGAGTCTTCGAGCGCGGCGCTCCGGATCGTCTGCCCGCGGCTGTTCAGTCGCAGCAGCCGCCCGTCCCTGAGGCCGACGGCCACTCCGCCGGGCACCGACTGCATGCATCGGACGCCGGTGTCCAACAGTCGGCGCCACAGCGTGCGGCCGGTATGGTCATAGGCGTGTATCCACCCATTCTTCAAGCCCACCACGACTTCCTTCTTGCCGTCGCGGTTCGCGTCGGCGATCTCGACGGCGGCCACGAACTCTCTGCGCAGGTATTTCTCGTTGATCCAGTTCACGAAATCCGGCCCGAAATACTTCATCCATTTCGGGCGCGTCCCGCGTCCGCCCTCGGCACCGTCGTAGACGCGGACCTCGTTCCAGTGCCCGGACCAGGCGGCGACCAGCTCCTCGATCCCGTCGCCGTCCAGGTCGGCAGCCTTCATGTCGCGCACGCCGAACCGGCCGAACGCGTACATCGAGCTCGCGCCGCTGACCAGTCGATTTTTCGAGTAGAATCCGTTTATCCTGCGGTGGCCGGGTCCGACCGCGTGGATGTCGGGCAGGCCGCCGGTCGACACGCCGGCGAGCAGCACGGGCTCCCGGCCCTTGCCGCGCCGGCTCAGACAGGCGAGCCGCGTGTTTGTCGTCCAGCCCAGCGGCATGCGGTGCACGAGCTTGCCGTTCAGGTCGCGGAACTCCACCGTTTTGGCGCGCCCGAGCACGAGTTCCTCGGTGCCGCTGCCCCAGAAGTCGCCGGCCAGCATGCAAAAGACGCCGCCGCGGCGTTTTGGGTCCACGTGACGGCTCCATTGGTCGCCCTGCCGGAAACTGTCGTCAGGCCGCGACTTGAAGTGCCAGACCTCTTTGCCGTCCGCGTCGTAGGCGCGCACCATGTCGTTTCTGAGGCCGGCGACGACGTCGAACCGGCGGGCTTGGCCCGGCGTGTTCGACGCCCACAGCGAGAGCAGCTCGGAGTCGCAGACCACCTCGGCGGTCCGCTTGCCGGTCGCGTCGATGCGATAGAGCCTGCCGCGCTTCTTGTCGTCGTTGCAGCCGACCCAGATCCGGCGTTGGCCGGACATCGCCAACAACCGCAGGTTGCCCTTCAGTGGCAGCCGCCAGCGTGGCCGCCACGGCGCAGTCGCGGCGTGCGGGGCGTGCGGTTTCGCGGCCGCCACAGGCGCTGCCGGCTGTTGCGCGAGTCGGGCAAGGACCGCTCCGATCCGGTCCGGCCAGTCCGATGTACCAAGCCGTCCGGCCAACGCATTCTCATGTTCGCGGCCGCCGATTACGGCGCCTTTCGCCGCGTCCCATTGCAAGGACACCGGCGCGCCCTGCGCGAGCACGGGCCGGCCGTCGACGAGCAGTTCCTGCGCGTCGACCGCATGGATGCCCTCGGGTGTCAGGAAAGCGAAACCGCCGCGGAACCGGATGCCGTTCCCGTCATGATTCCCGGCCAGGATGACGCCGCTTTGGTTGCCGCGCCGCAGGAAGAAGAGCCCATCAGCCGCGCGCGTGAGCCGGACTGGCTCGTGCCCGGCGTCGGGCGCGCTGGTCACGAAGCTGACGAGGCGTTCGGGCTTGCCCTCGGACAGGGGCAGGACCGCTTTCTGCACGACCGTGGAGCCCCGGAGTCCGGTCTCCAGGGCGTGTGCCCAGTACAGGGCCGCGCCCTTGCTCGTCGTTGCACGGCGCGTCTCTTCATCGAGCGTCGCCTTGCTCGGCGCGAACTGCCAGGTGGACTGGACCGAGAAACGGCCGGTCTTGCGCGGTGTGAGCCGGTCGACAACCACGCAGCCGAGATCCCTGACACACAGGATCTCGCGGGTCCAGCTCGAAGCCGTCATGTTCGTGACCGCGGTTTGCACGTAACCCATGCCGTCCCAGGCGAGGGTCTTGATCATCTCGGCCTTGCGCGGCACGTACAGGTTGCTCTCGCCTTCGAACAACACATCCAGCTCGTTGTAATAGCCCGAGAGCAGGAGTCTGCCACCAAACATGTTCAGCTGAAGGATCGTGTTCTTGTGGAATGGGGTCCGCCCGTTGCCGTAGTGGCCGTCGACCAGCAGGTAGTCGTCCTCCACGTTCGGGCCGCCGCGGTAGCAGGCCATGTAGAACCGCGTGTCTTCCCGGCCGGTCCGTGCCCGGTCAGCCGCCGAAGGGTACACGGTCCAGCCGCCGCCTCCGTCCACGAGCGGGGTTTCCGGCAGGTCGTCCGGCGGCCAGAAGGAACGGCCCAGGTTGAACCCCTCCATCTTCTTCAGCTGCTTCTCCGACATCAAGCCGGTATAGCGCCGGTCTTTGCTCACGTACGTGGCCAAGTTGTAAAGGAACGGGGACGCGTCGTCGCGGTCGAAGATCCAGTCTTTGCCCCTGAAGAAGATGTCGTACATGTTCAGGTAGGTCCCGACGGCGCCGCTCTCGAGGAGCGCGTCGGGGTCGTCCATCAGGAAGAAGTCGAACACGAACTGCACGTGGCTCGGAATCGAGTACAGGGTGTCGGTCGGCCAAACGGCACTCTTGAGCCATGTGTTGTGAAAGGACTTGCTCACACTCGCCACGCGGCGCTGCCATTTGCGGTCCGGACGCGGGTAGTACTTGGCGAAATAGCGGCTGCCCGTGTAGGTGTCGATCATCGCGTAGGCGATGTGCCGGTTCACGGCGTATTTCTCGAAATCGTGCTCGTCTCTGCCGACCTTCCAGATCGTGCGCCAGTGCTGGTGCCGCAGCATGTCGCGCGTGATCCGCAGCCGCTCCGCGTCGGTGAAGTGCGGGGATTCTTCGATCAGGTCCCAGATCAGGACCATGAGGTGGGCCTGGTAGTCGGCGACCTCGACGAGCGGCTCTTTGGGTATTCCAAACGCATGGAACCGGGTGATCGTGTTCGGGATGTTCTCCGGATCGGGCATGGCCATGCTCTTGAAGTAATCCGCATACCGCTTCTCGCCGGTCATCAGGTAGAGCCCGGCCCCGATGCTCACCGGGTTCCACCCGTATCGAACGTAGCCATGACTACGCCAGTTGCGCGTGTAGCCCCGGTGGTTCCGGTGCCGCTCAGGCATTACGCAGCCGTCCTCGGTGATGAGCTCGGGCGGCGTGATGTCCTCGCCGAGCTGCACCTTCAGCGTCCAGCCGAGCTGGAGCGGATCGCCCCGATGGAGCATCGAACAGAACGCGTCCGCGGCGCGCGCCACGCCGATGTCGTCGGAACCGCCGAGCAGGAGCACGTTGTGGCCCGTGGCGTACGGGTTGTGAACCGAGCGCACCACGTAGCCGCCTTTGCCCGGGTACTTCAGGTCGAGCAGGCTGTACCACTGGAGATAGAGCTTCTCGATGAACGGGTTCGTGGACATGTTCCCGAGCGCGACCGCGTTCCGGTCCTTGAGCAGCTTCTCGGGATCCTTCACGCCGCGCAGAACCGCGAGCGTCGTGCCGGTGGCCTCCTTGACCGCCGCCTGGATGCGTTTGACCGCCGCGTCGTAGCGCGCGGCTTCGGGCACGACCAGCACGGCTGTGGGCTTGCCGTGCGCAACGAGCACCGTGTCCAGGTTCAAGTCGCGCAGCCCGATCGAGGACACCGGCGGGTCGTCCGCCGCCCACGTACAGACACACTGCGATAGGACGAGGAGCAACGCGAAAGCGAGACGTTGGTGGGTCGACATTAGATGTCCTTCCTGTCTGTTACTGCGGTACCGTCACCAACGCGAACGCGCTCCGTGGACTGACCAGAGTAACACAACCGGTGCGTTGGTGTCTGTCAACTCATGCGCCGGGCCCGCCACGTCCGGCGAGCGATACTCCCGGGATGCACTGCGGAAATGCCTGACTGAACAAGGCCCCTGCTTGCCGGATCCGAACCCGTCTCGTTGCTCAACTCATCCGATCCTACTCTACACTCCCGAGCGTTCTTGCAACAAGCACTAAAGCGTGCATAATAGAACAAAGTTAGCGAAAGGTAGATACAATGAACAAGCCGACGAAGGTGAGGGCGGTCTACGACGTGATGCGCGAGAGGATTGAGAGCGGGCGCTTGGAGCCGGGCGCGCGGCTTGCGTCGATCCGGCGGCTAGCGGAGCAATTCCAGGTGTCCGCGGCGACGGTCAAGAAGGCGCTTCTTCTCTTGAAGCAGGAAGCGTTGCTTCAGGGCAGTCGAGGCAGCGGGGTTTACGTCAGCGGGCGGCGCGAAGCCGCGGACGTCGAACTCCGTGGCACATCCAAGGCGGAGCGCATCAGCCGTGCGATCCTCGAGGACATCACGTCCGGCCGCCTGTTGCTCGGCGAACATCTGCCGGTTCCGAAGGTGTTGCGCTATCAATTTCAGGCATCGAACAAGACGGTCGCGCAAGCGCTCCGTCTTTTGGTGAGCAGCGGCCTGGTTTGGCGCAGGGGCAACGCCTATTTCGTGGGCGCGCAGACGACGCGGAAGCCGGTTGCCGGTCGTCGCCGCGTCATCATTGTGGGGACAAAGGGTCAGATCGAGGCGATTTTGCGAAACACGAGGATCCGGGAATTCTTCACCGAATTCGAACGCGAGCTGCAACGCTGCGGGATTTCCCGGATCGACCTGTTGACCGAAGCCGAGCTGGCCGGTCTGGACCGAGCGGCGTTGCGTGCTGTGCAGGGCATCCTCTTCGCCGGCATCATCGACCGACAGCTCGACCTCGCGACGTGCCGCAAGGGCCTGGACGCGATGCGCAGGACGGGCCTGCGCACCGTGATCTACAACTACCCGGCACTCTGTGACCGGCTCCCGCGGCTGAAGTTCCGGCCGGGCGGGCGATTCATCCTGAGCCGGATAGGCTTTCCGGCTGCCGGCGAGCGGATCGGCCTGTGGCTGGTCTCGCAGGGGCACGTGCGCGTTGCCTTTTTCACGTTCTACGAACAGGAGATCGCGGCCCGTGCCCCTTATCGTCATCTGAAGCGTGCGGTCGAAAAGGCGGCGGGCCCGCGGGCCGAGACGTTCTACTTCACCGGAAAATTCGGCATGGGCCGGCTGCTCGCGCGCGCGAAGGAGACGCGGTTGCAGCGTGCGGTTCCCGCGGTCTACCGCAACGTCTACGACTTCGCGTTTCTCGACCCTGTCCGCGAGCTGGCGGGCCACGCCAGGAACGCCATCGCGCGTGACACGCTGATCGTCAGAATGCGCCCGCTCTTCGAGCAGGCCCTGCGCCAGACGCGGGCGACTGTGTGGGTCTGCGACGACGAACACGTGGCGCGCTGCGCGCTGAACTATCTGAAGGAGAAGCGGCGGCCCGTGCCCGGCGACATCAGTCTCATCTCCCTGGTCGACGGCGAGGAAGCCTACGTCAACGCGATCACCGCCTACGATTTCGAGCGCGGCAGGATGGGCTACCTCGCCGCGCACGCGATCCTCAACGATGTCCCCGTGAAGAAGGACCGCCACGGCTACCTGCCGAGCCCCGGCAAGATCATCGAGCGCAGCTCCGTCAAACGGGCCGGCCCGACGTGACACAGGCCGCGCACGTCCGAGGTCGGATCGGGCGTCCGGAACACGGCGGCGATTCCTGACACCATCAAGCAACCGAAAACGGTATTCCCAGTCCCGGCCAGCGCGAGTCAGCGCCGTCCAGATCCTGCTTGACATTGTTGTTATTTGGGGTGTAGCATCCGAATATGCAACAATCGCTAATCCCGAGAGACGGGCTGTGTCAGGCGATCGAGACCAGACTGGACGAAGCGGCGGTCACCGTGCTGCTTGGCGCGAGGCAGACAGGGAAGACGACGTTAGCCCGTTTGTTCGCCGAAGGACGGGCGGACGTGCACTATTTCGATCTCGAACGCGCTGCGGACCGGCGGAGTCTGTCCACGCCTGAGCTGGCATTGGAGCCGCTGCGCGGGACGATTGTCATCGACGAGGTGCAGAGGCTTCCCGGTTTGTTCGAGGTTTTGCGTCCACTGGCCGACCGACCGAATGCTCGGGCACGGTTCCTGCTGCTGGGCAGCGCGTCGCCCGACTTGGTGAAGGGCGTTTCCGAAACCTTGGCCGGCAGGGCATTGTTCCTGCGGATTCCGGGATTTTCTCTGTGGGAGATCGGCGTCGCGGACCAGGCAGCCTTGTGGCTACGCGGCGGGCTGCCGCGCGCGTATCTCGCCCGCAGTGACGAAGCGAGTCAGCGATGGCGGGAATCGTTCATCGATTCCTTTCTCGAGCGGGACATTCCCCGTCTTGGCATCCGGGTCCCTGCGGAGACGCTCCGCAGGTTCTGGTCAATGCTATGCCACTATCACGGGCAGATATGGAATGCTTCGGAAATGGCGCGCTCGCTCGGCACGTCGGAGAAGACGGCGCGGCACTATCTGGACATTCTGAACGGGGTCTACATGATGCGGGTGCTCACGCCGTGGCATGAAAACGTCGGGAAACGCCAGGTCAAATCCCCAAAGGTTTATCTGAGAGACACCGGGCTGCTGCATACGCTTCTGGGTTTGGAGTCCATGTCAGACGTGCGCGCGCACCCCAAATACGGCGCCTCCTGGGAGGGCTTTGCGTTGGAGCAGACGCTGATAGCCCACGGAGAGAGGAATGCGTTCTTCTGGGCTACGCACCGTGGTGCCGAACTCGATCTAATGCTGGTGAGAAAAGGCCGTCGGTACGGCTTCGAGTTCAAATGTCAGGATGCGCCGCGGATGACAAGATCCCTCCACGTCGCCCTGAACGACCTTGGGCTCCAGGCCGTCCGGGTAGTGTATCCGGGAAAGGATAGGTACCGGTTGCACGAGAAGGTAGAGTGCGTGCCGCTCCGGGACGCCGGTGCCCCTCTGCATTCAAAATAGGCCAGTTCTTATGGAAGCTATTTCTGGGACACGACACTGGACACGTCAAAATGGCCGACGCGCACTTCGTGCCGTATTGGCGGTGCTACGCGCGATTGCAGCAGATGGCTCATAAATGACCAGGCTAGGGAAGGAAGCCGGCGCGCCAGCCGGCTTTGAACTGCGCGAGCAGGCTCTTGACCAGATCCGCGTGCTCCGGCAGCTCGGCGAGGTTCGCGGTGGGGTCGAACGGGTCGGTGAGCTCGCGCACGCGCAGGTTGTCGAACGCGTCCGAATTCGGCGGTCGTTCGAAACTGAACTCATAGCGCGGCGTGCACATCGTGTGAGATGTCTTGTCGGGTCCGTGCAGCTCGCTGAACGTGGCGGATTTCCAGGCGCGGCCGGGGTCCTTCATCAAGGGCACCAGGCTGCAGCCTTCCAGGTGTTCGGGCAGCGGCAGGTCACACAGCTCGCAGAGGGTGGGGTAGAGGTCGACGTTTTCCGTGAGTGCCTCGATCCGCTGCGGTTGCATGTGTGGGGCGCGGATCATGAGCGGCACGTGGTACATGGGCGTGGGCATCGGCCGCGGCATGCCCGCCGAGCCGCCGTGATCGGCCCAGAGCGCGACGATCGTGTTGTCCGCGAGCTCGAGCCGGTCCAGCGCGTCGAGCAGCATGCCGAGCTGCGCGTCGAGATAGCTGATGCAGGCGCAATAGGCGTGTTCGATGGTGCGCTTCTCGGACCCGCGCGCGCTCGTGCTGCCCATGCGTTCGAGCGCGTCGTCGTCGTACAGGTCCCAGTAGCGTTTCGGCGCGAACCACGGGTGATGCGTCGCCGTGTAGCCGACGGCCAGGAAGAACGGTTCGTCTCGAAGCTGTTGCAGGCGCGCGATCGCCTGCAGCGTGGTCTTGCCGTCGCGATACCCGTCGTCCGGCACGTCCGCGCATTCGGTTTGCGGGCCCAGTTTCACCGGCGGCCACAGCTCCTTGGGCAGCTTCCGGGAATAGTCGCCGTAGGTGTAACCCGCAGCGGCCAGCTTCTCGGCGATGATCGCCCGGTTCTCCGGAAGCTGGTGCTCGACCGGCAGCTTTCTCGGCAACGGCTCGCTCCAGCCGTGCGGATCGTCCTTGTTCATGTGGTGGAAGATCTGGCTGATCCCGATGCTCGTATAGCCGTGCTTTTTGAACTGGTGGGGCAGGGTCACGACATCCGGCATCGTCACGCCGAGCGGGTCGCCTTCGTTCGTGAACACACGCGTCGTTTCCGGGCGGCACCCGCTCAGCGTGCTCGCGCGCGACGGCGCGCACGGCGGAACCTGGCAGACGTTGCGCGTGAAGTGCGCACTCGAGCCTGCGAGCCGATCGAAGTTGGGTGTCACCATCCCGTCCCAACCGTTGCAGGCGAGCTGCGGGCGAAACATGTCCTGGCCGACAAGAAGTACGTTCATGTCCCAAGCATAGAGTCGTCCCTACTCGACTTTCAATCCCCCTCCGAAGCCCGGCAACGCCGCGCGATAGGCGGCCGTTGCCAACTCCTTGTCGGTGCGGACGGGCTCGATGCCAAAAGCGTCCGTGCTTCTCGCTTCGCCCTTGACAAGCCGGCCCCCATTCGCCTATAAAAAGGTAATGTAATGTTAGTCAGGAGTGAGTGAATGGCGAGGAAACGGGGGCGGGGTAGAGGCGAGGTACGGGATGCGGCGAAGCCGTTCTACCTTCAGATCCGTGAGCAGCTGCTGGCGGACTACGAGGGCAAAGCGGGCGAGCGCTTACCGTCGGAGAAGGAGCTGTGCGAGCGCTATGGGGTGAGTCGCCCGACGGTACGCAAGGCGCTGGAGTCGCTGGTCGAGCAGGGCCTGGTGGTCCGCAAGCCGGGCAAGGGCAGTTTTGTCCAGAAGCGTCCGAAGAGCAAGGTCAAGGCGCAGGAAGGCGTCGTGGTCTTCGTACCTGGCCATTGGAAGATCGAGGAGCACAACCACTTCTACCTGACGCAGATTCTGGCGGGGATTCTGCCGGTCAGCCACGAGCGGAAGGTCGACCTGAACATCGTGAATTTCGTGGCGGCCGAATGCCGCGCGAAACTGGACCGGTTTCACACGCACACGGCGATCTGGCTCAGTCCGTATCACGGCGAGTACGAGCTGATGGACGAGCTGGTTGGCGAGGGCTACTGTTGCGCGGTGATCAACCGTCGCATCCCGGATGCACGGATCAGCTATGTGATGACGAGCAACACACCGGCCAGCGCGGAGCTGACGGGTCTGCTTCTGGACGCGGGTCATCGTCGGGTTGCGTTGGCGGGCATGGTCCGCAACACCGATTTTTTCATGGAACGCCGGCGCGGTTTCTTGAAGGCTCACCGCGCGCGCGGTGTCGTGCACGATCCTGCGTTGGTGGTCGGGAAATCGTTCAGTACGCCTGCCTGCCGCAAGGAGTTCGAGGCGTTGTTGCGCGGCAAGGACCGTCCGACGGCGGTGTTCTGCACGAGCGGCTTCTACTACGAGCCGGTGCTGCAGGCGATCGAGCGGGCCGGCCTGAAGATGCCGGACGACGTTTCGATGACCGGTTTCGACGAGATGCCGGGTATTTCGGTCGAGCGCGGCCTGACGGTGGCGAGTCAGCCGCTTGTCGAGCTTGGCCGCATGTGCGTGGAGCAGGTGCTGGCGTACCGCAAGAGCGGCAAGCCGTTCCGTACCGTTCTCGAACCGGATCTCATGAAGCGCACGAGCGTGCGTGCGATAGGTTGAATTTCGCCGATGTCCAAACACTGTGCCGGCCCGTTCGTGGCCGGCCAAGTCCAGGGGATCCAGCGTGAGACAGCAGACCGGCCAGATCGGTCGGATCCGTCAGATCAGTCGGATCGGACTGATCTGACCGATCGGTCGGATCGTTGAGTGGAGGAACCAACATGCGCTATGTTGCCGGGCTGATTGCCGGGCTTGTGTCGGGTGTTGTTGTTCATGCCGCGGAGTTCGACGCGGCGACGGGCTCGTTCCGTTGTGGGGACAAGTGGCTCCGTGCGGGCGGCATCGGCTTCACGATCTATGCGGGCGGCAAGAAGGTCTGTCGGGCGCATCACTATTTCAGCACGAAGGCCGGCGCCTACATCAACAAGGAACGCAAGCTCAAAGACGGCAAGCGCGAGGGGGGGGCGGCCGGGGCTACGTCCTATACGGCGCGCGTACCTTTGGACAGGGCCGCCACGAAGACGGCCGGTTTCGCGAGCCGTGTCTGGCTGCAGGCGGACGGGACCGTTCGGTTCACGACCCGCGTGACCTTTGACGATCCTGCGGACCGCAAGCTGTACAAGAACGGCGAGATCCAGATCCTGATGGACCGCGCGATGCTGGCCGGCGAGCTGATCCGGATCGGCGAACGCGACTTCGAGGTGCCGGCGACGGCCCCCGCGAAAGGCGGCAACATCCACGAAGGCGGCCCGCAGCGCATCGAGTACTACGCGACGGATCCGGCAAAGAGCTTTGTGATCCGCGCGATCACGGGCCGGACGCGCATCATGTACGCGGGCAATTCGCTCTCGAGTATCGAGGCCCGGATCATTCCTGAGGACGGTGCGACGGACTTCGTGCTGGAACTGCCGCCGAGCGGCATTGCGCCGGAACCGCCCTCGGAGAACGCGTTTGCGGGCATCGACTTCCTGAAGCGGGACGGGTTCCGTGTGCCGAACTACCGGCTGTGCAGGAACCTGGTCCAGAACCCGAGCTTCGAGGCCGGGTTCCACTACTGGTCGCCGGCCCGTATCGGCGGGACCTACAAGCTGGACTTTGACGACTTCGTTAGCATCGACGAGCGCGAAGCGTTCCGCGGCCGGCGCAGCCTGTGTATCCGGATCCGCAAGGGCGAGACACCGCCGCTGGCGAACCATTTCGCGATCCCGGTGGTCAAGGGCGAGACGTACACGTTCAGTTTCCATGCCAAGGCCGACCGGGACGGTGTGCAGACGAGCGTGCTGTCGATCACGCAGCACTGGGCGAAGTTCCCGCTGAGCAAGCGGATCCTGCTGACGCGCGCCTGGAAACGGTACAGCTTTGAGATTACGGCCCCGAACCGGATCCTGCATATCGGGCTCGGCGAACGGTGGTGGGATGATGAGAAGGGCGAGCAGCTCGACGGCGCCCGGATCTGGATCGACGGTGTCCAGCTCGAGCGCGGCAAGCTGACGGACTATGCGGAGAAGCCGCTCGTCGCGGAGCTGGCGACCGGCAAGTTCGGCAACGTCTACGAGGTGGACGAGCCGAAGAACCCGACATTCTCGCTGCACAACCAGACATCGAAAGACCGGACCGTGACCGTCACGCTGACGGTCCGCGACTTTTTCGGGCGGCAACGGTATCGGGACGTGTTCGAGATCCCGCTCAAGGGCCGGCAGAGCCGGAGCCGTTCCGTGTCCCTGGACGACGCGATCGGGACCGGCTACTACATCGTCTCCGTCGAGATCGACGACGGCGCGTTCAAGGATGCCGACGCGTTCCGGCTCGCCGTGATCCGGCCGCTCGACAACCGGCATCGGAACAAGAACCTGTTCTCCGGCAACGGCACCGTGGGCCGCGCGATCTGGCTGCCGCGCAAGCTGGACCTGGTCAAGCGTGTCGGGATCGGGTCCGTGGTCAACAACCGGGGGCCGTTCCCGGGCAAGGCGGTCTACGATCTGCTGGCGCGGCACCGGATCCGCACGCTCGCATGCATCACGCGCAAGGACAGGATCGGCAAGGCGAAGCTGTACGAGAAGGAGACCTACACACCCGCAGGCCTTCGCGAGATCGAGGAAGCGGCCTACAAGACGGTCAAGGCCTACCCGTGGGAGACATACTGGAAGCTTCGGAACGAGCCCGACGCGCTGCCCGGGCACTGGGAGGGCGTGACGTGGGAGCAGATGGTCGCAGGTTTCCAGGCCGCCTATCGCGGGATCAAGCGCGCGAATCCGCGGGCGAAAGTGGTCAGTCCGGATCCGTGCAACATGTACGCGCGCGCACGGAACTGGATGGACCGGTACCTGCGGGCGGGTGGGCTGAAAACCTTCGACATCCTCGCCGTGCATCCCTACCGCGCCACGCCGGAAGACCCGGACCTGGACACGGACTCGCGCCGGTTCCTGGAGCTGGCCGATCAGCACGGATACAAGGGGCCCGTCTGGTGGACGGAAGGCAACTACTACGCGCCCTATACGATCTCCGAGCTCGGGCTGACCGCCTACAAGGGCTGTTCGAGCGATTTCTATCGGGGCGGTCCGCTCTCGTACGAGCTGGGCAGAAGCGAACGGATCGCCGCCGCATGGACCGCGCGCAGCTTCCTGGTGGGGCTCAAATACCACAAGCGTGTCGATATGAATGTCGACTGGAGCACGGGCAAGTACTACTTCATGGACCTCGAGATGACGATGCGCCCGGTCATGTTCGCGGTGAACACGCCGGGCAACCTGCTCGGCAACGCGGTTTACAGGCAGGATGTCGATCTGGGCGCGGGGATTCGGACCTACGTATACGAAGACGAGCAGCGCCGGCCGATCGCCGCGATCTGGAACCACGACATCAAGGTCAACAAGTTCGAGAAGCAGCCGGCATCGGGCGTGTTCCCGTTCGACACCGGCGAGGTATCGGTCCTCGATTTCATGATGGAGAAGCGGGTCCTGCCAGACGGCGCGTCGTTCGAGCTCGAGCTCGGGCCGTACCCGGTCTTCCTGATCGGGAAACCCGGCAGCCTGGCATCCTTCGCGAAGCGGCTGGAGAAGACCGTGATCAAGGGTGTGGAACTCGTGCCGTTCAACGTCGCCACGCGGATGAACGGCAGTCGCGCCACGATCACGTTCCAGAGCCTGCTCTCGCGCGGGGTCATGGGCACGTGCGATGTGCTGCTTGGCGGAAAGCCCGCCGGCCGCGCCAAGATTGCGATCAAGGGGAAGAAGGAGCAACAGCTCGCGGTCGACGTTGCCCCGTATCTCAGGCCCGGTCGTGTCACGGACGTGCCGCTGTCCGTCCGATTCACCGGCGCGCGCGGCAAACAGCAGGAGATCGATGCGGCGTTTCGGGTCGCGACCTGCCCGAAACGAAGGCGCCCGATCCGCATTGACGGGGACCTGGCCGATTGGAGCGGCGTGCCCGCGGTCAAGCTGGGCAAAACCCACCTGACAACCTGGCGCCGGCGCCGCGAGGCAAAGGACTGGGCCGGGCCACAGGACCTGTCCGCCGCGCTGCGCACGGCCTGGGACGAGACCGGCTTCTACCTGTCCGTGGACGTGACGGACGACGCGCTGGACATGCAGCACAGGAAGGGCGGGCTCTGGGCGCGCGACAGCGTGCAGGTCTACTTCGATACGTGGGCGGATGCCAGGTTCAGGAAAGCGCGCGGGTTCGACAACAATGACTATGCCTACCTGTTCGCACTCACGGACGACGGCCCGACAGCGCTGCGCGATACCGTGCCGGAATGGCAGATCGCGTTCCTCAAGACGGGCACGCCGGAGACCGTCAGGACCGCGATCCGGCGCACCGGCAACCATACCGTCTACGAGGTGTTCATGCCCAAGAGCGAGCTCGTCCCGATCGAGTTCACGTCCGGCACCTCGTTCGGGTTCGCCCTGCTCGTGAACGACAAGGATAACGACTATCGTAAGCAGGGCCTCACGCTCACGCCTGCAGGGACGGAGCCGCACATGAACCCGCATCTGTGGCCGGTGTGGGTGCTGGGGGAAATGATGAATGCTGAATGATGAGTGATGAATTGGGAGAGAAGTCCTTCGTGAGTCCGAGTTGTCCGACGAACTCCGGGGGAGGAGAAGGGGGCCGTTGTGAGAAACCGTGACATTACTCTGTTGTTGGCTCTTGCGCTTGGCGTCGCGCGGCCGTTTGAGGCCGCAGCGTCCGTGGAACTTGACGCGGCTGCCAAGACGCGGGTGCGACGGTTCCTGTTCCCGTTGCCGCAGGAATGCACGGTCGGGGACCGGTCGTTCTCCTTTCCGGCGACCGCATGCGCGTTGCAGGCCGGCCCGGAGTTGACCGAGCCGGAGCGACAGTTCCTTCGCGATTTCCGGGCACGCTGGCAAGAGACGGTCGGGACGGATCTGCCACCCGCGCCCGGCAGGGGCACACAACTGCGGATCGTAGTCGGCAGAAACGGGGCAAGCCGCGCACTCGCAAGGGCGGCCCGCGCGCGGCTGCTCGACCTCAAGCGGCTGTCCGGTTGTCCCAACCCGGATCAGGCCTATGCCATCGCCTGCACGGGCAGCGCGCGTGGCGCCACGGTCTGTCTCGCGGCGAACGCGGCGCCGGGCTTGTACTATGCGCTCGGTACACTGGAACAGCTCGTGCGGGGGTCGAGCCGGCCCGGCATGGTGACCGTCCCGGCAGTACGGATCCTGGACTGGCCCGACATCGCGCTGCGCGGGATCTGGGGCGCGGTCGCGCATCCGGACGGCGCGGCGATGAGCGAGGAACTGGCCGTATTCTCGTCGTTCAAGCTGAATCTGTGGGACCGGCGCGCCATGAAGGTCAGGATCGACAAGGAGGGCAAATTCTACTACAAGTCCATGGAGAAGCTGTTGCGTGAGTCAGCCCGGCGCAATGTGCGGATGATCCCGCATATCAACCACCTATCCCACTACTTCCATTCGCGTTGGCATTCCGACCTGTACAAGATCAAAGACCAACTCACGGCCGACGAGGGCATCGAGAGCCACGGCAAGGTCTGGTGCTGGCACAAGCCGGAAAGCCAGAAGGTGCTGACCCGGATCATGCTGCGCACCGCCGAGATCGAGGGCATCAACGATCTGACCGTATGGCTGAGCGAAAGCACAAAGGTCGCCTGCCACTGCAAGCACTGCAAGGGCAGCGGCCGCACGAACTTCCTGAACGAAACGAAGAACGTGCTGGAAGCGTACGAGAAGGTGAAGCGCGCACACCCCGCCTTCAAGCTCTCCCTCATGACCACACAGGGCAGCTACCCGATGAACGACGAGATCTTCGAATTGATCCCGCCCGACGTCGGTATCACCTTCTACGGCGGCAGCGGCCCGGGCAACACGTACCATACCGAGGACCGCCCGATCCTGGCCGGCTATCCCACCGAGAGGCTGGTGCAGAAAGGGCACACGCTTGGCGCACTGCCCATGCTGGCTCCCTCGCATCTGCCCGCGCTCGGCGTGTTCCCGTTCAACACGCCGTCCCTGGCCAGGCTGCGCATGGCCGAGATGCACACGAACCATATCTCGCGTATCCTGGCCTGGGCACCCTATTCAGTGCCCATGAACGACGTGAATATCCAGGGCGAAGCGGAATATGCATGGCACGTGAACGGCAGGACTCTCGAAGAATTCGCCGTCGCGTGGGCTACGCGAAAGGGGTATGCGGATCCAGGAACGGTCGGCCGGATCATGAACCTGCTTGACGAGCCGTCACGGATTCTCAGTGTCGGGATCAACGGGAACCGGTTCAAGCCCGGCCTGGAACGGCTCGTCGACCAGCTCCTCGGCAAGGAACCCGAGTGGGGCATTTATCACGACCTGCTGAAGGGACTGGACGCAAAGGATCGCCCCGGTCAGATCCGGGCACTCCTGGACAAGTGCAACCGTGCATTGGGCCTGGCACGAAAGAGCAACGAGCCGGAGTTCATCGCAGGCGCGCGCCTGATGCGGCAGTGGATGGCGATACTCCAGGAATATGCCATCTTCGTGGACAGTGCCAGGAACGCCGCCGCGAAGGAAGAGGCGCGAACCGAGATCGTACGACTCGGCGCAGCCATCCCGCAGCTCTGGCTCGATTGGGTCGTCACACAGCCGATCCCCAAACGCAGGAAGAAGACGGTCGCCGGCCGCATCAAGGGCATCATGAAGGGGCTCGAACCGCTCGGCGACATGCCCGATGTCACGGCAATGGCAGAGGCGTGGATCGGGGAGTAGGGTGTCAGGTGTCAGGTGTCAGGGAAAGGGTAGTTCCATGTGTTTGATCCGTCCCACATGTCCCGCTGAAGCGTCGCCGCGAAAGCGGATCCGTCCAATCACGTGTCGGCCCTTGCGCGCGGCCCTTCTCCTGGCGCTTGCCATCACCTGCCCCCACCCCACCCGCGCCGCCACCCGCGCGCCACTGCGCGACGACGCCGGGACCCGTGTACAACGGTTCCTGTTCCCGCTCCCGCAGGAATGCGCAATTGGGGAACAGGCGTTCTCGTTCCCCGCGGGCGAATGCGTGCTGCTGGCAGGCCGCGAACTGAATGAGCGCGAGCAACAGTTTCTCGCCGATTTCAACGCGCGCTGGGAGAAACGGGTCGGGACCCGCCTGAGCCCGAAGCCCGGCAAGAACCTGCAGCTGAGGATCGTCGTCGGGCGAAACGGTGCGAACCGGGCCCTGGCCAGGGCGGCGCGCAAGGGATTGCTGGACCTGAAGCAGCTCGCCGGGTGCGCGAACCCCGAGCAAGCCTATGCCGTCACCTGCGCCAAGACCAGGACCGGCGCCACCGTATACCTGGCCGCCAATGCGGAGCCGGGCCTGTACTACGCGCTCGGCACGCTCGAACAGATCGTGACCGCGCTCAGCAAGCCCGGCATCGTCACAATCCCCGAGCTCCGGATCCTGGACTGGCCCGACATCCCGCTGCGCGGGATCTGGGGCGCCGGCCGCCATCAGAGCGGCGCGCCGATGAGCGAGGAGCTGGCGCGCTTCTCGTCCTTCAAACTGAACCTGTGGGACAAGCGCGCCATGAAGATTCGGATCCGCAAAGACGGGACCTTCCACTACCCGTCCATGAAGGAGCTGCTGCGCGAGGCGGCCAGGCGAAACGTGCGCATGATTCCGCAGATCAACCACCTGTCGCACTATTTCCATTCCCGCTGGCACTCCGACCTGTACAAGATCAAGGACCAACTCACGGCCGACGAGGGCATAGAGGGCCACGGCAAAGCCTGGTGCTGGCACAAGCCGGAAAGCCAGAACGTTCTGCACAGGATGCTGTTGCTGAGCGCCGAGATAGACGGTATCGACAATCTGGTCGTATGGCTGAGCGAAGGCGCGAAGGAGGTCTGCCATTGCCCGCACTGCAAAGGGGATGCGAAAACAAATTTCATCAACGAGACGAAGAACATCCTGGAAGCCTACCGCAAGGTCAAGCGGGAACACCCGCGTTTCAAGCTGGCCATCATGACGACCCAAGGGAGCTACCCCTTCAACGACGAGATCTTCAAGCTCATCCCGAGCGACGTGGGGATCGTCTTCTACGGCGGCAGCGGGCCGGGCAACACCTATCATAACGAGGACGGGCCGCTCCTGGCCGGCTATCCCACAGAGGCGCTGATCGAGAAAGGCCACACGTTGGGGGCATTGCCCCTGATCGCGGCCTCGCACCTGCCGGGTGTCGGGCTTTTCCCCTTCAACACGCCTTCCCTCCTGAAGCAGCGCATGGCGGAAATGCACGCCAGACACATCTCACAGATCTACGCCTGGGCGCCCTACGACATCTTCATGCACGATGTCAATACGCAGGCCGAAGCCGAATATGCCTGGCACGTCGACGGGCGCAGCCTCAAGGAATTCGCCGTGTCCTGGGCGACCCGCAACGGCTATGCGGACCCCGAAGCGGTCGGCCAAATCATGAACCTGCTCGACGAGCCCTCACGCGCGCTGTGCAACGGCATAAACTCCAACTGGTTCAAGCCCGGCTTGAACCGCATGGCCGACCTGCTGCTCGGCGAGAAGCCGGAATGGGGCACGTACCACGACCTGCTGAAAGGCGTGAACAAGGATGCCAAGGCACAGCATGTGCGAGAGCTGCTGGACAAGTGTGAGCAGGCGCTGCATATTGCGCGGGAACTCGACGACAAGGAGTTCATCGCCGGTTCGCTGCTGATGACGCAGTGGATGCGGCTGCTGCAGGAGTATGCCGTGTTCGGCGAGAGCGCGAGGGACGCGACCGCAAGACAAGAGGCGAAGATGGAGATCGCCCGGCTCGGCAGAACGCTGCCCCAACTGTGGCTCGATTGGGTCGCTTTTCAGGATATCCCCCGCACAAGGAAGAAGACTATCGCCGAACGCGTGAGTGGCACGATCATGAAGCCGCTGGAGCGGCTCGGCGAGATGCCCGACGCCAAGACGCTGGCCGCGGGTTGGGTGGGGGAGTGAAGAGAAGTCGGAAGTCGGAAGTCGGAAGTCGGAAGTCGGAAGTCGGCGTGTGGCGCCGGGTGGCCGACGTAATGAGCTCGACGCTGTCTGCAAAGCCGCCGTGCCAGTTGGAGATGCCTTGCCGGACCGTCGTGTTTTTGCCTCGACGTTCGGCGCTGGATGTTGGATGTTCGGGGGCCGATCGACAAGGTTCAGCCTGCATCATTTTCGAGGGAGAGAACAAACCTATGAATCCAACCCGTACGACGGATCCAAACCGCCGGCTTTGTCTGCAGACCGTGTTCGTCATAGCCTTGCTCGTCGGTGCGGCCCGCTCGGCCCGTGCCGCGCGGCCGCGGCCGCTTGGCGCGCAGGCTCGGACCCGCGTGGAACGCTTTCTGTTTCCTCTGCCACAGGACTGTCGGATCGGCGACTCCGCCTTCAGGTTCAGTCCGTCGGCCTGCTCGCTGCAGGCCGGTCCGGAGCTGAGCGAACAGGAGCGGCTGTACGTTGCCGATTTCCGCGCGCATTGGAAACAGGAGTTCGGGACCGACCTGTCCGCGACGCGCCGTGACGGCGCCGGCCTCACGATTATTGTCGGCAGAAACGGCGCCAGTCCCGGGCTGGCGGCAGCGGCCAAGGCGCGGTTGCTCGACGCGGCATACCTGGCCGGCCGCCCGAACCGGGAGCAGGCCTATGCGCTCACCTGCGCGGCGACCGGCGACGGTGTGACGGTGTGGCTGGCCGCGAACGATGCGCCCGGCCTGTACTACGCGCTGGGCACGTTCGAGCAGCTGCTGAGCGCGTTGCGTACGGCATCGGCCGTTGTCGTGCCGGAAGTGCAGATCGTGGATTGGCCCGATATTGCGCACCGCGGCATCTGGGGTACCGGCGCGAGCCCGTCCGTTGCGCAGAAGAACCAAGACGCCTGGCGCCACTACGCCGCGCTCAAACTCGACACGTATTGGGGCCCGCACCTGTACATGCGGGTCTCGGCCGACAAGAAAATCAGCTATGCGAAGAGCAAGAAGTCCTTCGAACCGGCCCTGCGCCATAATGTGCGCAGTATCCCGACACTCGTGCATCTGGACTACATGCTCGGGGCGGAATACGGGGTCGGCAAGCATTTCCCGGAAGTGGCCGGCAAGGACAAGGACGGCAAGCGCATCAACACCTGGTGCTGGTCCAATCCGCGCAGCGGCGCGTTGCTCGAAGAGATGTTCGAGGCCATCGCGCGCGGCGTCGGGAACGACCGGCTCTGGGTCTGGCCCTCGGAGCATCCGAAGAGATGCTATTGCGGGAATTGCGCACAGACCCTGCGCGAGCAGTTCACAACCGAGATCAAACACATCATGCGCGCCTACGCCAAAGCCAAGCGGATCAAGCCGGCCCTCAAGATGGACATCATCACGTCGCAAGCCACCTACCCGCACAACCTCGCCCTGCTCGCGCACATCCCGAAGGAGGTCGGGATCGATATCTATGCCGGGTCCGGGCCCGGCAATACGTACAAGACGACGTTCGGCGAGTATCTGCTGACTCCGTCTGTCCGGGAGATGCGGCGCCGCGGATACCGCGTCGGGGTCGTGCCCTTGCTCGCGCCGGCCGGCGCGGGGACCAGAGGGTTTTTTCCGTTCAACACGCCGCTGTTGGCCAAGCTGCGCATGTCGGAGTTCAAGGACTACGGTATGGAACGGATGATCCTGTGGCTGCCGAACGCTCCCGTGTGGCAGCTCAACCTTCAGGCGGCGGCCGAGTACGCCTGGAATACGACCGGCCGCACGCCCGAAGAATTCGCCGCGGCCTGGGCGACCCGCGCGGGGCTCGCAAGCCCGGAACGGGCGGCCCAGTTCGTCTGCATGCTCGAATACCCGCAGCGCGCGCTCAGTAGTGGCATGCGCGCCGACCAGATGCTGCGGCCCGTCGAACGTATGGTCTCCACGCTGCTGAGCAAGAAGCCGGAATGGGGCCCCCATTTCAGTATGCCGGCCGGCTTCGAATATGGGACGAACGAGGAGCTCGCCCGCACGTTGCAGCTCTGCGACCAGGCAGTGACGCTCGCACAGCAGATCGGGTACGAAGAGTTCGTTGCCGGCGCGAAACTTACCCGGCAATGGATCGCCGTGTTCGAGCGATATACCTTCTTCCTCGAGAACCGGAAGAAGGATCCGGCCGCCGCGGTCCGGGCCGGTACCGTTGTGGCCCAGCTCGCGCCCGGTCTGCATGCGCTCTCGAACGCCTGGCTCGCCATGCAACCGATGGACGAGAAGAAGAAGCAAGGCACCGCGCGCAACCTGAAGCGACTCATGAAGGAGTTCGAGCGGCTGAGTGCCGCAACCAAGGAATGAGGCTCTTTCCAGAGGAGTAAGCCAAATGGACGAGTTACAGATCGGGGTGATCGGAGCAGGTGGCCGCGGCAATCTGGCATCACATGCGCACCGGCCGGACGAGGGCGTGCGGCTTGTCGCGGGCGCGGACACCAATGCGAAGGCGCGCGCGCGGTTCAAGGAGCGGTATGGTCCGGATGTCCTTGTCACGGATGACTACCGGGAGATTCTGCAGCAGGATAGCATTCAGGCGGTGTTCGTAACGTCCCCCGACTTCCTGCACGAAGAACATGCGGTCGCAGCCCTGGCGGCGGGCAAACATGTGTATCTCGAGAAGCCCATGGCCATCACGATCGAGGGGTGTGACCGCATCCTGAAGACCGCACGCGAGAACGGCGCGAAACTCTATCTTGGCCATAACATGCGGCACCTGGCCTATATTCAGAAGATGAAGGAGCTCATCGATCAGGGGGCGATCGGCGAAGTGAAGGCAGGCTGGTGCCGACATTTCGTGGCTTATGGCTGCGACGCCTATTTCAAGGACTGGCATGCCGAGCGGAGCAAGTCGACGAGTCTGCTCCTCCAAAAAGGGGCGCACGACATCGATATCCTGCACTGGCTCTGCGGTGGCTATTCGGTCAAGGTCTGCGGTATGGGCGGCCTGACCCTCTATGACCGGATCTCCGACAGGCACGACCCGTCGGAGAGAGGGGATGCTTCATGGCATATGGAGAACTGGCCGCCGCTGTCCCAGAAAGGACTGAACCCCGTGATCGATGTCGAAGACCTGAGCATGATGCTTATGGAGCTCGACAACGGCGTGCTCTGCTCGTACCAGCAGTGCCACTACACGCCGGACGCCTGGCGCAACTACACGATTATCGGGACGGAAGGGCGGGTGGAGAACTTCTCGAGCTCGCCGCCCGTGGTGCGACTGTGGAACAAGAGGTGTGGTTTCAAGGAACACGGGGATCTCGAATTCGAGTGTGAAGTGCCTGAAGGCGGGCACGGCGGCGCCGACCCGCGCATCGTGCAGGAGTTCGTCCGGTACGTGCGGGACGGCGGCAACACGACGACCAGCCCGATCGCCGGGCGCATGAGCGTCGCTGCCGGGTGCAAGGCCGCGGAGTCATTGAGGAATGGGGCTCGGCCTCAGGCGATCCCGCCGCTGGATAAGGGCTTGAAAAAGCATTTCGCCTGAGACAACCTACCAACTCAACAACCAACCCAGGGAGGCAACAACATGACGGAGAACACGACACCGATCGGCCTACAGCTTTTCTCCGCGCGTGGCGCGTGCAAGCAGGACCTGCCCGCAGCACTCAAGGCGATCGCGGAGATCGGCTACACCGCCGTCGAGCCGTTCGGCTATCGTGGCGAGACAACCGAATGGCTGGGCCGCAGCGGCCCGGAGCTCCGGCAGATGTTCGACGATAACGGCCTGACATGTTGCGGGATCCACCTGGCAACCGTCGCGCTGCAGGGCGATAACCTGGCCCGTACGATCGAGCTGAACCAGGCGCTCGGCAACAAGTTTCTGATCATTGCGGCCGACAAAGAGCGGACGAGCGCCAAAGATTCGGTGCTGGAGCTGGCCGGTATTCTGAACGACGTGGCCGAGAAGCTCGAGCCGCTCGGTATGCAGACCGGGTACCACGCGCACGGCTTCGATTTCGGCGTGTTCGACGGCGAAACGGCCTGGGATATCCTGTTCGCGAACACGCGCGAGCAGGTCGTCATGCAGCTCGATGTCGGGAACTGCGCGAACGGGGGCGGCGACCCGATCGCGATCCTCAAGAAGTTTCCGGGCCGCGCACGCTCGCTGCATATCAAGGACTACGGCGGCGAACCCGGCTCCGCGCTCGGTGAGGGCAAGGCGGACTGGCCCGAGATCCTGCGGCTCTGCAAGGAGCTGCATCAGCCGGAATGGTACGTGGTCGAGCAAGGCGACAAGGAAGGCCTGGATCTGGACGTGCCGCGCAAGAGCTTCGAGATGCTGCGCGCGCTGGTCTAGCCAGTAATGGCGCTGAGTTAACAAGCGGCTCGGCAGGAGCCTTGCCCTCCATGCCCGTGCCGCAAGGGAAATGGAGGGCGAGGCTCCTGCTGAGCCGCTGGGTGATC
>Ga0272441_10004092_pt1 | contig 26911 bp, 21 predicted proteins | sample SSMProp6N_FD_193582 | JGI IMG/M metagenome (GOLD analysis project Ga0272441, IMG submission 193582) | Marine sediment archaeal communities from Little Sippewissett salt marsh, Falmouth, MA, United States - SSM-Prop-6N | ecosystem: Environmental > Aquatic > Marine > Wetlands > Sediment ... | reverse complement strand
CCGAATCAGTGTTGGGTCGATGTCATAGGTCTGGCCGAAACCTCCGCAAACGCCGAAGATTTTCCTGTCCGTTCTCGATAGATATACTTTTTTCATTTCTGCTCTCCAGTCTCTCCCACAGAAATATACGCCCGAGGGTATGGTTTTCTTCAATTATTTTTTTCGGCTGAATTATACTCTTAAAATGAATTCTATAAAGCAAATATTCAACAGTTCTATTCCTGTAATGCTTTATATTGCATTTTAATATTGACTGATTGAGCGATTTATAGTATATTACATTTCGTATGATTAATACAGTGAAATAGCGGAGCTTGTGTGAAGATACGATATTATATAGATGTTCAGAAAAAACAGCCACATATATATAATCACAGTGTTAATGAGAAAGAAGTTGAGTATATCTTGCTAAACGCAGGTGAAGACCGGCCCGGCGCAGAAGGTTCGAGAATTGCTATAGGCCAAACAGAGAGCGGAAGATACCTGCGGATAATTTATGTTTTGGACTCTGATCGCAGTGAGATTTTTGTGATTACGGGATATGAACTTAAAGGTAAGCCGCTACTTGCATATTGCAGGCGACTTCGCCGGAAAGGTAAAAGATGAAAAAGAGCAATTTTCCATCAGGTTGGGATGAGCAGCGCGTAAGAAAAGTAATAGAGCATTATGAGCAGCAGTCGGAAAGCGAAGCCGTAGCTGAGGATGAAGCGGCATACGAGGATGTTTCCTGTACGCTAATGGAAGTCCCGACGGAGCTGGTATCAAAAGTCAGAGAGATAATTGCAAAACGTGCAAGCTGACTGAAAAATTTCAACTCGTGGCTGGTCACCGAATTTCATCAACCCGCCTAAATTCCAACATTTATAAAAACAGAAGAAAAGCTTATTGCGACGGATGCAGCCCCCTCGATAACCAGGTATCTTACCTCATGTTTTTGAAAGGACTTGAATACGTCCTGCAATCGGTTGAGCATGATTTTGATCCTTCAACTTAGGATTGACCGACAGGGCCAGGTCCGTGAAATTACAGAACACCTCCATACGGTCGGCCATGGAAAGAGACCGGAACCACCGGGTCTTGGCTTCTATCGATTCCTGCTCTCTATCATGACGAATTGAAAGTATCATATTAATATATTATCAGATTCTAATTGGATTTACAAATGTAAAAAACGTCCGTTCAGGCATTGGTTTTTCCACATACTCCCAGTTCACACCGCTGCGTATTTTATAAATCCAGCTTTTCCCGCAGGTGGGGGAGGATTTTATCCGTCGAGAGTCGAACCTGTTCCATTGAGTCACGGTCGCGGACGGTGACGGTATTGTCTTCGAGCGTCTGGCCGTCCACGGTGATACAAAAAGGCGTGCCGGCTTCGTCCTGTCGGCGGTAACGTCTGCCGACCGCACCTTTTTCATCGTAGAAGCAGTTGAAATATTTTTTTAGCTCGTTGTAAATGTTCCGTGCTATTTCCGGCATACCCTCTTTCTTTACCAACGGGAAAATTGCCGCCTTGACCGGGGCCAGGGCCGGATGGAACCGCAGCAGATTTCTCGGCTCGCCGCGGACCTCTTCCTCATCATAGGCATCGACCAGACAGGCAAGGGCGCTTCGGTCGATACCGGCACTCGGCTCGATTACATAAGGGATGAAACGTTCCTTTTTCTCGTCGTCGAAATAGGACAGCGGACCTTTGTTGAAATCCTCGGCTTCTTCGGCCAATTGAATTCCGGAAAGGTCCCGGTCGTTCTCGTACCATTTATTGAGAGTTCGAATGCCTCGTTGATGCTGCCTCAGGTCGTAGTCGGTACGGTTGGCGATGCCTTCCAGCTCCTGCCAGTCACCGGAGCCGAACGGGAATTTATATTCCACGTCCACACAGCCCTTGGCGTAGTGGGCAAGCTCGTCCGGGTCGTGCTCACGGAAGCGGAGGTTTTCCTTTTTCAGACCTAAATCGAGGTACCAGTTGAAACGCTGCTCTTTCCAGTGCTCGAACCACTGCTCGTCCGTGCCCGGCTCGCAGAAAAATTCCAGCTCGGCCTGCTCGAATTCGCGGGTCCGGAAAATGAATGCCTTGGTGGTTACTTCGTTACGGAAACTTTTGCCTATCTGGGCGATGCCGAACGGGATTTTTACCCTGGTCGTATCGAGTACGTTCCGGAAATTGGCGAAAATTCCCTGAGCGGTCTCCGGCCGAAGCTGGATGGTCATGGAATCGTCGATATTCGCTCCCATTTTCGTCTCGAACATCAGCTTGAACGGCATCGGCTCGGTAAACTGCCCAACCGTCCCGCAGGACGGACAAACTTTATTGCTCAAATCGTGTGCCTGGGCCATCGCCGAATCGATGGCGATATGTTCGGTATGTTCTTCGGCCTGTTCGGCGGCCTTTTCCTGCAGATGGTCCACACGGGTGCGGGTATTGCACTTTTTGCATTCGGCGATTAAATCCGCGAATTTATCCGCGTGCCCGCTGGATTTCCATACCATTGGGTGCATCAGGATGCTGCAATCCAGCCCCACCACGTCGTCGCGCATCTGGACGACATTTTTCCACCAGGCCTTTTTGACGTTATTTTTCAACTCGACTCCGAGCGGGCCGTAATCGTAGCAGCTTGCCAGGCCGCCGTAGATTTCGCTGGATTGGAAGATAAAGCCCCTTCGCTTGCACAGGCTCACAATGTCGTCGAGTTTGGTAATTTTCGCCATATCATAATTCCTTAAATATTGCTTCGTTAAAAAGTTAATCCGGATTATTATATTGAAAAATACTTTAATTACAAGGATTGAAATCCTGTCATTGACAGTTTCGGTTGATGAATCTATACTCTTGACTCTATGCCCGAAACGCGTCAGGTATTAAAACGGGAAACGGTTATTATGAGTCATGAAACTATAGCTATTTTGAATTTCGGCAGCCAGTACAGCCAGCTGATCGCCCGCCGGGTCCGCGAGCAGAATGTCTATTCTCTGATTTTCCGCCCGGACGTAACGGCAAAAGAGCTGGCAAAACTAAATCTCAAAGGCATAATTCTTTCCGGCGGACCGGCGAGTGTTTATGACGAAGGTGCCCCCGAATGCGATGCGAAGATTTTCGAGATAGGTGTTCCCGTTTTGGGAATATGTTACGGTATGCAGTTGGCCTGCCGCGTCCTGGGGGCGAAAATAATACCGGCGAAAAGCCGCGAGTACGGGCGGACGAGCCTGACCATCCTTGACAGGAAGGATTTGTTTGCGAATCTGCCGGACTCGATTACCGCCTGGGCCAGTCACGGCGACCAGGTCGATGATTTGGGCAATGATTTCACCAGGTTGGCATCGACCGATACCTGTCCCTTTGCCGCGGTCCGGCATAAAAAAAAGAAGTTCTTCGGCGTCCAGTTCCACCCGGAAGTCTCACATACGCCAAAAGGCTCGACCATCCTGAAGAATTTTCTTTATGATATCTGCGGCTGCAGCGGCGACTGGAAGATGAGCGATTTTGTCGCCGAATCAGTCGAGTCAGTTCGCAAAAGAGTCGGTGACGCGAATGTAATCTGCGGCCTAAGCGGGGGGGTGGATTCTTCCGTCGTGGCATCGCTGATTCATAAGGCGATAGGGGAGCAGCTTATCTGTATTTTCGTCGATAACGGTCTTTTGCGAAAAAACGAATCCGAGAGCGTCGTCTCAACCTTCCGCAATCATTTCCACATGGACCTTCGTGTCGTTGATTGGTCGAAGCAGTTTTTGGCAAAATTATCCGGTGTCACCGACCCCCAGCAGAAACGTATCATTATCGGATCGGAATTTATCGAGGCGTTTAAATCCGAAGCGAAGAAGATTCCCAACGTAAAGTTCCTCGCCCAGGGGACATTGTATCCCGATGTCATCGAATCCGGTGCTCAGGCATCCGCTAATTCGAAGTCCAAAGATTCGACTGCCGGTGCTGCTAATATCAAGCTGCATCATAATGTCGGGGGCCTTCCCGCCGAATTGGGATTCGAGCTGATCGAACCTTTGCGAGATTTATTTAAGGATGAAGTCCGCGTTGTCGGTGAATATCTGGGCCTTCCAGAGGATGTTGTCTGGAGGCATCCGTTCCCCGGCCCCGGTTTGGCGGTAAGAATTGTCGGTGAAATTACGCCGGAAAGGCTCGAAATTCTTAGAGCCGCCGATGAAATTGTTATCGATGAAATCAAATCGGCGGGTCTATATCGAAAAATATCACAGGCGTTGGCAGTGCTATTGCCAGTTTCGACGGTCGGCGTGATGGGGGACGAGCGAAGCTACGAAAGTGTTATCGCCGTTCGGGCTGTCGAGACAACAGATTTTATGACCGCCGATTTCTCACGTATCCCTCACGAGGTTTTGGGCATAATCGCCAACAGAATTATCAACGAAGTTCGCGGCGTAAACCGCGTCGTCTATGACATCTCCAGCAAACCCCCCGCGACCATCGAGTGGGAATAACTATTTAGTAGTACATATTCGTAGAACATAGACTGGTAATGTTAATAATAAAATAGAAAATATTTAGGAGTCTATGTCATGCACAGAATATTTAAAAACTTCGGTTTGTGCCTAATCATTTTGCTGGGTCTTTCATGCGTATCTAAAAAAACTGCGCAACCTGGTTATCGAATGGAACCTTTCGCTGACAGCCCAAGGATTTTTTATGGTGAAACGGGTGAACCAACTAAAGGTGAGCATCAAACCAGTACTTCCGAAAAGCTCTCACAGGAGGAATTAAGCAGGATTCAGTCTCTTGTTGCTAAGAGAACCCAGCAATCCATCTGGTTCGTGCGGGTGCCGCTTAGCTCTTCACAAAGCCACCGTAGTCAACTTTGGGTGTATCTGGCTCCGGATATTGTTAATTCTCGATATCGATCCGGACTAGCTTACACTATATCGATGTTAAGCTCATCGAGAGGATTGTACGTATCCGAGCCGTGGCGATATGTTCAGGTATCTCTTCCAGATAAGGTATTTGATTCTGTTCTTGAAACACCCGGGATTTCTGAACTGCCGTTTCAATATCCTTCCCAAAATAGACGAGGTTCGGAAAATAAACAGGAAATGCTGACACAGGACGAACTCGTTGCTCTTCTGGATTACGTTCGCAATCCAAAAGTGTACTTTGAATTTGATAGCATGAAAATTAATCCTGTATTGGCAACTACTTATGTACGTGAGAAGATAGCTGAGACGGTCGTATCACAACCTTTGATAAGTATTAATAAAGTTGCCGACGAAGTTAGGATTACATTCGGATTTGTACACAATGGCCTATATGCACACGGTACTAAGTTAACGTATAAAATAACAGGGCAAGGTTATGAACTTATTAAATGGGGATTATTTGTTGCATAATTAATATCATCCACTGTCACCTCGAGTTCGTGCGGCACCGCTCAGGGCCTGCCATGAATGCAAGTGAAGGGATAAACTCCGTCGAGGGGTCTGTTTTTATTAGATTTCTCGACTCCGCTCGAAATGACGTCAGGAGTATTCCGTTTCGCTACGTTTCCAGGATGTCATAGGTGGAAATGACAGAAAGCAACATTGTTGTATTTGAAAGATCACGACATTTGCCACCCCGAGCTTGCCCCTTAGGGGCGCAGCCGAGGGGTCTAATCAAATACTTCCGCGAAGCGGTTCCGCTTTTATTTCAGAGCTTTATTGTTTCGAACTTACTTCCGGTTGAGAACGGAGCCGGGATTTATTACTTTTTTATTTTTATTTTTCTCTGCGAAGATATTGTGCCGTAAAGCTTTTGTGTATCGTAGGTCACCGTCACGGTAAGCTCTTCTTCGTCCCCGTTGATTTTCAGGTCTTTCGGTACACGCCACGTGTACCCGCATGTGCCGGCTCAGCCGAACGGCATAACGCCCTCGGCGACGATTTCGCCGTCGGCCCGTGTGATTACAACGTTCGGATCCAGCGATTTATCCACTTTTCGTGTATTAATGACCTTGCCGTTTCTGTCTTTGTATTCTTTATCAACTTTTACGGATGTGTCATCCAGTCCGCGTATCATAATATCCAGGTTCGGATCGATTAGCACCGCGGCGAATTTTATCTCGTCACCCCGGGAAAAAGTTGTTTTACTCACAGGCGGCTTGTCGAAAACAACCATTGGTTTATTCGAGAAATCCAGCACGTACGGCTTGTCCTTTCGCACCTGCATTCCATAAACAACTTCCCTGTTGTCGCGGGATTGGCCCTGGGCGTTAGTGTGATAGTTGTTCGAGATACAAATATCCAGATTATCATATTTAATGTGCATAATATTTGCCGTATAATCACCTACGGGAATCACACACTTGGTGACTGACTCGGGCCAACGATCCTTAATCGTCCCGATAGGTGCCGCAACGTTTGCCTTTTGATTTACTGAGCCGTTGAACTCGACCTTTTCCAGCTCACGGCCGCCTTTGCCGACTTTTATTGTACCCATCTCGCCTTTGTACGGACGGGCGGCGATTTTTTTGCCGTCCTCAATGAATATGAATTCGTAAAACTTGCCGTCGAGTTTATGATACGAATGCAGGCTCCATGAGCCCCACCAGTAGGGGCCGACTTTCTTTTCGATATCGTACAGGAAAAATTCACGTTCGGGCTTTTCTCCCAGAAGGATCATAAAGGGTCGGTTCGCAAGGGTGAGCCGGCCCTGCTTGAGGTCTTTTTTGTTTGCCCGCTCCATTCTGCGGACAAATGAAGGCCGCTTGTTTTTCTCCAGATCGAGTTCGGGAATAGTGGTTTCCTCAAGCTCGCAGGTCACGACGTTCGGGTCCGAAAGGAAATCCTTCCGGCGGGGGGATTCTCTATCGTCTGCTTTAACAATTGCCGCAACGAGAATTACCACCGATAGAATAAAACTGGTTTTAAGAAGTAATGATTTCATGATATCTTTCCTCTGTAAAAGGTTTTGAGTTCCTGATGTCCAGTTTACTCGCCATATACAAGCAATATATATAAATAGCGAAGAATAGGCAAGAAAAAATTCAGATAAACGGAAGTCAGATATCAGAAGCCAGAATCAAGCATCAAGGAACAAAACACTTAATACGAAATACGAATTACGAGTTCTTGTCCATTAATTTTATAAAGTCATCGAAGAGGTAATTCGAATCGTGCGGGCCGGGCGAGGCTTCGGGGTGATATTGCACGGAAAAGGCGTTCAACTTGCGGCTGAAAATTCCCTCGTTGGTATTATCGTTGAGGTTCACGTGTGTCAGCTCCACGTCTTTACCGGCAAGTGAATCCATATCCACACAGAAGCCGTGGTTCTGGCTGGTGATTTCAATTTTTCCCGTTCGCAGGTTCTTTACCGGATGATTGGCGCCGCGATGGCCGAACTTGAGCTTGTATGTTTTGGCTCCGAGCGCCAGGGCGAGAATCTGGTGGCCGAGGCAGATTCCGAAAATCGGCACTTTTCCCAGAAGCTGCCGAACGCTTTCAATCGCATAACTCACCGGTGCGGGGTCTCCGGGGCCGTTGCTCAAAAAAACGCCGTTGGGCTTTTTTGCCAGGATATCTTTGGCGGAAGTTTTCGCCGGTACGACGTGGACTTCGCAGCCGTGCGAACGCAGCAGCCGAAGGATGTTTTGTTTTATGCCGTAATCGATTGCCACGACCCTGTATTTTTTCTCCGGAAAAAGCTGGCGCTTCTCCAAAACGTCGATGACACCTTTGTCCCATTTGTATGGCTTTTTGGAGGTGACATTTTTGACGATGTCCCTTCCGACAAGACCGGGATATTGTTCCAGATTTTTGGCGAGAGCTTTAATATTAGTTTCGGTCGAGGAAATAATACCGCGCATGGCCCCCCGGATACGGATATGCTTTACCAAAGCCCGCGTATCGATACCTTCGAGTCCGACGATATTATTTTCTTTGAGGTAGTCGCTCAAAGATTGGCCGCTTCGCCAGTTGCTCGGATAATCGCAGTTTTCCTTGACGATAAAGCCTGCGGCGAAAATCTTTCTCGATTCCCAGTCCTCTGAGTTTGTGCCGTAGTTGCCTATCAAAGGATATGTCATCGTGACAATCTGCTCGTGGTAGGACGGATCAGTTAAAATTTCCTGGTAGCCGGTCATGGACGTATTGAACACGACCTCCCCGCACTTGAAGCCTTTGGCCCCGAACGAGGTGCCTTTGAAAACTGTTCCGTCTTCCAGCAGCAAAATCGCTTTCACTTTTTTGTTTCCTTTTTACGATGGTATAACTGTAACGGCTTGACGCCGATTTTCTGTGCCTTCATAGCCTCGATTGCCTTTGCCACCGCGGCGGCCCCGCGAATTGTCGTGACATAAGGGACCTGCCGGTCGAGGGCAGTTCTTCGAATATAGAACGAATCGAGGATCGATTGCTTGCCGATTGTCGTATTGATTATCAAATCGATATCGTCGTTGATGATATAGTCCACGATGTTCGGCCGGCCCTGGGTCATCTTCAAAACGAATTCCGAAGGGATATTATTGCGGATGAATTCGATGCACGTTCCCTTTGTGGCGATAATTTTGAATCCCATCTTGTGCAGTTGCCGCGCAACCTCGACCGCTCTCGGCTTGTCGGAATCTTTGATACTGAAAAAGACATTGCCGGAAATCGGCAGTGTATTACCCGCGGCGATTTGAGATTTCGCGAACGCGATTCCGAAATCGTCGGAGATTCCCATCACCTCACCGGTCGATAGCATCTCCGGGCCTAAGAGCGTGTCGATGCCGGGGAATTTCAGGAAGGGAAAAACCGCCTCTTTCACCGAGTAATGACTGAGTGACACCTCTTTCGTGAAATTTAACTCTTTCAGAGTCATGCCAGCCATGATTTTCGCCGCAAGTTTGGCAAGCGGCACGCCGATGGCCTTGCTGACAAACGGAATCGTCCGGGATGCCCGCGGATTTACCTCCAGGATATAGACCTCGTTGTCCTTGATGGCGAACTGGATATTGATAAGGCCTTTGACTTTCAATTCCATCGCTAATTGTTTCGTCTGCTTTTTGACAAGGTCCAGAATCTTTTTGCCGATTGTCACCGGCGGCAGGCTGCATGCGCTGTCACCGGAGTGGACTCCCGCTTCCTCGATATGCTCCATAATCCCGCCGATGACGACCTTTTTGCCGTCGCAGATGGCATCGACGTCCAGCTCGGTCGCGTCGTCGAGGAACTTATCGATCAGGATGGGATGCTTGCCGGAAACTTCGATTGCTTCCTCGACGCAGGCCTTCAGCTCTTTCTGGTCGTACACAATCTGCATTGCACGCCCGCCGAGTACGAAGCTCGGCCGGATAAGCAGGGGAAAGCCCAGTTTTTTTGCAATCTTCATTGTCTGGTCGTAAGTTTTCGCCGTCCCGCTGTAAGGCTGGCGGAGATTCAGCTTTGCCACGAGTTTGTTGAAACGCTTGCGGTCTTCGGCGTGGTCGATACTGTCCGGCGATGTCCCGATGATTTTCACCCCGGCCTTTTCCAGCGGCACCGCCAGCTTGAGCGGCGTCTGGCCGCCGAACTGGACGATGACACCGTCGGAATTTTCCTTTTCCACGATGGCCATGACGTCCTCGAACGTCAGCGGCTCGAAGTACAACCGGTCCGACGTGTCGTAATCGGTGCTGACCGTCTCCGGATTGCAGTTGACCATGATGGATTCGATTCCGATTTCCTTCAGTGCGAACGCCGCATGGACGCAGCAGTAATCGAACTCGATTCCCTGGCCGATACGGTTCGGCCCGCCGCCGAGGATGATGACTTTTCTTTTAGTCGTTGGATTCGCCTCGCACTGGTCCTCGAAGGTCGAATATAAGTAGGGCGTCGCTGCCTCGAATTCCGCCCCGCAGGTATCGACGATTTTATAGACGGCGTTGATTCCAAGCTCGGTCCGGCGTTTTCGTAAGTCCGTTTCTTTAACGCCGGTTTGTTCGGCGATATACTTGTCACTGAATCCATACTGTTTGACTTTTTTTAGCTCTGTTTTCGACAAGTCCCGTTTTTTTGTTCCGGATCTTTTTATTTTATCTTCGAGCTTGATAATGTCCCTGATGTTATTGAGGAACCACGGATCGATCTTTGTCAGATTAAAGAGTTCTTCGGTCGAGAATTTTCTCCGATACGCCTCGGCGACGTACCAGATTTTATCCCAGCAGAACGTCCGGAGCTTGTCTTTGAGCTGGTGCATCGAGAGATTCTTTGCATGTCCCTTTATATGTTTACCGTCCAGCGAATACCGGTCGATTTCCAGTGACCGGATGGCTTTCTGCAGCGACTCTTTGAATGTTCTGCCGATGGCCATCGCCTCGCCGACCGATTTCATCTGCACCGTCAGTTCCGGATTGGTCTTCGGGAATTTTTCAAACGTAAATCTCGGCCATTTCGTCACGCAGTAATCGATGGTCGGCTCGAAGCAAGCCGGTGTTTTCTTGGTAATATCGTTGGGAATCTCGTCCAGCGTCATCCCGATTGCCAAAAGCGAGGCAATCTTGGCGATTGGAAAGCCCGTCGCCTTGGATGCCAGCGCCGAGCTTCGGGACACTCGCGGATTCATTTCGATGACGTAAAGCTTGCCGTTCTCGGGATTGACGGCGAACTGGATGTTCGAGCCGCCTGTTTCGACGCCGATTGCCCGGATGATTTTCAGGGACGCGTCGCGCATTATCTGGTATTCTTTATCGGTAAGCGTCTGGGCCGGGGCGACCGTGATACTATCGCCGGTATGGATCCCCATCGGGTCGAGATTCTCGATGGAGCAGACAATCACGACGTTGTCCTTGCGATCCCGCATGACCTCAAGCTCGAATTCCTTCCAGCCGATTACGGATTCTTCCACGAGGACCTGGTTCTTCGGGCTGAGATTCAGTCCCCAGTCGATATATTTTCGATACTCGTCGATGTTGTAGGCGACGTTTCCGCCTGTCCCGCCTAAAGTATATGACGGCCGGATGATGGCGGGGAATCCGACTTCCTCGACGACCTTTTTTGCCTCGTTCCAGGAGCGGGCATATCCGCTTTTCGGCACAAGTAGTCCGCAGTCAGTGATTGTTTTTTTGAAAAGGTCCCGCTCTTCGGCCTTTTTGATCGCCCGCAGGTTCGCTCCGAGCATTTTTACGCCGTATTTTTTCAGGACGCCACTCTCGGCCAGTGCGACCGCGGCGTTCAGGCCGGTTTGTCCGCCTAAAGTCGGCAAAAGACTGTCGGGCTTTTCTTTTGCGATGATTTTTTCGATGATCTCCGGCGTGATTGGCTCGATGTATGTTCGGTCGGCCATGCCGGGATCGGTCATGATGGTTGCCGGATTACTGTTGACGAGGACAATTTTGTAGCCCTGCTGCTTGAGAACTTTACAACCTTGCGTGCCGGAATAATCAAATTCACAACCCTGGCCGATGACTATCGGGCCGGAGCCTATAATCAGTATTTTATGAATATCCTTACGTTTCGGCATCCTGTACTTCTCATATCCGGCATTTCATATTCCTTTGCACGCTTATACGCTCGATTTTGCAATCGAGTTCGTCCTTCGACTAAGCTCAGGATGGTGAGCCTGTCGAACCATCCCCAGCTTGTTCTATAGGGGATTTTTCGATACTTTACCGAAAACAAAACCCCCCGTCAAATATAATCATGAAGAAAATTCATGTCCTTTATGGAAAATGTGATGTTTTCATAATTCAGATTTCTTGCAAAATTGACGATTAATGTGTAAGCTAAGTATATAAATAATACGAGAGAACTTTATAGAAAGTTAAAGATAATGGTTAGCCTGATTCAGAAATATCAGAATGAATTGATCCTATTGTGTCGGAAGCATCATGTAAGGAAGCTGGATGTCTTTGGCTCGGCTGCTACCGGTGAGTTTGAGGCAACCAGTGATATCGATTTTCTGGTCGAGTTCGACGACAACGCCAATAAAAGACGGTTCGATAACTATTTTGACTTACATCGTGCCCTGGAGCAGTTATTTGCACGCCCGGTCGATTTGGTAGAACCGGGCGGCTTGCGAAATCCTTATTTTATCCGAAAGGTTAATGAAACAAGGAAACAGGTATATGCCTCATCATGAGCCTGAAAAATATCTCTATGATATGCTCAGCAGTTGTAAATTCTTAATGTAAAAATCAATAATCCCGCAGTTTTGTTCTTGTCATTTTCCACAGGACGCCTTACGGTGCTGCGGAGGCAGGAATCCATTCGTAATCCCTATCCCCTAAACGTTATCCGCTAAACCCTATTTTAAATTTGCCGCTCCTTTGAAAATTGATATAATATGGAGTATCAACAATGATGCGAGTACTCTTAAGAGTTAGTGGCGATCTTTTAGGGATATATTCTCAATGTTTTGGAACTCGATATCAAAATGCTCTTTTCACCTCTTCCGGGTCATCCAATTGATATGGGCTTTTATGATGGTCGCGCTTTTAGTTCCGAGATTAGCTACGCATATGTCTCTGATGTCCAAAGAAGGTCTGTATGTTGTTTTGTACTATACATATTTTTTTGCATCAATTGGAATTCTCTTTAATTATCGCTGGGCTTGGGGCTTTTCAATAATATTTCTCGGCTCTTACTGGATTCTGCGCGGTTGGATCGTATGGATGAGATTCATAGCCTATTTCAAAATATATCTTGAAGACCATGACTTATTCATCAGTTCACCTGCGAGTGTAATTATTGTTATCGTCTATGTTCTCTTTGATATATTCCCTGCCACAAGTCTTACAATTCTCGGTGCTATTTCCAGCGGCCAAATTATCAAAATACTAAGAGGGACAGGAGATGATAATATCTGCCGCCTCGAATCTGCTCGTCAATATTAAGTGACGTAGGGTGCGATGAAATCGCACCAGTGTATCTGTATGAGAGTTTCTAATTATCAGAATAAGGATTAATATCATGCGAAAGCTATTTATTCCCCTTGCAAAATTGCTCGGTCTTTTTGTGATTATTCGTCCGGCATCGTATCTGGTATTTGATATTGTATATTTACCTCTCTCAATGTTTATCGGCAGACAAAACGCCTGGCCTACGATTTTATTATCCTGTGCTTTCTATTTAGTAGGGCTGTTCCTGGCTCTTATATTGATATTTAAGACAGAAAAAATCGCAGATATTGTAGGATTGCCGGATGATAATGAGGAATTAACTGGAATTGATTTTTCCACTATACTACGTATCGGCATGATATTAATCGGCCTTGGAACAACAATATATACGGCACCGACATTTATCGGTTCTATCGTAAGCTACTTCAGGTATAATGCAATAATTGGATATAACTACCAGGTACTCGAGCAAATCGCAGCTTCTATGTTGCAGACAATTTTTGGAATCGGTCTTGTGTTATTATCGTATCCGCTTGCACAATTTTTCAATCATCAAGAAACGAAAAGAATCAGTTAGATAGGGCACGGGAAATCGTACTAATTCTTCTAACTTATTGCATCAAAGGGTGGCAGCCACCCAACACCGGGCATCGCGCCAAGCCAAAAGATGCGATTTTTACGATAAAAACGCCCTAAGGTTGTGTTTCATAATTCTATTGACAAAAATAGTTATTTCAGTTAAACTCATCTAATAATACGTTCTCAACGGCAAAGGTGGTTCATGCGTATCTTTCCAAAGACATCGATGCTTCTGAAAGAAGGGGGTTATTGAAATTCAACAAAGATATTTATTTCGATTTTAAGGGTCGTACTATGCGTAAATTTCATGGATTCACATTAATTGAATTGCTGGTGGTTATTGCTATTATCGCTCTGTTGATGGGAATACTCATGCCGGCACTGCAGCGTGTGAAGGAGCAGGCCAGGCAGAGTGTCTGTGCGAGTAACTTAAGGCAGGTCGGGTTGGCCGCCAACATGTTCATGCAGGAACATGACCAGCAGCTTCCCAGGGGCTGCTCGGACAATTCCGTAGAGTATCCGAAAAAGGTCTGGTTCCTGCTCTTTATGCCTTACCTGGGCCAGAGGGCCGAGGGTGGGGATTACCGGAACGTTAAGATCTTTCGTTGCCCGTCTTATCCCGACAAGGCACAAACGGTTTGCTATGTAATTAACGCGTGGAACCTCAGCAAGGACTCGAATGGGAACTTTATCGGCCTGACCGATTATACCGGCGCGTATGAGTTCCAGAAACTGACGCGCATGACTCAGTTCAGGCGAGTGGGCGATGCAATTTATCTGTCCGAAAACGAGTTCTGGCTCGACGAAACGAAAGGTCAGCACAGGGCGGTCATCGAGCAGTGGGATACAAAGGACCTGGATCAGTGCGATATCTGGAGCGAGCTTCACCTGCCGACCTACGACTATGGGAATACTAATATATACCGACGAGTGGCTCTGAGCCGCCATCGAGAAGGCACAAACAGCTTGTTTGGCGATTGGCATGTGGAGTATGTAGATTCGAAGAAGAATACGCCCGAGTTGTGGTATTTCGCACAGTAATGGATACGCTATAAAGACAGTTGCGGCCATCGGTACGGGGGAAAAGTCATGGACATTTTTCACTGAAAAATGGGGAATTCTCCTTACATTCGACCGGCTGCTGGTATAATTATTCATAGCGTATAGCGGACAGACAGTAGCATATCAAAAATCAAAATGTAAAAAGCAAAAATACAATGTAAATATCAAAAATTACATATTTAGCCGCCAAGCCTGCTTGGCGGGATAACCCGGCTTCGTAAAACGGAGTTTATCCTGAGCGGAGCCGAACGGGCCGTGGTAAAAAATATGCAAAACGAACCCAATCCTTCGGTTAGCCTCCGGATTCCTGGCCTGAGCGAAGTCGAATGGGTGTCCGGGGGTTGGAATCTCACGGGATCAATCCCATGAGATAGGCAAATGCCGCCATCTCACGCAGTAAATTAAGCTTGACAATGGTAAACGAAACGTCATTCTTTGCGGTTATCGGGATGAAAATGATATTTTTTTTAATGAGGATAAGCGACTGAATATGAAACTTCGGCAGGAATTGAATCTTCTGGATATCTTTTGCATCGCTTCGGGAGCGATGATAAGCTCCGGCCTTTTCATTTTGCCGGGTCTGGCTTATGCGAAAGCGGGTCCGTCCATTATTGTTTGTTATTTTTTGGCCGGCCTGCTATCGCTGCCGGGGATGCTCAGTATCGCAGAGATGACAACAGCGATGCCCCGGGCCGGCGGCGATTGCTTCACCGTCGTTCGCAGTATCGGCCCTGCCGCAGGTACGGTTGCGGGGCTGCTGAGCTGGTTCTCGCTGTCGATGAAGAGTGCCTTTGCCTTGGTAGGCATCTCAATATTTGCCGCCCTTATCATCGATGCGAACCTGCATCTGTTATCGATTCTTTTCTGCCTGGTCTTTCTGGCGATTAATCTGGCCGGTGTAAAAAAAGCCGGCCGGACACAGGTCGCTCTCGTGCTCGCTTTGCTTGCTCTGATGATGGTTTATCTTATCTTCGGGCTGCCTAAGGTCCGCATCGAAAATCTGGCGCCTTTTGTTCCGCACGGGACTGTCTCGATATTTTTTACGACCGGTTTTGTTTTTGTCTCCTATGCGGGTTTGTTGAAGATCGCAAGTGTCGCCGAGGAGATCAAAAATCCCGCCCGGAATATTCCTTTGGGGATGATTATTTCGCTATTGGTTGTCAGCGTCTTATACAGCCTGATGGTCCTTGTGACGGCGGGAGTTTTGGAGCCGGATGTTCTGAGTAATTCCATGACACCGATTTCCGACGGGGCGGCGGTTTTTATGGGCAATTTCGGCAAAATCGCCCTGGGCTTCGCTGCAATCTTTGCATTTCTCTCGACGGCCAATGCCGGTATTATGACTGCGGCAAGGTCTCTTGTGCCGCTTAGCAGGGACGGCTTGCTGCCGGGTATATTCGGCAGAATCAATAAAAGATTCGGCACGCCGCATCATGCATTGCTCGTGACAGGTTTTGTGATTGTAGTCGCGCTTCTTTTGAGGCTCGAAATTCTTGTCGAGGCCGCTTCGGTTGTTCTTATTCTGACCAATATTCTGTCGTGTCTGTCGGTGATTATCCTGCGGGAAAGCCGGCTGCAGAATTATCAGCCGAAGTTTCACGCCCCTCTATATCCCTGGATGCAGATTGCCGGTTTGATCGGTTTCGGCTTTTTGTTGTTCGAGATGGGCAGGGAAGCCCTTTTCATTACTTTCCTGCTGATTGTCGGCGGATTATTCGTGTACTGGTTCTACGGGCGAATCAGAACGACAAGGCAATATGCCCTTTTGCATTTGATCGGGCGGATAACGGCCAAAGAGCTTACCACGTATTCGCTCGAAAGCGAGCTTCGGGAGATCATCAGAGAACGGGATGAAATCATCAAGGACAGGTTCGACGAGATTATCGAAAAAGGAGCAATTCTGGATATTCAGCGCTCAATCAAACTGGAGGAACTATTCAGATTGATTGCCGATGAAATGTCACCGCGTCTGAACATCGGATCCGGCGAGCTTTACAGGCTTCTCAACGAAAGAGAAAAAGAAAGCAGCACAGTGCTCAGCCCGTTTCTTGCCATACCGCATATCGTAATCGATGGCCGGCATAGTTTCGATATCCTCTTGGTCCGTTGCCGGGAGGGGATATTCTTTTCCGAGAAAGGGCCATCTGTCCGAGCCGTGTTTGTGATTATGGGGACAAAAGACGAGCGGAATTTCCACCTGTTTTCTCTTGCCGCGATTGCCCAAATCGTCCGTGACCCGCAATTCGAGAATAAGTGGTCCCGCGCAAAAAACATAGAGGCACTCCGTGACATTGTGCTTCTCGGTGAACGAAATCGCCTTTCTCTGGATTAAATCGGCCGAAACTATTTGCCGATGCAGAAGCGGGAGAAAATCTGCTCCAGGATTTGCTCATCCACCGCCGGGTCGTGCTGCTGGATACTACCGATGCCCTGGTACGCGGCACGCAGCATCATAGCAGCAACTTCGTCGTTACCGGCGGAAAGTTCCCGGGTTGCATCGTCGAGATTGGTGATTGCTTCGATAACGGCCTGTTTATGCCGGGCGGTTATCGCAAGAGGGCTTTCGGCGAATGTTTGGCCGGATATAAGCTGCGAATCGATTTGGTCCCGCAATTGGTCAAGGCCGGAGCCGGTTTTGGCGGAGACGGGGAGAAATTCGGCGCCGAAAAGCTCATTCAGCTCGGCAAGACGGGTGTGCAGGATTTTTTGCATGATTAAATCACACTTGGTGGCGACCGGAATTAAAATTTTCGGCTCGATGAGTTTTCGAATGGAAATATCCTCAAGCCAATTCGGCTTGGAAATATCGATGCAAAAAACAACAACGGCACTGTTTCGTATCGCCTCGATTGCCGCCTGCTGGGCCAGTTCGTCGAGGATATTATCCGGCTCGGTAATCAATCCGGCACAATCGAACAATACGCAGTTGGAGTGTTCCAGCTCCAACAGGCCGGTCAGGATGTCACGGGTGGTTTTATGTTCGTGCGAGACGATGCTTCTTTCCGAGCCAAGCAGCTTATTGACGAGAGAGCTCTTGCCAGCATTAGGCGCACCGGCGATGCCAACCGCAGACAGGTCGATTACAGATTCGTACCGGATGCTTCCTGCCAAAAGCTCCTGGAGCTTTTTCTTGATCTCAGCCAATCTTTCGAGGGCGTCTTGCTTGGAGATAAACTCGATGCCTTCGCCGCTGAAATCGAGCCCGGCCTCTATCAGGCTAAGGCATTCCATGAGCTGCGAGCGGATTTTTGCCGTAGTAAGTGACAATTGCCCGCTGAGCAGTTTTTCTGCCGCGTCCAGTTGGAATTTGTTGGAACTGACGATGATTTCATTAACCGCTTCGGCCTGTGACAAATCCATCCTGCCGTTCATGTATGCCCTGGCAGTAAATTCGCCGGGTTCGGCCGTACGAAGACCCTGTTCGAGCAGGCGACTTACGAGTGCCTGCGTTACAGAGGGATTCGAATAGAGATGAATCTCGACAATATCATCGCCGGTATAAGAATGTGGGGAAGGAAACAGATAAAGCCGTGTCTCGACTTCGAGCTCGTTATCGATTGCGATTCTGCCGGAGAGAATTTGGCGGTTGTTATCGAGATTCCCGTGACCGTTCTCTCCTCTGAAATTCTTCCGGCAGATTTCGAACGCCTCCGGGCCGGCGATGCGAATGATGACTCTTTGTTGCGAAGTGGGGGAGCTGACAGCTACGATGGTATCATTAATGTGGTACATTAATATAGGTGCACAAGTCACAAGAGCACAAGTCATAAGTCTTATGCTCTTGTGCGCCTTTGCTCTTATGCTCTATTTTTACATATTTTTAAAGAACGGCTTTGGTTTTTTCTTTTTGACTTTGCCGCCGGTTTTTTTTGTCACCGCAACGAGACCCCTGGATTCGGCCTCTTCCTTTTCCCGGATGTGTTTACGGATGATGCGTTGCTCGATCACGCCGGCGAAGGTACTGGACATAAAGTACAGGTTCACACCGGCCGGGCCGTTATACAGAATAACCGGCAGCATGATGGGGAACATTATCTTCATTATCTTTTGCTGCTGGGCGACCTGCGGATTGGCTGCGGCCTGCGTCGGCATCATTGCCTGCTGGAAATACATCGCCACGCCCATCAGGATCGGCAAAAGATTAAATGAGCTGATTTTCGAGCCTAATATGGGTATGGTTATCGTCGGAAACGAAAACAGGGCATCGGGAATGGAAAGGTCGGTAATCCAGACCGGTAGAAACTCCGCACCTCGCAGGTCGATGCTGGTATATATTGCGCTCCACAACGCGATAAGAATCGGCATTTGTATCAGCATCGGCAGAAAGCCCATGATCGGCGAGGCACCCTGTTCCCTGTACAGGGCCATGATTTGTTTGTTCATCTCGGCCTTGTTGTTGGCGTATTTTTTCTTTATCTCTTCGGTCATGGGCCCGAGCTTGGTCATCTTGCTCATTGAGACCTGACTCTTTTTGGTAATTGGATGCAGAACCAGACGAACAAGGAAAACCAGAATTATAATGACGACGCCGTAGTTCGGGATGAAGGCGTACATCCATTTCATCATAGCCATTATCCCGAAGGCAAGCGGGTATATGATTCCGGCGGGGCAGCAGCAGGCCATAAAATCTATTGTCTGATCGAAGCCGAGGCTTTTGTACAGCTCGTTCTTGTTGAAAAGGCTCTTGTCCTTGGGCCCGATATAGAGTTGGAATTTATATGTTTTCGAACTGCCGACTTGGCCGGTAGCAGCCAATTTTACGGGGGCTACCTTCATGTCCACACCGAACATTTCATCGCCGCTGTTGGCCTTGGCGTCACCGTCGGGATTGTAAAGGTGGCCTGTTTTATCGGCAAGCCAGCCGCAGTATTGTTCACCTTCATCCGGCACCGGCCTGGCAATATACGCAAAGTATTTATTCACTGCGGCCGCCCAGAGAAAGTATGCGTTCTCTTGAGTCAGTCGAATTTTATCGATGGTATCCGCTTTGAGAATATCTTTCTTCTCGAGTTTTACTCTGCCGATTGCGCCCTCCGCATCTTTGACGCCGGCCACGACTTTCCTCATATCTGTTCTGAAACCTTCTCTCCCGAGCCCGGTGGGTCCGCCCAGATTAAATCGGACATTTTGCTCGGAAGCCGAAAGGTTCTCAAGAGTAATCTCACAATCCAGAAGATAGCTTTTTGGCCGGATTGTGTAAGTTTTAGTAACCTTGATTACCTGTTCGCCGGTTTGCTTGTTTTTAATTATTGCCTCGAAGCGGGTACTTTGTGAATTAGCGTCAGGTGAAGTTTCTTTATCGAAACTTTGCCATTGAAGATATTGTAAAGGGAGCAGTTGTTTATGGTCGATAAGAACTAATTCCCTGTTTGCCATGGACCAAGTATCTCCCTCTCCCCAATAAATTAACGAGCCATTAGATCTAAGGGCAACACTATTACGACCACATGCATCGATAGACACAAAGTCTTTACCGGATGGAACATCAGTCTGGCCACAGCTATTGTCTCCCCATGCTACAAGTGAGCCATCGGATCTAATAGCAAGACTGTGAAAATCACCTGCAGCAATTGTTATAAAGTTATTACTATCTGGCACATTAGTTTGACCGAATCGGTTATCTCCCCAAGCTATAAGTGATCCGTCGGTTTTCAACGCAATATTATGTAGTTTGCCGGCAGCAATGGCTTTATAATTATTATCTATTGGCACATCATCAACTTGCTGATAATCGTTTGCGCCCCATCCAACAAGCGAACCATCAGATTTTAGAGCCAGATTGTGATAACCACCTGCAGCGATGGCTTCAAAGTCATTGCCGCTTGGAGCAACAGAGACTTGTTTATATTCATCAGAACCCCAGGCTATAATTGAGCCGTTTTTCCTAAGTGCCAGACTATGTTTTACACCAGCGGAGATTGCTTTGAAATCATTGCTATTTGGTTTATCGCTGCACTGATTAGAGTCATTGTTGCCCCAAGCTTCGATAAAACCATTTTGTGTTACAGCAAGACAGTGACTATCGCCTGCAGCAATATCGTTAAAGTCCTTTATACCGCGCCTATTTAGCTGACCGTTTTTGTTATCTCCCCAACCAACCAGAGAATTATCAGAATGTCTTATAGCTACAACGTATTGACTTCCTGCCGCGATTTTCTTAATATCGCTTGCACTTCTACTGATTGGTGAGACTACTACTAAAGGCTGAGGATTTTTCTGATCTCGGTTGTCGAAGCCGTTATTATTACCATTACTAAATGTTGCCTTTCTTATAGCAGCACCAAGAGAGCTTAGTTTAAGTTGGAATTTATATCCGGTCTTGGGATCTTCAGTCCGGGGGTCGGCAGCACCTATAACTATATCTTTAGCAACAGCGCTATCGGCGCCGAAGGAAACAGAAGTATCGGCCTGCAAACGAGTGTTCTCCGATGTATTCGGGTCTTTCGTTTCGGTGGTATTTGTAGATCCTTGCGGTTCGGTTGTGGTCGACTGCTGTAAAAGGATGGGGAATCTTTTGCCTTGTTGTGGTTTTCTGAAAATTCCCGAATCGGCAACCAGCAGGCCACAGAGTACGACAAAACTAACTAAAATCCATTTCAAATATCGCATCATATCTCTTCTGTATAAAAGAACATTTTATCTTCCATTCTGCAAACGGTCTGCGTGAAAATTATCCAGTTGTTCGATGGCATAAATCTTTTTCATTGTTGTTTTGTAATCGTAATCAAGCCGGACAAAATGTACCTTGTTACTCTTGACGAATACATAACTGGCCCGGTTGTCCTTGTCCCGAGGCTGTCCCACCGAGCCGATATTAATAATCGCCTTTTCGTCGTTGATAATCGGGTAAGTATCTCCGAGCTCGGTCGGCAGATAGAAATCCGGCTCATCGAGAAAAACTCCGGGCATATGCGTATGGCCAACGAAACAAATGTGTTTGACCCTCTCGAAGAGCATCCGAACCTTCAGCGGATTATTATAAACATCGTCCGGGAAAATATATTCGTTAATAGGCCTTCTCGGGGAAGCATGAACAAAGTCGATAGGCACGGAATTCGAAGATATTTTATATTTAAGCGTCCTTCGCATCGGCAATTTGCCCAAAAAGTTCCATCTCCTGTTCCGGCTTTCGGAGTCTTCTTCGGATTCGAGAACCTCCCGCGACCAGAAACTGGCCTGCTCGGCTCCGAAATTGAAATTTGTCGGCTCGTAAAAGACGGCATAATCATGATTGCCCAGAACGCACCATTTGGTCTTGTTTATTATCAAATCCAGGCATTCGTTCGGATTCGGGCCGTAACCGACTACATCACCGAGGCAGTATATGGTTTTTATGCCGCGTTTTTCGATATCCGCCAAAACTACCGTTAAAGCTTCAAGATTCGAATGTATATCGCTGACAACCGCAAACATACGTAACCTTTAATTAAACTACTTCATTAAGACGATTTATTCATCTTGTTATGTAAATTGCTACTTCATAACAAATATACGCCCCAAATGCCAGAATATTTCTGTTCTTTTCTTATTGGCGGCACTATAACCGAATACGGCCGTTATTTATTTGCTTTGAATTTTAGTACTGTTATAATGCCGGAAAACGAAAATAAAATGAACGAGTCGGTTTTTCTCCGGCGGACACGAGATAATATTATGCTGGCAACGACGCTTCTTGAAACGAGTGGACTGATTAAAAAATATTCCGGCAGAATAGTCGTTAACGAGGTTTCTATCACGATAGACAGACAGAGCATCGTAGGACTTTTGGGCCGAAACGGAGCCGGTAAAACCACCACATTCCGAATGGTAATCGGGATGATTACTCCCACAAGCGGCTCTGTACTCTTCGAAGGTCAGGATATTACGAAGCTGCCGATGTATCGGCGCGCAAGACTGGGAATGGGATACCTTTCGCAGGAGCCGAGCATCTTCCAGCGCCTCAGCGTCCGGGAGAATCTTCTGGCTATTCTGGAAACGATGTCCATACCAAGGGCCGAACGCAAGCGCAGGGCCGAAGAGCTGATTGAAAGTTTCGGGTTGACCGAAGTTGCCAAAAGCCAGGGCAGGTTCCTCTCCGGCGGTGAGCGTAGGAAGCTGGAAATCGCCCGTGCGATGGTGACCGAGCCGTCGCTGGTTCTCCTGGATGAGCCTTTCTCCGGCGTGGATCCGATTGCGGTCGAGGAGCTGCAGGTGGAAATTCACAGGCTGGTCGATTCGGGCGTCAGTATTCTAATTACCGACCATAACGTCGAGCGGACCCTGGAGGTGGTCGATAAGGCCTACATAATCGATCACGGCAGGGTGATAGGCTCCGGCCCGCCGGCACAAATAATCCGGAACGAAACCGTCATAAAATCTTACCTCGGTCATACGTTCGAGGGCGACGAATTCGATTAAGCTTAAAAGAATGTGTTATCCGACCGTTGTTGCATGTAAGGGGATTTTAAAAATTTGCATTGGATGAAAATTGATTTGTTATAGTTACTAAAAGCGAGATACCGGAAATGATAGAGATAGAAAAATGTCAAATAACACATTATCCGGCGGGTGTTTTGGGAAAAAAAGCTCAGCCGGTAGAACAAATCGACGAAAATATCCGCCGGTTCGTAGATAAGATGTACGAACTTATGCGGGCGAATAAAGGTGTGGGTTTTGCTGCGCCGCAGGCGGGCGTTTCGCTTCGGATGTTTATTATTTCGCTGGACGGCAGCAGGGAAAACGTTAAGGTTTTTATAAATCCCACTGTCACCCCGGACGGCCCGCTCGATACTATCGAAGAAGGATGTCTTTCCGTGCCGGGCATCTATACTAAAATACGTCGGTACAAAAATGCGAAAGTCACCGCCACCGACCTGGACGGTAACGAGTTCACCGAAGAGGCCGAGGGACTTTACGCCCGGGCCCTGCAGCACGAATACGACCATATCGAGGGAATGACTATTATCAATCGCATGGGCCAGGCCGCGAAAATAGCACACCGAAAACAGCTTAAAAAATTAAGTGAAAAATACGAAAAGCAGTGAATTTAAATCCTAAATCCTAAACAAATCCTAATGACCAAAAAATTAAATTAGAAAACGATAAAATATATATTTTTGAACATTTGAAAATTATGATTTTGGATTTGTTTCGAATTTAGAATTTCGAAATTCGAGTTTATATGAAAATAGTATATTTCGGTAGCGGTGAATTTGGAATTAATTGCCTGAATGCCCTGGCTAATTCGGCTCATGAATTGGTCTTTGTCGTGACCCAGTCGCCTCAACCGGCCGGGCGAGGCAGGAAGGAATGTCCCACGCCGGTCTCGCACTGGGCGGATATGCATCTGGTTCCTTTTGTTGAAACGGCTGATGTAAATACGCCGGAAATTGTCGAACAAATCGCCGGATACCGCCCGGATTTGATAGTTGTCATTGCGTTCGGGCAAAAAGTCGGTCGCGAATTAATTAATCTGCCGCCCAAAGGTGCAATAAACGTCCATGCGTCTTTACTGCCGAAATATCGCGGAGCGGCCCCGATTAACTGGGCGATTATCAACTGCGAAACCAAAACAGGCAACAGCATTATTACATTGTCGGACAAAATCGACGCCGGCCAAATACTCGCACAGGCAGAGACGGAGATTAGCCCCGATGATACTGCCGGTTCTTTGCATGATAAGCTGGCTCAGTCGGCGGCACCGCTGCTTTTGGAAACTGTGGAAAAAATCGCCGCAGGTACGGCGGTCTATACCGAGCAGGACCATTCCAAAGCGACTTATGCCCCCAAGCTCGGCAAGTCCGACGGCTTTCTGGATTTTTCCGAACCGGCGAAAGTTCTTGTGGCGAAAGTCCGCGGCTTCTGGCCCTGGCCGGGCGCATCGGCCGATTATATCTCGAAAAAAACAAACAAATCCGCACGCGTCACTATAGCAATGGCGGAAGTTGTATCTTCTTCCAATCCCGACGGCCTGCCGGCAGGGATACTGGATGAAAAACTCAATATCATCTGCGGCGAAGATGCTTTAAAAGTGACTCGAATCAAACCGGGCGGCTCGGCCCTGATGGACTTCAAAAGTTTTGTAAACGGCCGACAAACACAACCCGGCGATATGTTTAAAAAAATAGAAGGAAGAAAAAAATTGTGATGGAGTTTCATCCGTTCGTTAATACAACCTGGAATTATTATCGGATAAATTATGGAAGTTGCACAAAACATAAAGAAATGTGAAGTCGAACTGATAGCGATTACACCGAACGCCGAAAAAGTTATCGAAGAAGCGGCGAGAACGTGTTATCTGAGCTTTGATAAAATCGGCGAAGATTCGGAAAAGGATTTAATCCGCAGGCTTATAAAACTCGGCCACGAGTCCCCGCTTGAGCATGCCTATGCGACATTCCGGATAAAAAACTGCTCGCGGGCGATGACACACCAGCTCGTTCGTCACCGCCTGATGGCTATATCTCAGCAATCTCAAAGGTATGTCAACGAAGAGCATTTCGAGTATGTGATTCCCGAGACAATCCCGCAGGAATATATCGACGACTATCGAAACGATATGAATACAATCCAGCAGATGTATTCCAAATGGAGGGATCGGGGGCTTAAAAAAGAGGATGCCCGATACGTGCTGCCGAACGCCTGTATGAGCGAAATAGTAGTCTCGGCGAATTTCCGTGAGTGGCGGCATATTCTCAAAACCCGCCTGTCAATGAAAGCTCAGTGGGAGATAAGGAATATCTGCACTGTCATTCGGCAAATGCTCTATCAAAACGCTGAAAATTGTTTTGACGATATCAAATAGCCGAAATATGTTTTTCGCCGGAATATAAGAATCGAATTATGATAAGCACCAGAGAATTCAACGAGATATTGTCCCATAAAGTGCTCCTTGCGGATGGAGCTATAGGGACGATGCTGTATCAGCACGGCATTTTTCTCAACAGTTGCTTCGATGAAGTAAACCTCGGCAAACCGGAGCTTGTTAAAAAAATCCACAAAGCATACGTAGATGCCGGAGCGGATTTTATTGAGACCAATACATTCGGAGCTAATAGTTTCAAGCTTGCGAGGTTCGGATTGCAGGATAAAGTCGAGCAGATAAATAACACGGCGGTCGAGCTCGCGCGCAGTTGCGCAGGTCCGGATGTTATGGTTGCCGGTTCGATCGGTCCGATAGGACGACAGTTATCGCAATACGAAGACGACCAGGTCGATGAGGACAGGCGAATTTTTTCCGAGCAGGCCGATGTTTTGATTCGGGCCGGCGTGGATTTCCTAATTCTTGAGACCTTCCGAAATACGTGGGAGATGTCCGCGGCCATCGAGACGATCCTTGAAAAATATGATATCGCCATCGTTGCGCAGATGACGGTCGATAGCGGCGATGAAAAGATTTTCTCCGAAACGGTTACCTCGGCTATCACACCCATTTGCGGCACGAATGTCTCGGCGGTCGGCCTGAATTGCTCTGTTGGGCCTTCGGATATGCTTACCGGCCTCGAGCTTATCAGAAAAATTACCGATAAGCCAATCTCTATTCAGCCCAACGCCGGTTTGCCCCGGCAGGTTGACGGACGCACGCTTTATATGTGTACGCCGGAATACATGGCTGAATATGCAAAGAAATTTTTTGAAAAAGGGGCAAGGATTATCGGCGGATGCTGCGGGACAACACCGGAGCATATCCGGGAAATCGTCCGGGCGGTTCGTCCTCTTGATAAGGTCTCGATGAAATCGAGAGAAAGGCCGGTAGTTGTTGTATCCGAGCCGTCGGAAGATAAACCCCGGCGGGAAGAAGTACCGCTCTCCGAGAAATCGAAATTCGGCAGAAAGATAGCACAGCAGCAGAAAGTTTTTTCGATTGAAATAACTTCCCCTCTGGGAATCGAGATAGACAAGACGCTCGAAAAGGCGCAAATCTGTGCTGAAGGCGGAGTCGACGCCGTTAACGTCCCCGACGGTCCGAGGGCAAGCTCGCGGCTTTCGCCGATGGCTACGTGCGTAAAAATCCAGCAGTATTGTAAGATAGAGACTATCCTTCATTTCTGTTGCCGCGACAGGAATTTGATTGGGATGCAGGCCGATTTGCTTGGTGCGCATGTTATGGATTTGCGAAATATCCTCGTTATTACAGGCGACCCGCCGAAACTCGGCCAATATCCGGATGCTACGGGCGTATTCGATATGGATTCGATTGCCCTGACCTCGGTGATTAAAAATCTCAATCATGGTTATGATATTGCCGGCAACGAGTTGTCTTCCCAGCTTGCCTTGTCGATCGGTGTCGGCGCGAATCCTGTGGCAGCCGAATTGGACAGGGAAATCGAGAGGTTCCGGCGAAAAGTTGCCGCCGGTGCCGAGTATGCCATTACCCAGCCGGTTTTCGATGTCGATATGCTCCTGAGTTTCCTCGAAAGGATAGAATCGTTCAGGATTCCGATTATCGCCGGAATCTGGCCTTTCACCAGTTATAAAAACGCCGAATTTATGGCCAATGA